>Ga0209034_10000053_pt1 | contig 53745 bp, 51 predicted proteins | sample MarorgKNORR_S2LV_2_FD_188219 | JGI IMG/M metagenome (GOLD analysis project Ga0209034, IMG submission 188219) | Marine microbial communities from the Southern Atlantic Ocean, analyzing organic carbon cycling - 250m_A/KNORR_S2/LV (SPAdes) (version 2) | ecosystem: Environmental > Aquatic > Marine... | reverse complement strand
ATATTAATTTCAGCATTTTCTGGAAAAATTCCTGCCTTCGGGACCATGGCAGGGACTGGTCTCCCTAGTTGAGTTTCTAACCAATCTGTGGTTTTTACAATTTCTTTTAAGTTCACTCCAGTCTCAATACCCGATCGATCTAACATATAAAGAAGATCATCTGTTGGAATATTACCAGTGGCTTTAGGGGCAAAAGGGCATCCACCAATGCCTCCTGTTGAGGCATCAATGATACTCACACCAGCTTCAACAGCAGCTGCAGCATTAGCTAACCCGGTATTTCTTGTATTATGAAGATGCGTTCTTAGAGGTATTGTTGGGGCTAAATCTTTAATGAGAGCGAAGGTTGTTTTAACTTGATTCGGCACAGCCACCCCTACACTATCAGCTAAACCTATGACATCAGGTTCCCCTTTTAATATTTGTTCAGCAATAGAAGCAATGTGTTCAGGATCAACTTCTCCCTCATAAGGACAACCGAAGGAACAAGCAATTACTACGCTCGTTCTGATACCAGCTGATTTAGCTGATGATGCAATATCAAGCCAATTATCAATGGATTGTTGTGTGACCACATTTTGGTTTTTCATGTTGTATGTGTCAGTACTTACAATGACCATGCCCACCTCATCAATACCGCAATCTCTGGCTCTTTCAAAACCTCTCTGGTTCATTATCAAACCAATATAAGTTACATCGTCTCTATCTGGAAGGCTCTCCACAAGTTTTTCAGCATCCGCCATCTGAGGGACTTTTTTAGGGTGCACAAAACTAGTGACCTCAATATTTTTGATTCCAGCATTAATGGTTCTAGTGATAAATTCTTTTTTAACTTCGGTGGGTAGAATCTCAGGTTCACTTTGCAAACCATCTCTAGGACCCACTTCAAGAATTGAAACTTTAGACACGTATAACACTCCCACTATTGAATTTTTATTTGTGGTCAAGTGTAACAAATATTGTAATATTCTCTATCTTTTGAATTAATAGTTCATATGAATATAGGACGAATTTCAGCTGTAACCATTCCCTGCCCGGATTTATCAAATACGGCAGAGCTATATACTCAGTTTTTGGGCTATCGAATAGTCGATAGAGGTCAGATCACAAAACAAGAAGCTACTAATTGGAACGCTAAAAATATTGAGGGATCAAACTACTTAATGTTACAACCCAAGAATTCTGGTGATTTTTCTTTTAGGTTCGTTGAACAAGAGATCCAAAATGACTATGTCCCATTTAAAAGTCCTGGATGGAATGCAGCTGAATTGATTGTTAAAGATGTTGATGATTTAGCTGAAAAGCTTTTCAACTCACAATTTGAAATCATAGGTCCACCAGCAGACCTATCTTTTACAGATCAAATACGTGCTATGCAGGTTATAGGGCCTTCAAAGGAGATTCTTTATTTGACTCAGTTTAAATCCAAGTTACAAGAGTTTGATAGCCCTGAAGCTCGATGTGATGTTGATCAAGCATTTATTGTGATCTTAGCTGGAAAATCAATGGAGCAGATGCAAAATTTTTATTGCGATAGTTTTAATTTAGAAAAAGCAACAGTTATGGATTCACGTATCAGAGCGATTTCAAGAGTGTTTGGAAAACCTGAGAATACAAAATACAAATCCGCAGCTATTCCAATAAAAGATCAATCCTTAATTGAAATAGACGAATTACCAGAAGGGTCAGAAAAGAGATTAGGTGAGTCAGGTTATTTGCTTCCAGGGATATCTATTGTTAGTTTTCTCTGCTATCAGGGCGAGATAAATACTTCTGATGCCTATAGATGCAGTTTACCAAATCTACAAAGCAAAATATGCACAGTGGTCCGCGGCCAAAACCAAGAGATTATTGAGCTTATACATCAATAAAATCTTTTTTATAAAAGTGATTATTATGCTTTTAATCTGTTATTAAGATAAACTTACACTCTACTTTTAGATTAATGGAGGAATATGATGAAAGTAAACAAATTAATTGTGCCTATAATCGGTGGTTTATTTGCAATAGCACTTAATACCAACGTGTGGGCTCAAAGTTCAGGAGCTTTAGAAGAAATTGTTGTTACAGCTCAAAAAAGATCTGAGTCTTTACAAGAAGTACCAATATCTATCTCAGTTTTTTCTGAAGATGATATAGAGCGACTTAATATCAGTAATCCCATTGACCTGGTAAAAAATATTCCAGGAATGACCGGTGTTACTAATGTTGGTTTACCTCAAGCTGCGGCTTATTTTATTAGAGGTATTGGTCAGGATGAATCCGTAGCTACTCTTGATCCAGCTGTAGGAACCTTTGTCGACGGTGTTTTCGTTTCTCGGCAAATTGCAAATAATTCTCGGTTATATGATATTGAGAGCGTTGAAGTCCTAAAAGGACCACAAGGAACTCTTTATGGTCGTAACACGACCGGTGGAGCCGTGAGAATTATCACAAAAAAACCCACAGAAGAAACAGAGGGATGGTTTGATATTGCTTATGGTGAATATCAAACAATAGAAATGTCAGGAAAACTTAACTTTGCATTAACAGATAAAGTTTTTGCTAAAGTTACCACATTCTATATTGATCAAGATGAGGGGTTTCTATACAACGTAACTCTAAATAAAGAACAATGGAAAAGAAATGCTAATGGAGCCCGAGCTCAAATTCTCTATGCTCCAAATGATCGAACTGAATTTTTATTCACAGCTGAATATTCAAATGATGATACTGGTGGAGCAGTAGGTGCTAACAAGTTGAGTGCATGTTGCGGTGATGACTTATTTCTCGTAGAAAGTGGTCTTGAAAATACTTGGGCTGGTACTGAGCTAATGGCAATAAGTATGAAAGCAACGATCGATTTTGATAATTTCCAAATGGAATTAATTGCTGCTGATCGAGATTTAGAACATAGCTTTAATAATGATTATTCAGATCAACCTACACCAGCGTATTCAATTCCCAATCTAAGTGACCATATCCAAAAGAGTTTTGAATTAAACTTTACTGGTGAATTTGATGGTGCAAATTACCCTGGTATCCAATGGGCTGCAGGCGCGTCTTATTATGATGATGATAATGCAGTTTTATTTGGTGATGCTCTATTCTTATTCGGCGGTGCAGTAGCTGGCACTTTTATGAGAGATTTGACAAATGTTACTGAAGCAAGAGCTGTTTATACTGATATTTCTGTTGATCTAGGTGGCGGCTGGGGCATAACTGTTGGCGGTCGTTACACTAAGGATGAGAGAAAAGTAAATGTTGAACAATTTCTTGATCTTAATGGCGTACCTTGGGAAGCCAGAGACGAATCTAATTTTATGGATCGAAGCGGATGGTTATCTACAGCAGCTATAGGTCAACCGTTTGACAATGCAACTCTTGAAGCTCTAGGAACCAAAACTTCAATAGATACAGATGAGTTTACTAGCCGTGTTGTTTTGGATTTCCAATACACTGATGACATCATGTTTTATGCTAGCATTGCAGACAGCTTTAAAGGCGGTGGATGGGCTTCTCGTGTAACTGCTGCTGCTGATTTTAAAGATCTTAAACCTGAATTCGTTGATAACTTTGAAATGGGCGTCAAGAGTGAATGGAATGATGGCAAAATAAGGGCTAATCTAACTTACTTTAGTGCCAGTTACACTGATCTTCAGATCACAGCAATTGATCAAGCAACTGGTGCATTTGTTTATTCAAATAAAGCCGATGCTGAGGTTGATGGAATTGAGGGCGAATTTCTCTATGCGATTCGTGATGACCTTACTTTATTTGCTAATCTTGCAACTCTAGAGGGACGTTACACAGATCTTAAGCCTGGTGCGGAAGGAATTGCAGAGAAAGACCTTAAAAGAACCCCAGATTTCTCATACAGATACGGTATTCTTTATGATCGAGCTGTTGCTAATGGAGAAGTTGGTATGACTGCTGTTGTCAATAGGGCTGATGAATATTACAGCAATCAAAATAATACTCCTAATGGCTTTAGACCTGCTGTTAGTAAGGTTGATCTTAATATTACTTATCGTCCAAATGATGGTGATTGGCGAGTTGTTGCTGGCTGTTCAAATTGTACTGATGAAAGGAATGCTAATTCTACATTAGATTTTGGTACCCTTGGTTTTGTAACACAATTCCAAGACATGCCAAGACTATGGAGAGTTTCATACCGATACGATTTCTAAATAATCAATTTAGATAATTGTTAATATAAAGGCCGGTAGAAATACCGGCCTTTTTTATACTAAGAGTATTATGGAAATTCTTAACCAAACTGATTTTCTAGTGCTGATAATTCTAGCTGGATCATTAGCTGGAGTCCTAGCAGGTCTGCTTGGTGTTGGTGGAGGTATTGTTATAGTTCCCCTACTCTATTATGTATTGAATTTTTTAGAGTTTGATCAGTCAATTATTATGCATGTTGCTGTGGCCACTTCATTGTTCATAATAATACCAACGAGTATTCGTTCTTCGATTGAACATAGAGTTAGAGGCTCTTTTGATAAAAATGTTTTTAAATTGTGGCTTATTCCATTAGCATTCGGAGCAGGTTTAGGCAGTGTGCTAGCAATTTATTCATCTTTTATGGTTTTGACGCTTCTCTTTGCTGTAATTGCTTCATTTGTTTCTATCCAAATGTTTTTCGTTAAGAGAGATAGCAATAAAAATTTTACTATTCCTAAATCAATTTTTAGAATCTCGCCTTTCTTTATTGGTTTAATCTCTGCAATGATGGGCATTGGTGGTGGGACATTGAGTGTTCCAATTATGAATTATTCAGGCATCGAAATAAAAAAAGCTGTGGGCACTTCTGCTGCTTTTGGAACTGTGATTGCAATACCAGCTTCTCTAGGTTTTATGCTTGGTGGCCTTCAACAGACTGATATTCTCCCACCGTTCTCTATTGGTTATGTAAATTGGATGGCTTTTTTATTAATAGTTCCAATAACATTAATTACAGTTCCTATTGGAGTGAATCTAGCACATCGATCATCTCAATTTTTGCTACAAAAGCTATTTGCTTTGTTTTTAGGGGTTACAGCTCTAAGAATGTTTAGTGACTTAATCTGAGATTAAAACGATAAAGCCTTCGATTCATTACTAGCTAAAAGCTCCAGAAGAGCTTTTTTCTGATTTGCTAACATCGTGACTCGTTCGACTTCTTTTTCTAGGAATTTTTGCCAATTGGCCACAGTTTTAACTGATGAAGGTATAGGGCATGAAATGACTTTACCCTCAATCTCTTTATTCATTTCTCTAAACGCTTTCTGAGTTTCTAAGGTAACTAATAGTTCTTGAAGTTCTAAGTTTTCTGATACAGCACATTCCTTGAGAGCTTCATCATTTCTATAGTCCGCATCAATTTTTGCATTAGCAAATGCTTGTTTAGCATCATCGTACAGTGCTTCTTCAAACTGACACATCCCAAGAGTAATGTAGGATTCATCTAATCTTTTTAGATCACCCTTTGTTATAGCAGTTTGTGCTGCATCAATGCAGCCTTTGTAATTGGCCATATTTGAAAGAGAACGTGCTAATCTAATATCCAATTCACCGTCATCTGATAGTTTAGCTGCCTCTCTCAATGCAACTATCGCTTTTTCATCGTATTGAGCTAGAAACCAGGCTTGAGCTAGAAGTTTCCAGTTTTTCTCTTCTTTATCAACTTTACCTTCATCAAATGCTTTCTGAAGTATTTTTGCAGCTTCATAAGGGGCTTCAACAGAGAGATAGAGTTGAGCCATTTGAACAAATTCAGAACTCTTTTCTAGGTAGCCTTCATGATAAGCAGTTTGGTATGCAGCCATCTGTTCTTTTTCTTGTCTATCTTGCCCGTAAAATGCTGAAAGTTGTGTCCAATATTCTTTTTTTGACCACTCAACCACTAATCTTTGAAGCACTGTTTTCACGTTTTCCATTTGTTCAAGTTCAAAATAAGCAGCACGCAGAAGTAGCCACCAGTTTTCTTTTGTAGGACCAATGGCTAGATTTCTTGTATCTGTTTCTAGACCTTTTAGTGCGTCTTCAATTTCAACGTATTTTTCACTACTTTTTCGAGTTTCAGCTAACTCCATTTTGAGTTCTATTTTTAATTGTGAAGCTAATGAGATGTAGTCAACTTGATCCTTATCATACTTAACTCTATATTTGCTTGCTACTTCAGTGATGTTCCTTTGTAACTGTTCTAGTCTAAATGCATTTGCTTCTTCAGCAATAGAGATAGCTTTTTTGATGATTGGTATCATTTCTTCGTATTGTTTTTGTTGATACATTGCAGACCCTTTAAGTATGTATAGGTCAGTTCTATTTGGCTGATCTGCAAGTAATGAATCGACAGCGGTAATAACTTTCGGCCAATCTTCAATCTGAAAGTAGAGTTGTGCAATTGTAAACTTTGATGCTTCAATTAAACCGTCTGGAACGTTAGGGTCTTCTGCAACTCTTTTATAGAAGATAATTGCACCTTTTAAGTCATTTTTAAGATAGCGGACATAGGCGAAGAAGTAATTTACTTGGCCCCTTTCATAAGGTGATAATTTTTTAAATTCAAGGATTTCATTCAATATCGCTACCCCTTCATCAAGTTTTTCATCCTCTATGAGTTCTTGAGCTTCACCAAGTTTTTTTGCAACTTTCTCAGTCATTGAGCCTGTTTTTTTTGTTTTTCTTTTACTGTTATCCTCTTGTGATTGAGCTGTGTTGAAGCCAATCGAATGATGGTTGACATCAAGTCCAGTTAACAGAAGCCCAATAAGGGAAATAAATATTATTTTTGATCTCATTTTATTTTTCTAATTCAAATGTAATTTTATGTTGCACACCAGGGACATCAATGGGTGTGCCATTGATTACTCTTGGTTTATATTTAAACTTTCCTGATGCCTTAAGTGAAGCACTTGCAAACAAACTGCTTGTGCACTCAACGACTTTACCGTTAGCCGTTGTGCCACTTCTGGTAACTGTGTATTCAACTATACACCAGCCTTCAATACCTCTAGATAGAGCTCTATTAGGATAAATAGGGGCAACTTTTACGATTGGAAGATATTCTCCTTCTCCAGCATTAAACCCGCCTATTCCTGCCCCTACTCCAACATTTGTGTCCACAGCACCTATATTGACTGTTTCAGCAGAAGTATCAATATCATCTAATTGTTGAGGGGTATCAGGTGGAGGTTCTTCTGGTTCAGGTGGTTTTTTTGGCTTTGCAGTTTTTAAATCTAAATCCTCGTCTTTCTTTATACGGACAAAATCAACAAATCTACCTTCATATTTAGAGGTAATAGCACCTTTACCTGTGGCAATTAGAACTTGCATTAACCAAAGAATAGAAAAGGTAGTAAACACTGCTACTATCGCAGCCACGACTAAGCGTTTTATTGGATCTTCTATACCAAGGTTAGTTTTAATTTGTTCAGTTGCTTCAGACATAATGCTTAATTAGAATTATTCTCCGGCTTCCGCAGCAATTGAAACGTTATAGACCCCAGCTTGTCTGGCAGCATCCATAACCGTGACAACTGTTTCATGAAATGCTTTTTTATCGGCTTGAATTACAACTGACCCTTCAGGGTTTTCAGCATGGAGTCGTTCTATATTTGGTCTTACTGCTCTTGGATCTATGCGTCTTCTATTAATCCAGATTTCATTATTAGATCCTATTGCAACTAAAATATTAGCATTTTCCTTTTTGACCGCAGTTGGTGCATCAGGCCTATTAACATCTAAACCTGATTCTTTAACAAAAGAGGCAGTTACAATAAAGAAAATCAACATGATAAAGACTACATCTAACATCGGCGTTAAGTTAATTTCTGCTTCTTCTTGTTGTGCTGCTTGAAATAAATTTTTTCTCATTATTGTTTCCTCTTAGTTAGTTAGTGATCTGATCCTAAGGATTCTTCAAGATCATCAATTTCTGAAGTTGCTTTTTCAGTTAATATAGTTACAAGAAACACTCCTGAAAGTGCCCCAACCATTCCTGCCATAGTTGGAATCGTTGCTTTTGATACTCCTGAAGCCATGGATCTTGCATTACCTGATCCAGAAACTGCCATAACATCAAATACCTCAATCATACCAGTGACTGTTCCCATTAGCCCTAGAAGAGGACACAGCGCAACAAGTGTTTTAATGATTGGAATAAATTTATTAGCAGACATACTGAATTCAGAGATTAATTTTTCTCGAATGGCATCTGAATTCCAAGATTTTCTATCGTCTCTGGAGTACCACAACGATTGAGTTCTTGATTTCAATGTTTTAAGTTCAGTTTGAAAAAAAGCTAGGCGTTCAAGAATAAGCATCCACATTAGGAATATTACTACTGCTATAAGATTTAGCACTTGCCCTCCCATTTCTAGGAAGTCCCTTACTGCGATAAATATATCAGTCATTCTTTAATCCTACGTTTAGCAAGAATTAACCAGATGATTTTTCAGAATGATTAGCAATAATTCCTGCTGCCTGTTCTTGTATTATCTGAGTTACCCTATTGCTTCTACCACTTACAATAGTATGAAGTAGTGTCGTCGGAATGGCTACTGTCAAACCTAATACAGTTGTTACAAGTGCTTGAGAAATACCGCCAGCCATTAGCTTAGGATCACCAGTTCCATACAAAGTAATCGCTTGGAAAGTTTTAATCATACCGGTAACTGTTCCTAGAAGACCCATTAATGGTGCAACAACTGAGATTACTTTAATTATAAGTAATCCTTTGTTAAGTGCAGGGGTTTCTTTAAATACAGCTTCTGCTAATTTAAGTTCTAAGGTATCTGTATCCACAGTCTTATTTTCCTCATACACACCAAGTACACGACCAAGAGGATTATCATCACTGATGGAGCTTGAATTTAGTTGAGCAGTTACTTTTTTGTCTGCTGCTTGAAGCACATACCATCTTTGTCCTGCGATACTAACTCCGAATAGACCAAGCAGTATGACCAAGTAACCAACTATTCCACCTTGTTGAATCCTTTCAATTAGATTAGGTCTACCTACCAATGATGCAAGCACACCGCCTAATGTTGGATCTAATCCGAAAGCAATTTTGGTATCAGATCCGCTAAATAAATCAGAAGTGCTACTAACGTATCGTCGACCTTCTGGTTGTCTTGGTATTTCTGTTACATTTCCTGTTTCGGGAGAATAATTAAGGTATTTGCCATCAGCAACAATATTAAATAAGCCCACTCTAGCGACCTCTGTAGCAGCTTTCGATCCGTTTGTATCAATAACATCTGCAGTGAATTTTACTACCTTACCAGCTTCAGTCATTTCTCTTTGAAGCTCAAACCAAAGTCTTTCAATTTCTTCAATTGATGGAAGCTTAGAGTTGCTTCCGATTTTTTTAGCTAGATCTTCTAAGAAAGCTGATCGGTCTGGGTACTGAATATTTGTAAGTGAATTATCAAATCGAGTTCTAGCGTCACCAGCCACTTGTTGCATAACACCAAAAAGCTCTTTAAGAGCTCCCAGTCTTTCGTTAAGTGTGTCTTGTAGATCATTATTAATCACTTCATTCTTTTCAAAAAGAGCCTCTAGATCGGTACTTCTGATTTCTTCCATGACTTTTTTGGTTTCAGCATCAGCAAGTAATGTCTCTTGTTGATCCCTTTTTTGTCTAAATTCACTTTCTCTTTTTTGATTTTCTTGGTTGTCATTAATTTTTCCTTGTTCAACCCTATCTAAGAGACCATCAATTGTTGTAGCTGATTGTTGTGAATACGCTGGTATAGCCATAAAGCAGGCTAATGTAAGTATAATTTTAATATTTCTCATTATATAGCCTCCGCTGAATCTACAGGCAGGATAACTAAATCAGGTGCAACCTGCTTCTTAGCTATTCTTAAACCAGCTTTAATTTCATTCCGGTTATCACTAGCATCTTGCCATGATCGTGATTTTTGATTCCAAACCCCAGATACTTGTCCATCAACTGATTGGTACAGAAAAGAGATTCTTCCAATTCTAAGAAAATCTAGTTCAAGTGTTTTGCCATCCACATCTAGAGTGTCTTTATAGGTTTCAATGGTTTTACCGTAATCATTTTCAATTTGATACGCTTCAGTTACTTTTCTGAATTTCTCGGCAACAGTTACATCTTCTCTTTGCATTAACTCTTTAAGAAAGTCGACCCTATTATTTCTTTCTTCCAGTAAAAACGGAACATCAAGATCTACAAACTGATCCAAAGATTCAATCATCTTGGTCATTACTGGGACAATTTGCCTATTAATCTGTGAAGCAACGATAATTGATTTCTCTAAATCAACTTTAACTCTAGCTTGATTTTCTATCTGGAGCTCTAGTAACTGATTGTAGATTTCAAGACCGTCTATTTCTTTTAAAGTGGCCCTGTATTTATCTTCCATTTTTCTTGTTTGTTCTGCTACCTTTTCAACTCTTTGTTGAGACTCTTGAGCAAGAAGTGTTCTTTCATTTTGACCATTCAGAACTTGGCTCAATGTTTCTGCAGGAAGAATCATTGGTAATGTAATTAGTATTACCCCACCTATTAGAATCTTAGCAGTTAATCTATGAAAATTTTTCATATACAATCCTCTATGATGATTTTACGGTTATTATTAAGGCTACCCCTACCGCCTTAAAAGATATGATAATAGCATAATCAAAAAATACTCCAAAGAGTAAATCATCAAAAAAACATTAAAATAAAATTGTAATTTACCTCTTTTTTTTAACTTTAAACGTTCAGATTAATGGTTTAGGAAAATTATTTATCTAATAAAAGTTGACAAAAACACTTAGTTCTATGAAGATCTGCCACATGAATAGAAAAAATAACTATCAATTTATAGGGAATAAATCACTTAATTTAGCCCAAGCACTGCTAATTCTGCTAGAAATAGATGCTAGTGGGGCTAACTTATAGATTTTTATAAAAGTTTAATTTAAAAGAGCCCCGCAAAATAGCGGGGTTTTTTTTAGGACAAAAGATCTGACTTAGGAGAAAAATATGCAGATATATTATGACAGAGATGCCGATCAAGAAATCATTAAAAATAAAAACGTGGTGATTGTAGGCTATGGTTCACAAGGGCATGCTCATGCCAACAACTTAAAAGACTCAGGAGGTAATGTTACTGTGGCTCTTAGAAGTGATTCATCCTCATGGGTTAAAGCAGAGACGGCAGGTTTAGAGGTTAAAGAAGTAAGTGAAGCAGTCAAAGATGCTGATATGGTGATGGTGTTGATACCAGATGAATTGCAATCTGATATTTATAAGAATGAAATTGAGAATAATATAAAAGAAGGCGCTGTTTTAGCCTTTGCTCACGGTTTTAATATTCATTTTGAAATGATAGTTCCTCGTGCAGATTTAGATGTCATAATGATTGCACCGAAAGGCCCTGGTCATACTGTTAGATCACAATTTGAATCAGGAGCAGGCGTTCCTTGTTTATTGGCAGTTCATAAAGATATTTCTGGTAATGCCAAATCAATAGGGCTTTCTTATGCATGTGCAATCGGATCAGGAAGAGCAGGCATTATTGAAACAAACTTTAAAGATGAAACAGAAACGGATCTATTTGGCGAACAAGCTGTGTTATGTGGAGGCCTTACTTCTCTAATCCAAACCGGCTATGAAGTTCTGGTTGAGAACGGATACCCTCCTGAAATGGCTTATTTTGAATGTCTTCATGAGGTAAAACTTATTGTAGATCTGATTTATGAAGGTGGATTACAAAACATGAGATATAGCATCTCAAACACAGCTGAATACGGAGATTATGTTAGTGGTCCTAAAGTTGTTAATGCAGATACTAAACGGGTTATGGAATCTATTTTAGATCGAATTCAATCAGGTGATTTTGCTCAAGAATTTATGGATGATTCTCGTAAGAGCAATCTTGGGAAAGGTGGACCAATGATGCAACAATACAGAGAAGAAGCGTCCAATCATTCTATTGAGCAAGTGGGTCAAGAATTAAGGTCGATGATGCCATGGATAGAGACAAATAAAATAGTTGATAAATCTAAGAACTAAAAGTGAGTAATGACTTATGAATGAAGCCAAAGAGATAATTATATTTGATACAACCTTGAGGGATGGTGAACAGGCCCCAGGTTGTAGTATGACGTTGGGAGAGAAATTGAGAATTGCTCATGCGCTTAAAGAACTCAATGTGAATGTAATAGAAGCAGGATTTGCAGCAGCTTCTCCAGGTGACTTTGAATCAGTTAAAGCAATTGCAAGTGAAATTGAGGGACCAACTATTTGTTCCCTAGCTCGATGTAATGAGGAAGATATAGAAAAGGCTCATCAAGCACTAGAAGTAAATTCTAACCGAAGAATTCATGTGTTTGTTGCAACCAGTGAGATACACCTAAAGCATAAATTGAATATGGCTAAAGATGAAGTTTTAAAGGCAGCTTATAATGCTGTAAAAATGGCTAAAGAGCATTGTCAGAATGTTGAGTTTTCACCAGAAGATGCCTCAAGAACTGATCATGAGTTTTTAACTGAGGTTGTGAATGCTGCAATTGAAGCTGGGGCCACAACGATTAATATTCCTGACACAGTTGGCTACACCATACCCTTTGAATTTGGTGAATTGTTTAAACACTTAATTACTCATTGTAATAATGCTGAAGACGTGATTTTTAGTGTCCATTGTCACGATGATCTTGGCTTATCAGTTGCTAACAGTTTGGCTGCATTAGAATCTGGAGCTCAACAAGTTGAATGTACTATCAATGGTATTGGTGAACGTGCTGGCAATACTTCGCTTGAAGAAGTATGTATGGCAATAAAAACAAGGAAAGAGTATTTCGATTTTTACACATCTATCGATAGCACAAAGCTTTATCCAACAAGTAGATTAGTCTCCACTATCACAGGCATGCATGTCCCAAGGAACAAGGCCATTGTTGGGGATAATGCTTTTTCACATGAAGCAGGTATTCATCAACATGGAATGTTAAGACATGCTTCAACTTATGAAATCATGAAACCACAAGATGTGGGCATTGGTCGGTCAAATCTAGTACTTGGAAAACATAGTGGGAGACATGCGTTTCTCGATAGAGTAACCGAGTTAGGGTATGAATTAAGCGATGAAGATTTAGGTCCTGCATTCAAAGAATTTAAAAAGCTCGCTGATAGAAAAAAAGATATATTTGATAGCGACATAGAGGCAATCGTTCTTAATGTAGATGGAGGAACATTAAACAATTGGGAACTTGTTGATTTAGAAACATCATCAGGATCTTCTTGGGGGGCTCATGCAGAGTTAAAGCTAAAACATATTGATGGCTCCATGCATGAAGCATCAACTGAGAAGAAATCTTCTAGTGGGCCAATTGAATCAGTTTTTAATGCCATCGAAGAAATAACGGGATACAATCTTGAATTAACCAACTTTGAGATTCATAGTGTAAGCGTCGGTGAAGATGCACAGGGGGAAGTAACTGTTAGTGTAAGCTATGAAGGTCAAGACTTTAGGGGTCATGGAATCAGTACAGATATAATAGAGTCAGGTGCTTTAGCTTATCTTGAAGTTATAAATAGAATAGAAAGAAATAAAAATAGACATTAGAGGAAAATATGCCATTAAAACCAACTAAACACATCTGGTTTAATAATAAGCTTGTTCCTTGGGAAGAAGCTCAAATCCATGTTTTAAGTTATGCATTGCATTACGGTGCAGCTGTATTTGAGGGTATTAGAGCTTATTCTACAAATGACGGTACTAGGATCTTTAGGTTAGAGGATCATATTAAGCGATTATTTAATTCTGCAAAAATATACAGGATGAATATGGCATTTGATTCAAATCAAATAATGGATGCTTGTCGAACCGTTGTTGTTTCTAATGAATTAAATAACGGTGCATATATTCGGCCAATTGCTTTCAGAGGATACAATGATCTTGGTTTACATGCCTCACTAGATGATGACATAGAGGTCGCTGTCGCAGCATGGGAATGGGGACCTTATCTTGGAAAAGAAAGTGCTAAGAGTGGTGTAGATGTATGCGTTTCTTCTTGGAATAAAATTGCACCTAATACTATTCCAGTTATGGCAAAAGCATCAGGCAACTATTTATCCGGAACACTTGTGGCTATTGAAGCCAAAGAAAATGGTTATGATGAAGGCATTTGTTTGGATTCGAAAGGAATGGTCAGCGAAGGGGCTGGAGAAAATGTTTTTCTTGTTAAGGATAATATAATTTCTACCCCTCCTCTCAGTTCATCCATCCTTGATGGAATCACTAGAGATTCTGTAATGAAAATTGCTGAAACATTAGGGCATTCTGTTATGGAAAGAGAAATTACAAGAGAAGAACTTTACCTTGCTGATGAATTATTTTTTACTGGAACTGCTGTTGAAATAACTCCCATTAAAACTGTAGACAGAATTCAGGTTGGTAACGGAGCAAGAGGTCCAATTACTGAAGAGATTCAGAGAACCTTTTTTGGGTTATTTGACGGATCTACTGTTGATCAGTGGGGCTGGCTAGATAACGTTGAATAGTAGACCTAAAACACTTTTTGAAAAAGTATGGGAACAACATGTAGTTGTTCCTGAGACACTTGATACCCCAGCTATAATCTATATTGATCTACACTTAATCCATGAGGTAACAACACCACAGGCATTTACTCTTTTAAGAGAAAATAATCTTAAAGTTAGAGACCCAAAAAAGGTTTTAGCAACAATGGATCACTCTACTCCTACTGTGCCCATTACTAGTTTAAAAGATCTTGATATTGTTTCAGAAAAAGGCCCAGCTAATCAAATTCGTGACATGATCAAGAACTGTAGGGATTTCGGTATAGAATTATATGGTTTTGAGAGTGATCGGAGAGGTATTGTTCATGTTATAGGACCGGAATTAGGAGCGACTCAGCCAGGCAGGACAATGGTATGTGGTGATAGTCATACAAGCACCCATGGTGCTTTTGGCGCATTAGCTTTTGGTATTGGGACTACTGAAGTAGCTCATGTTCTTGCTACTCAATGTCTTCTCCAAAGAAAACCTAAAACACTCTCTGTGAATTTGACGGGTAACCTTAATAGTGGAGTTTGTGCTAAAGATATTATTCTTAAAATTGTAGGAGACATAGGAGTAGATGGAGGCACTGGACATGTTATTGAATATAGAGGCAACACGGTCTCTTCTCTGTCATTGGAACAACGAATGACAATTTGTAATATGAGTATAGAAGGAGGCGCACGTGCAGGCATGTTTGCACCTGATCAGTCAACGTTTGATTATCTAGAAAATAGGCCCATGTCACCCAAAGGAGATGACTGGGTTAAGGCTGTTAATGAATGGTCAAACTTGGTGACAGATGATGGCGCTATTTTTGATAAAGAAGTTGACATTGATATTGATGCATTGCAACCCATGATAACTTTTGGAACTAACCCTGGCATGGTTATGTCCATTGATGCAGAAGTCCCACATCATAATGGCAGTCAAAGTTTTAAACAGGCACTGAATTACATGAAAGTTGAATCAGGTAAACCGCTTCTAGAAAAACCAATAGATGTGGTTTTTATTGGTAGTTGCACAAATTCAAGATTATCAGATTTACAAGATGCTGCCGATATTTTAAAGGATAGGAAAGTTGATAGTAATGTCAGAACTATGATTGTTCCAGGCTCACAAGCTATTAAGGCAGAAGCTGAAAGTTTAGGTCTTGATCAAATTTTTAAAAAAGCAGGTGCAGAATGGAGAGAATCTGGTTGCTCCATGTGTCTAGGTATGAATGGAGACACAGTTGGTGAGGGTAAATTAGCAGTAAGCACGAGTAATAGAAATTTTGAAGGTCGACAGGGTAAAGGCTCAAGAACAATTTTAGCTAGTCCAAAAACAGCTGCTGCATCAGCTATATCTGGTGTTGTACAAGACCCAAGAATATATGGTGACAAATAAGTTATGGAGAAAATCTTAAAATTTAGTTCGACAACAATCAATTTAGCCAATGAGGATATTGATACGGATCAAATAGTCCCGGCTCGATTTCTTACTCTTCCTTCAAAAGAAGGGATTGGAGATTGTCTTTTTTATGATTGGAGGTTTGACAAATTAGGTCATCCAATAGAAGATTTCGTTCTCAATAAACCAGAGGCTAAAAACTCTTCTATTCTAGTAGCAGGAAATAATTTTGGGTGTGGATCATCTAGAGAACATGCGCCTTGGGCTCTAGTAGACTTTGGCTTTAAAGCAATTATTAGTACCTCATTTGCAGATATCTTTAAAAACAATGCATTAAAGAATGGCTTGATTCCAATTACTGTTCCAGAAGATATGCATAAAAAGTTATTAGGTAATGAAGGTTTAGAAGTGGCAGTTGATCTAGATAACCTTAAATTGGAAACTGAGTTAGGCAATTCATGTAGTTTCTCTGTAGATCCATTTTCTAGATATTGTTTGATGAACGGCATTGATCAACTGGGATATATATTGAGCCAAGAATTAGAAATTACTAACTATGAAACATCACAATGAAAAGTGTGGTAACAATATTAGCTGGTGATGGTATTGGTCCAGAGGTTACTAATGAAGCTGTTAAAATACTAAAAGTCATTGAAAAAGAGTTTGGTCATAGTTTTAGCCTAAATAATGCTCTTTTTGGTGGGATTGCCATCGATGAAACGGGTTCACCCTACCCCCAAGAAACACAGGATCTATGTAAGCAAGCTGATGCTGTTCTTCTAGGGGCTGTTGGAGGTCCTAAATGGAGCGATCCAAAAGCTAAAACTAGACCTGAAAAAGGTCTCCTTGATATGAGATCTGATTTAGGTGTCTATGCTAATCTAAGACACATCAGGACTTACCCTCAATTAATTGATAGCTCTCCAATAAAAAATGACTACTTAGACGACATTGATATTATGTTTGTTCGGGAATTGACTGGCGGTATTTATTTTGGAGAGAAAGAAAGACTGGATGATTATGCAAAAGATGTTTGTGAATATTCAACCCCAGAGATCCAGCGTATTACTAAGGTTGCAGCTAATCTTGCACAACAGCGAAGAGGAAAAATTACTTCAGTTGATAAGGCTAATGTAATGGCAACTTCCCAATTATGGAGAAGTGTTACAACTGACTATCTTGGAATTAACTATAACAACATTGAACTTGAACATATGTTAGCAGATGCAGCTACTATGCATTTATTATCAAGACCAGGTGATTTTGATGTGGTGCTAGCTGATAACTTGTTTGGAGATATTCTTACTGATGAAGCATCAATGTTAACGGGTTCTATAGGCATGATACCGTCTGCATCATTGGGCAATGATAACTTTGGAGTCTATGAACCTATCCATGGTTCTGCACCAGATATACAAGGTAAGGAACTAGCTAATCCATGTGGAATTATTTTGTCAGTGTCTATGTTATTACGATACTCATTAGGTCTACAAGAAGAAGCATCAGCTATAGATAAAGCAGTAGAGTCAGTCCTTGATGATGGAATATTTACAGTAGATTTATCGAAAGATAATTTTGTTAGCACTGTGGATATGGGCAACGCTATAGCATCTAAAATCTCTTCATAAAACACCCTCTTCTATTACTTGTATTACATAAATAAATAAATATAATGTATTAACACATTAATACAATAGTATAAAGTTATGAAATTAGAAAGAGTTTTAACAAATAAAGAAGAGAGAGCTGCCGAAGAAAGATTGTATAAAGCAATTATGTCATTGAGAAATCTTGATGAGCATCGTGCATTTTTTGGTGATATTTTTACACCCGCAGAGCTTCAATCAATCAAAGATAGATGGTTAGTAGCAGAATTTCTCAATAAAGGATATACCTATAGAGAAATCAACTCTATGACAGGAGTTAGTGTCACCACCATTGGTCGAGTGGCTAGATTTCTATATGACGGTTCAGATGGTTATGCCCTTGCACTAAAAAGGATTAAATAGTGTCAGAGGCAAGGATAAATATAGCCATACAAAAATCTGGTAGGTTGACTGAACACAGCACTACACTGCTTAAGAAATGTGGACTAATTATAAGTCAAACCAAGGATCAATTGATTGGTTATGGAGAAAATATGCCAATCGATCTTATGTTTGTTAGAGACGATGATATTCCTGATTTAATTCAAGAGAATTTGTGTAGTCTGGGGATCGTTGGACAGAATGTTGCCTTGGAAAAAAAAATAGCCATGGATGATAGTAAGGAGGGTTGTTTATTTAGTTTTGAAGAAGACTTGAATTTTGGTCAATGCCGCTTAGCTTTTGCTTACCCTGAATCCAGTAATTATCGATCGATTAATGAACTTGAAGGTCAAACAATTGCAACAAGCTATCCAAATATTGTTAAGCAATTTCTAAAAGAAAAAAGTTTAAATATTAATGTCACTCAATTTTCTGGGGCAGTTGAACTGGCACCTAGTTTAGGAAAGGCAGAGGCAATTTGTGACTTGGTTTCTACTGGAAATACTTTGAAGGCTCATAATCTGATTCAGGGTGAGATAGTTTTAGATAGCGTGGCCACTGTTTTACGCTCGACTCAGATTTTAAGTGATTCGAAAGAAGCTTGGATCAATAAGCTAATTGAAAGAATTAATGGCGTTATACAAGTCAGTGAGAGTAAATATATCATGATGCATGCACCTAAGGATTCAATTCAAAAGATAACTGAGCTGTTACCTGGAACAGAAGCACCTACAATCTTGCCACTTGAGGGTACTAATGACACCGTTGCTGTCCATGTTGTTTGTAAAGAAACAGTCTTTTGGGAAACCCTAGAAGGCTTAAAAGAAATTGGAGCCTCTTCAATACTAGTCGTTCCTCTTGAAAAAATGTTGATGTGAAATAGATGTCTATGAAGATAATAAATTGGGATTCATTGTCACTCGAAGAACGGGAATTAAATTTAAAGAGACCTACTATTCGTAATTTAGATGATCAGAAAAATATCGTCATAGATATTTTTGAAAACATTAAAAGAAACGGTGATGCTGCACTTCAGAAATACACATTGCAATATGACAATATTGAAATTAATAACTTCTTGATGACTGAGGATGAAATTAATAAGGCAGTAAATAGAACTTCAAATGTATTAAAAGATTCAATAAATTATGCAATATCAAATATAAAAAAATTTCATGAATACTCAATGGGTATGGAAAAAGATCCTCTTGATATTAATCCAGGTGTTCAATGTCAAACAATTTACCGACCTATTGATTCTGTTGGATTTTATATACCAGCAGGCAATAACCCACTCGCTTCCACTGTTACCATGCTCGGTATTCCATCAAAACTGGCTGGTAACAAAGAAAGGATTGTTGTTTCTCCACCCAATGAAGAAGGTTTGGTTGATGATGTAATTGCTACAGCTGCAGTTTTATGTGGCATTAATAAAATTTATAAAGTTGGTGGAGCACAATCAATTGCTGCGATGACTTATGGCACTGAGACAATTCCTAAAGTGAGTAAAATCTTTGGACCTGGTAACAGCTGGGTTACTACTGCTAAACAGTTGATATCAACTTTAAATATACCTGTTTCTATTGATATGCCAGCAGGACCAACAGAAGTTTTAATCATTAGTGATGGTGACACAAATCCGTTATTCGTTGCTTTTGATCTATTGTCACAGGCAGAGCATGGAGTTGATTCACAAGTCATTTTAATAAGTGACGATGAAATATTTCTTAATGAGGTCATAATTGAGATTGAAAACGCATTAAAGAATATTTCAACGAAAGAAATTGCAGCTCAATCATTAAAAAACTCAAAGTTTATTTATGTAAAGAATATTAAATGTGCTTTCGATATATCTAATAGCTATTCGCCTGAGCATTTAATCATTTCAATGAAATCTGCAGAACAATGGTTAGATGCGGTAGAGTCTGCAGGATCCATCTTTTTGGGAGAATGGAGTCCAGAGTCTGCTGGTGATTATTGCACTGGCACTAATCATGTGCTTCCAACCTCAGGTTTTGCAAACTCATATAGTGGGCTTTCCGTAGATAGTTTCAGAAAAGCTATTTCTGTACAGAAACTCACAAAAGAAGGCTTAAAATTAATGTCAAATGACATCATTAATTTAGCTAGATCTGAAGGCTTAGAAGCGCATGCAAAAGCTGTCGAAGTAAGGGTAAATAAATGAAAGTTAAAAGCTTGGTCAGACCCGAGGTCTTGGCTCTAAAGCCATATGTGCCTGCAAAAAAAGTAAAAAATAAAATTAGATTGAATGCAAACGAGAGCCCTTATACGGTCACAGAGTTTGCTGCATTGAATAAACTAAATTTATACCCAAATGCAAGGCCTGATGAAATCAAAAATAAAATGGCTGATTACTTAAACATTAATGAAGATTGCTGCGTTGTGACACGTGGAAGCACTGAAGCCATAGATCTTTTAATTCGTACATTTTGTTCTCCTCATGTAGATGAGATCATTATTTTTCCTCCAACTTTTGAGATGTATCAGTTTTATGCTGCAATCCAAGGAATTAAGGTAGTTCCTGTCAACTTAATGAGTGACCATCAATACGCTATTGATACTGAGCTATTTCAAAAGACTGTTTCAAAGAAATCCAAATTAATTTTTATTTGTTCTCCATCAAACCCAATTGGGCATTCATTTGATAAAGAAACAATCTATTCTATATGCCAAGAAGTTTCTAACACGGGCCTGGTGGTATTAGATGGTGCTTATGCAGAATTTAGTGATTTAAGTGTCTATCGAGATATTCTTCAAGACTTTGACAACGTCGTCATACTTAGGACGCTCTCTAAGGCGTTTGGTTTAGCAGGATCAAGGTGTGGCCTGTTAATTGCTAAGCCTGAAATATGTCAATTTATTATGCGAGTAATCCCGCCCTATTCTTTTTCAAAGCTAGCTGAAAAATCTGTTTTAGATGCTTTGTCAAATAAGGGGGTTAAACAATCCCAAAAAAATATAGAAAAAACTATTCAGGAGAGAGCAATATTGAAAGATAACTTATTAAGATTAGATTCTGTCATCGAGGTATTCCCTTCTGAAACTAATTTCTTGTTAGTTAGAGTCAATAATGCGGTTCAATTTTGTAACACAGCGAAAGATTCAGGTTTCCTTCTTAGAGACGTGAGTTACCACCCTACTTTAGAGAATTGTGTTCGGATCACTGTTGGTAATAGTGATCAGAATGAAAAATTAATCGAGGGGTTGCAGCATGGTTGATCAGGCATTAAAAGTAATTTTTTTAGATCGTGATGGAACGATAATTTATGAGCCAGAAGATTATCAGGTTGATGATTTATCGAAAATAAAACTTGTACCCAATGTGATATCTTCATTAAAGAAACTCAATAATTATGGTTACCATTTTGTGATGATATCTAATCAAGATGGTCTTGGAACTGATTCGTTTCCTCAAGAATCTTTTGATAAATGCCAATCATTCATACTTGATTTGTTCTCTACTCAAGGAATAGATTTTAAAAAAATTCTGATTTGTCCTCATTTAGATGAGGATCAATGTGACTGCAGAAAGCCTAAAACTGGTCTTCTTACTGAATTCTTGACCCATGAGAATATTGATACTGCCAGGTCTTATGTCATTGGTGATCGGGACACAGATATGTTGCTTGCAGAAAGGATGACTATTCAAGGAATCATGATAGATCCTTATGAAGATGATGTCTGGGATAAAATTACAAATAAAATTCTTAGTGTTGATCGTCAGGCTAAGGTTTTAAGAAAATCAAATGAAACCGAGATTCTTACACGTGTCAACTTATCGGCATCGTCACCAATTAATATCAACACAGGTATTGGTTTTTTTGATCATATGCTTGAACAACTTGCTAAACATTCAGGTATATCTATAGAGATTGATTGCAAAGGTGATTTACACATCGATGAACATCATACTGTTGAGGATGTTTCGATTACACTAGGTGAAGCCTTATATAGAGCACTTAGCAATAAAGTTGGAATTGGCCGATATGGTTTCACACTTCCAATGGATGATGCTCTTGCTGAAGTTGCTATTGACTTATCAGGACGACCTTACTTTAAATTTGAAGGAGAATTTAAGAGGGAAAAGATTGGTGATCTACCAACAGAACTCATTGCTCATTTTTTTCATACTCTTAGTCAAAATATAAAAGCTAATATTCATATATCAATCAAGGGTGAAGATGATCATCACAAAGCTGAAGCTTGCTTTAAATCTCTTGGAAGAGCTTTATTACAAGCCATTAAGCAGACTGACAGCGGAGACCTGCCTACCACAAAAGGTTTGTTATAGTAGTGAAAAAGCAAGTTGCTATTATTGATTCTATTGGATCTAATCTTGCATCTTTAAAATTTGCATTAGATCGTATTAAGATAGACTTCATTGTCACTAATGAGGTTAAGCAAATAAGGAATTCCTCACATATTATTCTACCCGGGGTTGGTGCAGCAAAAAATGCCATGAATAAATTATCTCAACAAGAAATTATTGAGACAATCGCTACTCTCTCACAACCAACATTAGGGATCTGTCTGGGGATGCAGATTTTTATGGAACACTCTGAGGAGGATGATACTAGTTGTCTCGGTGTTTTTAGTGATGGTTGTAAATTATTTGAAACCCAAGAGAATTACCCTGTTCCGCATATGGGTTGGAATACAATTGAACTAGAATCTTCATCCAATCTATCTACTGGTATTACTAGCGGGACACATTTCTACTTTGTGCATAGTTACTATGTTCCTTTGAATAGTCAAACTATAGCATCGACGACATACTCTAAAAAATTTTCTTCAATAGTACAAAAAGATAATTTTGTTGGTACACAGTTCCATCCAGAGAAATCAGGTGAACAGGGTTCTATTCTTTTAAAGAACTTTACTGACCTATAAATATTATGAAATTAATTCCTGCAATTGACCTTCTGAATCAAAAATGTGTACGACTTTATCAAGGCAATTTTGATGAAGTAACCTATTATGATTTAGATCCAATTGAGCTTGCAAAACATTATCAGAAATTAGGTTGCAACAACCTTCACCTCGTGGATTTGAATGGCTCAAGAGACGGTGTTAATACTAATACTCACATAATAGATAACCTTTTAAACTGCACTGACTTAAATATCCAAATGGGAGGGGGAATTAGAAACCCAGAGGATATAAATAAATGGTTGAAATCTAATCTGAAACAGCTCGTCATAGGAAGTTTTGCCATAAAAGATTTCAATGTGTTTACTGCATGTTTTGATGATGATCAAAAACCAAGAGTTATTATTGCTTTAGATGTCACTATTGTTAATAACTTGCCAATGGTAATGATAGAGGGATGGCAAAAACAGACCGATCTAGATTTATGGTCGATGATGAATAGATTTAATGACAATGGGTTTTTCAACTTTCTGATAACTGACATCAGCAAAGATGGCACATTACAAGGACCTAATTTACTTCTTTATGAACAGTGCAAGAAACATTCTATAGATTCTAAAATTATTTGTTCAGGTGGAATAAGTAGTTTAAATGATCTTCAAGAACTAAGAGATCTATCAATGTATGCTGCTGTTGCAGGAAAATCACTTTTAGAACAAAAAATTACAGATAGGGAGATAATAAAATTCTTACAAGAAGAATAATACCTTGTCTGGATGTTAAAGATGGCATGGTGGTTAAAGGAGTAAAATTCAGAAATCATCAAGTTGTTGGAGACATCATTGATTTGGCAAGTAAATATAGCCGTCAAGGAGCAGATGAAATCGTCTTCTATGATATAACTGCTAGCCCAGAGGGCAGACGAGTTGATCGTTCATGGATCAATGAAGTTGCAAAACAGATTAATATACCCTTTTGTGTTGCTGGAGGTATTCAATCAATAGTTGATGCAGAAGAAATACTTAATTTTGGTGCTGATAAGATTTCAATAAATACGCCTGCAATCAATACACCTAAGCTGATCAATGACCTTGCTGATAAATTTGGCAGTCAGTGTGTAGTAGTTGGCATAGATAGCTTTCAAATGAATGATCAATATAATGTTTATAGCTATACAGGAGACCCTAATAAAACAAAACAGACCGGTAAACTCACAGGCGAATGGTTAATGGAGGTTCAAGATAGAGGCGCTGGTGAAATTGTACTAAATTGCATGAATCAAGATGGCGTTAGGAAAGGTTATGATATTTTACAACTTTCAAAGATGAAGAAACTTTCAAATGTTCCAATCATTGCTTCAGGTGGAGCTGGAACAAAAAATCATTTTGTTGATGTTTTTTTAAAAAGTGGTGTTAGTGGCGCATTAGCAGCTTCAGTGTTCCATAAAAATCTCATCAGAATAACTGATTTAAAAACACACCTGAAAAATAATAATATAGAGGTAAGATTATGAATAATATTTCAGATGATTTTATTTTCCAACTAGAAGAAATCATTCAGGAAAGGATCAATAACCCGATTAAAGGAAGTTATACCAATAGCCTTTTAGATGGTGGTCGAAGTTTAATTGCTAAAAAGTTAATTGAAGAAAGTGGTGAACTTGCAGTCGCTTATTTAGATGATAATCCTACAAGCAGTGATATTATCTGGGAAGCATCTGATCTCATTTATCACATGTTAGTTCTACTTAAGTCTTCCGATTTAGGGTTAAATGAAATTTCAAGTGAATTAGCAAATAGGCATAAAGATAAATAATACGACTCTCTTACCGTCCACCTCAAAAAAAATATTCCTCATAATAATGAAAAATAAAAGAGGTTAAAATAAAGATTATTGATTACCGATCTAAATTTTGATCAGTTTATTAGGATTCATTATATTTTTTGGGTCTAGGGATTTTTTAATAGTTTGCATGAGTTGAATTTTTACAGGATCAGAAAAGTGAACCAAATCATCCATAAGTTTTGATCCAATTCCGTGTTCAGCACTAAATGAACCGCCCAAAGTTTCTGCAGCATTATGTACTTCACGATTAATTTCATGAGTTTTATCTAAAAATTCAGTTTCAGACATGGTCTCTGGTTGTTGTTTAGTAAAATGTAGATTTCCATCTCCCAAGTGACCAAAGGTATAAACTATTGATTTACCTACTATTCTTTCTATAGCCGGCTTGGTCATTGCAAGAAATTCAGGTATTCTCTTAATGGGTACCGAAATATCATGATGATAACCTCTGCCCGATAATTTTTCTGCCTCTGAGATACTATGTCTGACTAACCATATTTCATTTTTTTCTTTTTCAGAATTAGCAATTAATCCATCGGTAATTTGACTTGATTCCATATTATTTTCAAGGAAATTAATAATATCTTGTTCTCCATGGTTAATGATTTCAAAAATAATCTGCCATGAGTGATCAATCCCAAGAGGTAATTTAATATGACTCAAGTATTTTTCTATAGCTTGAATACAGGTGTCACTCATGAATTCAAAGGCTGTGACACAGTCACTAAATTCTGTTTTTATATTTTGTAAAAGTACGATTGCATCATCAACAGAATTCACCGCAACCATACCCGTTACCGTATTTTTCGGTTTAGATGCTAGTTTGAGGCTCACTTTTGTGATGACCCCCAATGTTCCTTCAGCTCCTATAAAAAGTTGTTTTAAATCATAACCCGTATTATCTTTTTTCAATGATTTTAGATCTGAAAAAATAGAACCATCAGGAAGCACAACTTCAATCCCTATAATCTGATCTCTCGTCATGCCATATTTCAAAACATTAACACCTCCAGCATTAGTTGAAGCATTCCCCCCAATTTGGCATGACCCTTCGGCACTAAGGCTTAGAGGAAAAAATAGATCATTGTCATCTGCAATTTCTTGGATATTCTGAAGAATGCAACCTGATTCTACGATGATTGATTGATTATATGGATCAATACTCAAAAATTTATTTAATTTTGAAGTATTTAAAATAATTTCTATTTGATGTTCACTTGATTGTGGGACATTTGCTCCACATAGGCTTGTGTTTCCCCCTTGGCTTATAATTTTAATATCATTAAGAAAACAAAATGAAACAATTTGTTGAACTTCATCTAAAGTTTTTGGAAAAAGTATTACAGGCGTAGAACCTCTGATTTGTCCTCTCCAGTCTTCAAGATATTTTTTTATTATTGATTGATCAGAAATACAATTATCAGCACCAACTATTAGCTTAAATTCTTTTAAATAATTTACTTTTATAGGCATCTTTTTCCATGCATCCTATGGATGCATTTTTTTCATCAATGACCATAACGAAATAAAAAGTGCTGCAATAATTGGTCCTAAAACGAACCCAGATATTCCAAATAAACTGATTCCTCCAATAGTGGTTAGTAATACTAGATAATCAGGTAATTTAGTTTCTTTACTGATTAAATAAGGCCTAAGTAGGTTATCTACAAGACCAATGATAAAGAAACCTGAGAATATTAAGATTGAAGCATTAATCCATAACCCCTTATAGAATAGTACTAGAGAAATAGGTAACCATACGATCGCGGTTCCGATACCAGGCAAAATACTAAAAAGAGCCATAATAAAGCCCCACAATGCAGCGCCTTGAACATTTAACAGGGTTAAAATTATAAACCCAAGAAAACCTTGTGATAATGCCACTAGGAAAGTCCCTTTAATGGTTGCTTTTGTAACATGGTTAAATTCATCTAAAAGAAATTTTTCATGCTTATCCTCCATTGGGAATGCTTCTATGCAGGCATCTAAAATAGTTTTACCATCCCTTAAGAAAAAGAATAGTAGGTAAATCATTATCAGCAATGAGATAACAAAATTGACAATATTTTCACTCGCTCTTATTACGGCAGAGTAGGAAAATTGAGCAACACCATAGGCTAAATCATTTAATTGTTTGCCAATTGTTTCAATGTTTATGCCTAATTTATCCATTGCTTGTTCAAGAATTGGCAATACACTTATGGCTGTTTTCGTAAAGGACTGAATATCATATTGACCTGATTCTATATTTGAAAGTATTTGATAGATTTCATTTGTAATTGCAGTAAGAATAAAAAAACTGGGTAAGATGACTATTAATAAGATACCGATTAAAGAGAAACAACTCGAGAGCGAAGGTCTGTTTATGTATCGATTTATGACATTGTGCATTGGTGAGAAAAGTATTGAAAAAATGACTGCCCAAAAAATAGGAATAAAGTAGTCAAACAGCAATGTTGAGAATAATACGGTGATTATTCCCAGAAGAATTAGATATGCATTTTCACTTTTCATTTGTGTTTTTATTTTAAAAACTCTTAAATAATTATAATGTTAATAGAAAAATAATAGACAGTATTTATATTTTGAACAATATTGTAGACAATGTAATTAGAGAACTAGAATTCAAAGCAGGTTTAACCTTAGCTAGCTTTGGCTTGCAAGCAGAACTTAAGGCTATTCAAAATTATCTAAATAAAGAATCAATTGACGAAGACTTAAAAGAAGCATGTCATATTATTTTTAGAACACATTTTCTTCGTGAGGCCTTAAGGCGTGATGATGCTGAAGACGCTTGTTATAACCTTATAATGTTATGGGATCACTGTTCTACAGCTAGGGATCAAAATTATAGTGATATTTTAGTTGACTCAATAGAGAAACTTTTGAAGGTTACTAATAAAAGAACTAAGACAGTTAAGAATAGACATTTAAGGGTCTTAGAGCTTAATAAAATGAATTGGTCAATAGATGCTATAGCTGCAGATACAGGATATTCTAGGCGACAAATCTCTAGAGTCATTAACGGACACACAAAGAACTAAAGATATTATCGGGACGAGAGGATTTGAACCTCTGACCCCCTGAACCCCATTCAGGTGCGCTACCAGGCTGCGCCACGCCCCGTAAAAATGTAAAAATATTAATCTAAGATATCAATGATTGCTTCGAGATCAGATCTAACATCACTTAATGTCGATTGTTTAGAAACTTTTTCAGATTCATCATGTGTTAGCTTCTGTTTGGCTCCTTTAATAGTGTATCCACTATCGTAGAGTAATTCTTTAATTTGTCTTATAAGAAGAACATCATGGCGTTGGTAATACCTTCGATTTCCACGTCTTTTTATAGGTTTTAGCTGTGTAAATTCCTGTTCCCAGTATCTTAATACGTGAGCTTCTACCTCGCACAAATTACTAGCTTCACTGATAGTAAAGTATCTTTTTGTCGGTATTGAGGGAAGATGAGGGTTATTCTGAGTCATTGGATAGAGTTTTGACTGCTTCCTTTAATTTCTGACCTGATTTAAATGTAACCACCTTTCGTGCTGATATTTCAACATCTTCACCAGTTCTTGGATTTCTGCCAGGTCTGGGTGACTTATCTTTGAGTTGAAAATTACCAAAACCTGAAAGTTTTACTTCTTCACCGCTTTCCAATTTGTTTTTTATATTATCAAATAAAGAGTCCACTAATTCTTTAGCTTCTCTTTTATTAAGACCAATTTCATTGTTTAAGTCTTCAACGATGTCTGATTTTGTTAAGGTCATTATCTTATAATTAAATTCATTTTTTTGACGATAAGGTGATTGATTTTTAACATATATTTATCGATCTCATCATCATTTAGGGTGCGTGATTTTGATTGAAAAATCAAGCCTAGAGCAACACTTTTTTTATCTGCAGATATTTTATCACCCATGTATGCATCAAAAATAATTATGTTACTTAAGTCTTTGATTTTAAGAGCGTCTATCATTTTTATTATGGATTTAATTTCTATATCAACATCCATTAAAATGGAAAGATCTCTTCTAGAATATGGGAAATATTTAGAGGAAGAATGGCTAATGTTTTTATTAATTTCTAAGGCATCATAATCTACCTCGAAGATAACCGGGTTTGAGTCCAATTTAAGCTCATTAGATAATTCTGGGTTTAGTTCACCAATAAAGCCTATGGTTTTATTTTTAAGCTTAATAGAAGCACTTTTACCAGGACACAGCATATTGTGCTTAACTGCTTTAAATGAAATATTTTGGAGTACTTTAAATTGGTCAAACATATTCTCCAAGTGCCCTTTAACATCATAAAAGTCAATGGATGTAGTTGTCTCACCCCATTGTTCATTGTTCCTATTTCCATAAACAAGACCTGATATCACAAGCTTTTCGTCAGGTATTCTCTTATGAGAAGAAAAGACTTTTCCAATCTCAAATAAACGAACATCATTTTGTTGTCTTTTTAGGTTATAAGAAAGATTAGTAATCAGACCCGGCCACAGTGAGTTCCGCATGACTGACATTTCAATTGACAAAGGGTTTTGTATGTCCAAAGCATCAGAATATGATTTTTTTGATAGTAAGTTCATTGATGGACTAACGAAGCTATAGTTCACCACTTCTGAATAACCAAAGTTACAAAGAAGGTTACTAATTTCATCTCTCTTTTCTGCTCTCAAGGAGTTTAACTGAAGATTGATATTTTGTTTTTCTGTGGATTCAGGTATTTTTTCATACCCATAAATTCTCGCTATTTCTTCAATTAAATCGCATTCATCTTGAAGGTCAAAACGGTAACTAGGCGCCTTTACGCTCCACCCTTCATAGCCGAAGTCTTTTTCTTGCAGCTCCATGTTTAGCCTTTTCAAGATATTGACAATAGATTTATTTGGAATGGTTATACCTAAAGTTCTTCTGATTTGATCTTTTCTAAGAAAAATAAAGTTATTCTTAGGTTTATTCTTATCGCTGACTGTTTGTTTAATTGGACCATTGCTACCCCCTGCTTCCTGATTTAGCAACTCTGTAAAACGTTCAACTGCCTGAGATTGAATATTAGGGTCTACTCCTCTTTCAAATCTTAGGCTGGCTTCACTATATAGATTAAGTAATCGTGATTTACCCATAATTGTTTCAAAATTAAAGTATGCAGATTCTAAAACTATAGAAGTGGTTGTTTCAGAGATACCTGATTCTTCACTTCCCATAATACCCGCTATACCTAATGTTTGATTCTTATCTGCAATAACAAGGAAATCTTTATTTAAAACTTTACTGGTTCCATCAAGTATTTTGATTGATTCTTTATTTTTGGCTCTTCTAACAATAATCTTTGATTTTATTGAATCCAGGTCATATGTATGCAGGGGTTGACCCGTTTCTAGCATTACATAGTTAGCTATATCAACCACTAAATTAACTGATTTAAAACCACAGAGCTCAAGTCCATCTTTAAGCCAGGATGGGGAGCTCACTTGATTGTCAAAATCTTTAATAACTCGAGTAACAAAGACAGGACAATCCTGATTTGATTCAATTTCTATAGGGAGGCTTTGATTATGATGAATCTCTGAGGTTTGATTTCTTGGTTTTTTTAATTTTGTATTATCAATTGCTGCAATTTCTTGCAAAATTCCTTTGAGGCTAAAGCAATCAGCACGGTTGGGTGTTAAAGAGAAATCAATAACTTGTTTCTTATTATGATCAATTAATTCACATTCAATACCAGCAAGAGTCAACTTGTGGATAAGATTATGAACATCAGTAATCTTTTTGTTGTGTTCCTTTAGCCATTCAACTGGAAGTTTCATAAATTACTTGAATTGGTTTAAAAAGTTTAAATCGTTTTCATAAAAATGTCGGATATCATTAATCCCGTATTTAAGCATAGCGAGTCTTTCAACGCCCATACCAAATGCATACCCATTGTATATTTCATTATCTATTCCTAGATTAGTTAATACTTTTGGATGAACCATACCGCAACCAAGAATCTCAAGCCATTGGTTATCTTTTGACAATAAATCAACTTCAGCTGAAGGTTCAGTAAAAGGAAAATAAGAAGGTCGAAATCTCAATTTCATGTCTTCTTCAAAAAACGTATTTATAAAGTCGTGTAGAACTCCTTTAAGATGAGTGAAGTTGATATCTTTATCAATTACTAGACCTTCAATTTGATGAAACATTGGTGTGTGTGTAATATCTGAATCTCTTCGATAGACCTTACCAGGGGCAATCACACGTATAGGGACACCGTACTTTTCCATAGATCTAATCTGAATGGGTGATGTATGAGTTCTAAGTAAATACTGTGCGTTAAAATAAAAAGTGTCATGCATAGCTCTTGCAGGATGATTTTCTGGAATATTTAAAGCTGTAAAATTATGATATTCATCTTCTATTTCTGGACCATCTTCAACAAGAAAACCTGCGTTTAAAAATATTTTTTCAATTTCATTTAACGTGGAAGTGACTGGGTGCGGGTTACCAATTATTGTAGTTCTTCCAGGCATTGTGACATCTAAAGCGGAGTCTTCAATATTGGATTTAATTTTCTTATCATTCAGTGAATTTTTCTTATTAGCAATTTCATTCTCAACTAACTTTTTAAGTTTATTGACTTCTTTACCAACTCTAGGACGATCATCCGGATCAACCTTTGAAAGTTTCTTCAGTTGACTACTGACACTTCCTTTTTTTCCTAAATACTGAACTCTAACAGAATCAAGTTCTTCTAATGTGGAACTGTTTCTTATGTCTTTGAGAGCCTGTTTAGATAGATCTGACAAACGGTCAGTCATATTAAGAGTTCTCTAAAGCTGATTTAGCCTTTTCTGAGAGTGCTTTAAATGCATCCAGGTCGTTGACAGCAAGATCAGCTAGAATTTTCCTATCTATCTCTATATTTGCAGATTTTAAACCGTGCATGAATTTACTATAAGATAAGTCAGACAGCCTAGCTGCTGCATTAATCCGAATTATCCATAAGGATCGGAAATTACCTTTCTTTTTTCTTCTATCTCTATAGGCATATTGGCCAGCTTTAGTTGCTGCTTGTTTAGCAACTTTAATCAGGCGACTTCTAGCACCATACTGACCTTTAGTTTTCTTCAGTACTTTTTTATGTTTTGTTTTTGAGGTAACGCCTCTTTTTACTCTAGCCATTATTTTTCCCTAATTTAACTATAAGGTAAGAGTTTTTTTATACTCTTTACGTCTGCATCTGCAATGAGAGAAGAAGATCTAAGATGTCTTTTTCTTTTACTGCTTTTTTTAGTCAATATATGATTCATATGTGATGAACTTTTTTTATATTTACCGCTTCCGGTTTTTTTAAACCTTTTTGCAGCCCCTCTATTTGTTTTTAATTTTGGCATTATTATTCTTTATTTAGTTATGTTTTGGTGCAACGACCATGACAAGTTGTCTACCTTCAAACTCTGCATCTTGCTCGATAGCTGCTATTGATTCTATGTCATCAACGACACGTTTTAACAGATCATGACCCAATTCAACGTGTCTCATTTCTCTTCCCCTGTATCTTAATGATACTTTTACCTTATTACCTTGTTCTAAAAAAGCCCTAATTTTATTTAATTTAACTTCGTAGTCACCTATTTCAATCAAAGGCCTGAATTTAATTTCTTTTACTTGAAATACCTTCTGCTTCTTTTTAGCACCTTGTGTCTTCTTCTTTTGTTCAAATAAGAACTTGCCATAATCTAAGATTCTACAAACTGGAGGTTCTGTGTTCGGTGAGACTTCAACTACATCCATGCCCTTATTCGTAGCTATTTCAATTGCTTCTTTAATGCTTAGAATGCCAAGTTGCGTGCCATCTTCATCAATTAGTCTTACTTCTGAAGCTTTTATTTGCTTATTCTTCCGAACCCTTTTTTTTGCAGCGATAGTTTCCTCCTTATACAGCTAGTTCTTTTTCAATATTTTTTAAGAACTTCTTAAGTTCCATATTACCTAAATCATCACCCTTTTGAGTTCTTACAGTGATTTCTTCACTGCTGAGCTCACGATCCCCTAAAATTATTAGATACGGTACCTTTTTTAAAGTGTGATCGCGAATTTTAGAGCCTATTTTTTCGTTTCTCAAGTCAATTTCGACTCTAAAGCCATTTTTTTTAATTTCATCACATATGCTTTGTGCATATTTATTTTGTTTTTGGTTAATTGACATGACGCAAATTTGTGTTGGAGCAAGCCATAGAGGGAATTTTCCTGCATAGTGCTCGACTAAAATACCAAAAAATCTTTCAATGGATCCCAATAAAGCCCTATGGATCATAATCGGGTGATACTTCTTTCCATCATTACCAATATAGTTCATATCAAATCGTTCTGGTAGATTGAAGTCTAATTGAATTGTTGAGCACTGCCAGAGTCTTCCAATAGCATCTTTTATCTTGATATCAATTTTTGGTCCATAAAATGCTCCACCACTAATGTCTGTTTTATAATCTAATTTTTTTGATTCCAATGCGTTAATTAAGGCGTCTGTGGCTTTATCCCATATGTCTTCAGTGCCGACAAATTTCTCTGGTCTAGTTGCAAGATGGATTTCAAATTCTTCAAAATTAAATGTTTTTAACATCTTTAGGGCGAGATCAAGAATATCTTTTATTTCTTGCTCAATTTGCTCTTCTGAGCAGAAAATATGTGAATCATCTTGGGTAAATCCTCTTACTCTCATCAATCCATGAAGAGCTCCTGTCATTTCATGTCTATAAACGGTTCCTAGTTCTGCCCATCTAATTGGTAAATCTCTATAGGATCTTAGGGTATTTTTATAAACAAGAACATGAAACGGGCAATTCATAGGTTTTAAACGATACAATTGATTTTCATCGTCAATGGGTTTATACATTGATTCTTCATAAAAATCTGTGTGCCCTGAGGTTTGCCAAAGCGTATCAAGAGCTATATGCGGGGTATAAAGAAGATCATAATTTGCATTTTGATGCTCTTCTTTCCAGTAATTTTCAATAATATTTCTTACTCTAGCACCATTAGGATGCCAAAAAACTAGGCCTCCTCCAGCATCTTCTTGGATGCTGAATAAATCTAAATCTTTTCCAATTTTTCTATGATCTCTTTTTTCAGCTTCTTCAATTTGATTAAGATAGTTATCAAGGTCTTTTTGAGTTCTCCATGCTGTTCCATATATTCTTGTTAGCATTTCATTACTAGAGTCACCTTTCCAGTAGGCACCTGAAACTTTTGTTAATTTAAAAGGGCCTATGAAACTTAAGTTTGGTAAGTGAGGGCCTATGCAAAGATCAATAAATTTAGTGTCTTCATTTGTATAAATCTGGAAATCATTATCTTGCTCAGCTTCATTAATAATTCTTAACTTATAATCTTCTTTTTTATCATTAAAGAACTTAGAAACTTCGTTTTTTGAATGAAGTGTTTTATTGATTGTAGATTTATTTTTAATAACCCTCATCATTTCTTTTTCAATTGTCACCAAATCATCTGATGAAATAGCTTTTTCGGAAAAAACATCATAATAAAAACCATTATCTATAGTCGGTCCAATCGCTAATTTTGACTCTGGGTAAAGAGTTTTTATAGAAGCAGCAAGAACTTGAGCTGCGACGGTATGTCGCATGATCTCAATGCCTTCATCTGAATCAATAGTAATTATTGATACCGAACTATCATGTTCAATTTTATCTTCTAAGTCTTTTTGAACACCATCAATTGATATTGCCACTGCGCTTTTAGCTAAACCTGGGCCTATTGTTTTAGCTAAATCTAGACCAGTTGATCCCTTTGGTAAATCCTTTTTTGATCCATCAGGTAAAGTTATAGATAGCATGATTTATTAAGTATTGATGATTAGTCCAAGTTGATTTATTTCTTTTTCTCTATTTTTTTGCCATTTAGATCGATGATTTGCAGGTTCAATCTCTACAGCTGTAACTTTATACTCTGGACAATTAGTAGCCCAATCACTGTTTTCTGTTGTTACGACATTAGCACCAGTTTCTGGATTATGAAACGTAGTATACACAACCCCTGCTGGTATTTTTTCTGTAACAATTGCTTTTAATGTCGTTTCTCCTTTTCTGCTTCTAAGAAGAACTAATGAATCATTATTGATACCTCTGGTAGATGCATCGGCTGGATGTATTTCCAACACATCTTCATTAGACCATAGATTATTATGTGTTCTTCTGGTTTGTGTTCCCACATTATATTGGACGAGATTTCTCCCAGTTGTGAGTAACAATGGATATTTTCGGTTAGCGACTTCAGTAGTGGGCACATAGTCAGTGATCATAAATTGCCCCTTACCTCGAACAAACTCATCGACATGCATTATTGGAGTTCCTAGCGGTGCTGACTCATTGCAAGGCCACTGAACACTTCCAACTTCGTCTAATTTTTTGAATGACACACCAGTAAAAGTTGGCGTTAGTTCAGCTATCTCTTCTAAAATTTCTTCAGAAGATTTGAAGTTCATTTCATAACCCATAGCACTAGCCAATTCTTGTGTGATTTCCCATTCATGTTTTCCTGTAATTGGTTTCATTACAGGCCTCACTCTATTAATTCTCCTTTCAGCATTAGTAAATGTGCCATTTTTTTCTAAAAAAGAAGTTGCTGGCAAGAAGACATGAGCAAAATTTGCAGTTTCAGTCAAAAATAAATCCTGAATAACAACGCATTCCATAGATCGAAAGGCTTCTTCTATATGCTGAGTATTCGGTTCAGACTGAACAAAATCTTCACCCTGTATATATATACCTTTAAATTCACCACCAACAGCTGCATCAAACATATTTACAGATCTTAATCCTGGTTCTTTTTGTATTTTAACATTCCATTTATTTTCAAAGACTGACCTTGCATCATCATCTGTAATGGGACGATAACCAGGGAGTTCATGTGGAAAAGAACCCATATCACATGAGCCTTGGACATTGTTTTGACCTCTCAAAGGGTTCACTCCAGCTCCAATATAACCAACATTACCGGTTGCCATAGCTAGATTTGCCATTCCCATTACCATTGTTGAGCCTTGTGAATGTTCTGTAACACCTAAACCGTAATAGATGGCACTTCTATCACCTGAAGCATAAAGGCGTGCTGCTTTCCTAATAATATCCGCTTCAACGCCAGTTGGTTTTTCTGCAGCTTCAGGAGAATTTGAGTCATCTTTTATGAATTCAATCCAATCATTGAATGCTGATTCTTCGCATCTGCTTTTAATATAGTCATGATCAATTAAGTTTTCATGAACAGCCACATGAGAAAATGCATTAATAAATGGAACATTGGAGCCTGGTAAGATTGGCAGATGAAAGTCTGCTTTTATATGAGGTGACTCTACGATGTCTGTTTTTCTTGGATCTACTACAATTAATTTAGCGCCTTCTCGTATTCTTCTTTTCATTTGTGATGCAAAAACAGGATGCCCTACTGTAGGGTTTGCACCAATAATCATTATGACATCAGCGTTTTCTACACTCTCAAAATTTTGCGTTCCAGCAGATGTTCCAAATGTTTGTTTTAAACCATAGCCTGTGGGTGAGTGACAAACTCTTGCACAAGTATCTACATTATTATTCCTGAATGCAGTTCTTATTAGCTTTTGAACAATATAAGCTTCTTCATTGGTGGTTCTAGCAGAAGTAATTCCACCAATAGAGTCAATACCATGTTGATTTTGGATATCTTTAAAACGTTTCGCAGTAAATTGAATGGCTTCATCCCAATCCACTTCTTTCCAATGATCTGTGATCTTATTTCGAATCAGTGGTTTAGTGATTCTGTCTTGATGTTTTGCATAACCCCAGGCAAACCTACCTTTGATACAACTGTGTCCTTTGTTGGCTTTTCCATCTTTGTATGGAACCATTCTGACTACATCATTATTTTTTACTTCAGCTTTGAATGAGCACCCAACACCACAATAAGCACATGTTGTTAAAACTGTTTCATTGGGCATGCCTTTTTCGACCACCGATTTTTCTATTAAGCTACCTGTCGGACAGGCTTGCACACAAGCTCCGCATGAAACGCATTCAGAATCAAAGAAGTTTTCTGAAACACCAGGTTTAATTTTTGATTCAAACCCCCTTGATTCTACAGACAAAGCAAAAGTACCTTGAACTTCATTGCAGGCTCTAACGCAACGAGAGCAAACAATGCATTTGTCAGGGTCAAAGTTAAAATAAGGGTTAGAAGCATCAACTTCAGTTCCTAGATGGTTACAACTATCTTCTGAGCTATATTTGGAAGGCACTAATTGATTGTTCTCTAATAGATGATGGTTGTCTGCTTGAGTTTGAAGATCACAATCACCATCAGCTGAGCATGTATTACAATCCAGTGGATGATCTGATGTGTACATTTCTAATAAATCTTTTCTCAAAGAGTCTAAATGATGGTTCTTGGTTATGACTTTCATTCCATTATTGAGTGGTGATGTACAAGAAGAAGGATAGCCAAAACCTTTTCTACCTTCGAAATCAACAATACAAAGTCGGCAAGAGCCAAATGCATCAATATTGTCTGATGCACATAAACTCGGTATATCGACACCAACCATTGAAGCAGCTCTCATAATAGATGTACCTTCAGGAACTGATATTTCAATACCATCTATATAGCCGGTTACAGTATTGTCTGAAGTTACTTTTGGTGTACCGTAATTTTTTTCTTTTAATAAAGTCATTTTTCAATCAATTCGTTTGGAAAGAATTCAATTATAGAATGAATTGGGTTGGGCGTCATTCCTCCCATTGCACATAAAGAAGTCGCTTCCAGAGTTTCACACAAGTCATGGAGTAGAGCCGCATCATCTTTTGATGTTTTATTTTTTTGTAATCGTTCAATAATTTCAACTCCTCTAACTGATCCGATTCTACAAGGTGTGCATTTACCGCAGGATTCTTTTACACAAAATTCCATAGCAAATTTTGCTTGTTCAGCCATATCTACAGAATCATCAAATACGATAATACCACCATGACCTACAGATCCTTTGAGTTCTTGAAGTGATTCAATAGTTAATGATGTATCCAGCATACTGGATGATAAATAAATTCCTAAAGGACCACCAATTTGTATAGCATGAATTGGCTCACCTGATTTTGTTCCGTAACCAAAATCTTTAACTATCTCATTGAGTGATATATCAAATCTAGTTTCAATAAGACCACCATGATTAATATTACCACTCAATTGAAAGGGCATAGTTCCGATTGATTTATTTGATCCAATTTGTGAGAAATCCGATTGATCATCCAATAAAAGCGCCGGGATAGTAGCCAGAGTCACGACATTATTTATTAGTGTGGGTTTTCCAAATAGACCATTAATAGCTGGTAAGGGTGGTTTAGATCGAACCAAGCCCCTTCGACCTTCGATGCTTTCCATCATGGCAGTTTCTTCGCCACAAACGTAAGAGCCAGCTCCAATTCTTAATTCAATATCAAAGTTAAAATCAGAGTTTTGTATATTATTTCCCAGATAATTATTATCCAATGCTATATCTATAGCTCGAATCAGAAAGTCTTTTGCCAATGGGTATTCAGACCTTAAATATATATAGCCCTTTGAAGCACCCACTGCATAGGCTGCTATAACCATGCCTTCGATCAAAGCAAAAGGATCTGATTCCATAATCAATCGATCTGAGAAGGTTCCACCATCACCTTCATCTGCATTACATGCCAGGTATTTAACCGAACTGTCTTGATCAAAAACGGTTTGCATTTTAATTCCAGTTGGGAAAGCCGCCCCTCCTCGTCCAGTAAGACCAGATTCTTTGATTCGATTGATTGTTTTCTGAGGACCAATTTCTAGGGCTGTTAGTAAAGATTGATAGCCTTTAGAGTTTTTATAATATTCAATATTTAAAGGATCGTCATGACCTATTCTAGAAAAGACAATCCTGTGTTGTTTTTTTATAAAATCAATTTCATTAATATCAAAAGGATTTCTTGTTTCAAAATCTAAAAAGAATTCTTCAATCGTATTCAGGTCGGATAACTCTTCATTTCTATAACTGGCCCCCCTTCTTATTCCATCTGTTTCTATCTCAATAAACGGTTCAAGCCAAAATGCTCCCCAAGATCCATTTCTAATGATTTCTATATGGTCATCATTAATTAGCTTACTGATAACTTGATACATTGAGTTTGCACCAACAGAGTTTGCTGTAGTTTCATTTGGAATGAAAATTTTAATACTGTTTTTCATATTTTCTGTACATCATCATTTTTTAAGTGATCGATTATTTTTTCAGCTGTTGCTTCGCCTATGACCGTATCATTAATCATTACTGAAGGACCTATTGCACAATTACCCAAACAAAAAACCTCTTTCAACGTAATCTTTGAATCATCACTGGTTTCATCAATCTCAAGACCAAAATACGAGGTAAGATCACCGAGTAACTGTTTACAATTCTGGCTTTGACATGCTTCAGCTTGACAGATTTTAATTATATTTTTACCGATAGGGGCTAATCTAAAATCATCATAGAACGTTATCACATCTATTACTTCAGCTTGAGAGTAATTAAAAGCAATGGCTAATTCCGCAATATCATCTTTACTGATAAATCCCAAATGTTCTTGAAGAGCATGTAATGCAGGCATCAGGCCGCCTTTTTCTTTAATAAAGGGCTTAATAATATTTCTAGAATTTATTGACATAATTTTAAGTAATTATTTATAAATTATTCTTTCCAGTCTTCAAATCCACCGTCAACACTGTATGCATTTTCAAACCCCTGTGTTGACAAATAGTGTGCAAGCTTTTGACTTGAGATGCCTTTATAGCAATAAATAATGGTAGGCCTATTTTTTTTCGAGTTTTTAATAAAGTCATCAATATTTTCATCACTTAAATTTAATGCACCGTCAACATGTGAAATTGAAAAACTTTCCTTATCTCTAATATCAATTAGATAGTTATCTGCTCTAAGCAGTTCTTTGGCCTCCTCAACTGAAATGTTCTTAAACTTATTCATATAAATAAATGATAAATATAATATTAGGGACATTATAATTACTAAGTTAAATTATGACATCAGAAAGATGACTTTATGAAATACGATATAATTATTATAGGCTCAGGACCTGTGGGTCTTTCTTTAGCTAAAGCTTTGTCATTATTGGATCTAAGGATATGTATTGTTGACCAACAGACCGAAGCCATACTTTCTTCACCACTTGATGATGGCCGTGAGGTTGCTATAACTCATCTCTCAAAGAAAATACTAAGCGAACTAGGCTCTTGGCAGTTAATTGATGACAAATTCATTTCCTTAATAAAAGAAGCAAAAGTGTTGAATGGTTTGTCACCCTACTCGCTTCATTTTAGTCATCAAGAAACTGATCAAGCAACATTAGGCCATTTAATTCCTAATCGATTGATAAAAGCAGCAGCTTACAAAGTCATACAGAATCTTAAGAATATTCACTGTATGACAGAAACCAAAGTTAAAGAATTTAGTATTAATGACACGGGGACTCTTGTCACACTGGACAATGGTGAAACAATAGATTCTGACATGATTATTGCTGCAGATGGAAGATTATCCGGCTCCAGAAGACAAATGGGTATACCTGCTGAAGTTAAAGATTTTGGCAAGACGGTTATAGTCTGCAAAATGAAACATGACAAACCTCATAATAATACTGCTTATGAATGTTTTCATTATGGAAGAACTCTGGCCGTATTACCCATGGCTGGGGATTATTGCTCAGTGGTTATTACAATCAGCTCTGATAAAGCCACAGAAATTATGAACATGACAGATGAGAATTTTAATCAAGACATACAGAATCGCTTTAATAATCGATTGGGTGATATGACGATATGTGGTGAAAAGTTTTCTTATCCGTTGTATGCATCACATGCAGATTATTTCCATTCTGAACGATTTGTTTTAGTTGGGGATGCAGCTGTTGGCATGCATCCAGTAACTGCTCATGGGTTTAATTTAGGTCTTAGAGGCAGCTATAATCTTGCTAACATTATTAGGACTGCTCTTGACAAAAACACACCATACTACTCAAAAGATGTTTTGAAAGAATATAATCAGAAACACCAATTGATTACTCGACCGCTTTATTATGGGACCAATGTGCTTGTTGATCTTTATAATAGTGATCGAGTCACAGCCAAACTTATACGACGACTTGCACTTAGATTTGGAAATAATTTCTGGCCTGTTAAGAAATTGATCATGGATCAATTAACTGAAACACATTAGCTTTATATCCCTGAATATTCAATGAATCAGAGTAAATACAATATTAATCATCAGTTTGCTGATCCAAACTCTCCTGAGAATAATCTAGAGTCTGCCGCAACAATTATATTAATTAGAGATGTAAGTAATGTTGCTGAAGTATTCATGATTAAAAGAGCCACCAAATCTAATTTTGGAGGAGCATGGGTTTTCCCTGGGGGAAAAGTTGATAATGACGACTTAAAACATAATATTTTAGATTATTGTCAGGGTTTAGATGATAAGGAGGCATCGAGTATATTGAGTCTCAATGAAGGGGGATTAAGTTATTGGGTCGCATGCATCAGAGAATGCTTTGAAGAATGTGGGGTCTTATTAGCTTATAGAGAGAATGGACATTTATTTAAACCCAGTTTGGATGAAACAATCATATTAAATGATTTAAGACGGCAGCTAAATAATGGAAGCCTAGTTTTTATAGAAATACTAAAAAAATTAAATTTACGACTAGCTGTAGATAGAATTCTTTATTTGTCTCATTGGGTTACTCCAAAAATTGAAAGTCGTAGATACAGCACAAGATTCTTTATTACCAGCATACCTAATGACCAAGAAACAATGCATGACGGTTATGAAGCTGTCGACAGTTTATGGATTAAAATTGAAAAAGCACTGAATGACTATAAACGAGGTACTTTTCCAATCATTATGCCGACCATAAAAAATTTAGAAGCAATAGCAGGTTATCCGTCAACTTTATCGATATTAGAAGACAAGGAATCTATACTGCCAAGTGATATCCTTACTATTGAGCCGAAGTTTTTTTTCGAAGAAGGTAAACTTGTCGGCTTGTTACCTGGAGATACCGGTTATGAAGACCACTAGATTATCACCCATAGTCAGACGCATCACTGCCAACAATTCTAATATGTTTACTGGTCCAGGGACTAATTCTTACCTCTTGGGCGATCAAGAAATATCAATTATTGACCCTGGACCGCCACTGATTGATCATATTGATGATCTTATTTCCATTTCTGGAAATTATCTAAAGCAAATTATAATTACACACACGCACCCTGATCATTCACCTGGTGCTAGCATTTTGAAAGAGAAACTAGGTATTCCTATATTAGGATTGACTACTGCATCGTCTCTAGAAAGAGATGACCCTATTGATATCGACCAAGAAATTTCACACGGTGATCTTATTCAGACAAACGAATACACATTAGAGGTTATACACACACCTGGCCATGCTTCCAATCACTTGTGTTATTTGCTTCAAGAAGAAAATATTTTATTTACAGGTGATCACATCATGCAAGGATCAACAGTGGTTATCGCCCCGCCTGATGGAAACATGACTGAATACCTTCATTCACTTAATTTGCTCAGAGAATACACCATTAGTAAAATTGCCCCAGGTCACGGGGAACTCATTCACGACCCAATTAAGATTATTGATGCAATCGTAGAGCATAGATTAGGCAGAGAAAAAAAAGTCCTTGAGAAGCTCAACAAGATTGGTCCAAGCACTATGGATGAACTCGTCATTGAAGTTTATGATGATGTTTCAGCTATGCTTCATCCTATAGCCAAGTGGTCACTGGAAGCCCATCTCATTAAACTCAATGAGAATAAAAAAGTTACTAAAAATAGACAACTGTACTCTGTAGTAGAATAATGTCTTTAATCATATGATATCTTTTAAAAACTAAGTTATGGACAGTTCAATATATATTACTTATGCCGTTCCGGTCTTCTTTGCGATGATCGGTATCGAGTTTCTTTTTGGCCTTATAAAGGGGACAAATAATTATCGATTAAATGATTCCATTGCTGCAATTTCTTTAGGTTTAATCAGTCGACTTCCCCCTCTCTTAAATCTAGGGGTTCAAGGTATAGTTTGGACTTATGTTGCGACCAACCTCAACATGCAATTAATGCCGAAAGACAGTTGGGTTACATGGGTAATTGCCTTTCTTTTTTATGACCTTTGTTACTATTGGATGCACAGGATGAGTCATGAAGTAAAGGTTTTGTGGGCCTCACATGTTGTTCATCATCAAGGAGAGGAGTTTAATTTAAGCACTGCATTAAGACAGACAAGTTCCGGTTGGTTGTGGAAATGGATATTCTATATTCCTTTATTTATGGTGGGTATCCCAGGTGAAGTCTTCTTCACTGTCGCTGCCATCAATTTACTCTATCAATTTTGGGTTCACACTGAACATATCAGAACATTGGGTATTTTTGAGCAAGTTTTTATAACGCCTTCAAATCACAGGATACATCACGCACAAAATCCTGAATATATTGATGCAAATTATGGTGGTGTTTTTATTATTTGGGATCGTTTATTTGGAACATTTATTGCTGAAAGAGATGATATAAAAGCAATATACGGAACAGTAAAACCTCTTAAAAGCTGGAACCCTATTTGGGCAAATTTAGAAATATATCATCAAATGATTAGAGACACTATTCATACGAAATCACTTAAAAATAAGATCAAAGTTTGGTTTTCCAGCACCAGATGGAGACCTGAAGATGTTTTTGAAAAATTCCCCCACACATCAAATGATTTAGATAATTTTGTTAAATTTAACCCTGAGGTGGATAAGGTATCAAAGATTTTTACTACATTGCAATTTGTTATTAATAGCTCTATTTCAACAATAATTATTTTTACAATAACTGATCAACCTTATTTGCAAACTCTTTTATTAGCCACAATGCTTATAGTTTCCACTACTCTAGTTACAAACATTATTGAAAATAAGAAATGGGGATACCAAGCTGAACTCATCAGGTCCCTAATAACTGCATTGATGTTTATATATGGTGTAATTGATCCCAATTTATTGGCTTCAAAAGTTTTCTTTTATCAGTCGTTATTCAGTGTTGTTTTTATTGCAATCTTATTACCAATAAATAAACGATATCCACTGACACAATAAATCTTTATGTCCATAGAAATTATTTTGCAAATAATAGCTATTATCGTACCTTTGGTATTTGCTATTACAGTTCATGAAGCTGCTCATGGTTATGTTGCAAAGGGATTTGGTGATTCCACAGCTTATCGTCAAGGTCGATTAACTCTTAATCCAATTGCTCATATTGATCTGGCTGGAACCATTATTATTCCATCAATATTAGTTTATTTGGGGGGTTTGGTATTTGGTTGGGCAAAACCAGTACCAATTAATCCTAATAATTTTTTTAGACCAAAAAGAGCAATGTTCTTTGTGGCATTGGCAGGCCCATTATCTAATTTATTTATGACTCTACTGTGGTCTTTAATTTGGTTGTTATTTAGTCTTATGATCAGCGACTCTTCAGGGTCTAGTTTGTTAGACAAGTTTGTCTATCTTATGTGCCAAACTGGTATTTTTATTAACCTAGTATTAATGATATTTAATTTACTGCCAATACCACCACTAGACGGTGGACGAGTATTAAGATCATTGGTCAATGAGAAATATGGACGACTGATTGATACTGTTGAGCCTTTTGGGATAATTATAGTTATAGGTCTACTGTTTATTGGACTCTTTCAACCAATATTCAGAACGGTTCAATACATAACTTCAATATTGATGTAGAAGAACCCAATGAATTATAAAAGTATTCCACCCGTTGTTTTTGTCTTAATAATTTCTTTTCTATATTCAGATGCTAATTGGAGTAATGAAAATCATAGCCTTGTCAGTGAAGATATAGAATTAACTACAATTGATAAATATCAGTCTGATAATTTTAGTACCCGAGTTAGATTTATAGTCATTCACTACACGTCTCTTGATTGGGAAAACTCATTGAAGGTTCTGACTAAACCACAGTACGCTGTCAGTTCACATTATTTAATACCCGAAAGTAAAGACAAGAGTTACCCTGAAGATAATTTACTGGTTTATCAACTCGTCAATGAAAACGATAGAGCATGGCATGCAGGTGATAGTCAATGGGAGCAGCGAACCAATATCAATGATCAATCCATAGGTATCGAATTGGTAAATACCTCAGAATGTTTTTACGAAGACCAAAATAAAAATCTTGATTACTCATCAAATTACATATGCAGCTTTTATGATTATGATCCATTACAAATAAAACTATTAATTAAGCTACTTAAACAAATAATAGATGAAAATGAGGAAATTAAACCCACCTATATATTTGGACACTCAGACATAGCCCCTGAAAGAAAATCAGACCCAGGACCTAAATTTCCCTGGCAGTTGTTGTATCAGAATGGTGTTGGTGCTTGGTACGATAATTCAACACTAGACAGATACTGGCGAGAATTTAACAATAATAAAACACCATCAATTCAACAGATTCAATGCGGTTTAAAACGTTACGGTTATAACATAGATATTACATCAACGATGGATAAGCAAAGTTTTTACGTTATCAGAGCCTTTCAACAACACTTTAGGCCATGGAAAAGTGATGGTGTTGCTGATATTGGTACTATTGCAACGTTATGGTCATTGCTTGAGAAATATTTTCCAGAATCATTGGACAAGGATATGAATATAATATGTCCTAATGACTAACCTATATCAACTACACAAATAATTAGAGGTAAAAATTATGAGAGCACTAATATGTCTAATAAGTTTTTTAAGCACAGCAATACCTATGATTGGATTTGCTGACAGCTATCTGCTTAATCCTAAACAAATCTTAGATGTTGAAACAGGTAAATTAATTCGATCAAAAGTCTTGGTTACCGATGGTAAAATTATGGCCATTTCTAATTCGTTTAAAGCCTCAGATGACCTCAAGGTAATTGATTTACCAGATTTAACTTTGCTTCCAGGTTTGATGGATGCTCATGTTCATTTAATTGGCAACACTGACCTTAAAGGTTATGAGGGACTATCTGAGTCTTCTTATTTATCAACAATATATGGTGTAAAGAATGCCCAAGATACTCTTATGGCAGGTTTTACGACTGTTCGGAATGTTGGAGCTAGTAACTATTCTGATGTCGCATTAAAACAAGCAATTGCTAAACAAGCAGTCTTGGGGCCAACCCTACTTGTCTCTGGACCTCCTCTGGGTATTACAGGTGGGCACTGTGACAGCAATACCCTACCCTATGATTTTAACTACACCTCAGACGGAGTTGCTGATGGGCCATGGGAAGTTAGAAGAAAAGTCAGAGAAAATAGAAAATATGGAGCTGATTTAATAAAGTTTTGTGCTACCGGTGGAGTGATGTCAAAGAACACGAATTTAAGAACAACTCAATACACGGCAGACGAAATGGAAGCTATTGTTGATGAAGCACACAATAGAGATATGAAAGTTGCTGCTCATGCACATGGACTTGATGGGATTAAAGCAGCAATACTCGCTGGCGTTGATTCAATTGAACACTCAAGCTTAATCGACGAAGAAACAATTGAATTAGCAAAAGCAAAAGGAGTATTCCTATCAATGGATATCTATGTTTCTGATTTCATTCTAGGTGAAGGGGTTGAACAAGGTATTCCTGAGTATTCATTAAATAAAGAACGACAAGTGGGTAAAAAACAAAGAGAAAATTTTCAAAAAGCAGTTAAAGCTAATGCACAGATAGTCTTTGGTACTGATGCTGGGATTTACCCCCATGGTAAAAATGCACGCCAATTTATGTATATGGTCCGATGGGGAATGACTCCATTACAAGCAATACAAGCAGCAACAATAAATACTGCCAGTCTTTTTGGGGTGCCTAATATCGGTAAAATTAAAGAATCTTTTGAAGCAGATATTATAGGTGTAAAAGGCAATCCTCTTGAGGATATTACAAGACTTGAAGATGTTGCATTCGTGATGAATAACGGAATTGTGATCAAACAATAAAAAAAGCCCATGATGAAATGGGCTTTTTTATATTACCTTAAAAGAAAATCTAGAAGCTTCTTGAATACGTTATCCCTATGGTTCTAGGTGGTATCCATTGTAGATAGTTTCTAGCTCTATAACCTGGTGATTCAGCTGAAAATCTAAATGCTTCAGTTCTGACATCCGTCAAGTTATTAATAGAGAGTTGAAGCCTTGATTGCTCATCCAGATCAACGCCTACATTAAGATTAAGTTGAGTGTAACTTGGTGACATATCTTCATCACTCATTTTAAATGTAGCAAAGCTGTCTCCATAGTAACTCATATCTAGTCTAGCGAAAGCCGGAGCTGACATAACATCAAATGCAACCGAGAGACCTACTGCCATTTGTTCTTCAGCAATATTGGGTAGACGATCGCCTGCGACCGCACTCAGTGAAGCAATATCATTAGCAATTTCAGCACTGATGAAACTTCCTGCGAAATCTAATGCAATGGTATCTGATAGATTTATAGAGAAATCAAGCTCTAAACCTGATGTTTCAGCTTCTCCACCGTTGTAGGTGAAGCTCCATCCGCAAGCAGGTCTAACAGTGACTTGAATGCCAGTCCAATCTATCCAGAAATATGTTGCATTCAAGCTGTATCCATCGCCTCTGGCTTTGATACCAATTTCTGTGTTCTCTGCTTCATCAGAGGTATAACGTCTCTTAAAGCCAGCTGCTTCTGGATCACTAGCACAAAAGTAAGGAAGAGCAGCATTATTACCACCTGATCTATAACCGACAGATGAAACTGCAAACACAGTCAAATCATCATTCACTTCATACGTTACTGTGTATTTAAAACGATTATCTGATTCTGAACCGTTTTCCTCTGAACAGGTGACGCCAACAGCTTCAGTTCCATCGCAACCAGTGTTATCAGGACTCTCATAGAAGACTCCGTATTCAGAGGATTTAAACCCGTCTGATAATTCAAAGTCCCTCATGCCTAAGGTAAAAGTCCAATCTCCTACTGTGTAATCAACAGAACCATAATAGGCAGTTTCTTCTGCATAATTATAATAGCTATAACTCCCATAGACTAAGAAACCGGTGTTGCCATTATATGACGTATCACCATAAGGTGAAACATAGGATGACGGGTCGTAACCACCATTATGTGAGGAAAAGCCCATATAACCAAGATAATCAAGCCCTTCAGCATTTGTTACTTCCCATTCCAACACACTATTCGGGTTATATGCATATTCTGTGTTGAAATAGCCAACAGTCCATTGTATGGGTCCGTCTCCTTTAGAGGTGAGTCTGAGTTCTTGGGTCTCTCTTTCAGAATCAACAGTTAAATAAAGAGGATCAGGATAAAGATCATCTGTGTCAATTCTTGACCAGTCAGATGTCCCAAAGACTTCAAAGTCGTAGTCTGCTAGTATTAGCGTGGCGGTAAAAGCATCAAAGTCATATTTAGCAGTTAAAGCCACAGTTGTGGTTTCGGAATTATCGGTTTCATCAGTGAACGAATAAAAGGCGAGTTCTGGATCATACCCAGTCAGATCTCCTCCAGAAGTCGCATAGACCCTTGTACAAGTGTCTCCATAATACCAAGCAGCATCATAGGTACAATTTGGATCAACAATATCTGCCGTCCCTGGTTTGTCAGCATTTCCTTTTTCTTTTTGACCCCAGTCAGCACGTTCTCTTTTCATTACCATAAGGTTTAGATCAAGAGGACCGTCTGCATACCTGAACATTACTCTGTATTCATCATCATCTTGATTACCAATGTCTCTAGCGCCTGTTGCAACGTTTTGGTAAATTCCAGGGTTTTTTCCAGAAGTGGCAACAGCTCTCATTGCCATTGTGTCTGAGATTGGAAAATTGACCATCGCGTTATAGGAGTACCCTGAATCATCAGCAAGTTTCTTATCTAAATATTCAAGAGCAATATTAGCTTCAAATTCATCCATCATTGGCATTTTTGTAATGTATCTGATTGTGCCACCAACAGCGTTAGACCCGTATAATGTTCCTTGAGGGCCTCTTAAGACCTCAATTCGTTCAACATCATAGATATTTGTTATACCCATAGATATCTCATTCATAAAGGTATTTGAGGTGCCGGAGTTGACTTGGGCAGTTCCAGTGTTTAAACCTCTCATAGTGTAGTATGTGTCGCCACCAGGAGTTGAAACGCCCGCAAGAGTTCTAAGGTAATCTTCGGGGTTATATATGCCTCGCTCTGAGATAGCATCTGCTGTTATTACAGAAATATTCATCGGAATATCCTGAACTGTTTGTTCACGTTTATTTGCTGTAACAATGATTTCTTCAATACCTTGTGCAAAGATAGGTGAAGACATTAATATAGCTGTGAAAAGTAAAGTTAGCTTTTTCATAATTGTCGCTCTTTTTAGTGATTTTATATTTAACTGCATGCCCAATAGCTTACAGAGTATTCGAATGAGAGTGTACAGAAAAATAATAAAAATGAAATACTAATGGTGGTTACAATAAAAAAAAGTTATTTTAGAATGTCATTTTTTTAAGGAGATTATCATGAAATATCTAACTCTAGGGGCCGTTATTACTGTCTTAAGTTTTAATTTATTAGCCGGTCATCATGAAGAACCAGAAGGTATTAGTGGATTAGTGTCATCAGATGTTTTTGATTTAGCTGGTGAGATGGATTTATATGTTGAAAAATATCAAAATTGTGGAGATGCTGAGAATCAGAAACACTATCATCCTGTAGGGACTTTAGTTTATATACTCAGTGGCAAAGGTGCCTCCGATGCTTCAGGTCAATGGGAAACATATTCAGATGGGTCTTATTGGTTTGAGCCATCAATGTGGAAACACGGTGGTATCGATCCTGACCAACCAAAATTTGGTGATGATCAGTGCACTGAGACTTTGGTTATAAGAGCTGCTAGAAAAGGTGAAGACCCAACAGTTTTTGTTAAATAGCTGTTAGAAAGGAGTTGAAATGAGTAACGAAACACAGTCAGGTGCTTGCCTATGTGGCGCCATAAAGTATGAATTTGATAAGTCCAATCTAATTTCTTCACATCATTGTCATTGTACAGATTGTCAAAAATCCACAGGCAGCGGTAAAGCCACGATTTTGATGTTGCCCACCCAAGCTATAGTAATGAAAGGAGAGTTGAAATTTTATACAACACCAACTTCAAGTGGACGAAATATGAGCAGGGGTTTCTGTGGAGAATGTGGATCTCCTGTGTTGAGTTTTATCAACGAAATGCCTGAAGTGAAATTTTTAAAAGCCGGCAGCCTAGATGATTCTTCATGGCTAAAGATCGATTCGAATTTTTACAGCTCATCTGCACACTCTTGGTCACCAATAGATGAAGATATCCTAAGTTTTACTCACAATCCTGACCAAGTCTGATGTAATATTAAATTTTAAAGTCTGGGGCGTTTAGCTCAGTTGGTAGAGTATCTCGGTGACATCGAGAGGGTCGTAGGTTCAAATCCTACAACGCCCAGGCTTTCACCCTCTCCTATCAATTATTGTGATTCGACTTCTTTAGCTAAATATACTGTTATGTCTCTAAGGTCTTCGTCTGTGTAACCAGAAGCATGCCATGATACTACTAATCTATTTAGAATCTCATCTGCTGATGATCCTTTGAATTTATCGATAGAATGACAGCCAAGACATCCTCTTCCGAATGCTTGTTCAGCCAATTGAGCACCATATTCATAATTACCGATAACTTCTTTATCATTACTTGCTTCTATTGTTCCAACGCTTAAAAGAAAGATAAACGTTGATGTAATAAGTAAATATTTCATATCACTATCACCTCATATATTTAGATAAAAATAATATATGACTCATCTATAAAAAGCCATTGATTATCCTTAGTTAGAAATTCGATCCGTTGGTTCAATGTAATTAATTCCAAAGTTAAAGTCTTTTATGTTCTTGATCTCGTCTCTAATTTTTGCTGCTTCTTCAAATTTAAGGTCTTTGGCTGCATCAAACATTTCAACTTCAAGTTTCTCAATGATTTTGCTGATTTGATTTGGGTCATCAGGATCAAATTTTCCTTTAATAGATTTAGGGACTTTAATGTATTGTTTGATTGGTTTGGATCGTGCATTGTCCATAACATCCTGAACATTTTTAATAATTGTTTTAGGTTTTATATTGTGTTTTTCATTGTATTCAATCTGTTTGTTTCGACGTCTAGTTGTTTCATTAATGGCTCGTTTCATTGAGTTAGTGGTTCTGTCAGCATACATAATGGCTTTACCATTAACATTTCGAGCTGCTCGCCCCATTGTTTGAATTAATGAACCTTCTGACCTAAGGAAACCCTCTTTATCAGCATCGAGAATTGCTACAAGCGAGACTTCAGGCAGATCCAGCCCTTCTCTAAGAAGATTAATACCCACAAGGACATCAAACACTCCTAATCTAAGGTCTCTAAGGATCTCTGAGCGTTCAACAGTTTCAATATCAGAATGGAGATACCTTACTTTGATTTGATTGTCATTGAGGTAATCAGCTAGATCTTCAGACATTTTTTTAGTTAACGTTGTTACAAGGATTCGTTCATTTTTTGGTGTTCTCTTTTTAATTTCAGACAACAAGTCATCTACTTGATTGGTTACTGGACGAATTTCAACCCTAGGGTCAATCAGTCCTGTGGGTCTTACAATTTGTTCGACCACTTGCCCTGATTCTTCAATTTCAAAATCTCTTGGAGTTGCAGATATATAGATGGTTTGAGGTGAGAGTTTTTCAAATTCTTCAAACATCAATGGCCTATTGTCCAGGGCAGATGGTAATCTAAACCCGTATTCAACCAATGTAGATTTTCTAGAACGATCTCCTTTATACATGCCTCTTAATTGTGGCAGCGTTACATGACTTTCATCAATTATTAACAGGGCATTTGAAGGGAGATAATCTATTAGGCATGGCGGGGGTTCACCCTCCTGTCTTCCTGATAAATATCGACTGTAGTTTTCAATCCCAGAACAAAACCCAAGCTCTTTAATCATCTCGAGATCATAAAGTGTTCTCTGCTCTAATCGTTGAGCCTCAACTAATTTATTAGCTTTATTTAACTTTGTTAATTCTTTAGTTAATTCTTTTTTTATATGCTTTATGGAATTAAGCATGATTTCTCTGGGCGTTACATAATGAGTTTTTGGAAAGATAGTTAATTGCCTAACTTTTTTATGTATTTCACCGGTTAAAGGATCAAAATAAGATAACCCTTCAATTTCATCATCATACATCTCAACCCTGATTGCTTGATTATCAGAATCTGCAGGATAAACATCAATTACATCACCCAAAACTCTAAATGTGCCTTGTTTAAATTCGATTGCGTTTCTTTGATATTGAAGTTCTGCAAGACGCCTTAAAATGCTTCGTTGATTGATTTTATCTTTAAGGCTTAAGTGCAAGACCATATTAAGGTAGAGTTCTGGATCACCTAACCCATATATTGCTGATACCGATGCCACAATAATCGTGTCATTTCTTTCAATCAGAGCTTTTGTAGCAGAGAGTCGCATTTGTTCGATATGAGCATTGATTGATGCATCTTTCTCTATATAGATATCAGTAGTTGGGACATAGGCCTCAGGTTGATAGTAATCATAATAAGAAACAAAATATTCAACTTTATTGTTGGGAAAATATTCTCTCATTTCACCGTATAATTGTGCTGCAAGAGTTTTATTGGGAGCAAGTATTAAGGTAGGTCTTTGTTCTTTTTCAATTATATTGGCAATGGTAAAGGTTTTCCCTGAGCCAGTTACCCCTAATAGGGTCTGTTTAAACAATCCTGATCGTAATCCTTCAGATAACTGATTAATTGCCACAGGCTGGTCACCCTTGGGATTGTAATCTGAGAATAATTTAAAGTAATCTTCATTCATAATTTGATATTATAGCGATCAATTAAATCCTAATCTCTAAAATGTAATGATTTATAACAATGCTGTCCGATAGAGTAAAAAAAGTTAAACCATCTGCAACGATAACAATCTCAGCTAAAGCTATGGACTTAAGGGCAAATGGAATCGATGTTATTAGTCTAAGTGCTGGAGAACCTGATTTTGATACTCCTGAACATATTAAGCAAGCCGCTATTGAAGCTATTAATAAGGGACAAACTAAGTACACACAAGTGGATGGTACGCCAGAGCTAAAGGATGCCATAATTAGCAAGTTTAATAGAGATAATAATCTTCACTATCAACGAGAAAATATTATTGTTTCAACCGGGGCAAAACAGACACTATATAATTTATTTCAGTCAGTTTTAGGATCAGACGATGAAGTAGTCATCATAAGTCCTTACTGGGTATCTTATCCTGATATGGTCATATTAGCTGATGCTAAGCCAGTTATTGTGGAAACCCATCAAGAGGATGATTTCAATATTGATATGGATTCTTTCAAAGCTGCTTTAACAGATAAAACAAAATTACTCATTCTTAATTCCCCATCTAATCCTACTGGCATAACTTATACGAAAGAACAATATGAATCTATGGGTAAGATCTTATCAGACTATCCAAATGTTCTAATTGCCACTGATGATATGTACGAACATATTTATTGGGGCGATGAACCTTTTACTTCTTTTGCAGAGGCTTGCCCAAATCTTTTTGATAGAACTATAACAGTAAATGGAGTCTCAAAAGCTTATGCTATGACGGGCTGGAGAATAGGATACTGTGGTGCACCTGAATCAATTGTAAAAGGAATGAAGAAGGTTCAAGGGCAGAGCACATCTAATCCTTCTTCAATCTCACAAGTTGCAGCAATTGCTGCACTTAATGGATCACATGATGTAGTTAAGATGATGGTAGATGAGTATAAAAAACGTCATGACTATCTATGTGATGCTTTGAATGATATTAATGGATTTAACACCTCACCAGGAACAGGGGCATTTTATCTTTTCCCAGAGGTAAGGAGCGTGATTGAAAGCAAAGGTTTTGCAGATGATA
>Ga0209034_10000052_pt1 | contig 54022 bp, 52 predicted proteins | sample MarorgKNORR_S2LV_2_FD_188219 | JGI IMG/M metagenome (GOLD analysis project Ga0209034, IMG submission 188219) | Marine microbial communities from the Southern Atlantic Ocean, analyzing organic carbon cycling - 250m_A/KNORR_S2/LV (SPAdes) (version 2) | ecosystem: Environmental > Aquatic > Marine... | reverse complement strand
CGAGCTTGTAGACCATTCCGGCTGTGGCGTGACCTGATCCCACTACAAGTTGAGTTCCGACTCCATAACCGTCAATGGGGTGGTCCGCCAGTTCAGCGATTCGGTACTCGTCGAGGTCGCCTGACACGACGATGCGTGTCGACTCCGCCCCGCTTGCGTCAAGTTTCCTTCGGGCGCGAAGTGCTTCCCTTGCTAGATCGCCTGAGTCGATCCGGATTGCTCCGGGAACTCCGCCCAGTCTCTTAGCTGCGGCGAGCGCTCGATCAATGCCGGTGTCGATCTCGTATGTGTCGACGAGAAGCGTTGTTGCGAGTCCATGCGCTTCAATTTGGGCTTCGAAGGCTGCTTCTTCGTCGTCATGAGCGAGCGTGAAGGCGTGCGCTGAGGTCCCAGCGGTGGGGACGTTAAAGCGAATGCCTGCTTCCATATTCGAAGTGGTGTCGAAGCCAACGAGCCACGCCGCTCTTGCTGCTGCTACTGCTGCCTCTTCATGAGTCCGTCTACCGCCCATTTCGATCAGGTGGCGGCCTCGGGCCACGTCATGCATTCGTGCTGCGGCGGACGCAACAGCGGAATCGTGATTGAGTACTGATAGGACGAGCGTTTCCAAGAGGAGTCCCGCCCCAAACGAACAGTCGACTCTGAGGACGGGACTTCCGGGCACGTAGAAGTCGCCTTCGCGGTAGCTCCATACTTCGCCTTCGAAACGGAACATTTGGAGATGTTCAAGAAGTTCTTCGCTGAAGCGTCCGAGACCTGCCAAATATTGGATTTGATGATCGGAAAACTGGAACTGTGCGAGCAGCTCTGCGAGACGTCCAGGGCCTGCAACTACTCCATATCCGCGGCCGGATGGGAGACGCCGAGCAAAAACTTCGAAGGTTGCCCTCCGTGACGCGACTCCTGATCGGATAGCTGCGTCGAGCATGGTGACCTCATAAAGGTCGGTCATTAAGGCGGTGCCCATACCCTCAAGCATGGTTCATCGAGGGGTCCCGGAAAAGGCAGATTCTCTTTCAGCAGAATTTCGAGTGGTTTGGTGTTACCTTTCGATGCTTCAAATCGCGCAAATAACGGGCGATACCGGTCTCGGCGGGCCACACTCCTGTTATGGCCCTTAAGACCTCAAGTCGGACTGATATAGCACCTTTTTATGTTATGGAGGTCATGCGCGCAGCGGCCGCGCTGGAAGCCTCTGGGAGTGAGGTGCTGCATCTTGAGGTGGGCCAACCTTCAACGCCGGCACCTGAAGGTGCCCGGGATCGCGCTATTAGCGCAATCCAAAACGAGATTCTCGGGTACACCTCGGCACTTGGTATGGATTCTCTTCGAGAACGATTGAGCCTCCACTATCGAGAGTGGTACGACACCGAAGTAGGGCCTGAGCGAATTGCCATCACTCTCGGAGCAAGCGGCGCGTTTACGTTGGCATTCTTAGCGTGTTTTGAAGCGGGTGATCGGGTCGCTGTTCCCACTCCAGGATATCCGTGTTATCGCAACACTCTTAGAGCGCTCGGAGTTGAGGTCATCGATCTACCGGTCGGATATGACACTCGATTTCAGCCTTCTCCGCGGATACTTGAGCCGCTTGGACCTATCGACGGACTGGTTGTGGCTAGCCCGTCGAACCCCACAGGGACGATGCTCCTCCCTAGCGAGTTGACAGAACTAACTCACTGGTGCGCGACGGAAAGCGTGCGCTTAATTTCGGACGAGATTTACCATGGCATTACTTATGGAACCTCGGCTCCGACCGTCGCAGCGGAGTGGGATGAAGCGGTCATAGTAAATAGTTTCTCAAAGTACTTTTCGATGACCGGGTGGAGACTCGGATGGTTAGTTCTTCCACAAAATCTGGTTTCTCCGGTTGAGCGCTTGGCGCAGAATGCGTTCATCGCCGCGGCGTCGGTGTCGCAACATGCAGCATTGGGCGCGTTCGAGAGTCACGGCGAGCTCGAAGCCAATGTTGAGCGCTATAGCGTGAACCGAAACATTCTTTTGGAAGGTTTGCCTCGAGCCGGAATTACACAATTGGCACCTGCTGATGGAGCGTTCTATATCTGGGCGCAAGTGGATCATTTGTCCGACGACAGCCAAAACTTGGCTGAAGAGTGGTTGAAAGATCTTGGAATCGCAGTAACCCCAGGGATCGATTTTGATCCGAGTCAAGGACACCGCTTTATCCGCTTTTCGTTCGCCGGCTCGACCCGTGAAGTTGAAGAGACGGTGCGCAAGTTGGTCGTTTGGGCCGCGGAATCGGATCGAGGATAGTTACATCCTTGCCATCGACAAGTCGCCTAAAAGTCTTCGATCTCGGCTAAAGGAACAAGTGAGACGTTTGTCCGATTGAGACCTTGCTTCGTTCATTTCACGGGGAAGTGTTGTACGGCGGCAATCGTCGGGTGAACGCGTCGACGCCCCCGCTTCGGGAGCGGGGGCGTCGTACGACACCTGGGACGTTTGACCCAACCGGCATGGTCGGGACGTTGCAGCGCGAGGACCGACACGCTCATCGTCAGGTGGGATGGTCCGGGTTGGAGTCGCCACCACTTCGTCACATACGAAGGAGGCTTCCTCCCAAGTTGGCAGGTCGCCTCAGCGCCCGACCACCTCCAGAGTCCTCTTAAGCATTGGCATATTGGGGACCACCTCCTTTCTCTGGTGGCCCGATAGTGACACACCGTCGGACACGTGGAGTGCCATTTCCTGATTGATCTTCAAAATGGGTTTACTGGACCGCGTTACGGATAGCGGTAGCAATCGCCGAAGAAGCCAGGTGGGCAACGAGGTCGACCGTCGCCGTAATTTCCTGGGTCGCTAACAGAAATAGTGCATCTCCGTCGACCGACGTATGTGGAGGGTCGATGGTTCGAGCGATTCCGGTATGAGCAAGGTCGGCTACTCGGCAGGCTTCTGGTTTGGTCAACGCAGCGTTAGTCACCAAACATCCGATAGTCGTATTCGATCGTTCTTCGGTGGAGTCCCAAGCGGCTATTTCGTCGATGGATACGAACGGGTAGCGGGGAGCGTCGGGTGGGGCTGAAGAACCCGCTATGACGTTGCCTTCTGTGTCAATTACGTCGCCGAAGGCGTTGACAGCAACGATTGCGCCTACCACGAGGTCTCCGGATCGGGTGACGGCGGTCCCTTGTCCGCCCGGGCGGGCGTGGGTGCGGCCTGCCGCCTTGCCCACAGTGCAGCCGCGGCCAACACCGACGCGTCCGTTGTCCGGGTCGGCGTTGGTTGCAACCTCGCAGGCCTTTCGGCCTGCCTGCGGGCCGGGTCTCGGGTCATCTGGTCCGGTTATATCGAACACAACTGCGGCACCGACCACGGGAACGATTGCGGATGTCAACTCAAGGCCACGTTCATTCTCGACACACCATTGGACGACTCCTTCAGCCGCCGCTAAACCGAAAACGCTGTTGCCGCAGAGCGCTACCGCGTGGCATTCGATCCCGGATCCGTTCGGTCCCAAGGCGGCCGCTTCCCGGGTACCAGGTGCTCCCCCGCGTATTGCGATCGCGCCAAGTGAACCTTTGGGCGGGAGAACAACCGTTACTCCTGTCCCGTGCTCGTCGTCGGTCCAGCAACCCACCATTACGTCTTCGATACCCAGTGCCATAGACGAACCTTACGTCGCTTGACGCATTAGACATAGACGGTGCCTGAAGGTCACACGATCCACCGATTATCGCGAGATCTACGTTCTGATTTCGGCGGGGTCCCAGTCCGGGCGAGCTCGCCGCAGGGTCGTTTCGAAAATGGGGCTGGTCTTATCGACGGGAAGACTTTGTCGAAAAGTGATGCTTGGGGAAAACATTTATTCCTCACTTTCGGTGACCGTTTGATCTTGCACGTTCATCTCGGGCTGATTGGCAAATTTCGTCCACATCCGATTGAGTCGTCGCCCAAAGAAACAGTGCGTCTTCGCCTTGAAGGTCGACAGGCGTGGCAACTCACTGGGCCTCAAAAATGTGCTCTGGTTTCCTTTGACGAATTTGTAGAGGTGAGTGGTGGATTGGGGCCTGATCCTCTGCGACGGGGATCTCGTTTGAATGACTTTGTTGAAAACGTCTCTCACCGTCGAACTCCGATAGGGGTGTCGCTCCTGGACCAGTCGGTGATCGCTGGAATCGGAAACGTGTACCGCTCAGAGTTTCTGTTCATTCTTGGAATACATCCAGAGCGCTCCTCCTGTGATCTCACCGATGTCGACATTCGGGGTCTTTGGGAAGTGGCGGGTGAACAGCTGCGGCAAGGGGTGCGACTTAATCGCATTGTTACGGTGTCGCGAGAAGATTCGGGGGCGTTAGCCGGGAGAGTGAAGTCTGATGATGCGTTATACGTATACAAGCGCGGAGGTCAGCCTTGCAGGCGATGCGGCACCGAGATCAGCATCGGTGACCTCGGCGGGAGAAGCTGTTGGTGGTGCGAGCGTTGTCAGCTTCGATGATTAAGAAGCGGCTAAGCATTTCAGCGTTGTTGACATAAAGGGCACCAGGTGGTGGATCGCCCATCGATGATTCTCCTCCGCAAGTCGGAACTGCAGACAAAGCATTGTTGTCCGGCGCGTCCATAACATTGGAGGTGATATTGGTTGGAGCCTTCACCATCGAGGTTGCGGTAGTCGCGAAGCGTTGTTCCTCCTTTTTCTATGGCCTGTGAAAGCACGGAGCGAAGAGCATCTGCGAGCCGTTGTGCTTGCGGTCGACTGATGGACCGCAGAGCAGGGTTCAATCGGGCGAGGAACAACGCTTCGTCGGCGTAAATATTTCCAACACCTGCTACTAGGCGCTGACCCAATAATTGAGTTTTGATGCGTTGACGCCGCCCGCGGGTTCTTTGCCAGAGTTCGTTGCCGTCAAAGTTCGAGTCGAGGGGTTCAGGGCCCATCTGTTGCAGTGTCGGAATTTGTGAGTAGTCGCCTTTTTCGACGAGTGCGATTCTCCCGAACCTTCGGACATCTCGGAAAAGAAGTGTTCGTTGGTCGTCCAACAACCACCATGCCCTCGTGTGTTTGTCAACCTCAGATTTCCGGGGTTCGAGCTTCTGTATAAGCAGTTGCCCCGTCATGCCTAGATGAACGACGAGTTCAGCCTCATTATCTAGTTCGGCCAGAAGGTATTTGCCTCGCCGGCGAAGCGCGGTAAAGCGTTGACCTTCGATTTTGCGGGCCGGTCGAAATTTTTCGGATTCGTGACTGCCCGCAGTGACGACCTTTCGATCCAGAAGTTCACGTTCCAACTGTCGTCGGATTGTTTCGACCTCGGGAAGTTCAGGCACTCGAACTGAAGCGTTTCTTATCCGCGAGGCCCATATCGTCTCTCGACTTCAGCCGCGCCCTCCGGGCACAGGTCCACATACGGACACCAATTGCACAGTGGACCCGTCTTGTGGGCGAATTGTTCGGTATCTATCGATTCGCACAGGCGGTCCCATGTGAATCTGTGATTGTCTACTGCGTCCGCTACTGCCTTCGAGTCGATGGGTCGATCAATCGGGCCGCTTGTGAGGTACATCAAGCGGACCTCTGAAACCTCATGCTGTATTTCTTTCAATGCGGCTGCATACAGCCAAACTTGGGAAAGTTTGTCGTCGACGAATCTTGCGTTGGGTGTTTTCCCCGTCTTGTAATCAACAACTCTTAGCCCGGAGGAAACGCGTTCAGTCAAATCGACTATTCCAAAAAACGGAACACCAGCAATCTCGACTGCCAGTTCCTGTTCTGCCCGCACAACGTCAACCGTTGTCGGGTCTTCTAAGGAGAAGTAGCGTTCGATTAACCTCCACGCGTTCCACATAAACGATGTGGTCTGGTCTTGGGAGAGGGACAGACTCAAGAAGTCGTCGTCATTGCGGGTTTCGTCCCACAGCTGTCGTGCCACAGCTCGGGCCGCGTCGATCGAGCGTTCATTTGGATCGAGACTAAGAAGATCTTCAAGTATTTGATGAACGAAGGTGCCGAGTACTGCCGCTTCGCCCTTGGGGTCTGGGAGTTTGTCGATGTATCTCATCCGCCATCGACGAGGGCATTGTCGATACGTGGAGGCTGAACTTGGACTTAGGTGCCGTGGGCGAAAGGTTTGATCATCCATGTCGGCCGCGTTCACAAATCGAATCTTGTCTTAAGGGAGGGACTTTTACGTCGACTCATCGGTTTCTTCGGATGATACGACGCCAAATCCAGAGAATGGCTACCAGCCCTGCCAGGCCTCCGAAGACCGCAACCGCCGGCACTCGTCGATCCAAAGGCGGCACAGCTTGCGGCACCGTCTGCAGTGAGGGTCCCTTGTCGTCTTCGACGCCGTCAGTCTCCGGTTGTTCAGGTTCTGATTCGTGTTTTGTTGACATTTGGACGTCAGGTGGGTCTGTGACTGGGTCGCCGGGAAGACCAACGAACGCCCCGCTGTCAACGGGTCGCGGTCGGTTGGGGTCATAGCCGGCCATCACCCCTCCTTCACGAGTCGATGGTAGTGGGCGTTGAGGGTTCGGCGCTCCGCTGCGATACGTCCTGAGGGAGGTCCGTAACCGCATCCTTATTCAATGATTTCCATAGCTCGTCGAACTGCATTGTTGCCTCGGCAGCGCCTGGTCGCTTTCCTAAGGCTCGCAAGCTGGTCGATTGACCCGATGCTTCTGCTATCGCCGCTCTGAGTTGAATTTGGGGTAGCACAAGATCTCCAAATCGGTCTTGCAGTTGCTCACACCAGTAACGGTTGTCGCGGGTGCGGCCAACTCGGTTCACAACAACACCGGCGAGCTGCGGCGCGCCTAATCGCCCAGCAACGCGCTCCACTGTGTTGTGCATCAGATCGACGCCATCGGCTGCCCATGCGGCGGGTTCAGTGACGATGATGGCTCGTTCGGCGGCAAACAGACCGTTGATGCACAGAAGCCCTAACGATGGTGGGCAATCGATGAGCACCAGATCATGGTCAACCCCTGCCAGTGACAGCCGCAGCCGATCTTGAGCACCGACAGGGTCAGCGGCAAGCAAGGGTTCTCTTCCGGCCAGCAACTGGCTCCCGGGAACAAGATCGGGTCGCGGTCCGTCTTCAGGCCATTTTGATCGGCAGATAGCTTCGGCGACCGAACCTGCTCTTGCTTCGGCCAGAACATCGTCGATTGATGGTGTCGCGTTCCATATGCCCAATCCGCTTGAGGCGTTGGCTTGGGGATCGAGATCGATAACTAACACGTTCATCCCCGAGGCACTGGCAGCTTCGGCGATACCGAGGGTGACGGTGGTTTTACCCACGCCCCCCTTTTGGTTGACAACAGCAATTGACTGCATTGATGACAGGCTAACCTCGCTTCGCAACTAGATCGGGTAGGCGGCAGTTCGCAGTTAGTGCCGAAGGTCAATGCCGCATAGCGATGCCGCTGCGACTATGGACCCTTGGTTTAATGAGCTGACTCCATCTTCAACTGATTGAGCCGCGGCGATAAGCGCTGCGTGCACACGCGGGGTATCCAAGTCATCGTCCAATGCATCTCGGACTTCATTAGCTAAAGGGCTGTTATTGACGGGGGCGGCCCCGCCTGCGGCACGAACTAGCAGTTCCAGATGGGATTGAGCGCGCTCAGCCTCTTCGTCGAACCACTCGAAATCAGATCGATAATGGTGAGCCATGAGCGCAAGTCGGATGGCTCGCGGATCGATCTGTTGACGGAGGTCGGAAACGAACACCAGGTTGCCAAGAGACTTCGACATTTTGGTTCCTTGGTAAGCGACTAAACCCGCGTGCACCCAGTATCGAGAGAACGGTTCGCCCGTTACCGATTCGCTCTGCGCGATCTCGCATTCGTGATGAGGAAAAATGAGATCTCCCCCGCCTCCGTGAATGTCAATCGTCGTTCCAAGCGCCTCCATGCTCATGGCTGAACACTCGATGTGCCAGCCGGGACGTCCTGGCCCGAAGGGAGAATCCCATTGGGGTTCACCGTCGCCGCTCGGTTGCCACAGAACGAAATCCAAGGGGTTGCGTTGTCGAGGGTCGTCGGGGGAGCCACCTCTTTCGGCGGCTAAAGCAGTCATTTCTTCGCTGGTCAAGTGCGACAGTTTTCCGAATGAAGTGAACGTTGTGACATCAAAATAGGTGATGCCATCGTTTGTGTAGGTGTGGCCACCGCTTTCCAGCACGCGAATCAGCTCAATCATGCCGGCGATGGACTGTGTTGCTCGCGGTTCTAGGGTCGCTGGACGGGTGTTGAGTGCTTCCATGTCTTGACTGAAGCGATCCATCTCCAACTCCGCGAGTTCCAGGAAATCAATGCCTAGTTCCCTCGCTTTGGGCAGGATGCTGTCATCCACATCAGTGACATTTCTGACGAGTTCGACGGTATGTCCAAGATCTTCAAGCCTTCGGATAATGAGGTCGTATGTGAGATACGTTGCTGCATGACCGAGATGAGTCGAGTCGTATGGAGTTATTCCGCACACGTACATGCGAACGTGATCGTCTAACTCAAGATCAACTATTTGCTGGTGAGCCGTGTCAAACAGGCGCATGGTCATTGGGGTTGTCGCTTTCTTGGTCTTAGACCAGGGAAGTTCCTTCACCATACGCCGGTGACTGGAGGAGTATGGAGTATGCCGGATCTGAATATCTGACGGCGGCTATTGCTGTTGGTTTAGACCTAGGTACTCTCGGTCTAGTGGGTTCATCCGACGACGCTAGGTTTGAGATAGTCGACAACTTTCGGCAACGCCGACGTCTCCCATCGGTAGATCCAAGTCAACTGGATGCGATTATCGATGAAATCTCACTAGCTGGCCTTGAGCCTGTTGAGTACGTTGCAGCCCTTTTTGATCGACATCAAATAATTTTCGTTGGGCACGAACTCCCGTCGCGAAAAACGGGCCTATTCATGCAGGAATTGATCCCGGCAGTGCGAAGCGCCGACGTCCATCTCTTAGGCATCGAATGGGCATGTATAGACGATCAATCATTATTGGACGAACTCGTTAATGCTGCGGAGTTCGATGAAGATATCGCTCGGTCCGCCTTGTTTAGGTGGGGGCTACGCCACCATTTCGCATATGTCGAATATTTGGACATTCTCCGTTCAGCCTGGGGTGTCAATCGAACGCGTGACCCTGATTCGCCGATCTTTCGGGTGGTGGCCCTCGACTACGACATAGAGGTCGATGCAGTTACAGAAAATGCTGATCTGCTGTCCCCTTATGCGTGGGAGCACCTTCGTCCTCGGGGTCCGGCGTCGCGACATATGGCCGAGGTCCTGCTACGAGAATTTCTTGAAAAGAACCAAAAAGCTTTGGTTCTTGCACGTACCGGTAACGCTTTGACGCGGCTTCGACGGCGGCCACATCCTGTAAGTGACCGAATCGACACGGAAATCGTGGATGGCAGGGTTGTTGGCTGCGGGAATCACGTTTACAGCGCCATCGCAGATCAGGCAGCGACTGTTCTCATTCATCAGCCCCTGACGGCAGACGGTGAGCACGGACTTTTCGCTCTTCCCGCGGATGGCTATCTAGACGCAGCGTTCGCGCATTCCAACAGTCCCAGCTTTCCAATCGCTTTCGACGTCAGTTCCGGCCCTATTGGTCGTCTCCCGTGTTCGACTTCGGCTGACGGGGGCGATCTTTCTCAGTTCGCTCATGGGTGGGTATTCCTTGAGAGCGCCATCAATGTGCAGGGGCCCACTCCTCTGACAGGATTGTTTAATGACGACAATCTCGCCGAAGCCCGGAGGTGGTCACTCGATCCTTATCTTCGAAGTTCTGAGGCGACCGTCACTGATTTCGAAGCCGCGCTCAGCAATGCCGCGGCGGCGGCTGAACTGGGCTGGACCCAGATCATCTAGCGCGCGATGGTGCAGCTATGAGTGAGTCCGCTGAAACTGTCGAACCGCGGGGGTCTTCGCTGCAATCAGCAGTTGTGCACCTCACCGAGTTGGCCGCGTCCAAGCAGTTGGTACTGCTTGGCGATCAAGTCGGCATCTCTCAGCATGTCTGTTTCGTCGCGGACGCGTTGCCCGAGCTTTACTCGGCTGGAGTCACCAACCTTGCGTGGGAATTTACGAACCGTCGATCTCAAAAGCAGTTGGACGAGCTGGTTCTTGGAGACTCGTGGGATGAGCGCCGGTGCATTGACTTGTTTCTTGATCTGCTTGGCATCGGTTTCACTTATCGCGAATATGCTGGCGTGCTTAAGGCGGCGTGGGCATTGAATCGCGGCCTTGAAGCAGGCCGTGATCCATTTCGAGTCATTGGTCTTGGTCTTCCCACTTATGTTGAGAATCCTGAACTTTTAGATGGAAGATCAGCAACCGAGTTAGAACTGCGTAACTGGTGGATGGGGGGTCATTACAGGGATGTGTTGGCCTTTCATATGGCGGACACTTTGACAAGTGAAGTTCTCCGCTTGGGCCAACGCGCTGTTGTGTTGTTGTCAGCGGAAAGAACTACGACAAGGTTGATTCAGTGGATCGACGGTTTCCCAACTGTAAGCGTTGGCAATCTTCTGCATCGGTGGATGGGGGAAGGTGTAGCACGCGTCGTGTTTCACGGAGCCGTACCCGATAGTGCTGCTATCCGACGAGTTGAATCCCTGGTGGCCGGAGCCCCCGAACATCCGGAACAATTCGGAATCTCTCTTCCTCTTTCAACCCTTGGCAACGTCGGGCTGAACGAAATAGTCGGTTCAATAAATGGCAAGGAAACATCGTTGAGGCTTCGCGATGTTGCCGACAGTTACATATGGTTAGGCAACGTGGATAGCTGGACACCATGCCAACTGATCGAAGAGGTCATAACTGACGAGAACTTCAGCGAGCTGGAGGCTCGCTACCGAGCGCTTGACCCAAGGCCGGAGCCGTGGACGGCGAACGAACTGGAAGAAATACGTCGCGAGGGGCAGCTCAAACTCTCCGATTCGTGGTCAAGGCTCCCGTTAGTCGAGGAGCCTGTTGAGAAACGCCGCCGATTCAGAAAGCGACGTTCATGAACGACTTTATTTTCGGAGTTGATCTCGACGGTGTGTGTGGGCAACACACCGAATTGTTTCGCGAGATAGTCGCTCGAGAGCTTGACGTTAGCGAGGAGTCTCTCCCCTTGGAACGGAGTTGGGATTTTCGTGAGTGGGGGTTTGGTCCCGATGACTTTGAACGCCTGCACCGAGTGGCGGTACTCGAACACCGCATGTTCAGAGATATGAAGGTGATGCCGGGATGCGCGGAGGCACTTTGGCGATTGTCAGACGCCGGTATTTGGATCCGCATCGTCACGCATCGTTTGTACGTCAACTGGGGGCATGCCGTCGCAATTGCCGACACTGCCCAGTGGCTCGATCAGCAACGCATTCCTTATCGGGATGTTTGTTTTGTGGGCGAGAAACCTGACGTTGCTGCGCATGCCTACGTTGACGATGGTCCGCACAATGTCGAAGGCTTGCGGGAGGCGGGACACACGGTGATCACGTTCGATCAGCCTTACAACCGTCATATCGATGGCCCTCGCGTCTTTTCCTGGCCAGAACTCGAGGGGATGGTTTTGGAGCTAGCTGCCAACCACGCTGGTTCAGTCCCGCAGCAATTACCGGGCTTGGGAGCAGGGACGGACCGGCTGACTAGAAAGACTAGGGAACACCCTTGAGCACCTCAACGGAACCAATTGACGCCGCAACTGTCGTGGTGAGTAGAGATACGTCTGAGGGCATTGAAGTCCTAATGCTCCGCCGGAACTCAAGGATCTATTTCGGGGGAATGTGGGTTTTCCCAGGCGGCAGAGTCGACGCAGCTGACCGTGACGCGGAGACACGGGTTGAGGTATGCGACGGCGGTGACGGGCGGGGCTTCAGCGCAGCAGCAATTCGCGAAACCCGAGAAGAGGCCGGGATTGACCTCGCTGATAGCGAATTGTTTCATTTTGCTCATTGGCTTCCTCCCGCAGTTCGGGAAAAACGTTTCTCTACACAGTTTTTTCTGGCGATGGCCCCAGAAAATCATGACGTCGCAATTGACCACGGAGAGATCACTGAACATCACTGGATGACCCCTAGTAGCGCTTTGCGTCTGCGTGCCGCCGGTGAAATCGAGATCGTCACCCCTACTTTTTGTACTCTCAACTGGCTTGAAGGATTCCGCACCGTTTCTGATGCCTGCGCCGCAATCAAGGGTCCGGAGTGTTTCCATACTCACATCAAACAGGTCGATGGCGCCGATCCAGGCATGGTCGCGTTTTATTCCGGGGATGTCTCATATGACTCTTTGGACTTGGATACTCCCGGTCCGCGTCGCCGCTGTTACATGCTTCAGTCCGCCTGGTGGTGGGAGGAGAACGACGGCGAGGAGTGAGATCTAGCGCATTGGGCGTTGCGGTTTGCTGCGTGTTAGTGGTCGTGTCCGTGCGGCCGCCGCGCATAGATCCCAGAGCGTCCCTCTAGTTCTAATGGGTCAAGCAATTTCGCATCACTCAACATTTTCTCAAGGGCATTTACCCAACACGTGTAATAGTCCCATGGTGGTCGACTGCCGGGATCTGTCGACTCCCAGGCGCCAATTGTCTCTATGAGCCGTGTTCGAAAGTCCTCCCAGCTAAAGCATCCTGATTCCACTAGGTCGGCTGTCACCCCGAAAGCTCGACTTTGCCACGGCGCTTCGAAAACGAGTTCACCGTTGAGACGAGGTGGGGCTGTCATTGAGTCGTTGAGAATCTCAACCTTATTCACGGCGTTTTGGCCTTTGCCACCCCGATCATGGAATCTCTCGTCACAAGTTGAGCCAAATGATCGATATCTAGATGATCGGTGTTTTCGGGCTGTTCGGGGAGAACAAGGAACCGAGTTTCTGAGCTGCTATCCCAGACTCGCACTTCGGTGTCAGCCTCAAGGGTAAGTCCCATCTCGGCAAGAACTTTCCGTGGTTCCCGCACAACTCTGGCCCGATATTCAGGGCTCTTGTACCAGTTCGGCGGGAGACCGAGAAGCGCCCACGGGTAACAGGAACACAACGTACAAACGACCACATTGTGAACTCCGGGCTCGTTGGCTTTGACCTCGATGTGCTCAATCTCAGCGCCTTGGACTTGTTCCTCAGTCAGGACTTCATCAGCGTCGGTGAGAAGACGTTTACGAAAATCGTTGTTGGTCCAGGCTTTGGCGACTAGGCGAGCTCCCACCATCGGGCCTAGGTCGTTTTCGAAACGTTCTATTAGTGCATCAACACGAGATCGATCGACGATTCCTTTCTCAACAAGTAAGTCTTCGAGCGCTTCGGTCCGAACCTCGGGCGAACGAGGGTCAACCTGATGATGGTGGTCCGTTTCAGAACTCACACTGCCTCCCCTGCCGCCGTGAGATAGTTCTCGTATAGGTCGACATTAATCACTACGTCGACTTCGGCTTCGCTCCCCCAAAGATCCTCGGCTCGATACGCGACGCACAGGACGTGTTGGGGTCGTTCACCTAGGTCATGAGCGGTGCTATCAGGCAGTACCTCAGCTGGGTGGATCTTGACAACGGTCCCCACCACCCCGCTGACGTATTTCGGAAGTCGGGTGTGGCCGGTTTCGTTATGTCCGAGCGCCACCACGCTGTCACCAACCGCGAACTTGGGAGGTTCGGCCAGGTTGCGGCGGACGGTTCTGCCACCCGGCGTGGGGGTGGTTCGGTCGACTGGCAATTGGTTCGGATCTTTTTGCCCTACCGGTGAGGCACGGTGAGCCGGGCCGGTGCCCTTTGTGGCACCCACAAGGTCATCCAATTCACCTGAGGCGAGGTGCCCGTATTCTTCGAGAAGTACCTCCATCACAGCTTCCCAACGGCCGTAATAGCCGCCATGGTCAAAATAATCTTCTCGGTCGAGACGCTCAATCGCGTATCGCATCTCACCTGGTCGTGTAGCTGTATGGCGCAGCACCTGGAACATCAACCCGAAAACTCGTCGTTCCCAATCGCTGTGGAACGCCGGTTCATCAGGGCTATGAGGTACCTCACCCCACCCTTGGGTTCCACCTAGGTCGTGAATACCGAGATCTCCACTCAACTGTGACTCATCTTCCGTGAACAGAACCACCATCGACGGTGTAGACACCGCCGTTGATGTAGCTGGCGTCATCCGAGGCAAGGAAGGCCACCAATGCAGCGACTTCGTCGGGCTCGCCGTAACGGCCCATCGGGTTTCGCGCGGCAAAGTCTTTGCGGATCATTTCAGCCTGATCGCCTCCGATGCCCTCTTCCAGACTCCGCATCATCCGCGTTTCAATTGGCGAGGGACACACAGCGTTGACACGAATCCCCTGGGGAACAAGTTCGAGAGCGGCTGATTTGGTGAGCCCGAGAACACCATGCTTGCTCGCGACGTAGGCAGAAAGTCCTCTGGCTCCCAACAGGCCGGCTGTGGACGCGGTGTTGACTATCGCGCCGCCACCATTGGCAATCATCGCGGGGGCCGCGTGTTTCATACCCAACCAGACGCCTCGGAGGTTGACCTTGATAACTCGATCGAAATCTTCTTCGGGGTAGTCGAGAAGGCCAATAATTCGCCCTTCAATGCCTGCATTATTGAAGAGGACGTCGAGACGCCCGAACTCTTCAACGGATTGTTCCACGTAGCGCGATACATCGGATCCCTCACTGCAGTCAGCCGTCACCGCCATGGCGTCGACTCCAAACGGCTCCGCCTCCCCAAGCGCCGCATCTAGATCTGATCCGTCAAGATCAACGGCAACGATGCGAGCTCCCTCGGAAGCGAAACGGCGCACCGCGGCGAGGCCTATTCCGCCAGCGGCTCCTGTGATCACGACGACCTTGTCTTGAAAGCGCATGGGCACAGCCTCTCACGGATGAGCACGGCCAATCGGATCCTGCAACAATTGGAACCATGAGCGATGCAACTAGCCCCGAAGAAGTCGTGAACAACTTCATTGAGAAGATTGAGGCAAAAGATCTTGACGCCGCACTCGATCATGTTTCCGAAGACTGTTACTACGACAACGTACCTATTGGCGACATGACCGGACGCGAGGACATGCACAAGTTTCTCAGCGGACTGCTTAAAGGTGAAGGTCCTGTGGAGTTCGAGGTCGTTCGACAAACGGCTACGGGCAACACTGTTATGAACGAACGACTCGACCGCTTTCAAACTGGCAGTGGCCGTCAAATAGAACTCCCTGTGATGGGCATTTTTGAAGTCAATGACGGTCTCATCACTTTTTGGCGCGATTACTTCGACAACGGCATGTTTCTTAAACAAATAAAGGGCGACGACTAGCATGGTGGTGTCGGCACTTAACGTGTCGATCCGTACGAACAACATTTACAAGGGGGAACGGTGAGTATCACTACCGAATTCCACGACCCTCGGGCTAAGCCTCGTGCAGTTGCCGAGCCTTACGAGCTGGACGTTGACCTCGAGAAACCGCTGACAATTGGTCTCGTAGCGAATGGGTTCCCAGACAGCGTCCGTTTTCTGGACCATGTAGAGAAATCGCTGGCCCAAGTCGTTCCAACCGCATCGTTTGTGCGTTACGACAAAGGCGATGCGTCATCGGTCGTTAGCGGACCCATGCTTGAAGAAATCCAGGCGGAGTGCCAGGCAGTCGTAGCCGCCTACGGCCATTGAGGCAGCTGCACTTCTGGCACCGTGCGTGACAGCATTTCAGTAGCCCGGCTGGGCATTCCTGCAATCGCCTTAGTAACCGAAGAATTTTGGCCTCAAGGTGATTTCTTCGCTCAGTCCACGGGCATGCCCGAGGTACCTCGTATCAAGTTGCCTCATCCGGTTGCCGGAACTGGCGAAGAGAAGATGGCTGAGGTTGCTGCCGACATCACTCCGGCGATTCTTGACTTTCTGACAGGTTGAATCAATTAACGCGAGGCAACGATGAGTTTGCTTGACGCCCCCACCGAGAACGACGCTCTCGAAGTTCTGCATGAGTTGGGCTGCACTGACGGTTTGCCGGTGGTGATACCCACTTCTGAGCGGGTGTCCCGAATGGTTTTAGCTACAGGGTTTGATCCCGACCTTGTATTAGGGGTTATGGGACCAATGCATGGCTCCGCGACAGTCGAAAAGGTTTGTATCTCGGCGGTCATGGCCGGATGTATACCCGACCACGTTCCGGTGGTCGTTGCCGCGATTCGAGCAATCTGTCAACCCGAGTTCGACTTGACCGAAATGCAGGCGACCACCCATTGCACCGCTCCATTGATGATTGTTTGTGGCCCTGCTCGGCATGTCTGCGGCGAAATTGCGTCCGGATTTGGGGCGCTCGGTCCCGGACATCGAGCAAATGCATCGATCGGCCGCGCTCTTCGACTGGCAATGATCAACATTGGTGGCGCCCGCCCGGGGTCATCCGATATGGCTTTGCACGGACATCCAGGAAAGTTCAGTTATTGCGTTGCTGAAGACGAAGAGAACGGTCCTTTTCCTGGTCTCCACACAACTTTTGGCTACGACCCTGAGCAAAGTGCCGTGGTGATTACCGGAGCCGAGGCCCCTCACTCCACCTTCTTTACCGGGGATCGAGACGACCCCAATTCTGTAGAGAGTTTGCTCAATGTCATAGCACTAGTAATGGCTAACCCCGGAAGCAACAACGTTCACCTTCGAGAAGGCGCCATCACTGTGATGATGAATCCGGATCACGCGGATGTGATCAGTCGGGCCGGATTGACTCGACAAGACGTGCAGGCGGAACTCGCGCGTCGGGCAACTATCTCGGTCGGGACCATGCGGCGAATAAATCCAGCGATTTCTATGCAGGGAATACACCCGGAGTACGCGGGCCGCTATAGCGAGGCAGCAGACGACGATCTGATTCATGTGTTAAAAGACCCCGGCCGGATACTGGTGTTTCAGGCCGGTGGTAGCGGTCTCTACACGATGGTGATGCCGTCTTGGTGCGCCGGACCTCACCGCAACGCGATCGTTCACGCGGAAATCGAACTTGACCAAACATGCGAGATTCCAGGAATGAGCGAATCGCCGAACTGATTTACGAAGGGAACTGGTTTGACTGATGATCGCCCCCACGGCGGCTTGTGGTTTGAGGAACTCACACCCGGACTCGTCATTAGACATCGATTGCGTCGAACCGTGACCGAGACCGACAACATCATGTTCACGACAATGACAATGAACCCAGCTGCGCTACATCTTGATTTCGACTACGCAGAAAAAGAAACACAGTTCGGTCAGCCACTCGTGAACTCAATGTTCACCGCGGCACTGGTGGTAGGAATTTCAGTTCACGAAACCACTCACGGCACCACGGTCGCCAATTTGGGTTTCGAACAAATGAATTTCCCTGCTCCGGTGTTTCACGGTGACACCCTTCGCGTCGAGTCAGAGGTAATCAGCTCTCGAGAATCCTCGAGCAAACCAGACCAGGGAATCGTCTTATTTGAACACCGAGCGCACAATCAAAACGACGTCTTGGTAGCCACAATGCGTCGAAATGCGCTCATGTGGAAACAACCAAAGTAAAACGAATGCATCGATATTTCCCCCTCAGATTGAATTATTTTTTCAAGCTGCAGGAGATCTGATGTCACACCTACAGCAAAGAACTCTTGCCGCGGAGAAACGCCAGTAAGGGTTCTGTCATTCCCCCGGATACCGTCATCCTCCCATCTCCCCGCTTGGAGTGTCAGCGATGACCTACACAGCCCCTACGGATGCTTTCCGCTTCGACGAGTACCGGTCAGCGGTCGAAGATAAGCGGGTGTTTATCACCGGTGCAGGTAAGGACGGTGGGATAGGTCAGGCTTTCGCTCTGTGCGCCGGGTTGAATGGGGCTGCATCTGTGGGAGTTCATTTTCATCGCAGTTACGAGGACGGCTTCGATCTCGTCGACCAGCTACGCCTGGAGGGCGTGAATGCCTTTCCGGTGCAGGCTGATGTCACGAATCTGCGTGATTTGTGGGCGAGCCGTAGTTATGTCATAGACCAGATGGGAGGTCTTCCTCCCAATCTGGTTATTTGCAATTCTGGTTTGACTGAATCGGGTTACAGCTTCGGAAGGGCTCTTCGGGAAGAGGAGGGAGAGGCTCGTGCACTTCGACGGGCCAGAGTCCGGCAACATTTTCTCGACAACCTTGATGAATCCCGTCTTGTCTTAGACACCAAGGTCGACGGTTTCCTTGCGTCCACCCACCTGTGGGCTGGGGAGGCTGTTCACCATAATGAACCCATTCAGTTGGTCTACGTTTCCTCGCGTCAAGCTATTGACCCTGGCCCGGCGGTACCCGGATATGCGATCAGCAATTGGGCTGTTTTGCAGTTGCCAAAAGTGCTGAAGGTAAATTTAGGCAAAAGCTCTGAACTCGTTCAGTGCTTCTCTCTTATGTTTCCGTTTATCCGAACGGACATGACTGACGAGTACGTGGGCAATGAGCGTGTTTTCGGTCGCTGGCAACGACGCATGTTGGAGCCGTGTGAGATGGCCCACGCGTTCATGGCTCTTCTTTCTCGTCCCGGGGAAGAGACCGATGATGGCATGTTTGAGTTAATGGTCGATCCGGTTGATGAAGACGGGATCGAAGTGACTTGGCGTCAGGTCAAATTCAATCTCGCGGAGGAACAACTCCTGTGGAGCGCCGAGAGCCCTCTCAGGTTCTAGGTAGATGGTTCGACGCGCTTAAGGCGAACCCGTCCCTGGTGTTTCGACTCGAATTCGCTCTATGCGTCCTTCTCGACGGTCCGCGGCCCCGCCGCGGCCGGAAGTCGGTGCTGTTACGAGATACAACGTCCGTCGATCCTCCCCTCCTAGCGCGCATGCGTAACAGTTGAGTTCGAGATCGATGTGGTGTGTTATTTCGCCTCCGTCTACCACCCGGAAAACAGAATGATTCGCGGGGTCTCCAACCCAAATACCTCCTTCGACGTCAAGACAAATGCCGTCTGGAACGCGCTCTCCTAAATCTGCGAAAAGTTGTCTACCCGTGAGAGAACCATCTCTTTCGATGTCAAATGACAGCAATCTGCGGCCATAGGACTCGGCGATGACCAGTCGGTTACCTTCGGGGTTAATGACAGTGCCGTTCGGAAAGTCGAGCCCATCTGGCCCGCTGCGCGTTGTCCCGTCGGCGTCAACGATGGCCAAAGTGGCTTGAGCGAAGTCCTCCCCCTGTTCGAATCCAAAATTTCCTACATAGGCGGTGCCGTCAGCACCTACGACCATGTCGTTGCAGGGGCCGCCCGCTATATGTGAGAGGTCTGCGTGTGCCGACACTTCGCCGGTGGGATCCATTTGTTTGAGACATCTATCGAGCATTGAGACGAACACGAGATTGCCGTTGGGAAGCCAACCGAGTCCTGAGGGTTGGGTTGGGACTTCGAGTACGAGTTCTTCAGTGCCGTTCTCATCGACCCGAAAAATTCCGTGGCGGTAAAAATCTGAGAACCATAAGTAGCCGTCCCGCCATCGCGGGCCTTCCCCGAAAGCCAGACCGGTCAACAAAATTTCGGTATTCATAACATCCCTCCATCTCGACTTATGGAAAAGTCGAACGGCGCGTACGGTCGAAGGTAGCGTCCGTGGGTGTGAGCGAGCTCAGTCAACAGGAAGCGCGCCTTCGAATTCGGGTGCCAAAATCAGATACCGACATCGTGTCAGGCGAGCTGTGGCGACTGGAAGCACTAGGGATAGAAGAACGCGACGACGGTGATCAGGTTGTCCTCTTGGCCGGTTTCTCTTCGGCACATACCGCCGATTTAGCCGCGCGAAATCTCGGGAGGTTCGCTGTAGTCGAAGAGTTCGGTTCTGGCGATTACTTAGACTTTTGGCGCGAGTACGCAACAATTTATAGGGCCGGGAATCGCATCGTGGTGAGACCGCCCTGGGTTCACTATGAACCGGCGGCAAGCGAACTAATTATTGGCATAGATCCTGGCCGTTCATTTGGGTCGGGTAGTCACCCTTCGACCCGACTCGTTCTGGCCGAACTTGAGCAACTACTCGAAGGAAACGAGTCCGTCCTTGATGTCGGTTGTGGAAGCGGAATCTTGTCAGTGACCGCGGCTCGCCTCGGCGCAACTGAGGTATTGGGTATCGATGTAGACCCCGCATCGGTGGAAGTCACAACCAAAAACGCTAAGTCGAACGGTGTGGGCCAGCTAGTGACGGCTTCTGCAGTCGCGGTTGAAGAAGTGAACGGGACTTACGACGTAGTCGTCGCAAATATGCTCGCTCCTGTTCTCAGGTCGCATGGACCGAGTCTCGTCGGGAAGGTTCGACCGGGCCGCCGGCTCGTGTTGTCGGGTCTTTTAAGTCCACAGATAGATCAGGTAGTTGATGCTTGCAGTCCTATGCAGCTTGTTGCTACTCGACGTTGCGAAGCTGACGAGGGTGATTGGGTGTGTGTGACGTTAGGTTGAACCGCGTCAGGTCGAGACGACCATCTGACGTTGAATAGGTCCAACGTGCAGGTGGCCGATTCGTTCAAGTTCTCCTTGAAGACGCAAGTTCGGTAGAAGCGGAAGGACTGCGCGAAAAAACGCCCGCAATTCCCATCGCGCTAGATGAGCGCCAATGCAAAAGTGAGCGCCGTGCCCAAAAGCTAGGTGCTCGTTGGGATATCGAGCCACATCAAACCGGTACGGTTCAGGGAATTGCCGTTCGTCACGGTTGGCTGAGGCATGCCAGATTCCGACATGATCACCGGCCCGAATGACTTGGCCACCGATCTCGGTGTCTTGAGTGCAGACCCGAGCAAACTGGATAACGGGAGATGTCCATCTGAGAATTTCTTCCACTCCGTTGTCCAAGGTTTCGCTGTCGTCAAGACGGTCAACGAAGAACGCCAGTTCTTCGGGGTGTTGTAGAAGCGCGATCATCCCTCCGGTCGATGCGTTTCGAGTTGTTTCGTTTCCCGCGGCGATCAGAACTCTTATGTAACCCAGCAATTGTTGCGGCGTGAGCGGCTCGTTTTTGAGTTCAGAGCGAAGGAGAATCGATATCAGGTCTGGTCCGCTGCAATCTGTTGCGCGCCGCTTTGCTATCTCTTGAAAGATCCATTCCTCGAACTCGACAAACATTCTTCGACGCATGTCTTTTTTGGTTTCGTTGGCTTGGGCGAAACGCATCAACTTCGGGTCGTCGAACAGCACTGCAGTCCATGCGTGCACTTGTTCCCAATCGTCGGGAGAGGCGCCCATCATCTCGCAGATGGTGGCTAGGGGAAGTTTGACGGCAAGGTCTTCAACTAAGTCCGCAGTTCCTTCGGCTTCGATTTTCTTTGCGAATTCATCCGCATACAGTTGCGCATGGTTCGTCAAGGATTCTTCTCGGGATCGCATGGCCTTAGGGGTGAACTCGGGAGCGACTAAGCGGCGCATATCCCAGTGAACGGGACGATCGGTGTAAATAAAATCTGGGGGTTCATCGGGATCCCATCCGCGCTCTTCCATTCGGTGGCGGTAGGTGTCCCAGAACCGTCGGTCTCGTTCTGCGAGATCGAGTCTAAGTCTGCCCTCTCCGTTAGCGAACGTCTTGTTGTCGCCTGAGATCCGTTTGACGTCTGCGTATCGAGTGACGGACCAAAACGGGGTGATCGCTTCTCGTTCGTACCAATACACAGGGGCCTGGGCGCGAAAAAGGTCCCACTCCGTCCAGGGGTAACCCTCGGTTCGGTACCTCTCGAGATCGTGGATTACTGCTTCGTCGACATGCATTGTCCCCCCCTCGGACTCCAATCGTAACGACAGCGAGGAATTCGAGTCGGCCATGTGAGTAACAGCAAAATTTCTGGCGGGGTTAAAGTCCACAAATGAATGACTTGCCAACCATCTGGTTTGATCGCCCGCTTGATGAATCAGTGGTGCCGCTTGTCCAGCGACATTGGAAACCGTCGTGGCCTACCGGCGATGATCCCCTTGATGGCATTGACCAGGCCGATGGGGCTGTGGTTGGCGCGTCTGTCATCTACGACCGCGAGGTTTTTTCGCTTAGCCCTGATTTGCGGGTGTTGTCGCGAGCGGGAATTGGCTTCGACAATGTGAACTTGAGAGATGCCACCGAATTCGGTATTGCTGCTTGTAACACCCCGGATGGGCCAACGGTGTCGACCGCCGAGCATGCCCTGGCGTTGATATTTGCCATCACAAAGGGATTGAAAACGAGCGAACGTAGGCTCCATCGCCAAGAGGGCAACTATGCGGCCGCCCACGATGCTTTGGAACTTGAGGGGGCGTCACTCACGCTAATTGGGCTCGGGAGGATCGGTTCTCGAGTCGCGTCGGTTGCTATTGCCTCGGGAATGCAGGTCTGCGCCTACGATCCGTTTGAGTCAGACCAGAGGTTCGAAGAACTCGGCGTCGGGCGTGCTTCAAACCTCGCTGAGGCGGTAAGCGACGCTCAAATCGTTTCTGTCCACGCCCCTTTAACCGAACAAACGCGTCACTTAGTTGGTGCTGAGTTGATTGATTTGATGGCGGACGGCGTTTTTATTGTGAACACCGCTCGCGGCGGCCTCGTCGACGACTCTGCTCTTCTCGACGCCCTAAACACAGGCAAAGTGCGGGCCGTTGGTTTAGATGTGACCGACCCAGAACCACTGCCGTCTGGCCATCCGCTGTTGGAGCGCGATGACGTTCTCGTGACGCCTCACGTCGCCTCAGCAACAGGTGAGGGTAGAAAACGAATTTTCACGATGGCTATTGATCAAGTACTCACAGGTCTTTCGGGGGTCAAACCCTCGCACATTCTCAATCCCGAAGTGTGGCCGGGCCGCGGGTCTGCGCAAGCAGCGACTTAGCGCAGGTTGTAGCAACTATTTTCAGTTCTAAGCTCCTGGTCATGGCGGAGCATGGCAATCGGGCGGAGTGGACGAACTGGTCGGGAAAACTTTCAGCTACGCCTCTACGCATCGTGCAAGCGGGCACTGTTGATGCAATCAGAAGCGAACTGGCAGCGGCGCGAGACGGGGGTTGGACTGTGCGGACCGCCGGGACAGCGCATTCTCATTACCCCTTGTTGCCAACCGACGGCGTAATTCTCGACACTCGACCGCTCTCTGGTCTTGTATCCGTTGACAAGGAAGCAATGACCGCTACTTTTCGCGCCGGTACCAAGATTCACGCCTGCGGTCGACCATTGCTCGAACACGGCATGGGTCTGCTAAATCAAGGCGATATTGACCAGCAATCGGTCGGAGGTGCGATAGCCACCGGTACTCACGGCACCGGAGTTAACCTCGGCAGTTTTTCGAGCTCGGTAACCGAGCTGTCGGTACTTCTGGTAGACGGATCTGTGGTGACTTGCAGTCCCGATGTAGAGCCAGAGCTCTTTGAGGCAACGCGGCTGTCGTTGGGCGCCGTCGGAGTGGTTTTGGAGGTCACGTTACGGGTGCGTGAGGCATACCGGCTCGAGGAACGTCAGTGGCTCGAACCATTCGAAAGTGTCATGGAAAGAATTGAGGACCTGGCCAGCGCCACCCGACATTTCGAGTATTTCTGGTGGGCGGGCCACGACCGGGCTGTTTGCAAATCGATTGACGTTACTGACGAACCCTGTCGATATCCCTTAGGCGATGAGGGGCAACGATTGGCGTGGAGTTTTGAAGTTCTTCCAAATCAACGTCTCAATCCTCACACTGAAATGGAGTATGCGATTCCGGCAGAACACGGCCCCTCATGTGTCACCGAAATCAGGGACTTGCTTCTAGGCGATTTCTCGGACGTTGTCTGGCCAATCGAATATCGGACTGTCGCGGCCGATGATGTTTGGCTTTCTCCGGCCCGAGGACGGTCAACTGTCACGGTGTCAGTTCATGAGGACGTGGCACGAGATGAAACCGCTTACTACAGGTCTGCCGAAGCCGTTTTCCGTGCTCACGGGGGCCGCCCTCATTGGGGAAAGGTGCATTACCTGTCTGGAGACGACTTGGCCGACGATTACGACCGTTGGGAAAATTGGTGGAGTATCCGAGACCAGGTGGATCCGACTGGTGTCCTATTGAATGAGCCACTGCGCAAGTTACGTCCATCGTGAGTGATTCGCGGTTGCTCTCCTATGTTCCCGAGGAAATCGATTCGGGAAATTTGTTGGATGGGTTCCTGGCGTGGGCTGCTGCCGCAGATATCGATTTATATGAAGCGCAAGAGGAGGCGATACTCGAGATCTTCTCGGGCCACCATGTGGTTCTCACGACCCCTACGGGCTCGGGAAAGTCATTGGTTGCGACTGCCGCCCATTTCGAATCGATAGCTCGTGGACGGCGTTGTTGGTATACCGCTCCTGTCAAAGCTCTGGTTTCGGAAAAGTTTTTCGCGCTTTGCGTAGAGTTCGGTTCCGAAAACGTCGGGATGATCACAGGGGACGCTTCGGTAAACCCAAATGCGCCGATCATTTGTTGCACTCAAGAAGTCTTGGCCAATCTCGCTCTTCGACACGGAGCAGATGCCCCGGTTGATACCGCCGTCATAGATGAGTTCCATTACTACTCAGACAAAGACCGCGGTTGGGCATGGCAAATACCTCTGCTGGAGTTGCAACGAACACAGTTTGTTTTGATGAGTGCCACGCTCGGCCCGGCAGAATTTTTCGTTAACGACTTAAAGAGTCGCAGCGAAAGAGCTGCGGTGGAGGTAACTGGGACCACCCGACCCGTCCCGCTCGAATGGAGTTACCGGGAGACGACACTCCTCGAATCAATCCAGGAGCTGTTGGAACTGGATCGCGCACCTGTTTATATTGTTCACTTCACTCAAAGAGCCGCCGCTGAACGCGCGCAGGCGCTAACCAGCTTGGATGTTCTGACTCGCGAAGAAAAACAACGGATCCGGGAAGAACTTTCAAACTTTCGCTTCGACTCGCCTTTCGGCAAGGACGTCGCGAGATTTGTCAAAGCGGGAATTGGTGTTCACCACGCTGGGCTTCTGCCGAAGTATCGGCTTCTCGTTGAGCGTTTAGCCCAGGAAGGTTTGTTAAAGCTGATCTGTGGCACCGACACCCTCGGGGTCGGGGTGAATGTGCCGATTAGGACGGTCCTTTTTTCCCAGTTGTGCAAATTCGATGGACACGAGACTGCAATTTTGACTGTTCGCGATTTTCAACAAATTGCCGGACGCGCGGGGCGCAAGGGTTTCGATGATCATGGGTTTGTGTGGTGTCAAGCTCCCGAGCATCACGTAGAAAATTTGAAGGCCGTACAAAAGGCTTCTGATGATCCGAAGAAACGTCGAAAATTGCAGCGAAAAAAGCCGCCCGAACGAGGCTATTCCCACTGGGACGAAAAGACTTTCGATCGGTTGAGAAGTGGGCGTCCCGAGGCGCTGTCTTCAAATTTCCAAGTGTCACACTCAATGCTGCTGAATGTGTTGGATCGACCTGGAGATGGCTGCGCCGCTTTACGCAAAATTTTGACTGACAACCATGAACTGCGACCGCAACAACGCGGTCATATTCGTCGAGCTATTGGCATGTACCGGTCGCTGGTCTCGGCAGGAATAATTGAAATCCTTGACGCACCAGACGACGACGACCGTTTGGTGAGGGTCAACGTTGATTTGCAGGCCGAGTTCGATCTGACTGGAGCCCTGTCACCGTTCGTACCTGACGCGGTGGAACTTCTCGACCGCGAAGACATTAACTACGCACTCGACGTCGTCACCGTGGCGGAATCCGTTCTAGAGAATCCTGCTGTCCTATTGGCAAGGCAGAGAGATAAAGCACGCGACGAATTGGTCACCGAACTTAAGCGCGAGGGAGTTGAGTACGAACAACGTATTTCTTTGCTCGACGAAGTCGAGTGGCCCAAACCACTCAAGGAATTTCTCTACACGACCTTTGACGCCTGGGCCGTTCACCATCCTTGGCTCGGTCAAGAGAATCTGCGCCCGAAATCCATTGCGCGAGATCTCTACGAGCGAGCGATGACTTTTCGTGAGTACGTCAATTACTACGGCATAAAAGGTTCCGAGGGTGTTTTGCTTCGATACTTGAGTGACGTAGTTAAGGGATTGCAAAAAACAGTTCCCGATAGTGCATGGACTTCCCAACTTGAGGATATTTTCGAGTGGCTGAGCGCCCTAGTTCGTCAAATCGACAGCAGTTTGCTTGACGAGTGGGAGCGGCTTCAGAACCCTGATCAGCTCGAAGAAGCGGCGATTCGTCCTCAGTTGGTCGACATCACAACCCAAACCCGCGCCTTTCGTGTGATGATCCGAAACGCCACGTTTCGTTGGGTTCAGTTATTTGCTCGTGCCGAGTATGCAGCTATGGCGGAGGACGGCACAGGCGACTTGTCGGATCCCGAAACAATCAAACAAGCCGTTAGTGGATACTGGCAGCAGTTCGATGCAGTGGTCATAGATGCCGATGCTCGTTCGAGTCACTGGCTGCTGGAGACAGCGTTAGATCAAAACCAGATATCGGTTGAGCAGATCGTGTGTGATCCAGATGGGTTCAACGAGTGGCGTTTCCGCGGCTTAGTTGACCTAGAAGCGTCTCGCCGAGCGGGCGAGGCAGTTGTGAAATTGACGGAAATCGTCAAACTATGAACTTGTTACGCCGATGTTCAGATAATGATGAGATACACGCAGAGTGCAACAATTAGGCACCCTACGGACCACCCAAAGATGCGGAACTTGGTCGGCCCGGGCCAATTGTCATCGGTCACGAGGGAATCTGGTAGTTAGGGGCTTCTTTCGTGATCATGATGTCGTGCGGATGACTTTCACGGAGAGCCGAGGCCGTGATTTGGACAAACTTTGAGTTTGTCTTCATTTCACTGATGGTCGTTGTACCGCAATATCCCATGGCTTGTCGTAGCCCACCGATCAACTGATGAAGAACGTTGGCGATCGGTCCCTTGTAGGCGACTCTTCCTTCTATCCCTTCAGGTACGAGTAAGTCCTCGTCTCGTTGGTCTTGGAAGTAACGGTCTTTCGAGAAGCTGCGGCCCTTCATCGCACCGATTGATCCCATACCTCTGTATTCCTTAAATCGCTCTCCTTGATAGAGGACTACCTCGCCCGGACTCTCGTCGACGCCCGCGAGGAGACCCCCCACCATCGCGCAGTCCGCTCCAGCAGCGATCGCTTTCGCGAGGTCGCCGGAGAATTGCATTCCTCCATCGGCAATAACTGGGATCGCGTATTCGGTTGCGGCAGACGCACAGTTGTAGACAGCGGTGACCTGGGGTACTCCCACCCCAGCGACCACTCGCGTGGTGCAAATAGACCCGGGCCCAATACCGACTTTTATGCCATCGGCTCCCGCCTCGATTAGTGCGCGTGTTGCCTCGGCGGTAGCGACATTTCCAGCGAGAACGTCAACAGGGTGGTTGGCTTTAATCTTGGCAACCGCTTCTATCACGTCGTGACTATGTCCGTGAGCTGTGTCAACGACCAATACGTCAACGTCACGTTCAACAAGTGCCGCCGCTCGATCGTCTGCGTCGGGGCCGACTCCCACCGCAGCAGCGACGAGCAGGCGCCCCCTGTCGTCTTTAGCGGAGTGCGGATATTGAATTTTCTTCTCGATGTCTTTGACGGTGATCAATCCGATTAGTTGAAGATCATCGTCAACAATTGGCAATTTTTCTATCCGATGTTTGCCCAGCACTACTTGAGCTTCTTCCAAGGTCGTCCCGGCTTTAGCGGTGATGAGGCCGTCTACAGTCATGACCTCAGAGATGAGCCGGCCGTAGTCGGTTTCAAATCTCAAATCGCGATTGGTCAAGATTCCGACGAGACGATGCTTCTCGTCCGTTATCGGAATTCCGCTGATTTTGAACCGTCCCATTAGCTCTTCAGCGTCGGCCAAAGTGGCGTTCGGAGGGAGAGTGACAGGTTCGACGATCATTCCCGACTCTGACCGTTTGACTTTGTCGACTTCCTCGGCTTGTTCTTCAATTGAAAGGTTTCTGTGCACTACCCCTATTCCGCCATGACGGGCCATGGCGATCGCCAATCGGGCTTCGGTAACTGTGTCCATAGCGGCACTGGCCAACGGAATGTTCAGTTGGATGTTTTTGGTGAAGCGGGATCGGGTGTCCACAGCGTCGGGCAGAATGTCGGAGGCCGCTGGTACTAGAAGCACATCGTCAAAGGTCAGACCCTGTGAAGCGAACTTCTCATCCTCGGAAGGGAAAGGAGCTGAGGGGGTGGCCATGTGGAACGATACCTCGGACGCCTTCGTGAGCGGTGCACTACTCGTCTACCGTAGGCGCGACGACAGGAACGGCATGGCTGACTTTCATCAACGAGGGCCAATCACAACCCTGCACCGCTTAACCGCTGATGCTCGAACCGAGGCTGCTTCTTCGCTTTCAGATCTTGATGTCGACAATCGCGTGGCATTGCTTATTCCGTGCCTGGTTACTGAATTCGATGGTCCGGCTTTACCCGAGATGGTCAATCAAATTTCTGGCCTTGAGTGGTTGAGCAGAGTGATCGTGGGAGTTGACGGCGCGAACAAAGGTTCTTTCGAGGAGGCCGAACGGCTGTTTTCATCGCTGCCGCAAAAAACGACCGTTGTGTGGAATGACAGCGCGTCGATGAAGACTTTTGACCGCGGAGTGGGGGTCGATCCTGGAGTTGGTAAAGGCAGCAATTTGTGGCGATGCATCGGCGCTGCCGCCGCCTTCGGCGACATCGACACCATCGTCGTTCACGATGCCGACATTTCCACGTACCAGGCTTCGTTTATCGCTCGGCTGGCGCGTCCAATTGTTGATGAACGACTTGGATTTGATTTCGTGAAAGGCTTCTACCCGCGCTTTGATCGCCATGGACTCAATGGACGGGTAACGCGACTGTTGGTGGGGCCTTTACTGGAGTGCCTGGCGTCCTCCATGCCAGCTAATGTCGACATTTCGTATCTGCAGTCGTTCAGATACCCACTCGCCGGGGAATTCGCCACGCATTTATCCACCGCAAGGTCGTTCGCGATACCCGAACATTGGGGAGTCGATATTTCGTTGCTGCTGGCAGCACGTGCCGCCAAATGTCGAGTCGCGCAAACTGATCTCACTGATAATTACGATCACAAACACCAAAGTCTCTCGTCGGAACAACCAGAGTTGGGTCTGCATCGAATGGCCCGCGACATCATCAGCACGACACTTTCCATTACCGACGGTAGAACCGTGGATGCAGTCGATTTCGACCGAAGGGCCAGCGAAGCGATCGATGCCCATCGTGCCAACGCTATTAGCAACTATTTGCCGTTCGATGAGGCCAATGAAGCGACGATAGTTACGTTGTTTTCAAAGCTGGTTCGCGAGGGCCCGTTTTCTCTACCAGTTGATCTTCCGGCCTGGGATCAGCTCGAAGAACAGTTCGCCGGCTGTTTGACGGATTTGTTGTCTGCCGTGGAGAGCCAGAGCACTGTTCCCGGGTCCACACAAATTTCGTCGTAAGCAACCACTCCCGTGAGTAGATCCAAGCTCGGTTCAGCTAGCCGATATTTGACCATCGAAAATCCGAGGTTTGCGACGACCGTTACCGCCTCGGGTCCTTGGCCACGAACAACTCCTAATAGCGGCGAACTCAAATTCAGCACCCGTTGGTTTGCGTCGGGATGAAACGCTGAATGGCTCCGTCGTATCGCCAAACGGCGCGTGAGTTCGTCGCGGGCGGAACGGCGCGAAGCCGTGAGCGTTTTTGATCGTTCCACAACTGTTGATTTATGTCGGTTGATAGCCCGAGGCTGTCCGCCGTTCTGAACCGCTGTCACATCATTAGGTTCCCCATCAATCGCGGGTAGGTAATAAACAGGGACTCCTTTAAAGCTCGCCAACAGGGTGTGGCCTGTAAGCAATCGTTCGAGGCCGAACAGTGACGCTGGTGCCACGTTGAGTTCGTAGGGGCGAACGCCATCCGACGCCGTATACCCAGCCCAGGTTCCGTTTGCTCGCTTGGTCGCATTTACTAATTTGTCGACTTCGGAATCGTTCAGGAGACCTTCGACTGGACGAACTCCAATCCCGTCGTGACTCGCCAGAAAGTTTAGAAATGTGGTTCCTGGCGGCGGTTGTTCGGACTCTAGGAGCCACTCCGTAATCAACTCAGTTGAGCCGGTGATAAGTGCGTGGGTGAGAAGAGGCGCGAGCGTGAAGTTGTATGCCAGGTGAGCCTGCTCTCCATCTCGTAAGTAGGACAGGTTCTGCGCGTGCGGCACGTTGGTTTCAGTGATTAATAGGGCGTCTGGGCATCGCCACTCCAAAAGGTCGCGAAGCAGACGAACTAACTCGTGTGTTTCTTCGAGATGCACGCATCCTGTGCCAGGACGTTTTTGGGTGTACGCGATGGCGTCCAACCGAATCCATCGAATTCCGGCTTCTAATAAACGGCGGAGCGTTCGCAGAGTTTCGAGGAGAACTTCAGGCTCAGCCCAGTTCACGTCAATTTGATCGGGGCCGAATGTGCACCACACGTGTCTGAGGCCGCTCGCGGTCTCATGTGGAACGAGCAAATCAGTGGTTCGCGGTCGTACAACAGCTGACAAGTCAGCATCCGGGCGCGCGGTCAGTACGCATCGTCGGCCCGGATCAGCATCATTTCGGAATTCCTGCACCCAACGGTGCGATGCGCTTACGTGGTTAACTACGAGGTCCGCCATGACCCGGTTGTTGGCCGATATCGACTCGATATGTGTCCAGTCGCCGAGATCTTCAGCGACCTCGCGGTGGTTTATTACCGCGAACCCCCCATCGGAGCTTGACGGGAAAAACGGAAGTATGTGGACGGTCGAAAAGGCATGATCCATTTCCGACAAGACATTTGCAAGCGTGGCCAGGGGAGCCTGTTCCTGATCGGTTACTTGGTCCGGATACGCGACGAGCACGATGTCGTCTTCGGACCAACGAACGCGACAACTCGACGGTGCGGGGTCGCCCAGGGCTGATGTGCACCGTTGGAACAACGCATCGACGTTGGAGTCGCTGTAGAGAAGTTGAAGTCTTCGAGTGATGCGCTCTTGTTGCGACGTCATGGAACGGCGCGACGTCCCGTCACTTAACTCAGGTTACTGATGTCGTTTAAGGCGTCTTGGGCGTGCTCCGAAAGATCCGGGGAGTCCCTAAAGTCATAAGATTTCGCGATCAACCCGTCGGGATTGATCAAGTAGCTCGCTCGACGCGCCCAAGCCGCGGCCTTATGGTCGGCAGGCCGGGCAACTTCATACGCGACACCCACCGTTCGCTCCGGATCTGAAAGTAAGCGGAAGGGGAAGTTCTCGTTATCCGCAAAAGTCTTCTGTTCTTCGACTGTGTCGAATGACGCACCCAGGATTACAGCGTTAGCGGTTTCGAACTGTGAGGCTCGATCACGGAGCCCCTGACCTTCAGTAGTTCAACCAGGCGTCGATGCTTTCGGATACCACCAAAACAGCACCCATTGTCCTGCGAAGTCACTGAGCGAAACCTCCTCGCCGTTTTGGTCGGGCAAGGTGAACGCGGGCGCCGAAGTTCCGACTTCAAGCATTCGAATCCTCCATGTTGAACTACTTGGAGACTAGATCCATTTGACACCTAGGTCACGTCGCAACTTCGGTATCGGGTGACATGTCCGAACCTCTAAGGTTTCCTCATGCATCCACTTTCGATGATGACTACCGAGGAGATAGAAACCAGTGTTGCGGTTCTGCGCGACTCCGGTCGAATTGACGACAGCGCAACCTTTCACGGTTGCTGTATCCACGAACCACCCAAATTAGAAGTTGCTGCCTGGAACCCTGGAGACCCGACCGATCGGCGCCTGGATCTGGTTGTGCGCTCTCAGGGTGAGGTCTACGAGGCCACCGTGTCGATTACTCGCGGCGAGGTGGACCGTTGGGAGATGATTCCCGATGTCGTACCACGGGTCGGATTTGTTGAGTTGTTCAAAGTGATGAACGCGTGCATAACCAACCCTGATGTCCAAAAAGCTCTGGAAAAGCGTGGCATCACCGACCCATCTACCGTGCAGATCGATCCTTGGCCCACCGGTGATTATGGTTTCGCGTTCGAGAATGGGCGAAGAGTTCAGCGTTGCATCGCATTTCACCGTCCCACTCCTAATGACAACGGCTATGCATTCCCCGTAGACGGATTGATGGTGCATGTCGACGTTGACACCTTGGAGGTGCTACACATCGAAGACTTTGGCCAGTGGCCAATGGGGACCGAGCGAGGAAATTACGACGTTGATTCGGTGATTAGTGACTACGGACCGCTTCGGGACGACCTCAGGCCAGTCGAGATCACCCAACCGGACGGGGTCAGTTTTTCGCTCGAAGACAACGAGGTTCGTTGGCAAAAATGGCGTTTTCGCCTAGTTATGGATGACACCGAGGGCTTGGTTCTGCATCGGATCACCTACACCCAGGACGGTGTAGAACGGCCAATTATCGATCGAGCATCATTAGCGGAAATGGTTGTCCCCTACGGCGACACCAGGCCCAGTCAGAGCTTCAAGCACGCCCTCGATTCAGGCGAATATGGACTTGGGATGACCGCGAACTCGCTCACCCTCGGGTGTGATTGTCTCGGGGAGATTGTCTACGTTGATGCGGTCCAGATGCTCGATGATGGCAGCGTGGTAGGTACCGAAAACGCGATCTGTATTCACGAGGAAGATTTTGGGATCGGCTGGAAACACACCGACATGCTCACCGAGCAAGTCGAGGTGCGCAGATCCCGTCGCCTAGTCGTGAGCAGCATTCACACGGTAGGTAATTACGAGTACGGATTCTTTTGGTATTTCCATCTCGATGGGTCTATCAAGCTCGAAATAAAGCTGACCGGAATTCTGACGACACGATCACATCAGGATGGCGACGACCTGTCTTTCGCTCGACAAGTAGCGCCCAACGTCGCCGCCCCTATTCATCAGCACCTATTTTGCATTCGGCTTGATATGGCCGTGGATGGAAACGCCAACAACGTTGTAGAGATCAACACCGAGGCATTACCTCCCGGCCCTGACAACCCCCATAACACCGCATTTGCCGCTAAAGCAACGCTATTGAGTAGCGAACAATCCGCTATGCGCGAGACAAATTCCGCCAGTAGTCGGTACTGGAGAATCGAACATTCGGAGAAGACGAATCGATTAGGTCGCCCTACCGCTTACCGCCTGTTGCCATCGTCGACGGCCACCATGTTCGCCTCAGCAGACTCGCCTCATGGTGAACGCGCCACCTTCGCTAAGCACAATTTGTGGGTGACGCCCACGGTCCAATCGGAACGCTACGCAGCCGGTGACTATCCGACTCAACGAAATGCCGGTCAAGGCCTCCCCAAGTACACGGCTGACAATCGTCCAGTTTCCGACACAGACGTAACGGTTTGGCACAGTTTCGGACTAACACACGATGCTCGGATAGAGGACTACCCCGTGATGCCTACTGAGTACACCGGGTTCATGCTGATACCGGACGGGTTTTTCGAACGCAACCCCTCCATTGATGTACCGCCGAGCGGCGCTGATCATTGTCATTGAGTTAGGCCTAATGAAGCAGCGGCTTGACGGTGCGGCGAGATGATCAGAGCGCGGGATGCAGGGGCATTCCCTCAACGGGCCACTCCATAGCGAAGACATGCCCGTGGTCGGATGATGTTACGAACAAAGTTCGAAGGTCTTTTCCCCCGAAACAGCAGTTAGTCGGTCCGGGTTCAGGGAGGTCAATGATTTTGATCGGTCGCCCGTCGTGACCGTCGAGTACGAAAAGGCTGTTTGAGCCGTGACCAGCGACAATGATCTGTCCTGACGCGTCGAAGCAAAATCCGTCAGGCACTGATCTCCGTCCGATCATCCCATTGGGCTTAGGCTCTTTACTGAGAGTTCCCGGCTCTTCGATTCGGTAGCTCAACAGCATGCCGGTCAACGACTCACACACAACGAGTACCTTCCCGTCTGCTCGGACACCTAGTCCATTGGGAAAGCCGATGTTTGTTGCTACTCGAGTGGCGCCACCATCAGCATCGACATAGCACACTGAACCTGCAGTTCTTTCCCCACCGACAAGTCCGCTCCAAACTGGGTCGGTGAAGTAGTAGCCGCCATATTCGTCGAAGCAGACATCATTGGGGGAGTTCAGGGCTATTTCATCAATTTCCGCGAGCTCCTCAATGACTTCCCCAGCGGAGTTAACTCGTTGCATGCGCCCGGGTCCATTTTCGGGGCTACCCGACTCCGCCGTGGAAGGAACGTCGGATGGCCACCTTCCGCCGTTATTGCAGACCAACAAGTCGCCGTGAGCGTCAAACGCTGCCCCATTTGGACCGCCACCGGTATGGGAGTAGGTGGATACGGTTCCGTCTTCAGTAATTTTCGAGATGCGCTGTCCGGCTATCTCGGTGACGTACAGAGCCCCATCGGGACCAATGGATGGGCCCTCAGGAAACATAAGTCCCGCTGCAAGTTGATCGATTTCATGCATCGTGTGTTACCTCCACCATCACCAAGCGTCGACGCTACGCCATCGGGTATCGGGGTGCTGTGTAGATTCGACCCCGGCGCTCGAGGCATCAGAGACTCCGCGCAGGTTGCTGCCCGCATGCGGTTTTCTTTGCGGATTAGATCATTTCGGTCCGGTCGGGCGAAGATAGGGATTGTTCTAATGCGGAGGAACAGCGAACATAGACCGAAAGAGTTCAGATTGGAGGCTAGGCGTGCGAACAATTCCTGATCCTTTACTACGCGCCGAGGAGATTCATAATCCCAACACAGCCTTTGTGTGTGGCGGCCGCGAGCGAACATTCGGTGAGTTCGTCGATAGATGCCGTCGAGTGCAGGGGGTCCTTGATGATCTCGGGGTGGCTCGAGGAGAACGAGTGGGGCTACTGGCCGCTAACTCAGATACCTACGCCGAGTTGTACGCGGGTGTCCCATCATCCGGACGGGTAATCGTTCCCTTGAACAGTCGCTGGGCAGAACCGGAGCTGGCCTACGCGTTAGAAGACGCGGGAGCGAGGGTGTTGATAACTGATGGCGATCCTGGGGGTTTAGGTAGTTCGGTGGAACGTGTCCTGAGCCTTGAGGAGTACGAACTTCTCCTATCAGATTCCAAGCCGATGGACTTCGCTGACGTGACGGAAGATGAACTCGCGGGCCTGTTCTACACGGGCGGGACTACAGGCCGAAGCAAGGGCGTGATGCTGAGCCACAGAAATTTGATTGCAAATACTTTGCATAGCCAAATAACGATGCCTCTTGACGGCGAAGACACTTATCTGATTGTCGCGCCTATGTTCCACGCCGCGGGATCGAATTCGGTACTTCAGTGCGTAGCTTTGGGTATCTGTCAAATTGTGGTTCCCGCTTTCGAGCCCAATCTCTGTCTTGATCTGATCGAGAAACACCGTTGCTCAGCTACCTTGGCTGTGCCGACGATGGTCGCGGCGCTGATAGAAGCCCAGGCACAAAACCCCAGAGATACCTCAAGCCTCAGGTTGATCGCTCATGGGGCTTCGCCAATAGCTACAGAGGTTCTTCGGCGAGCGCACGAAGAGTTCGCGAACGCCGAGCTACTGCATCTGTACGGCGCGACCGAGACCGCTCCTTTGGTGACCGGTCTTCGACATGAGGAGAATCTCATCGGAACCAGCCGAGGCAAGTCAGTGGGGCATCCGTCTCTTGGTGTGTCTTTGCGTATTGACGCGGATGCGGGAGAGGCTGGAGAAGTTCTGGTGAACGGTCCCAATGTCATGCAAGGCTATTGGAACAAACCCGATCAGACCGCTGACGCGTTGCAGGACGGCTGGTACCGGACCGGAGATATCGGCTATCTCGACGATGAGGGTTACTTGTATCTCGTTGATCGAGCCAAAGACATGATTATTTCTGGTGGAGAAAACGTGTACTGCTCCGAAGTAGAAGAGGTCATTTACCAGCACCCCAACGTGCTCGAAGCAACGGTCTTTGGGATCCCTCACGAACAGTGGGGGGAGCAGGTACACGCGGTGGTTGTCCCACGCGACGGCAACTTGACTGACACCGAACTCATCGATTTTTGTCGAATATCGCTCGGGGGATACAAGCTCCCACGATCTGTGGAGTTCCGCTCAGAAGAGCTGCCCAAATCAGGCCCTGGAAAAGTTCTTAAGCGTGAGCTTCGGGCACCCTTCTGGGAGGGTAAAGACAGGTCAATCAACTGACCTTTCTCCCAGCACCGGGGCTGAGAGTTCCGTAACTAGAACTTCCGGGGAAAACTTTCCGATGAGTTCGGTAAACATTTCTGTAGCCGCGGCGACATCATTCGGTCCCTCTTCATGATGGGCTTCTGCAATGACCAGCGCTCGCCGAGTTTCCGGTTGCGATGCGAAACGTCGGTCTTGACGCCAACACCAACGACGGGTCATCAATTCGCCCTCGGCGTCAGCGAACACCACTTCTCCGACTTCAGGACGGTCGGTTTCACTGGACCCAAGGTCAGAGAATTGTTCACCACCGGTCGCGAATCCGATTTTTGCTGGTGCTGCGAAGCGGTCGACGTCAAATATCCCTAGGGGCACTCGGCAACTGATGGAAACAAGATTGCCGACGTCGACGAGATAGCTAATGGACGGCAAGGTGTCGCCCTTCGAAATGCGGCGGAGAAGGGCCTCTAAAGCGTTTCGATATTTCGTGGGTTTTGCGCCAAATGAACTGAATACACGGCGCCAAGCGGCTACCGCCGGTATCTCAGCGATCGGGGTGGACTGCAGCGCGTGTCGAACTTCTGATTCCGCGGACCGAATCTGAGCAGTTAGCTCCATCGGTGCGGGGCCATTGGACAGACCTTCGATCAAAATACAGGCCCAAGCTAATTGGGGAAACTGATCGGGCATTTCTGGGGCGTAACCGATTATTGGTTTCATTTCATCACCGACTCAAGACAACCAAACCGATGCTTGGGACATTCTCGCTCCTCCCGGTGTTGCTAAGGCGTAGCCTGCCATATCGACGATTACAGCGTCGGCAGAGGATCCACCGCCCCGCGGTAATGACCAGATCGGATCAAGAAACTTATGAAACTTGCATTGATGCTCGGCTATTCAGGAGGCCGTGTAGATCTGCCGATAGAGAGAATCAAGTTAGCGGAACAGTTGGGCTACCACTCGGTGTGGACCGCTGAAGCCTACGGGTCAGACGCGATGACTCCGCTCGCCTACATCGCAGCCCATACAGACCGAATCAAGCTGGGCACGGGAATTATTCAACTCGCGGGTCGGGCACCGGCTATGGCAGCCATGCAAGCTCAGACTATTGACGCTCTTGCCGGTGGCAATCGAATGATTGTGGGGCTTGGAGTCTCCGGTCCGCAGATAGTGGAAGGGTGGTACGGACAACCGTGGGGCAAGCCGTACTGGCGGTTGCGGGATTACATCCAGATCATGAGAAAGATTTTCGAACGTCAGGAACCGGTGACACACCAAGGGCGCGAATACCAGTTGCCGTTCACTGGAGAGGGAACGCTGGGTCTCGGCAAACCACTCATGTCGATCTTGCATACGAACTCAGACGTTCCAATTTGGTTAGGAAGTGGCTCTGAAGCGACCGTGAAGCTAACCGCGGAGTTATGTGATGGTTGGCTACCGATGCATTTCGTACCTGGGCGAATGAATTATTTCCGTCCGTGGATCGAAGAGGGTTTTGAAAGGGCGCGCCGAAACGGCGTCGACAAAGACTGGAAAGACTTCGAAATAATCGCTCAGTGTCCAGTGCAGATCACAGACGACGTGGAGTCAGTGTTTCGGCGAGCAAAAGACAACATCGCGCTTTACGCAGGCGGGATGGGCCACAAGGATGTCAATTTCCACAACCAACACATGGTGCAACGTGGCTACCCGGACGTCGCGACGCGGGTACAGGAGTTGTACTTAGATGGACACAAGACCGAAGCGGCCGAAGCGATCCCCGACGAATACGTAGACGAAGCCGGATTGTACGGTTCTCCGGATCGAATAACCCAACGATTCTTGCAATGGGCGGACAGTGGCCTAACCGGTATCAGCATTAACACCACCCAGGATGATGCAATCAGGCTGATGGCCAATTTGGCCGGAACTGGTAATCAGCAGTAAGAAAGCAACGTGGAATCGGCAGCATTTAGTTTGGGAGACAACTTGCCTCACCCCGTAACTGGGGCGACGTTGTCTGAATCGGACCGTCACCGACAACTCATTCAGTATTCAATCTGGGCTGAAGAATCGGGATTCGATGCAGTGCATATCGGCGAGCATCACTTCAACGACTACATGTTGAGTTCCCCTCCAGTTGTTTTGTCAGCTATCGGAGAACGCGTGCCCAATCTGATCCTGTCAACGGCTGTAACCCTGGTTCCCACTCTCGACCCTGTACGCGTGGCAGAGGACTATTCGACGCTGGACAATCTCTTTCCGGGTCGCGTTGAGATCGTCGCTGGCCGCGGCAACTTGTTCAGCAGGAGCTACCCAGCATTCGGTTTAGAAGTCCGTGATGCGCGAGAAATCTTTGAGGAACGCTTGGATCTGCTGCAGACATTATTGCGCGAAGAGGACGTCAACTGGTCAGGGCAGTTTCGCGGCCCACTGCAAAATGTGACCACTCGTCCACGGCCAACACGTGACCTGCCTATCTGGATCGGCGCCGGTTCGATGGAGTCGGCGTTACTCGCAGCAAAACTCGGTTGCCATCTCATGCTTCCCTCAGTGTTCGGCCATCCAAAAATGTTCGTGCCCATCGTCGCGCAATATAAAGAAGCCTGGGAAGAAGCCGGTAGAGACACGGAAGACATCCTCATTGGCTCCTGTTGTCACGCCTTCGCTGGTCTAAGCCATGACGACATGCGAGAACGATTTGTCCCCCGCTACGGTCACTATTGGAATTTCGTCGATCAACTCGTTAGCGACAACACCGGCGGCAGAATTCAAATGCCTTTCGACCTTGAATCGTTTCTAGCCGGTCCAGCGGTCGCGGGAAGTTCTCAGGAGTGCGTCGACCGCATGGGTGAACTGCACGAACTTCTCGGACACAACAGACAACTGTTCATGTTTGACCTTGGCGGTATATCTGATGGCGAACTGGAAGAAACGGTTCGTCGATTTGGGGAAGAGGTACTCCCCCACCTTCCCGATTAGCCGTTAGCGACTCCACTGCGAGATGTGTGCAGGCGGTGTGATCCCATCCCTAAGCTGCGGATCAGGTATCGGCGTTCCAACTTCGATGCCGATCGGGAGAATTCCCGCCCAGGTGTCGAGTTGGTGGTCTTCTTCGTCGTCCACAGGTGGTCCAGTCCGAATCTTCGCGGAAGCTTCCGTAATGCTCATTGATAGGACCAAGGTTCCGCGCACCTCCCTTTCATGGTGAGGTCGAGTTCCTGCGACGCGCCCCGGAATTACGTGTTCGCTAATGACATTGAGTGCTCGAGCGCGTGTCCGCAGATCTTCTACGGGTGAGGCTTTGCCCATCACGACAACAGAGCGATAGTTCATCGAATGGTGAAATAAGGATCTGGCTACGACGAGTCCGTCGACGAGGCTGACAGTGACGCACAACTCGACGTCACGTCCATCGCGAAGCAACCGGCTCGCCGGAGAGCCGTGAAGGAACAGATCTTCTTCTTCACGTCCATAAAGCATGGGGATAACGACCGGACCCTGCTCAGTGGTCATTCCGACATGTGCAAGTAGTCCTTCATCCAGTATTGAATGAATTGTCTCCCGATCATAAGAACCCCGGTCAGGCATACGTCGAACCGCGGTCCGTTTCGATGACGGCTCATTTCGCTCATGCATCGGCACAACCTAACGCTCTCCAGTACGGTGCCAGGTATGGATAGTGATCCTGTCGCCCACTTCTTACCTAGTGAGGAGACAAACCTTTTGGTGTATCCGGTTTTGGATGCTGTAGAGGCCCAAGCCGAAAATGCTGACCGAACCAGAACGGTAGCCAGCGACGTGATCGAAAGTTTGCGCGGCACCGACGTGATGCGGATGGCGGCCACGTCTGAGCTAGGAGGGGTTGAGTCGTCAATCCTTGCAATGGGACGTGAATTGGAAGCTGTTGCGGCTAGATGTCCCTCGACCGCGTGGTGCTTATGGAACCACCTGGCCGTGTTTCATCTGTTCGTCGGAACCCTCGGTCCCGAGCATCACCAATTCCTCCAACGCATCGTGGAACAAGGCGAATGGGTTTCATTCGGGGCGGGTGCCGGCAGCGGCGTTCACGGCCGCATCGAGGGCCATGAGGCGGTGCTTAACGGCACAGCTACTTTCGGCACTGGTAGTAGATACGCGGACCATTGTGGTGTCGTCTTCGCGGTCATCGACGACGAGGGGCAGCTAGTTCGACCTATGGATTTGCGTTTCTCAATTGTCTCAGCAGAAATTGAAGGCTTGAAGATTGAACCAACCTGGGATGGTTCGGGTCTCCGCGCGTCGGCCACTGATGACTTGCATTACAGCGAGGTCCGTGTTCCGTTGGATCGCTGTGTCCAGTGGTACGGAGCTAATCGAGCAGAATCTCTGCGGACCGTACCCGTCATCGGTCACCGATATCGGGAAGATTGGGTCGGCATTTCAGACCTGTGGTTGGGGTGGATGGCTATCGGACTCGTTCGTCGGTCAATACAAGAAGCGTCGGCTTCAACTCGAGAACGGCGAGTGATCATGGGTGGCAAGATGGTTGAGAAGCCGTCCGCCCAAATCAACATCGGCCGTGCGACTGCCCTGCTCTCCTCGGCTCGGGCCGCAGTAGAAACAGCTTGTCTGGAGTTAGACAAAAGGATCGAAATGGGTGTTGTTCCCGACGAAGCTGACTATTTGCGGCAAATGTCGATCGTGTCAATGAGCGTCGAACAGTTAGCGGAAGCGATGCAGCTCCTAGAACGAACCCAGGGAGGTAATGGACTCCGCGAAGGCGGAAGTTTCGAACGGAGATACCGGGACTTCCGAGCCATGCCGTTGCATATAAATGTTCATCAGGATCGTGTAACGCATCAACTTGGTCGATTTGTGCTCGCAATAGAGCGCGACCCGTTTTAAGAAATTGCGCTAGGTCGACATGACCGGATTGTCCAGATCTACGCTATTTCGCAGCCAATCACTCCCGGGGGACGGCACGAGATGAGCTTCGACATTGTCATTAAGGACGGATTTATTTTTGACGGCAGCGGCGCTCCTCGAGTACGCGGAGATGTCGGTATAGCCGAAGGGCGCGTCGTCGCGATCGGCCGAGTCGACCATCGAGATGCAGCCCAAGTCATCGATGGTAACGGCATGCACATCGCGCCCGGTTTCGTCGATCTACATACCCACTACGACGCTCAAATCTTTTGGGACCCCTACTGCACGCTTTCCGGTTGGCATGGCATCACCTCAGTCGCAATCGGAAATTGTGGATTCGGTTTCGCACCAGTCGCACCCGAAATGCGCGAATACGCGATGCGTTCAATGGTGCGGGTAGAAGCAATTCCCTACGACTCGATGGCGCAAGGTATGCCGTGGGATTGGGTGACGTTCCCTGAGTATCTAGACAGTCTGGACCGGACGGCGAAGGCGATGAACATTCTTCCCTACGTGCCAGTTGGCCCGATGCTGCTGGAGGTACTCGGCGTGGACGACGCCAAAGCGGGTCGAATGCCTACCGATGAGGAACATAATGAACTAGCAAATTTGTTAAGGCAGGCGATGGACGCAGGTGGCTGCGGGTGGTCAGCTCAGCGACTTCCTCCCACGGGACCCGCTGCGGTGCAGCGCGATTGGGATGGCACCCCCATGCCCACCGACATGATGAATGATGAGACCGCTCGAGTGTTGGCCGGGGTCTTGGCAGAGCGCAATCAGGGCGTCGTGCAAATGACTTTGACAACTGACGACATCAAACGCGACCTCGCGCATCTTGAAGAAATAGCTTCGATAAGCGGACGTCCCCTTTTGCACAACGTGGTGCAAGCATTCGAGGACAAACCTCACGTGCATAAGCGTCAAATCGAGTGGCTGGAACGATGTCGACAACGCGGCATTCCGGTATACGGCCAGGGGGTAACGAGCGACGCCGGATTCACTTTCACGCTAGAGGACTGGAGTCTTTACGATGACTCCGAAGCTTGGATGGAAGCATGCATGGGCGATAAAGAAGAACGGTTAGCCAAATTCGCCGACCCGGCTCGGCGTCAAGCTTTGAAGGACAATCCGCCCTCGACAGCGACCGCTCCGCTCGGCACTGTCACAATCCTCTCTCCACGGTCGGCAAGTACCGAAAAGTACCGAGAAATGTCGGTCACTCAAGCCGCCGAACTAGCCGGAAAGCATGAAGTTGACGTGATGCTCGATATCGCAGTCGAAGACGGTCTCGATACCTTGTTTTTCGTTGCTCCCCCGCAAGGAAATAGTGATCTGCTTCGTGACGTGGTGAGTTACCCGCACATGCTATTTGGCGTTTCAGACGGGGGGGCACATACGAAGTTTCTTACCGCCGGACGCTATCCGACCGAAACTCTTACCCAACAGGTCCGAACCAACGAATGGCTCACATACGAAGAGGCGCACAGGCGTCTGTCTTCCCTTCCGGCACAGCTCGCCGGATTTAAGGACAGAGGCGTTATTAGGGAAGGTTGTCCGGCTGATGTCGTCGTATACGACCCCGAGAACTTGAAAGTTCTGCCAATGGAAGTGGTACATGATCTTCCCGGTGGAGAGTGGCGCCGAATACAAAGAGCGTCCGGTTATCGCAACGTCATCGTGAATGGTGAAATCACCATAGAAGACGACTCGCAGACCGAGACTTACAGCGGCAAGCTTTTACGGCACGGCCGGTGACTTGGATCTTTCAGTCCGCTAATTCTCGCAATCGAACCAACTCAGATCATGTTGAGGAGTTCAGCCGCTCGCTCGGCTCGCTCCCCTACCGAGTCCCTCATCCGATCAAGATCGATGTCTTCGTTTTGTTCGCCTTGTTGGCCAGCGAGGTACCGGGCATACACACCTTCGCCAATGCAAGCTAGACGCCATTGAGCAAAAGCTCGATAGTAAGTAATGGACTCAATCTCCGAATCCATGATGGCCGCGTAGCGTGACGCCAAATCGTCTTGGTTGAGGAAGCCTGGCAATCCGGTGCTTTCTGCATCCCCATCAGGATCTTTGTCCTGTGGGTCGTGCCAGTACCCGAGAAGCCCGCCCAGGTCTGCCATTGGCTCCCCCAAAGTGCAGAGCTCCCAGTCCAAGACGGCTATTACTGACCCGTTTGCGTCAACCATGCAGTTAGATAACCGATAGTCGCCATGGGCGATGGTCGTGGGGTTCGGTTCGGGCATCGATCGGATCAATTCGAGAGCGACCGCATCTACAAGTGGCAAATCACGGGTGCGTGCACTTTCCCATTGGCCAGACCACCGTTTTACTTGTCGTTCTATGTATCCGGTGCGCTTGGCTAGGTCGCCGAGTCCAACTTCATCAATGTCCACTCGATGCAATGCCGCAAGGGTGTCGATTAGAGATGCCGACATGGTTTCGCGTGCGTCAATGTCCATTGTGGAGGCGATCTCCACATCACGTACAACGATCCCGTCGACGTACGCCATGACGTAGAAGTCGCGACCGTTGACCTTTTCGTCTTGACAAAGGCCGACCATATCGGGCACGGGCACGTCACTATTGCGCAGCGCGTGCATGAGGCGATGTTCCCGTGCCATGTCATGGGCGGACGGCAGAAGGGGCCCGGTGGGTGGGCGTCGTAATACAAATCGAGGTTGGTCCCCGTCGCTGACAGCAAACGTCATATTCGATCTGCCTCCAGCAATCAATGTGAAGGTAAGAGGCCCGCTAATTTCGGCGCGTTCGCTTATCCATGACGTGACTTTTTCAACCGCTATGACATTAGACAAGGCTTCAGTCATGTCTTGTATGTAGCAGAGTGGCTGGGGTTCGCGTCGGTTAACTTTCCCCAAATCGAGGCGAGCGACCTTCTCTCATTGCGTGCATTGCTTCTCGATGATCGGCGGATCGCGTCGTCAGAACATGATTCTGCTGAATCTTGTCCAGGTCGGCGTCAGTTCCAGCCAAATTGTCAATCGCTTGTTTCGTAAGTTTGACAGCGTCTGGCGCCAATTCAGATATGACACCACAAAGCTCATGCACCCGAGAGTCCAATTCTTCTGCATCAACGACTTCGGTGAGGTAGCCCATATTGAGTAATTCATCGGTGCCAATGGTTTCCCCGGTCAAGAAAATGCGCTTGGTCGCGGATGGACCCAACCGTCGGACAAAACGTTCCAACCCTGTTGCGTAATACTGAAGCCCTATTCGAGTTGCGGGCATCGCTAGTACGACGCCACTGCTTGCCAAGCGCAAGTCGCAGGCGAGGGCGAAGTCTGTCCCGCCCCCATGCACATTGCCCTTAATGACCGCGATGGTGGGCACTGCGACTTTTGCAAGCGCGTCGCACACCTCGCCGAACCCAAATCTCGCGCGCTGTCCCTCAGCAAGTGCTCCTAAGTGATACCCCGAGCACCATGATGGGCCATCGGCCTCGATAGTCAAACTGCGTACCGATGGATCAGCTTCCACAACAGCCAGATGAGCCATGATGGCCTCTAAGTCCGTGGGACCCAGACGATTTCGTTTTTCCGGCCTTCGCAGAAAGACCCGAGCTCGACTTTCAAGGATCTCGAGGCTCGGCAAGTCCCCTTCATTGCTCGGTTGCATTGCTTTAGTCAAACACCAGTATCGACCGACCGGCGACGCGGCCATTTTCCAAGTCATCAACCGCTTGGCCAATGTCGTCGATGGAATACCGCTGAGTGACCAACGCATCGAGATCGAGAACGCCTCGACGATGCCATTCGATGAATCGAGGCAGGTCCTCTGCCGGTGAACACGAACCACCGAGACTGCAGATGTAAGAACGTTCACCTATGAACATATGCCGGCTGTCGAGTTCGATGGGGGTCTGCGGCACTCCCACTAGAACCGCAGTACCACCCTTGGAAAGACCAAACTCCCCACTGCGTATCATTTCTGACACTTGTCGCATTGTTACGGCGCGCCCGATGCAGTCGAACGCGTAATCAACTCCAGCTACGGGTTGTCGAAGTATGTCGAACTGTTCCGAATTGGCAGTTAGTTCGCGCACAGTTGCTACTGGATCTACCTCCGCGGCATTAACACCATGCGTGGCCCCAAACCGTTTTGCGAAATCAAGTTTGTTGTCGTCAAGGTCGACCGCGATGATCGGATCCGCTCCCAGATGCGCTGCGGCAGCGACCGCGGACAGACCCACACCTCCAACGCCGATTATCGCGACGCTATCGCCACGTTGCACGTTTGCGGTGTGCAGCACCGCGCCGGCGCCAGTAATCACGGCACACCCGATGATGCTGTCACTTTCGCGGTCGATGTCGTGTGGGACCTTCACCACATACATTTCATCGGCAATTGTGTGCGTAGCCCAAGTGAAAACGTTGATGGTCGTCGCAGTGCGGCCGTCAGGCAGATCGAGGCTAATGGCTCCTCCTTGACGTCGAGCTTGAGCCTGGTCTTTAGGCACCCACGTCACCATGACCGTGTCACCTGGGGTTAAGTCCGTAACCAACTCCCCTGCAGCCAGCACTTCCCCGGTAGATTCGTGGCCCAAAATTTGTGGCGCGTGTCGGGCATTGTGAATTGTGTGAAGTTGGCTATGACATACCCCCGATGCGAACTGGCGCACCACTACTTGGTGCGGTCCGGGATCAGGAAGGGTGAGGTCTACTACCTCGAGTGGTTGATTTTCTTCTTGTGGAACAACAACCACGCGGGCTTCAGTTGACATAGCAACCCCCTTTGCTGCGGGTAGGCCCGAAATTACTCTCAGCAGCTCCTTCGATATCGTGCAACATTAGGTCGGAACGCGTAAAGGGCGCCCGTCGATGTCGGGACGGCTGTCAGTCGATAGCCATAATTGCACCGGATCTGAACCAGGCCAGATTTGAGCAAGAGCCATCGGTCGAGCATCAAGGGTTCCGCCAGTGAAGGTGTCCACCTCGCCGGTAAAAACGATCTGATTGCCGTTCGAACAATTCAATACTGCAACTGCTTCCCAAAGACGGCCCATATGCACTCCGACGCGAACCTTTCGTGAGGGATCGTTGATTTCCCGTTGGGTTCGCCATTGAGCCACTATCGACGCCTCCATCGCGGCCGCTGGATCCTCAAAGGATGCGACGACGGGCAGTTGATGGTCGACCAGCGAAGCTCCGCTGCTCAAGAACACCTCAATGAGAAGTTGGGTGGGATCAAGGCCTAACGGAGTGCCTTCAATCTCATAGTCCACGCATACGAAAGTCGGGGTGAGGGAAGCCTGGTTCATGAGGGACGAACCGATTATCAGTCGCTTTACGTCGCAGGTGCGACTTCGGACAGAAACTTGAGCACCGAGGCAACGAAGACGTCGTTTCGATCACCTGCGACCATGTGAGCCGCCTCTCCCACATTCGAATATTGAGAGTGCGGAACTAATTCCAGGTAAGCCTGTGCACCTTCCTCTGAAAGTACATCGCTCAGTCCGCCGCGTACCAACAGAGACGGGCATTGAACATTCCTCGCTGCTTCTTCTTGGCGCGGTATTCGATCGCCGAGAGATCTTTTTCTTTGCATGAATTCCGGATCCCAATGCCATCGGTAACGCCCATCGGGCCAAAGCCGAACATTTTTTGCAAGGCCGTCCAATGTCCTTGGTCGTTTTCGGTGCGGCTGATAGTTAGCGATCGCCTCGGCAACTTCGTCCAGCGATGAAAAGCCCTCGGGCGCTTGAGCCATAAAGTCTCTGATCTTCCGTACGCCGCCAGCTTCGAGACGAGGCGCAGTGTCAACTAAAACCAGCGCTAATGCGTCTACGCGTCCCTCGCCCACCGCGGTCAACGAAGTACCGCCTCCCATTGAGGCACCAACGAGAATGGGTGCTTGGTCGAAATGCTCAACAACAGCAACGAGGTCGTCAACGAGGACGTCGTTGGAATAGTCGCCGTTCGGAGCCCACTCGCTGTCTCCATGTCCGCGGGCGTCAAGACTCACCGCCTGATAGCCCGCATCGGCCAAGCTCTGACCGGCACTTTTCCACGCGTGGCGCGTTTGTCCGCCTCCGTGTTGCAAGATCACGAGAGGGCCAAAGTCCCCATAAATGTCGGCCGCAACGCTAACTCCACCTGCTGCGGTGATCATCTTGTGTGGCTCCGGTGTGCCCTCTAGGCGAGTGCCCCGTTCACCATCTGCCACGCGTCAACCCCTACCTCTACCTTCGGCTTTTGCTGCCTCTTGAGAGACTCGGCGCTGGTCGCCAGCAGCCGCGAGGGCGGCTCGATTGGAGTCGTCGACCTTCATGAAGTGATCGCGCCAATCGTCATTTTGGTCGGCGTTCCACACAAAAGGTGTTTGCATCGTCGTTCGAGGCTGCCACGAGTGTTCGAGAAGATCTAACGCCATGCCGGTGATGGCTGTCTGCATTTCGACGTCTCCCGGCTTACCTGTCGGATTTCCGAGTGGGAAGTCAGTAAATACGAACCGGCTAACTCCACATTCTTCAACAATGTCTCTAGCACTTCCCACAACCACGGTGGGAAGGCCCGCTTCTTCGAGGTGGCGAGCAACCAGACTCACGGTCTGGTGACATACAGGTCACAGTGGCACCAGGAGCACTGCATCGAGTTCATCTTCTCGGGCGAATTCAAGAATTTGCGGTGCGTCCCTGCGACTTGTTCTTCTGTGGCTGTAGTCAGTGGGGACTCCGTAGAAACGATCAGCCAGTGCGCCAATTCTTCCCTGAGCGGCAAGTTCTCGGAGACGATTGATGGGGAGGTAAGTATCTAAGTCGTCGGTGTGAGTGTTGTCTTTATCCCAGAAAAGGTCTTTGTTGTAGAGACCTCCCAGCGCGTCGTCACAGAGCGCTGCGTACGGTTCTTTGACGCCTGCACTTGCTACCGCCGATTCGTCGACCTTGCGCTCAAAGAACGAGGTCGTAACGAGCCCTACACGACAGTCGGAGAGCGGTTTTCTCAGTTCGGCAAAGGGGACGTCTTGGTGATATGCCCATTGGTAGGCCTGTGGATACCCCTGAGCTCCGTAATAACCGCGAGACTTGTCGATGTAGCTGACATGTGAACGATGGGTACGACGATCATCTGCCATCAGACTCTCCCCTGGTTGAGCAACAATTCGATGGTAGGCGGCGAAGAGGGGTCAGCGCCTCATTACCGAACTACGGTCGCCGAAGAGAAAGCAACGGAGGATGCCGATGACTGACGATCTGCCACCGAGGCCGCACCGTGGATGGACCTTTCACGAGGTGCCGGTCGGGAAGAGTTGGAGTACTTCGAGACGCACTATTACTGAAACTGATCTTGTGGTTTACGCCACCCAGTTCGGTTTCGCCGAAGGCTTGTTTCTTGACGCGACCGGTTCAGAACGCGCCGGGTATTCGGGACGTCTCGTTCCCGGAAGCTTGGTGATGTCAATAGCAGAGGGCTTGATCATCAGCGGAGGAGCAATCGCGGGCACTGGCATGGCTTATCTCGGCGCGGACGTACAAGTAAAGGGACCGACCTTCGTGAATGACACCCTGCAAGTCGTCGCTGAAGTCACTGAAGCAAGGCTTACTTCGAAACAAGATCGTGGAATTGTGACCACCCGGAACGAAGTGTTCAACCAACATCAAGAGATAGTGATGGTCTATACCCCTACCCGGATGATCCGAACAGAGCATCTTGACGACTAGCGCCGAAACAGGCACACCCCTGCATTTGGTCAAGTCTTTAGGCGTCTTGTCCGCTTTGAAAACTTTCGACTTGCACCGCTAGCCGGGATTGGAGATCGCCGACGGCGCTACCCTCCAAGCGTGGAATTAGATCTCGACACCGCTTTAGAGGATCGCGATATAGGAGCTGTCCAACGTGCTCAGGATTGGGCGGAAGATTTTGTGGCGCCTATGGCCGAAGCCTGGGAAACAGAACGGCGGTTCGCGAAGGAAGCGTTTGAGAGCGCCGGCCAGAATCGCTTGACTGGGCTTCTCGTCTCATCCGAAGATGGCGGAGAACAGGTGAGCGTCCTTGGACTAGCACGCATATTGGAAGAAATAGCCGCTGTGGACTTTGCAGTTGCTTTCTCGCTGGTTTGCCACAACAACTTGGCAGGGGCAGTAGGGAGACGCGCCGAGGGGTCCCTTCGCGACAACATTCTGCCTGGACTTGTAAACGGAAGTTCGCTCGGTGCGTTCCTTTTAACCGAACCGAACGTCGGGTCGGACGCGGCAGCCATAACAGTGACCGCAGCGAAGGACGGAGAAGAATGGGTCCTCAACGGCGAAAAAGCGTGGGTCACCAACGGCACCGACGCTGATGTTCTTTCCGTTTACGCGCAAACGGATTCTTCCCTTGGGCATCGGGGTATCGCGACTTTCCTAATCGACGCCAATACTTCAGGCGTGGTCAAAACCCCCGGCTATCAGTTGTTGGGAGCTCATGGTTTGGGCGCCAACAGCATCCGTTTCGACAACTGTCGTGTACCTGAAGAGTCTCTATTTGTACCTATCGGGGAAGGTTTTCGCGCGGCCATGGAGGGAATCGATTTGGCACGAGTGTTGGTCGGAGCGATGTGCTGCGGGATGCTCCGGACGGGCCTGAACACGGCTTCAGATTACGTCCGCCAACGTGTCGCTTTCGGCGGCCGTCTTGCCGATTTACAGGGTGTCCGGTTCAAGCTGGCGGACGTCTCTACTGACCTCGAAGCGGCGCGCCTGCTCACCTATCGTGCCGCTCGCACGTTCCAAGAAGGTCGTGACGCCGCGGTGGAAGCAGCACACGCAAAAAAGTTCTCCACCCGCGTCGCCGAAAGCGGCATTGCTTCATGCATGCAGGTGATGGGAGCGCACGGCGCGCGAAGAGATCACCCACTGCCTCGTCATCTCGCTGCTTCACGGCTGACCCATTACGTAGACGGCGCCACTGAAATCCAAGACGTAGTGATCAGTCGCTCGTTACTTGATTGACTTCGCAGGAGCTGTCATGAAATCTGACCGCGAGGGGAAATTCGTCGAGATGGATGAGGCGATCGACGCTATTCCAGATCGCGGTCGCGTGTATGTCGCCCAAGGGTCCGGTTGCCCTTTCGGATTACTAGCTGAAATAGACACTCGTCGCGATAGGTTCGAAAGCTTGGAGTTTGTTTCAGCTTTCTTGTTGCAACGGCCCGCACCCGTAGATCATCTGGGTCAACCGTTTCGCTGGTTGACGCTGCAACCCACAGGTGCAATTCGAGATGTTCTAGACCACCCCGACCTTGGCATCATTCCGGGCCGGTACTCCGATCTTGACGGCATCTGCGCACCGGAAGGTCCATTGGCGGTAGACGTCGTGGTTTGTCAGGTCAGTACTCCAGACGCGGCTGGTAAATGCAGCTTGGGGACCGGAGTGGGTGGTCACGTGTCGTTGCTTGCGCAGGCTCCACTCGTGATCGGTCAAGTCAACCGAAATATGCCCTATGTTCACGGCCAAGGCGAATGTCGCATTGAAAACTTCGACTTTCTCGTGGAAATCGACGAAGCCTTGTCCGAACTTCAACCCGCGAGCATCGACCCAATCTCCGAAGCCATTGCACAACATATAAGCCCATTCATTCCGGATGGTTCGACACTTCAGTTCGGCATTGGCGCCGTACCCGACGCAGTTCTATCCAGCTTGCGAGACCGCGAACGGCTCGGGTTGCACGGGGGAATGATCAACGACGCTTGCGTCGAGCTTATTGAGTGTGGCGCTATCGACAACCTTCATAAAGGATGCGACGACGGCGTTTCGGTGGCTGCTGAGATTATGGGGACTAGGCAACTTTACGATTGGGTAGATCACAACCCGCGAGTTCGGTTAGCGCGTGGGGCTTACACGCACGGAATTCTCGGAATGGCGGCGATTCAAAATTTTGTGGCGCTGCAATCCACAGTTGAGATGGCCTTAGACGGTTCTGCCAATAGCGAGTTCATTTCGGGCCGCTTTATTTCGGGTCCAGGGGGTGCACCTGATTTCGCTTTCGGCGCTTCCATCGCTACCGGGGGTCGATCAATAATGGCTATGCCATCCACAGCTGCTAACGGCGCCGTTTCAAGAATCGTTCGTCGGTTCGGCGAGGGAGCGCCGACCACTCTGTCGAGCTACCTAGCCGACGTGGTCGCAACCGAATACGGCGCTGTCGAGCTTCGAGGGAAGACCCTCAGGGAACGGGCCGAACTTCTCACCAGTATTGCCCATCCCGAACACAGAGCTTCACTGGTTGACTGACATTTCAAATGCAAGCCCGGGTCTATCCGAACTGTCACAACCTTCGAACAGTCGCTGGTTGACCGCTATTACCGAACGCCATTCCGGCCATTCGATGCAGATTTCGCGAGTTATGTAGACGACCGACTAAACGAGGTCCATTCGCGATTAAGCCCCCATCTACGATGTGTTCTTGACCAGTCACAAATTGTGAGTCATTCCCGGCGAGGAATAGCGCCATACCTGCGATGTCAGAACCCTCTCCTCGTTTTGCTAGTGGCTGAATCTCGGCAATGACTTCCTCGGCCTGTTCTTCGTTACCGCTATGCATGAGCGGAGTAAAGATGACGCCCGGACATATCGCATTAACGCGGATGTTGTGTGATGCGAGCTCGATCGCCGCGGTCTTAGAGAGATTCACCACAGCCGCCTTCGCCGCCGAGTACGCCTGAGGGCCGGCTCCGCCGCCCATGCCCGCTATTGACGCCGTGTTAATGATCGATCCGCCCTCGTCTTGATCGATCATGATTCGCGCTGCGTGTTTAATTCCGAGAAATACAGACCGCACAAGTATGTGGAAGGTCGAGTCCCAATCATCGACATCTAGTTCAGTAATTGGACCGAATGCGCCGCCTATTCCGGCGTTGTTGAACACTATGTCCAGCCGTCCGAATGCGTCGACGGCCAACTCACTCATAGCAGCGACGTCATCTTCGATCGAAACGTCAGTCGCAGTGAAACGGACCCGATCTCCGTGACCTGCGGCACTGAGGCTTTCTACAGCGCTGCGCCCGTTTTCGGCGTTCAAATCACCGATAACGACTGATGCGCCTTCTTCGAGGAACCTTTCTACGGTGGCGAAACCCATGCCGCTAGCTCCACCGGTAACAATTGCGACTTTTGATTGAAGTATCCCGTTCATCGCTTTCCCCTTCTGATCTGCCTGCATTGTCGCCTACAGGTGAGGGTCCGTGCTCGCCAACCGCACTACGGTCCAGTCATGGACCTTGAACTAGCAGGCAAGAGAGCAGTGATCACCGGCGCTTCTAAGGGGATCGGGCTCGGTTGCGCTGTGGGTCTAGCCCGTGAGGGTTGTCACGTTCAACTCGCAGCACGAAACAAAGAGACTCTTCGCGATGCCGAAGCCTTTGTCCTTAACGCTGCTCCGAACGTCGACGTCGTGACACACTCGGTTGACTTGTCGCTCAGCGAAGATCAAAAACGGTTAGTCAACGCTGCAGGAGAAGTCGATATTTGGATCAACAACGCTGGCGCAATTCCGGCCGGCGACATCACGACTATCGATGAGCGTCTCTGGCGAGAAGCATGGGACCTCAAAGTCTTTGGTTATATCAATCTCTGTCGAGAGGTCTACGCCGACATGGAGGCGCGAGGGACTGGCGTCATCATCAACGTGATCGGTGCCGCGGCAGTTCGCCCTCAGCCTTCCTATATTGCGGGCGCTGTCGGCAACAGCGGCCTGGTAGGGCTCACGACCGCTTTGGGAAGTCGAAGTGTGCAAAAAGGCGTCCGGGTTGTTGCCATCAACCCAGGTCTGATTGTCACCGATCGTATGGGCCATATTTTGCGCCAGGAAGCCCTCGACCGCTTCGACGACGAAGACCGCTGGGAGGAACTTATTCCCGACGACCCGGCGCCCGGCAGCGTTGAACAATGCGCCGACGTGATCACGTTCCTAGCCTCGGCTCGTGCTAGCCACATCAGCGGCACAACATTGACCGTCGATGGAGGAGCTTCCGCCCGTTGAGGTAACTCTCTGAAAGAATGATTGTTGGCTGAAGGAGCGAGCTATGGCAACCACCATTCAACGCGAGGGGCTACCTCACCGCGAAATGCACGAAGTTCACCGGATTGAACATGACGGTGCCGTAGACGCCGACGGTCACATCCTCGAGCCTCCCGACTTGTGGGACGAATATTTGGAGTCCAAATACAAGGATCGAGCTCTTCGGATCCAGTTCGACGAGAACGGCCTAGAAGAGCTAGAGATCGGTGGCCAGCGGAGCACGATGAGCAGAAAGGGCTTCCCCGCAACCCTCGGAGCTATGGGTGCCCCTGATCTCGCGGACATTCAACGTAATCCTGATCGCACCTACTTGCACGAAGCTCCTTACGGCTCTATGGATCCGGGTCAACGGCTGGAGGTTCTCGACGCAGAAAATCTTGACGCCGCGATTATTTACACCACAGTGGGATTGTTGTGGGAGGCGGAGTTGGAGGATCCCGAACTGAGTCAGGCTTACACTCGGGCTTACAACCGCTGGGTGGTTGATTTCTGTCGGGACAGCGAGCACCGGCTCATCCCCACCGCCCATCTCTCTCTCAGCGACCCTGATGCGGCAGCGAAGGAACTCCGAAGAGCTATCGACGACGGGGCCAAAGGTTGTTACGTGGCTCCCTTCACCCACGATGCCATTCCAATTGGTCATCCTGACAACGACGTGGTGTTCGCTACAGCACAGGAGCTTGGCGTTCCCTTTGCTATCCACCCCACATTTGAGCCTCAGTGGACCAAGGGTGCCCGGATGGGCTCATGGGAAAATGTAAAGCAGTTGCGGCTTACTGCCTCCATAACCGCTTCCGACGGAGTCCGTCAACAATTCACCACAATGTTCGACTACGGAGTTTTTGACAAATTCCCCGAATTAAAGGTGGTGGTACTCGAAGCCGGAGGAGGGTGGATCGGATATTGGCTTGATCGGATTGACGCCGTCTATGCCCACACTTTTGTAGGGACACGGGTCCCTCTCGAGATGAAGCCAAGCGAATACTTCATGCGGCAGGTGTGGATCAGTTGCGATCCCGACGAGCGGACCATCCCAGCCCTCGCCGAGCGATTCGGTTACGACCGCTTCTTATGGG
>Ga0209034_10000049_pt1 | contig 55381 bp, 51 predicted proteins | sample MarorgKNORR_S2LV_2_FD_188219 | JGI IMG/M metagenome (GOLD analysis project Ga0209034, IMG submission 188219) | Marine microbial communities from the Southern Atlantic Ocean, analyzing organic carbon cycling - 250m_A/KNORR_S2/LV (SPAdes) (version 2) | ecosystem: Environmental > Aquatic > Marine... | reverse complement strand
ATCAATATCCCGGTCAATTTGATGGTTAAGCGCGTTTGCACCAGCGGATGCTAATGCACCACCTATCCAAACAATGGCGAGCATCAATAATGATGGTAACCCTTTGGCGGCCAGAAACATTCCACCAGCCGCTGTAATAAGAAGGAGCATGATTATTGGTGGCTTAGTAAGCGTTATGTAATCATTTATTACAGCTAAATACCTCTTATGTTTTCCGGGCACCTGGTCAATAATCGCTTGTCTCTCTGTCATGATCTTATTATCCCGTCAATGTTTTGGGATCGAGTTAGACTCAGAATTGCTACGATGAGCACGAATACCCATACTAAAGCCGCCATTCCTAGATGAAAAGCTAGCATATGACTTTGAAATCCAGACCACACCACAAACGCCCCGACCGCTATCTGTATAAGAAAGGTTGCTCCAGCTACGCCGGATAGTATACGGAACCCATTAGTCTTGTCCCCATCTCGGTAACCCCACTGGAGAACGAATATTAGAAAGCAGCCCACAATAACCGCCACCAGCCGGTGACCCACATGAATAGCCGATAAAATAGTGTCCGGTACCAACGTAGAGTTGCAAAGAGGCCAAGCAATACAAGCGCCAGTCGCGTGAGTAGCAGTTACAACGGACCCGGATAATATCAATAAATACACACCCAGACTGGCTATGATTGCCATCACTGGGAAACTAAGCCACGAATAGGGCTTTCCATAAAAACCCAATGGTCCACGATAAGAAACTACCATGACGAGCACCAAGCATCCAAGGAAAGCCTGCCCCAAAGCCAAATGAGAGGCTACGATAGCACCAGGTAATTCGGTTAAAACTGTAACACCACCCAACAAAGCCTGGAGGATCAACAGAACTACCGATATGGAAGATGGTATAACGAGCCACCGTTCCCCTCGATGCCGTAACCAGGTCAAAATACAGGTTAGAACCACGAGGGGGCTCACTATGACTGATGCAACAAAACGATGGCTGTATTCGATGATTGCAGTATATTCTAATGGGGGAATCCAACTGCCATAACATAGCGGCCAATCAGGACATCCTAGTCCCGAACCTGTAACACGTACAACACCACCCAATACTACCAATCCGAACACACATAAGACCGAGAGAGTAGAGAAAAACCGAATCCAGAAGTGCGATTGTTCCAACTACAAATCCTTTGAGGAGTATCTAGAGACCTTTGCTACGAGACTCCGAAAGGTCGCAATGATGATTGTGATATAATTCTCAATGTTATCATGGACGACGCGATTCGTGTAGAAGGCCTAACAAAACAATTCGGCTCTTTCACTGCAGTAGACGATGTATCATTCCACGTCAAATCAGGAGAAATATTTGGTATTCTAGGGCCAAATGGAGCCGGAAAAACCACAACCCTAGAGATCATTGAAGGCCTACAAAAGGCAAGCAGCGGGCACATCTCGGTGCTCGGGGTAGATGTTGATCAAGACACGAAGGCTTATAAGGCTCGGATTGGTGTCCAACTCCAATCCTCAGCATATTATGATTACTTAAACCTTGAAGAAATCCTAGATTTACTGGGGAGCTGTTACCCAACTAACCTGCCAGCCACAGAATTACTAAAACAAGTCGGACTCTCTGAGGAATCCCATAAAAAGGTAAAACAACTGTCCGGTGGGCAGCAACAAAGATTCACAGTGGCAGCTAGCCTGGTAAATAATCCTGATCTGGTTATATTGGATGAGCCTACCACGGGATTGGATCCTCAGTCCCGGCATAACGTATGGGATCTAATCAACGACATGCAGAATAATGGTGTCACAGTCGTATTAACGACTCATTATATGGAAGAGGCCGAGTCGTTATGCACGCGGTTGGCGATTATGGACAGAGGGAAGTTAATCGCGGTCGATACCCCCCAAAACATGATCTCCAGATTAGACAACACCTATACATTGAAATTGGAATTAACCGACCCTCCCAATGAAGATCAGATCTTATCTCTTACTGAATCTTCAACTTCTATCGAACAGATCGGTCCCACCACGTATTTACTTAAAGTTGATAAATCTCCCACTTCTCTAGACCATATACTACAAACTATAGTAACTACTGAGATGCATTTAAAACATTTAGAAATGAATCCAGTTACTTTAGAAGACGTATTTCTATCACTGACAGGAAATGAATTAAGAGACTAGACATGTTCGCACTGACCAAGGCTAATCTAAAAATAATGATCAGAAACCGCCACACTACTTTTTGGGCTCTATTGTTCCCATTGATGTTGGTTGTTGTCTTCGGGATTTTTCGATTTGATACTGCTGATTCAGCCTCGATAGCTATATATGAAGATACCAACACTCCTACTGGTACAGCTATCACAGAAGCTATTTCTGAGCTAGCCTTCCTTGACACACCGTTATCCGTAGAAAACGAACTAACCGCCATTACCGAAATAAAGAACGGCGAGTTAGATTATCTATTGTCGATCCCAAGCCAATTTGGGCAAGATCAGGGAAATGGAAACCTGTTAACCCGCCTCCAATTACGGGTTAACCCTAACAATTCCGAACAAAATCAATTGGTAGAAGCAGCCATCCAAAGCGCCATAACAATCTTGCTAACGCCAGAACCGACGGAAGTGACTTCTTTTTCTCTAGAGGTTGAAAACCTAGAGGTTTCTCAACCTCGGTATTTTGATGTTGTTTTACTGGGCTTGGTAGGTCTAGGGATCATGACCAACTCAATCATATCTATAGCCGTAAAAATCAGCACCTACCGAAGCCAGTCTATACTGAAACGGTTACTCGTGACCCCTCTCCCTATTTGGAAATATTTCGCCTCTGAGATCATAGCTCACCTAGCATTGGCTCTAGTCCAAGCAATAATCATATTAGGAGTCGGGATCCTGTTATTTGGGGCGAGGTTATCTGGTGATTGGCTGGGATTGATTCTAGTTATTTTATTAGGAAGTGCAGTATTTCTTAACATCGGGTTTTTGATGTCTGCCTGGGCCAACAGCCCGTCTGCGGCATCCGGAATGGGGAACGCCATCGCACTTCCTATGGTCTTTTTCGCAGGCACCTTTTTCTCAACCGCCTCGTTGCCATGGGTATTGCCGTATATAGTTGAAGTATTACCATTAACACCGATGTTGTCGGCAATGCGAGAGATAAGTTTAGAAAATGCATCCATTATAGAAGTATGGCCACAAATCTTAACCCTATCAGGCTGGATAATAGTAACCGGATTAGCAGCAGTCAAATTTTTCCGATTTAACTAAGTCCAACCAAAAATTATTTTCTCTAACAAAGTTCATCGCTGTTAGCGGTAAGATTATATTAAAATCTTTAGGTTGATTATCATAAGGCTAATATGCGGGCTCTAATATCATGCATTAAGAAACCCCTGATCCCTTGTAGTTCGTTATTATTAATTTTGTTATTACTAATAGCCTGTGATACGGACGCAGCGCCCACTTATGATAATCAACTTGAAATTAGGGGAATGGTCTTAGAAGTAAATGCCAGAGACATCTCGCAAATTGAATCATTCCGATTATCTGGAGAAGATGGGTCAGAATATATTTTTACCACCAGAGACTTTATCGGGTTTAGTCCCTCACATCTCCTTGAACATCAAGTACAAGGTCATTCGGTTTTGGTAAAGTACATTAACGATCACGGTGTTCTTGTTGCCATTGAATTAACTGATTGAGGAGGTATTTATTGCCAATCCTTTCGCTGAATCAAAGATTTACCCAATACCCCCTCACTTATGGCACAGGGTTCGACAACAACATTCACGAGATCTCGTTCAACACCTTACCCAACTCTTCCTCAGGAACAAATTGATCATACTTAGCTTTGACAGCTCCATCCTTCCCAACAATAAAAGTCCAGGGTTCGCTCGGCAAACCCCATTCCTTGACTGCTGCAACCAGATCTCCGGCAGGACGTCCACCTTCCATTAAATGCGGATCCTCAAATGCTTCCACGTGAATAAAATTCACTCTATCCTGATATTGTTCTTTTAACCTAGTCAAGATTTCCAATTGGGGACCACAAGTCGCACTAACACAGAAAGCAGGAGTAGCGAACACAACTACCAAAGGTTTATCCGCTTGCAAAGCCTGATGGATTGATAGCTGGTAAAAATCCTTATCAGGATCGCTTGCTGAGGTAATCATAGTTATGTTATCGACGTCCGCCTCGGTTAAAGTCACACTAGGAGGAGCCGCGGAACCCAAAGCAGGCGTAGATGGCTCTTTCGCCACCCTTATAGCCGCCTTGGCATCGACTTGAATTTTATCCTGAGTAGCAGTGACATGTAATTCCCACAAACCCGGATCAGATTCGGTCCCCTCCCCTGAGACATCAAATCTCAAATCGATCACAAAGACCCCACGATTCCCCGGAGGAGGCCAAGCCACAAAATCAGCCGTACCTGAGTCGATAACTTTTCCTTGATTTTCTCCCGGCGCATAATAAACGGCGCTAACAGAAACATGCTCCGTACGGACCGGCATTCCATCAAGATCAACCAGGCCAAAAGTGACTCGATTCACTCCCACTGCTAGATCTTGGCTAACTACTATCGCACTGAATATCGGAGAATCGGTTTGTTTCAAATCGGCTGAATCGGCACACGATAAAACAAGCGGCATCAACCCCATTAAGGCAATTCCTATCATCCAAATTAAACCCCTACCGAGTCCGCCGGATTCCTGTACGTTAGTTGCTCTATAATTAATTGTTACTATCCTAATAATAAACACCTCTACCAGCGCCGCCATCGACACCAATAGTTTGACCAGTTATGGCACTTGATTGGTTGGAACAAAGAAAGACTATCAAATTAGCAATATCTTCTGGTTCTACCATACGTCCTATAGGAATGTTTGCGACTGTCTGATTCATGATATCTTCAGGAGAAACTCCTTCCATCGATGCTCGTTCTTCTATCAACCCCATTTGACGTTGAGTTCGTGTGCTTCCCGGATGTATACAATTTACTAATATGCCATCAGCTGAGATATCGTCCGCTAGGGCTTTACTAAAATTTGATATACCAGAATTAGTGACACCAGACCCGGGGTTAGTAGCGCTCGCATTTCGCGCGCCCATGCCTCCTATGTTTACGATTCTTCCTCCGCCTTTACTCTTCATGGAAGGAATTACTTCCCTTGCACATCTGATATAACCAAGAACTTTTGTATTTATATGGTTCATCCACACGTCATCCGGCAACTCACTAGCCCGTCCTGATGTGGAGTTAACTGCATTATTCACTAAAATATCTATCTCACCCAGAGCCTGCACTGTTGAGAAAACCAGCATTTTTACATCCTCAGCACTGGTCATGTCCGCTCTAATGGGTATCACCTGCGATCCTGTTGCCTCTTTGATTTCTCTGGCTGTCGTTTTTAGCTCATCAAAACCTCTGGCACATATGGCAACATTCGTTCCCTGTTGAGCTAAGGCCAAACAGGTAGCTTTACCTATGCCCATACTGCCCCCGGTGACCAAGGCAACTTTATTCTTCAACCCTAAATCCATCATTCCCTCACGTTATATAAAAATCATTATTTAGAACCACCATACGAAATCACGGTTATTAGCGGATACACAAACCTACCACTGACTCGATGCTTTCTTCCATTTCCAATCCGGTTATGGTTTCAACGAGAGCGTTAAGTTTATGTGAATCGAACGGGATATCATCAAACAAACCAGAGATTCGCCGCGTTTCCATGGCCAGATCCCATTCTAGCTCATCTCCTTTGTATTCCCCTTCGTAAATAGTCCCTCCCTTCATACGAATCGTGATTTTAGGAGCAAAAGCCGGTCGATCTTTATGTCCAGTTACCTCGACCTTCTTCAACAAATCCATAACAATCTGCTCATCACTTGGTACGGGGGCTCCTGCGTCAATCCGATCACGGAGCGCAGGATAAGAACCGTTAACACAAGTATACGCAGCAAAATAATGCGTACTTCCAACCCCAGGAACCGACCTGGTAGCATTCGGAAAAGCAGGAGATGGATAACTCGTCTCTAACCAGTTCATACTGATATCTATTGCCTCTATGTCATCAATAATCAATTGATGTGCGGCTCGAATCTCGGTCATTAACTCTATGACCGGACAGTTATACCCCTCTGTCGGATATACTTTCTGAACCACATGCATTAACTCCCATGACTCACCAAGTCCCGCTATAACACTTTCTAAATCAACCTTGTCCGGACCTTCGAACGCGTAAGACAGTTCACCGCGATTGTTACCAACAAAGGCATTATAAAACCCAGCATCACCCTCTAAAGCTGTCTCCGCACCCTTGATATCTCCTCTAGCTAGTAAGGCTGCCATGATCCCGTTGCGAGTCGCATTAGGTTCGTGGAACAACATCTCTCGCCCTCCGGTCCGGGGGCCTTCGTTGGTGCCTGAGGCAAACGTACAGGCCAAGGCTAGAGTTGTCACTAGCTGATCCTCCCCCAGGTTAAGGAGTTTGGCCGTAGCCACCGCCGTCCCCAGGGTTCCATAAATTGGACTAGACCGGAATCCCCGGGCTTGTGTGGACGGGATAAAATCACTCGCCACCCTACAAGCAACCTCGTAACCCGCAGCAAGGGCAGTAATCAACTCTCTTCCGGAGCTTCTAGAGAACTGAGCAGTAGCTAACCCTGCTGGAATAATACAAACACCAGGATGGGTCAGCATTTTATATGAATCATCCTGGTTGGTAACATGCATTAGCGCGCTATTGGCGAATGCAGCCCCATATCTGGTAGCTCTACCTCCATCTACTAGGATGGTTGCCCCATCCAAGCTGGATTCTTCTACCTTCGCCAACTCGATAGCCGCTTTTCCGTGTTCAGTTTCTGCACCAATTAAAGAAATTACCAAACCATGTAATAGACAGGCTTTTATCTTATCTATTACTTCTGATGGAAGCGATTCATATCCTAGATATGAAACATATCTTGAAAAAGTACGGCTGAGAGAGTCCGACATAGTTAACCTCTTTTAAAATTGGCCGACCGATGATGACTATTTAGACGGATTTTAGGGACTTGCTTCGGCAGGGTCAATCTCTTTGGCGCTTATCCCAAACACAAAATAATACCGCGGTTCCTAAATCGGAACCGCGGTATTCAACGTTAACCTTGGTCTTTGGGTCGTGATTATTTACTGAAACTCAAGGTATTACCTCGCAATCTCGGTGCATAATAAGGTTCCCATTCCAAATCAGGACTTAGTCCATATACATATGCCACTTCAAACAACGGCAAGAAGTAAACCTGCTCGTAAGCTTCATCAGCTATATCGATCATAGCCTGCGTCCGCTCGGGCCCTTCTGGAATCTCGTTCGCGGCGTTCTTTCTTGCTTCGAAATCCTTGTCGCAAACTCGACTACTTCTGCTGAAACAGCTCAACCTAGATAGGTTGAATCTTTGCATATCCAATATCTCGTTAGATGTTGCGATTTCATATGCATGCGATGAATGCGGATATGGACCCGGAGGATCTCTGTCACCACAATCCATCTTTTCTTCGTAATCAGGGTACTTTTCTGGGACATCAAAGCGACCGCATCCAGATATCTGTACCTCTCTGGCCTTCGCTAGGTCACCCCATGAATTGAGCTTAGAAGTCACCCCTATTTCCTTCCAAGAGCTAACGATAGATTCAAGTATCTCTGGCCCTCGGATGTTAGACCCGGGCCTGGAATTTATATTGATCTCATTGGCGGGATCGTATCCTGCTTCTTTAAGCAACCGCTTTGAAAGCTCCGGATCATATTCCCGAGGCTTAGAATTCTCTTCCGTGATACCAACAGTACCCATCATGGACACTGCCGCATGGCATTCCAACTTACCGCCGAACAGAGAGTCCAATAACGCTTCGCAGTCCACCGCGTGAGCCAATGCTTTACGAACTTTCTGTTTCTCCAGTTCCGGATGGAACACCGTATCAAATACTAACAAATATACTTCCGCTGTCTTTCCAGTTGCCGACTTGGGAACCCTATCTTGTTCGTCAAAGCCAATATCAGCGGCCCAATCGGCCTCTCCCGCTATAACCATCGCTGCCCGTACCGAAGCTTCTGCACGATAGACGTGTGTAATGTTGGGAATCGAAGGCGCCTGGGAGAAGAAATTATCAGTCGGTACGTAATCTTCGTAGGCTTCAAACTTGGTATGTACCCCACCTACGTAGTCAACAATTTTGTATGGGCCGAATCCCATCGTCATTCTGGACCTTTCAGATTCATCCGCGGCTTCGAACCATGTAGGATCCTGGAAGTCTGTAAACAATCCAGTCCTTGGGAAAATTGGGCACGCCCTCGGGCATTTCACATCAAAGGTTAGATCGTCTACGGCTTCAGCAGTAACACCTTTTCCTGTCCAGCTGATAGCTGCGCTCGGATTATCAACTATCCCGTTATAACTAACCCCGTATGCGCCCGCTGCACCGTCAAAAGGTGCTCCATTATGGAATTTAACGCCCGGTCTGATATGGAATCGCCATGAGTCCAGACCTAGCTGTTCCCAGCTCTCCACTCCAGACATGGGTACTATCTCAGATGTTCGATCATCCAACCAAGTCAGGAAATCTGTAACGAAATCCTGGCATCCCAAACTATGAATCTCCGCGCTACAGCCTTCACTCCAGGCTCCCACGCTCGCTGGCTCTGCCTCCGTTACCACTACCGCATTATCACGGACACTTTCCACAGCAGCAGGAGCCTCAACTGCTGCAGGCGCGGCAGTCGCAGCCGGTATCTGCTGTGGAGCCAAATCTAGCGGTGCAGATTTCTCCTCGGCCGCGGGTGCTGCTGCTCCACAGGCCACTAAAAGAAGACTAAGTAACAGAGCGACACCTAGCCATAATTTTCCTATTGGAATTTTCCCCTGTATCACGCGCATAGGATCCTCTCCTTTTTTCCAGATCTTGAAGTTCCTAGTTAACATAACAATATTCCGTCGTTTAGAGACGAAACACGTCATAAAATATAAGCCCGTTAACATATACTGTCAAGCTAATTGCACTCCTTAAATTCTCGTATTTGTTCTTGTTCGATAATATTTTTTCTTTATCCAATTATTTCCTACACATTTTCGAGTTTTGTTATCGATTACGTTTATCGTTATTTTTACTACTATTATCGTTATTTATTCTGGGCCTAAGTTCCTTTTACAAATACGTTAGTCACTATTACCTCTTTTTCACACTAAAGCAGTTTCATCTATCCCAGTACTAATTGCGGAAACCTTTTGTATCGTCAAAGAGCCCCCTCGCCTATTTGGCCAGGGGGCTCTTAATTAGTCTCTGGACTTTATCTGCTGGTAACTATTGAGAGAACGACATCGTGTTCGCTCGTATCCTAGGTGCATAATGAGGTTCCCAGTTTAGGTGTTCCGATAGGCCATAGATCTGGACTACCTGGAAGTTTCCATATACCAGTACTTCCTCATGCACCCGGTTCGCTATGTTCTCCATCCTAGCCGTTCTTTCAGGACCAGTTGGAGTAGCGTTAGCTTCCGCAATGTTCGCTTCGTGATCACTGAAACAAACACCACTGCTCCTGCTGTAACAACTGTTCCTCAGGCCGCCCTGCCTCGAGAAGTCTAACGACTCAGTCGAAGTGGCAGATTCAGTTAGTTGCATTGATACGAAATCAGGGGAACCAGGACCTAGGTCCCTGCACTTGTCGTGCAGATCATCCCCTGCTGCTGCTTCCCATTCCGTCTTCGAACGCTGGTGTCCGCAGTTAGAACGAGATCTCTTGGCTCGTACACCGGATTCAATCACGTTAAGTTGCGCGTTAATACCAACTTCCTTCCAATATTCAATTACGCTTTCACCGTATTCAACGTCTTTGGGAACTCGATTAGCTCTGATGTTCAGGTGAATCTCATTGGCTGGATCGTAACCGGCCGAAGCCAGTAATTCTTTGGCCTTTGTCGGATTGTAGTCATATCCCTTCGAGTTCTCCGGGGTAATTCCTACGGTTCCAGTTTGGGCTATGTTTCCGTAACACTCTGTTAGACCGCCAAATACGGTTTCCATCAACAGATCACAGTCAATAGCCAGGGCCATCGCCTGACGTACTTCCATCTTCCTCAACTCTGGATGGTGAACCGTGTCTATAGCATAGACATACACTTCGTTATTGGTGGCTGACTTCCACTTAGGAACCATGTTGATATCATCCAGTGAAATCTCAGCCCAGTCAGCTTCGCCGGCTTCAATCATCGCAGCCCTGACCATTGGCTCGTTTCTCCACTGCTGGATGACGGTTTTGATTACCGGAGCCCTAGAGTAGACCGTATTAGGATTGGGATTGTAACCCTCGTAGGCTTCCAGCTCTACTTCCTGACCACGCCTCCATTCTACGATCTTGTAAGGACCTAGCCCCACTGTCATGCTCTCCACTGTTTCGTTCGTATCATCGCCCTGGCTATCCCAGTTCGGATTCACTTCTTCAAACCAACCCACATCCTGGAACTTGGTGAATATCGTGGTCCTGGGTAATATCGGGCAGGGATTCTTGCAGTTGATGTTCAATGTAAGATCATCAACGACCTCACCACTAAATGAACCGTGGAAACTGTAGTCGTTACTGTTGTAGTGACCACTGGTCTCTTCATCACCGAAGAAGTCGATCCAGAATTTGGCCTGATCTGCGTTCCACGGGGCTCCATTATGGAACGTTACCCCGTCCCTTAGTTTGAACTCCCAGGTGTCTGGATCTACCTGTTTCCACCCTTCTACACCGGTCAGACCAACTACCTCGTAGTTATTCTGATCATCAATCCAGGTGAGTGGATCAGTAGCAATATCATCGCAAACCGTGTTCTGGATGTTTCCACCACAGAACGGGCTGGCAGCTCCCAGCGTCGTGGGCTCTTCGTTGGTGACCACTATGACCTCGTCCCTGGCGCTAACAACTGCGGCTGGCGCCTCAGTCGGTTTCGGTGCTGCCTTGGGCTGGGCCTTTGCAGCAGGCTTTGCTGCTGCTGGCTTTGCTGCTGCTGGCTCCGCCGTTGCTGGGATGGCCAGTGCTTTAGGCTTGGCCACTTCCGGGGCTGGCGCAGCTGAAGGCTCAGGCGCAGCTGCACCACAAGCTACCATCAACATACTCACTATTACAGCTACACTCAGCCACAATTTACCGAGTGAAACTTGGCTCCGTACCTGCTTCATTGGGTCCTCCTAACTCTGTATATGGATAACATTGTCTAAGGGCCTCGCGTAACGATAAACAGTTTCTATAAAATGAAACCCGAACGAAAATATATTGCAGCTCAACCATACTGTCAAGTAACAAAAGATAATAATACGCAACTATTTATATTCATACTACTGTTTACGCTCAATATTAACCAATTAGATATAACAATAATTGGTAATTGCTGAATTACGCATTCGGTTTACATTATAGATGTTTACGTCTTTTTATAAATAGAATACGTCTCTTTTCGTCCCATGATAAAGATTGGCACGTCTGGATGGTATTGGGAAAACTATTGCGATTAAAGGACAGAGGCGCCTGATCAATACAAGAATAAGCTCGCAACTAAGTGCCCTTAGTTTAGACAATGACGGAATATTGCAATGTGAGCTTAAAGACTTATCGTAACTATTAAAGTTCGACCAGGATGTACGTTAGGATTTTTGGTCAGCATTCACCGTCTTGATGAAAAGGGATGGAACTATAGCAATAAGAGCTATACCTCCTCCAATCATTAGTAAATGTTGGAACAATTTCAATCCTGCGTCTGCGTAAGCGCTAATTAGGTTGGCCGTGTGCCCTGAGGACACAGGCGACAGACCTACTGGGTTCGTCAGATCTGCTGTCAAATCCTGGTAATGCCCAACCCCCCAGCTCGATAGCCCGGCCAGACCCACCGTCATCCCCACCACTCTCAAAACCACAATCCAAGAGGCGGATGATGCTCGATAACCTACGGGAGAGTTGTCTAATACAACATGCATCAAAGGCGCTATAACCAGGCCAAACCCCAATCCTATAACCGATAACGTGAACGTCAGCTCTGGATCTCTAACGTTCACAGACCAAGTGCCTGCGTACAACATACCTACACCAACTAAAATTAGTCCAATCACAGTCAGAACTCTTGTTTTCATTAAGTTAAACAAGGCTCCGCCTATCACTGCACCCACGGGGATGAAAATGGTCAGCCTAAGCAACCATAGAGCTCCGATACTTGGATTTTTACCCATCACCGTGTTGGCCAGCAGCGGGACCGTAACCAAGATGATTATCAATGCGGTGCCGACAAGTACTTGGGTTATCATTGCGCTTATCACGGCAGAAGACTTGAAAAGGTGAACCGGAAGAATCGGATACGAAATCTTCGACTGGTGCCTAAAGAGTAAAATAAGCAGTGATACTCCAATTAACATCATGAAGTGCGGTAGAAACGACGTAAAAGAGAAAAACTCCTCCATGTAGAGAGCCACCGTAACCATAGATAGCCCTACGGTCAGAATTCCACATCCCAAGAAATCCACGCGACTAGCTTCGTGAGGGCGATCATACAAGCGCATTCGGGTTAGTAAAACCATTATCAATAATGCCTGAGGGATATTTAGCCAAAAGATCCAACGCCAATTCAGAACTTCTGCAACCAACGCACCGTAAGCAGGCCCCAACATCGATCCTGCTTCAGCTGCACCACCCACTATTCCTAAAGCTAAAGCTCGTCGTTCAACTGGCAAAAGGGTAAATGCTAACGCCATCCCGATTGGTATGGATGCGCTCCCTCCCAAGGATTGGAAGAGCCTACTTCCCACGACCAGACTCAGGCTGCCAGAAACCGCCACCATGACACTACCTACAAGAAATACGGCTAAAGCGATTTGATAAATCCGGCAATAACCGAACACGTCCCCTAACCGACTCACGATTGGCATGGAGACACCGTATCCCAAAAGGTATGCGGTGATGATCCATGAAGAATGATCTATTTCGCTGATAGGGATTTTTAAATCACGCATCATATCGGGCAATGCAGTGACCACAACAGTCTGATCTAGGGACGTGAAAAATGCTCCAAGAGCAACAATCATCAGGCCCATATTTTGTGAAATCCGGTGGTTCCTAGATTCCATAGAAACGCTCTAGGGCAGTGGGTTAGATATCTCTGCAGGCTTATTTATATCGGTAAAAGAGATAATGTGCACCGATGTTTCAATATCCGTTGGTAGCAGTCGTCCACCTATCTGAATTCGTTTTAATAAGAAAAGTTCTTGACTGACCCATAATTTTATAAACAATTCAGATCCGAGTTGAGATGCAGGGATAAGATGAGCCAGGCTATCAGACAGGATTGAACCGGATATAACATAGCAGTTCTCAGAACCAACTATTTCAGAGTCCTCTAACTCATGATCCTGCAGGGTATTAGTCAAGTCATCCAATTTGACATGCAAATCATTCAATCGAACTGGGACTGCTTCATTTGAAACTTCTTGCCATTGCCCTGTAAACATATTGGTCATATAGGTCCGGCCGGAAAGATTGACCACATTAACTTCAAGATAGGTGCCACTGGCTTCGGCTTCAATCGTAAATTTATATTCATCTGGTATCCGGAGATAACCGTGGATTTTGTTTATTACGACACCCGGGAAAACTTCTATACCGTTTTCCATATGTTCCATCGTAAACCATGATGACTCCAGGTTAGATAAATTATTAGCAGCGCTATCTAATACTAGTTGGGATGTAATAACCGGTCTAGGAGTTGCAGTCGGCATAGGAGTTGCAGTCGGCGTTGGGTCAGGCATCATCGGCTGATGATCAGAGCAGCCCATTTGTGCAACGACAAGCAAAATCGGCCATAACGGCTTGATCATCGTCCATCTGACAATCCTACAGATACCTTTTCTATAATCGAATATCGGCATCTCCATCTTGATTGTTAAGATAACTGGTCTAATTTCATCAGCCCTACGTGATTCCCTACTGTAACCAGAAGCCGAGACTCCCGGCTGCCATCTCCAATGGAGCAACACTCCCAGTTACATCCACAAGAAAAATTCTTGATCCAGTAGGCGTATGACCATTGCGCCTTTCAAAAGCCTGTTCTGGTGAGCCAGCAACTACTAACTTCGAACTATCTGGAGACCAGGGATTATGTGAATACGCATATTGATCAAAGAAGTTGAGAAGCATAAAAAATTCCGCCGAAGGTTGGAAGTAGAAAATATCTCTTCCATTTTCTCTATCGCTTTCTGAAACTCGCCATTTAAATAACTGTCTATCGGAATCCAACCCGACCCATGCAAGTAAATGTGTATCAGGAGACCAGTAAAACGCCATTATATCTTCCGTCGCTATCACCTGAACCTGTTTTTCATTTAACGATACAACCCGTAGCCTTTGGAAAACTGGCCCACCTGACAACGCTCCGTCTGCAATTGCCAGTTTATCCCCATCGGGAGACCATAAGAGAGCCGAATAAGGACCTACACTGATAATCTCTTCCGAGTCACCCTGCGAATCCAAGACTGAAAGCGTCACCATCCCACCATCATTAAAGGGGGCAACAAAGGCTATTTGCTTTCCATCTGGAGAATATGCAGGCACTCTGAACCCGTCATAACTTCCAACATGGATCACATCTTTGCCTCGGTGCGGATCAATCACCCGACCCACATCAGACTTCGCATGTATAACCAATTCTTGGGAATTAGGACCCCAGCTAAAATACATGGGGGCTCCTAAACCAACCAGGTTCTCCTGACTAGAATCTATTGGTGAGGCAAACAATCCGAGTCCTTGAGGTGTTGGCGCAATAAAGGCCAAGGATCGACTATCCGGCGCCCAACAAACATAATGCGGCACGCCATCTGCAATAAGTGCTGGAAGCTCGTTCGTATGAAAAACCTCTTCAGTCCCAGTTTCTATATCAATTATGTTAATTGAAACAGTCTTGTGAACTTGATTTTCTAATTCAACCCGCGAGACTGCGACTTTAGTTCCATCAGGAGAACAAGCTGGCCATGAATAAAATTGATTGAAATTTAATGTCGGGCTTCCTGACGGGTAAGGGGTTTCCCCTCCACCAGAATCGTCTTTCTCTGAATAATCCTGAGTTATGCCAGTCAGTTGTCGGTGATTTGTACCATCATCGTTTATGGTTAAGATATCACCGCCCGTGCTGACGTAGACAATACTGTTCAAATTTACTCCGATATCGATTAGTTCACACTTAAGACATTCTCAGTGATTCTAATATCTTTGATATAACGGCATAACAACCAAGTTACCCGATTAATTCTTGTAAAGTTTCCTCGACCAATGACTGAGGTACATCTCTTCGGACTGTCGCTTTCCCAATGTCTTCGAGCATAACCCAACGGTTTGTACCACCGTCAGACTTTTTATCCAGAGACATGGCTTGCCTAACCTCGGCTAATGGAACTCCTTTCGCACTAATAGGCAAATTAAACCTCTCAAGGATTGCCTTTTGGCGGTCTACTATTTGTTGGGGGATTAATCCCATCTGTTCAGCCATCCTGGCAGCCCCCATCATACCTATAGACACACCCTCTCCATGCATAAACTGACCATACGCTGTAGATGCCTCTAAAGCATGCCCTATCGTATGCCCGTAATTTAACAGGATGCGAATATCAAGCGTTTCTCGTTCATCTTGACTCACTATATCCGCTTTGATTGCCATGCTACGCCGTATAATTTCAGTGGATAATTCCGGTTTGAGTTCCATCAACTCCTCAGCGTGTTCTTCAAAAAGGTCAAAAAGATCGGAATCGAGAATTAATCCATGTTTGATAGCCTCGGCCCAACCCTCGGATAACTCCCTCTTCCCAAGTGAAGACAGGGTTGATACATCCGCTAATACTGCTCGCGGCTGATAAAAGGCTCCTACCAAGTTCTTCCCTTGTGGCAAATTAACTGCTACTTTCCCGCCCACAGAAGCGTCCACCATGGCAGCCATACTTGTAGGAACTTGAACGAACGGTACTCCCCTAAGAAAGGTCGCAGCAACAAAGCCCGCGAGATCTCCAACCACTCCACCTCCTACCGCGATAATAGCCTGACCACGCTCTGCCTTTAAGCTCACCAACCATTGATATATCGACTGAGCCAAGTTGAAGTTCTTGCTTGGCTCACCCGGTTGTATTATAAAACAATGCGCTTTTATGCCCCTCTTCTGAAGTGCCCTTTGTGCGGTACGTCCGTAAGGACGCATAACATTCTCATCAGTAATGATGTAAGCAGTGTCCTTAACTCCAAGCTCTAAAAACCTGTCTCCAAGATTATCCAGTAAGCCCCACCCCGCCACAACGGGGTAGCTTCCTTCTGAATGATGAACAATCGCTGCCAGTTCAGAATCTGACATTTATTCCTCCAGGTTTTATGTTATTTAAATGAGTTACTTTATTTAACTAAGACCATGCCAATATGATTGGTGCAATTAATATCATCCGGATCCATTACCCAGAAGGTGTAAGATCTGCACAGCAATCTCGTCGGGGCCAAATTCATCAGTATCAACCTGGTAATGGGCTTCTGAGTAGGCTACAGATCTCTCTTGTATCAAGGATTGTATTTTTTCTAGAGGATCATTTTGTCCTAACAACGGACGCACCGGTGTGTTCCTTCTCCCGCGATCATTGGATTGAGACTTATTAAGCCTCTTAAAGATGGTCTCGGGCTTAGCTCGTAAACAGACAACCGATCCGTGGTTCAACATCTGCTCGCGATTGGCTGGGTTTAGAAAAGCTCCTCCTCCCATAGCGACTATTTGTCTTGACCCAGAACATAACTCAGATACTATTTCTGATTCAAGAGATCGGAAAAATACTTCACCTTCAATCTTAAAAATTTCCTCTATACTCATACCTGCACGTTCAATTATCACGCTGTCAGCATCTAACAACTTCCAGCCTGTCCTCTTTGCTAATTGCCTCCCAACGTGACTCTTGCCAGAAGCCATGAACCCGACAAGAAAAATGTTATTCGGAGTACCTACCAAATCGTTGCTTTTCCTCTCTATAATATTGCGAACTCTGATGGTCGAACTATCGATCACGCCGGTAGTTGCGTCAGATGCATTCTACTTCCCATAGTTGACTCAGTTTCGAAATAAAGAACCTGTTGGCTGACTGAGTTAGTATTAGCTACATCTGCAACAAACGATAATCCCTTTTCTTTACAGCTAATTATCTCCGATTGAATATCTAGAACTGAATAACCAACATGATCCATTTCATGTGACAGGCCTAGAGCAGCCGGATCGGTAGGCTCTATAAGCTCAACTTGTACTTGACCGAAATTAACGAAGGCATTTCTGCTACCCCTGCGCGAAGCCCCACCGCCTATATGCACTCCCCCAAATTTCTGTACATACCAATCTACCGCGTTATCCAAGTCACCTACCAAGTAGCCAGCGTGTACTATGTGATCCACTTTCACTCCAGCGTCTAGCCCGATCGAATTGGGTTGTGAAGGTAATTCGGTAAGATGGATCATCACGCCATTTGTACAGGAAGGATCGAAATAAAGAACCTTTTGGCCCAGTACATTAACATTAGGAGCATCGGCTAAAAATTTGAATTCCTTTGACTTCAAATCCGATATAGCAGCTTCTATATCTGTCACAACGTAACCGACGTGATGCATGACAAGGCTGCCGGGTGACAAATTGGACTTATCGATAGGCTCAATCAATTCCACTTCAACCTTTCCGAAGTGAACAAAAGCGTTCCGCCCTCCGCTGGCAACCACTCTACCAGCAGGCAAATCACCCCCGCCGGCATTTTCACCCCCAAAATGATCCCCATACCAAGAGACGGCCGCATCTAAGTCACCAACCAAATACCCTATATGTTGAATTTTTTCAAACATCTTTTCTCCGGATGAATCGTGAGATTCAATAATTAGATAACCCGGTAGCCATCAGGCATTTGTCTATACCTTAACTTTCTAAACTAATGATTGTTCAAGGTCTAGGCGGAGCGGGAGCATACCCTGATGACGTACAGAATTCAACGCTATTCCCATCAGGATCTTCTATAAAAAGGTATGCCTGACCATCGTACCGAATCCCTTCCCGTTTGGCAGGATATCCACTTGCTTCAAGCGTAGCTTTCGTGGATTCCAAGTTATCTACTTGAAATGCATGATGTATGTTACCGGGCTTGGCGGGAGCCTCATCAGTTTCAATCAGATGAACCATTACACCGTTTTCGAGTTGTAGCCACGTAATTGCTGGATTATCTACTTGACTCTGAATTTGTTTTATCCCTAATAAATCATTGTAAAATTTCATGGCCCGATCAGTATCTTTTACCATTGTAGTTACATGGTTAATCTGAGCTATCTGAATTTTTTCAGGCATATGTTTCTCCTTGAAATGGAGTCGTTTATTCTTTGGTTGACGCAATTATGCCACAAGCCCCCGAATCAGCGCATCTTTAGCCTAGTTAACGAAATTTCACAGGTATTAAGACCATATTCCATTGCATTACTCTTTTCGCAAAGTTATTCGTTAATATTATGTTGACCTTGTATTATCACCCAGTTAGTATGTGGATTGAAATCAATTTGCACAATTATAGAGCTGGAAAGCGGACAATCTCCAACTGATTCCCCAATAAATGTTAAATTTATATTAGTGAGGATAGGAGGTCCCATGGTCACAGCAATTAACGACGATCTTTTTTCTCAAAAAATAGTAGATGACCCCTACACTTATTTTAGTCAAATACGAGAAGATGACCCGGTACACTGGAACGAAAAATACGAACTTTGGTTGGTTAGTAGATATGCCGATTTGGTCTGGGTTGCCAGACATCCGGAAGTATTTTCGTCCGAATGGTGGAAACGTGATCCTAGGTCTCCATATCCTGAGATCGATGAATCTGACATGGGACTTTACCAGTATGTGAGAGAATTCTTCTCAGATTGGTTCATACAACATGATCGGCCCGAACACGCGGAAATGAGGATGGTAGTACACGGCTATTTCAATCCTAAAGCAATGGAACAATGGCGTCCCATGGTACAAAACGCTGTTCAGTCCCTGTTAGACGAGGCAGAGGAAAGAGGGAGCATGGACGCCATGAAAGACTTTGCAGTCCCACTTCCTTTACTAGTAATCGCCCAGATGATGGGTATGCCCAATCAGGACAGGTCTTTTATACGACAATTAGCCGAAAAGCTTTTATTCCTTGGGAGAGGCGAACTGGACCGTATGCAACCTCTCGCCGATGGAATTAAAGGGCTGCTCGACTACCTTTCTCCAATTGTCGATGAACGAGTCAAAAACCCTGGTGACGACTTGCTATCAGTACTGGCTATCGGTGAAAAAAAGGGGATTTATAATCGACAAGAGGTGTTGGCCAACGCAATTCTGTTGCTACTAGCCGGTCACGAAACTACAATTAATTTAATTTGTAACGGGACATTAGCATTGATTCAACATCCTGACCAACTAAAAGCTTTTCAGGAGGATCCCGTTGGTCGGGCGGTTCGGGCGACTGAAGAATGCTTAAGATTTGATGCTCCAGTGAGATCTATACAGCGTATAGCTTCGGAAGATATAGAACTAAACGGTAAGACTATTCGAAAAGATGAACGGCTCCGATGGTTCATTTCCTCAGCCAATAGAGATCCAGATGTCTTCACCGATCCTGAAACCTTCGATATCAGCCGTCATCCCAACCCGCATGTTGCTTTCGGTTCTGGTATTCACCATTGCCTAGGAGCCACTCTAGCAAGATTAGAAGGACAAGAAGCTCTGAAAATGCTAGTCGAAAGGTTTTCCAACTTGGACCTGACTGTCCCGGTAGAAAATCTATCATATCAACCCAGCATCACATTCAGATCTCTGAAATCTCTCCCAATTGCATGGAGCAAATAAGCGGGGAACGTTACATTTAGGGTGCACCTATTAGATGGAGATACAATGCCAAGAAAACTGAAAGTAACCGTTGATACTAATGTTTGTGTGGGCAATGCAATGTGCGAACACTACGCTTCCAATACATTTGCTCTGAACGATGACCGCCAATCGATGGTCACTAACGAAGAAGGCAACAGAGAAAGTGAAATATTGGAAGCCGCTGAAAATTGTCCCGTCAGTGCTATCACAGTGATAGACGCCGAAAATGGAGAGACTTTATTCCCGTAATATTCTCCGTACGGAAAAATACTTAAATTAAGGGAATTACCTTTAAAATCCTTCCATTCTATTGGGAGGATTTTCTGATTCCGATAATTGACAATCAATCACATCAAGAATACACCCAAACGGTAACATAACCGGATGTACATTTACCATCATTTTCCATTGACGGTAGCTACCCTCTATGCTAGCCTCTTATGAGCAATTTTAACTTCCGATTAAAGATACTAGACTTTTTAAGGTTTCTATAGATTTTATGGTAGAAATTCAAGCAGAAACTAGGCCTCAATGGTTATCTTTAGGCCAGGCTAGTCAGTTCCTGCACGTAAATGAGGCAACGCTCCGCCAATGGGCGGATAACGGTATTCTACGCGTATACAGGACCCCCGGCGGTCATAGGCGCTTCCTTCATGAAGATATATTAAACCTCACTAACCAAACTGGTACCACTACAACATTAGAATCCAAAGACAAGTTGGAAGGCTCAGCTCTTCGTCGTATTAGGAAGAAGCTGGGTAATGAAGACGTGACTCGTCAATCGTGGTACCAGTCTGTCGAAGAAGAAGGGAGAGATAGAATGCGGCTATTTGGCCGGCATTTGTTATCTGTACTCCTACAAGAATCGACTCCTCGTAGACGTAGGCAAGAAGCTTCAGCTGAGGCGTTAATTCTTGGTCGTGAATATGGTTCCGAAATGGCTGACCGTGAAGTCACATTGAAGGACACTGTTGAGGCGCTTATCTTTTTTCGAACTATAGTGATTGATACCGTTGGCACCAGAGATAAAAACAGGGTACTTGAACTCGCAGATCAGGTGTTGCTTGGTATAGTCGAGTCTCATGGGAAACGAACGATTAATATTTAACAATCTTGTCTAAATGGACGCCTGGCAAGGGAGAATACAACTATGGATCAAATAGACCGAAAACTATTGAACGCAATTCAAAGTGGGTTTCCCCTCACAGAGGAACCCTACAAAGAATTGGGTAATGATTTAGAAATAACAGAAACCGAAGTGATGGAACGGCTCGGAGAGCTTAAAGCCCAGAATGTCGTGCGGCAAATTAGTGCTATATTTGACACTCGGCGCCTGGGGTATAAGACAACCCTGGTGGCATTTGCCTATAAACCCGAACAACTTAATCCAGGTGCTTTGTTCATCAACAGACATCCTGGAGTGAGTCACAACTACGCTCGGGAAGGTTCATATTACAATTTATGGTTCACTTTAGCTGTACCGGGGGACGGGGATCTTGAACAAACTATCAAATGGATGGCTGAAGAAACCAATGCAGTAAGTTACCGAATCATGCCGACTATCCGGTTCTTCAAAATCGGCGTTAACTTCGATATGGTGAAACAAAAAAGTGACGCCCACAACTATAATCCAGATGGCGGTAATCCGGATGGCGGTAACACCGGTTCTCCTACCCCTGCTTGGAACCAGGCGGTGGAATTGTCGGAGTTTGACAAATCAATTATTAGGGAATTACAGGAAGACCTACCCCTAGAATCGAAGCCTTTTAACCCAATAGCAGAAAGGCTTGGTACTACTACCTCCGAACTTTTTCAATTAGCAAGCGAATTTCAGGAACGTAAATTGATGCGTCGTTACAGTGCAGTGCTGCACCATCGTCGTTCCGGGTTTCGCTCCAACGCCATGATCGTTTGGAAAGTTCCACCAGAGCGCTCAGAAGAAGTAGGCATGATCATGGCCGAAAATTCAGCTGTAACTCATTGTTATGAGCGACCTACCTTCCCAGATTGGCCTTATACCCATTTTACTATGGTGCATGCAACTACTGAGGAAGGCTGTGAAGTTATAGCTGAAGAAATCAGTAAATCCACCGGAATTACTGAAAACCAGCTGCTTTATAGTACGCGTGAATATAAAAAAACTCGAGTGAGATATTTTGTCGAAGATTATGAAGAGTTTTGGGAAACCGAAACGGCTTCGGCAGTAACACAATCTGATTAAGGAAACTGATATGGCGGACTACTACCCAACATATTTGAATCTGGCCGGAAAAAAATGCGTCATAATAGGCGGCGGGACCATAGCCCAAGGGAAAATAGCAGGTTTTAGAGATGCCGGAGCCACTATCACTTTGATTAGTCCTGATGCGACCCCTGGGATCCGCAAAGCAGCTAACGAAGGATACATCCAGTGGTTCGAGCGTAAATACGAGCAGGGAGATCTAAAAGGTGCTTTCATCGCCGTAGCAGCCACCAACGTATGGCATATTAATAGAGAAATATTTGATGAAGCCGAAAGACTGGGTGTCCTGTTAAACGTCGTCGATGACCCAGATCTATGTACATTTATCGCTCCGTCACTGGTAAAACGTGATCCCGTCACCTTAGCAATCTCGACCGGCGGGGCAAGCCCTGCGCTAGCCCGGAAATTAAGGGAGACTTTATCGGATCATCCTGCGTTGGAGTGGGCGGATCTCGCCAATGTGCTATCAAAGACACGTCAGGAAATAAAGGAACTACGGTTAGTAATAGATCCCAATCGGTGGCAATGCTGTATCACGAAAGACCTCTTAAAGCTCTCCCAGGAAGGCCGTGATCCAGAAGCCCAACAAATACTCCTGGGCCAACTTACTAACAATCAAACCAACGGATTGTGCCCTAATTTAGATCGTTGCGAACCCGGCGGATGTAGCACTAGCTTGGCACTAAAATCCAAGGAGAACGCTCTTTGAATCTCCTTGCCGTCGGATTAAATCACCGAACTGCTCCCTTAGATTTGCGAGAGAAATTAACTGTTGATAATGAACAGTTAGCCTCCTCGTTAAATCAGTTATCAGGGTCGGTTCAGCAGAACATTATAATATCGACCTGCAATCGTTTGGAAATCTACTCATATAGCGGCGATCAAGACCAGTCATATGAGAGGATAGTTGATTTTCTTAGATCTAAGTCGGACCTAAAGCAAACGGATCTCAACAACCACCTTTATCGCTTGCAAGGAAAGGACTGCGCTGAACATTTATTTCGAGTTTCAGCTGGTTTAGATTCCATGATTATTGGTGAACGCCAAGTACTTGGACAGGTCAGGAATGCTTTTAGCGTTGCCACATCAGAAGGCTATTCAAAAGGACCTTTATCTAGGCTATTTCACCAGGCCTTAAGAGTAGGAAGACGGGTACACCGAGAGACAGAAATCAGTAAACATCCCAGATCTGTAAGTCAAGCCGCAGTTGAGTTAGCCCGGGGAATTTGGGGCGATTTATCCAAGAGTAAAATATTGGTCATAGGGGCAGGAGACGCAGGGCAACTGGTGGCGAAAGCACTCTACGACGCAGGAGTCAGAAGAGCAACCGTTACTAACCGAACTCAATGGAGAGCTGATCAACTTGCCCAAGAACTGGGAGGAGTTACTGCTCCATTTGAAGAACTCCCAAATCAGGTTTCTGAAGCTGATGTAATAATCAGCTCGAGTGGATCACCCGGTTATCTGTTAGATAAAGTTATGGTTGGTAACGCTGTCAAAAACCGGATTAATCGACCGCTTCTCATAGTTGATATAGCAGTCCCAAGAGACGCCGATCCAACCATCGAAGAACTGGCAGGAGTGAATCTTTACGATATAGATTCCCTTCAATCAATATGTGAGACAGACGAACTAACTTTGGAACAATCCATACATACTGCGAATTCAATAGTAGTTGAAGAGACTAACCGCTTTTCTGCCTGGTGGGACCAACTCGATGCATTGCCCATAATTACAAATATCCGTCAGAACGCAGATCAAATTCGAAGGGAAGAAATATCAAAAACCTTGGGTTATATAGCTAAAGGGTATACAGAATCAGAAAAAGAGCAACTAGCGTACCGACTAGATGCACTTACATCAGCCATAATAAAAAAACTCTTGCATCAACCCACCACCTACCTTAGAGACCTAAAAGATCCATCAGAACTCGAATCCGTGAAGAAGATGTTCAATCTAGAGGAACCACCTCATACCAACACGAATTACAGAACCAAACACGTACTCGGTGAAGATCAAGATCACCATGACTAATACAGAATTTAACGTTGGGACTAGAGGGAGTTCCCTCGCATTGCGACAAACCGATCTCGTAGTGGCTCGACTTAAATCATATTTTCCTGAATTAACTTTTCATACAGTTATAATACGGACTCAAGGAGATGCCAACCCCACTGCACCTTTAACTGGACTGGGGCAAGGCGTTTTTGTCAAAGAGATTGAACAACAATTACTCTCCCAGGACTTGGATATGGCAGTTCATAGCCTGAAGGATCTACCCACATTGCTACCCGAAGGGTTAGCTATCGGAGCCATATTAGACAGGGCAGATCCTCGAGATGTATTGGTGAATCGCTGGAACTGTAAATTTAATGATCTACCTAAAGGTGCAAGAATAGGTACCAGCAGCCCACGTAGGGTTGCCCAGATCAAGGAATCTAATCCAATGTTAAATGTCCTACCTATCAGAGGGAATGTGGAAACCCGCCTCACTAAATCCAATAGTGATGACTACGATGGCGTTGTTTTAGCGGCCGCGGGTATCCAACGTTTAGGCCTCGAAGATCAAATATCTGAACATCTACCTCTAAAGACTTTTGTTCCACCTCCAGGACAAGGAGTATTAGCAGTAGAAATTCGAAACGACGATACCACAATGAGCGATATCTTATCCCGCATCAATGAACCGTTGATCTCCGCTGCCACTGTAGCTGAGCGGTTGTTTCTAGAACTCCTGGGCGGTGGTTGCCAATTACCAGTAGGTGCATATGCCGAGTCATCGGGTGATAATTTGGACCTAGATGTGTTTCTAGCAACCGCCGAGGGGGATGCCATTTTTCGAGGAACCGAATCCGGCCCTAAAACTAAGCCCGAAGATTTAGCTCATTCGGCATACTTGAAATTATTAGACCAGGCTGATACTAAATTGGTCAATGCGTTGGCTATCCCAGATAGATAGTTAATCCCAGAATAGAGTAGGACTGCTTAAGTTTTCAGTTATCCTTGTGATAAGAAATTCAAAAATAAATGGAACAATATTGTGCTAGGTAAAGTTTTTCTAGTAGGAGCCGGACCAGGTGATCCTGGCCTCATTACCGTTAAAGGACTTCGCTGCCTTAAATCAGCTGACGCAATAGTCTATGACCGGCTAATGGATCCCTCGTTACTAGAGCTAGCACCAGAGTCCGCCGAATGTATATTTGTAGGTAAAGAACGAGGGCGACAAGCCCTAACCCAAGACCAGATTAACCAACTATTGGTTTCTAAAGCACAAGAAGGGAAGTCAGTCGTACGATTGAAGGGAGGAGATCCATTCGTCTTTGGTAGGGGTGCCGAAGAAGCTATCTACCTATCCCAGAACGATATTTCTTTTGAGATAGTTCCTGGTATTACTTCGGCGATAGCCGCAGCGGCCTACGCAGGAATTCCTGTAACCCACCGGGGCCTATCAACCTTGTTCACTGTTGTTAGTGGCAGCGAAGACCCTTCCAAACCCGAATCTACTGTACCTTGGGACGTGCTAGCACGTACAGGCGGCACCTTGGTCATACTAATGGGTTGGACTTCATTGAATTCAATATTAGAGACTCTCAAAGATGAGGGCATGCCCACTGATACCCCGGTAGAATTAATTCAATGGGGAACTTGGACGAAACAGAAAACAGTTTCCGGTAACCTCTCTAACATAATGGATAAGGGGAAAAGTGCTGGTCTAAGTGCACCAGTTATAGCAGTAGTAGGCTCGGTCGCTTCTCTCAAGAGACAAATTGAATGGTTTAACCCTAACAATATTGACGGTAAAAGAGTTCTAATTACCCGATCTCGGACTCAAGTTTCCAGGTTAAAAAAACAGTTAGAAGAAATAGGGGCTGAACCAATAGAACTTCCTTCAATTGAGATTGCGCCACTCGAGGACTATACAGACTTAGACCAAGCCTTATCTGAAGGAGTCCACCTGGATAAAAGATGGGTAATATTTTCCAGTATCAACGCCGTTGAATCGGTATTTGCCCGACTGGACGCTTTGGGTTTAGATGCCCGAGTTTTCTCAAACGCAAAGGTTGCAGCTATCGGACCCGCTACAGCTCTTGAATTAGATCGACGCGGGATCAAACCCGATTTTATACCAAGCTCTTCGCCGTCCGAAACTGTTTTGAACGAATTATCAAACTACAACTGGAAAGACATGTCCGTACTGTTACCTGTCTCAAACATAGGCCGAGAGGTACTATCGGAAGGACTTAATAAACTGGGAGCTAAAGTCACTAGAATTACTGCCTACCGTACCGTAACCCCCGAAGGAATCTCCGATAAAGCCAAACAATTAATTAGGGACGGTATAGACGTCGTAACTTTCACGAGTTCTTCGACGGTAAGAAATCTAGTAACTTTACTAGGCGAAGACAGTACACAACTATCCTCCAGTCTGATAGCATGCATCGGTCCTATAACAGCTAAAACAGCTGTAGACATGGGGCTTCGAGTCGATTTAATAGCCGAATATGCGACTGTTGAGAGTCTGGTAGAATCGTTAGAGAAATACTGGAAGACACAAGCGAACTCTCTGTATAACTCTTAATCAAGTAATACAGGCTGCACCTACTGGAGCAAGCTTTTTTCATAAGCGAGGATTTATGGTCAGTTTCCCCGAAATGCGCCTCAGAAGAATTAGAGAACTCGAATCTATTAGAAAACTTACTCGAGAAACTATCTTGTCTTCTTCAAATTTTATCTATCCCCTCTTCGTTTCTCATGGAACGGGTATCAAGGAACCTATTGAACCAATGCCTGGCTGTTATCACATTTCTCTAGATCTTTTAGCTGAAGAGGTGGGTGAGATTGCTAATTTAGGGATCCCCGGTGTTCTCCTATTCGGTCTGCCGGCTGAAAAGGACTCAACTGGTACTGGAGCCTATGATCCCGAAGGTATAATTCAAGAGGCTATAAAAGTTATCAAAAAAGCCGCACCTGATCTGCTAGTCGTTACAGACGTGTGTTTGTGTGAATACACGGACCATGGACACTGCGGTGTTATAGCAAACGGCACTGTTGATAATGATCAAACGCTAGAATTGCTGGCCCGTAGCGCATTATCACATGTCGAAGCAGGAGCTGACTTGGTAGCACCATCAGCCATGATGGATGGGCAAGTACGAGCCATCAGATCTACTTTGGACGATGCGGGACTATCTACCGTACCGATAATGGGCTATGCAGCCAAATACGCTTCAGCATTCTATGGGCCCTTTAGAGTCGCTGCGGACTCCACTCCTCAATTCGGTGACAGACGTAGTTACCAGATGGACCCTGCTAATAGCCGCATGGCTATGCGAGAAATAGAAACCGACATTGCGGAAGGGGCAGACATAGTTATGGTCAAACCGGCTCTGGCTTACCTAGATGTTATTAGGCAAGCCAGGGATAAATTTGACTATCCATTGGCTGCTTATAACGTAAGCGGAGAATTCTCTCTAGTCAAAGCAGCAGCCCAGCAGGGATGGGTAGATGAAAGGGCCATTACAATGGAACTTCTTACTGCCATCCGGAGAGCCGGGGCAGATATAATTATTTCCTACCATGCCAAGGAGGTCGCCAGTTGGCTTCAGGGCCAAGAATAGCCACTTATGAATCATTCGAAATCGGAACATCTTTTCATAGAAGCCCAGAAATATATTCCAGGTGGAGTAAATAGTCCCGTCCGTTCTTTTCGGGCTGTCGGCGGTACTCCGCCGTTCATAGCCCGCGGCCAAGGGAGCCATGTTTGGGATATCGATGGAAACGAATATATAGATTTCCTTGGATCGTGGGGACCATTGATTTTAGGACATGCAAACACCAACGTCGTTGAGGCTTTAAAAAAGGCCTCAGAAGATGGAACCAGCTTTGGAGCGCCTGTCGAGTTAGAAGTCGAACTCGCTAGAATGATTTGCCAAGCCATGCCCTCTATCGAAAAAGTGAGGTTGGTGAACTCAGGCACCGAAGCATGTATGAGCGCTTTACGTCTTTCCAGAGCGTTTACAGGTCGGTCTAAGATAATTAAATTCGCCGGATGTTACCACGGCCATGCAGACGGACTTCTCGTAAAAGCCGGATCGGGAGCAATGACCCACGGCATACCGACCAGCGCCGGTGTCCCGGAGTCATATGCACAGGAGACTTTAGTAGCAGACTATAACGACATCAACTCGGTGGCTGCCCATTTCGCGAATCAGCCTGGAGGTATCGCCGCGATAATCGTTGAACCAATAGCAGGAAACATGGGAGTTGTTCCTCCGGCCGAAGGCTTCCTAGAAGCCTTGCGAGATATTACTACTGATAACGGATCTCTCCTAATTTTTGATGAAGTGATTACGGGATTCAGGGTAGCACCCGGAGGTGCACAAGAAAGATTCTCAATCAAACCCGATATAACATGCCTTGGGAAAGTTATCGGTGGCGGATTACCCGTCGGTGCCTATGGTGGGAAATCGGAGATTATGGAAATGGTTGCCCCGTTGGGGCCAATGTATCAAGCTGGAACTCTATCCGGAAATCCCTTGGCTGTAACGGCTGGAGTAGCCACACTAAAAGAATTGCAAAAGGCGAATATCTATCAAGAATTGGAAAGCAAAAGCAACCGTCTGGTCACTGGATTGACCCAAGCATTCAAAGTAGCCAAAATACCCTCCAGCATTAATAGAGTAGGATCCATGTTAACTGGTTTCTTTTCTGAAGGGCCAGTCAATTCTTTAGATACAGTCGAAAAAGCCAACTCAGAACTTTACGGACGTTATTTCCACGCGTTACTTGAAGAAGGGGTTTATATTGCTCCCTCCCAATTTGAAGCGGGTTTCGTATCGGTTTCCCATACAGATGAGGATATCGACCGAACCATAGACAAAGTCACAAACGCTCTCAATAAAATATCTTAAGATTCTTTAGGTCAAAACTAAACTAAGATGGGCGGGTTATACCCGCCCATCTTAGTTTAACGACTTACCTCTGTTGATATTGGTTAAGCGCCGTACCTAGCTGCGGCGTTAGGATCACTGTATTCTACGCCTTTAGTTGCCCAGAAAGCAGTAGCAATCGTATCAACAGTTGCCACTAGCTCTTCACAGGCAGCCATATCTACATTCTGCTTACAACGACCCGCTAATTTTAGGGCTTGATTAAAACTACCATGCAGATCAAATCCATCTGGCAGGTTAGGCCAAGCATAATCAGCCCACAGTATACGTAACTCATTCTTACATACTTCCGCATGCTCTTCTTTCACTGTTACATATCGGCCAAAAGTATTGGCGAAAGCTTGATGAGCAGACATATCAGCGCCAGGGGCTGGATGTTCCAGATTTTGGATCCTTAAGACCATCTTTTGAACAGTCTGTGCAGCAATTTTCGCACTCACGGGATCATATATTCCACAGGGTATATCACAATGTGCCTCGACCGTCGGTATCTTTAGCCATGCGAACGGATTAAACATTCCTTCCCCTTCTCCTAAATTCCAATTTGAACGGCCCCAGATTACAAGAAAAAAGAATATGGTGCAAGTCTTTATAACAGTTAACTTGTAACACCCTGTACCTAACATTATAATAATGGCCGCTTAAACCGCTTAGGAATGAACCAAATAGGAGGGGACCTTGGCAACAATCAAAACACAACAAGATCCCAAACATCGTAGTAGGGAGATTACTGACGGCCCTGATCGAGCGCCGGCGAGAGCGATGTTGTTAGCTATGGGCTTGACTCAAGAAGACCTAGAAAAACCATTCGTATCGTTAGCCAATCTAGCCAGTGATGTCACACCATGCAACGTTCATCTTGACAGGCTCACTAATGCTGCTAAAGAGGGTGTTCGGGAAGCCGGAGGTATACCATTTGAATTCGGGACCATAACCGTAAGCGACGGAATTTCCATGGGAACCGAAGGGATGAAAGCCTCCTTGGTTAGTAGAGAAGTGATAGCTGACTCAATAGAAGTCGTTACCTTCGGGGAAAGAATGGACGGCCTTATAACCGTGGCTGGATGTGACAAGAATATGCCAGGGTGCATGATGGCCATAGCAAGGCTTAACATTCCATCTATATTCATCTACGGTGGAACTATCATGCCAGGACAGTTCCAGGGAAGAGATGTAAACATACAAGACGTCTTTGAAGCCGTAGGTGCTTACGCAAAAGGAAATATGACTTTAGACGAACTTACGGAGCTGGAATGCAATGCCTGTCCTGGGGAAGGATCTTGTGCAGGGCTTTTCACCGCTAACACCATGTCAACAGCTATAGAAGTTATGGGATTGTCTTTACCGGGTGATGCATCTATACCGGCTATTGATCCCCGCAAAAACGACCGGGCTAAAGAATCTGGAAGAACTCTTATGCGTCTTCTTAGCGAAGGAATCCGCCCCCGAGATATTTTAACCAAGCATGCTTTTGAAAACGCCATTACTGTGGTAGTAGCCATGGGAGGGTCCACCAATGCGGTATTGCACCTTATGGCCATAGCCCGAGAAGCCGGTGTTAATTTACAGCTTGAAGATTTCGACCGGATTAGTCGGAGTACCCCTTATATTACAGATATGAAGCCTGGGGGACGCTACGTAATGGCTGATCTAGATCGCTACGGTGGAATATCATTAGTCTTAAAGCGATTATTGAACGCCGGACTGCTCCACGGCGATGCAATGACCATTACAGGTAAGAGTCTTGCCGAAAACGTATCCAGTATTAATACTGTGGACGACCAGCCCATAGTCTATAATACTGATGCTCCCCGGAGTCCCACCGGAGGATTAGCAATACTGAAGGGCAATCTTGCTCCCGATGGAGCTGTTATCAAAGTAGCAGGTCATCAAGAGAAAATTTATGAAGGTCCAGCCCGTGTATTCGATCAAGAGGAAGAAGCCTTTCAAGCAATCCAACGTAACGAGATAGTCGCCGGCGACATAGTAGTCATCCGATATGAGGGACCCAAAGGCGGGCCGGGTATGAGAGAGATGTTGGCAGTCACTGGGGCCTTAATCGGCCAAGGGCTTGGGGATGATGTTGCATTGATTACTGACGGAAGATTTTCCGGAGCTTCCCACGGACCCATGGTAGGACACGTCGCTCCTGAAGCCGCGGTAGGAGGACCTATAGGACTATTGCAAGAAGGCGATCTTATCACACTCGATATTCCAGCCCGTCAATTAAACGTTAAATTAACCGAAGAACAATTTAGTGACCGTCGCAGTGCATGGAAACCTATTGAAGCCCAATACACAAGTGGAGTATTCGCCAAATACGCTAAACTAGTTTCGTCGGCCTCTGACGGGGCGGTCACAGGATAACTGTATAATACATTTTAGTTGGTACAGAATCGATATCTATTATGACCATTTAGGCATAAAATAGAACAACTGGTTCTTCACAAAAACAGATTTACCGATTGCTTAATATCAAAGTTTAATAACATTTACGGAGTTTGAATGGACTACGGAGCAGAAGCGATAATCCGACACAGAGCAAGTAGAGGCAAGGTCAGTATAGCCTCTAAGATGAAAGTTGAAACAGCCGAAGAATTATCAATCGCGTACACTCCTGGCGTAGCAGCTGTAAGTATGGCCATCGCTAATGATAAATCTGAATCATTCGCCTTGACGAACCGAGCTAATAATGTTGCGGTAGTGACCGACGGATCCGCAGTGTTGGGGCTTGGCAACGTCGGGCCAGAAGCAGCTATGGCTGTTATGGAAGGAAAATCTATCCTGTTTAAAGGACTAGCGGATATCGATGCCTTCCCAATTTGTTTAGCAACACAGGATAGCGCATCTATCATAGAAACTGTAAAGAATATCGCCCCTACATTCGGGGGTATTAACCTGGAAGACATAGCCGCTCCCCGTTGTTTTGAAATAGAAGCAGCATTACAAAATATAGGGATCCCTGTTTTTCACGATGATCAACATGGAACAGCTATAGTAGTCCTAGCTTCAGTCATAAACGCGTTGTTAGTAGTTAACAAGAAAATTAATGACGTCAAAATAGTTTTTGCAGGTGCTGGGGCAGGTGGCATCGCCTCCGCCAAATTGTTAAATAAATATGGAGCGAAAAATACTGTCCTTGTCGATAGCCAAGGGATTATCCACAAAGGAAGATCTGATTTATCTGAAATCAAGCAAGAGATGCTAGATATCACCAACCCTGACAGCCATACGGGTGATCTCGCAGAAGCTCTTACTGGAGCAGACATTTTCATCGGACTCTCTGTAGGAGATACAGTTACTCAAAGAATGGTCCAATCAATGGCTAAAGATGCCATCGTGTTAGCCGCAGCCAATCCTACACCTGAAATCATGCCAGACCTTGCCCGAGAAGCCGGCGCAGCCGTCGTTGGGACCGGTCGAAGCGACTTCGCTAATCAAATTAATAATAGTCTCGCCTTCCCCGGAGTATTTAGAGGCGCCCTAGATGTTAGGGCACCTAGGATTACAGATGGGATGAAAATTAGTGCAGCAGAAGCACTGGCAGGTCTCGTAGCTGAACCGACCGCGGAAAGAATCATTCCATGGTCACTAGATCCGGTGGTCGTTCCAGCTGTTTCCCGAGCTGTCGCCGAAAAATGGCAGACCGACAACAATAGCTAATCCCTATTACCTATCATTTATTGGTTTTCCATCCTGTTAAGTGGGGCTACGAATCTCATAATTAACGGGTAGTACTCATTGTCTAAATTGCACCTGTTCGATGGTGCGATTATTGAACCACTAACGTGCCTAATTAGTTGAGCCCAAACGGAGAAACAAATGAGTTCAGCACAAGTAGAATTCAAGCAACAATCTAGCCTGGGTATTATTACCCTTAATCGCCCCGAATCTCGTAACGCATTAACCCCTCAAATGATTCAAGACCTCGGACAATCTATTCAAAAATGCCACCGCAACGATATTAGAGCTGTTCTAATCACTGGGGTAGGTAATGCTTTCTGTTCAGGAGCTGATGTAAAGCATTTTGCTGATAATCTGGAGATGAACGGGCCTAATGGTTTGGCAGAATATTTGAATAAACTTGCTGAAACCCTGCACAAAGATGTCATATTACAGCTGCGACTTTTGAATAAACCCGTTATTGCTGCTATCAACGGAGTCGCCGCCGGAGCTGGATTCAGTCTCACGCTTTCTTGCGATCTAAGGATAGCCTCGAGCGAAGCCAGATTTATCATGGCATACGCTGGGATCGGTTGCACTGCCGATGGGGGATCTACCTATTTTTTGCCCAGACTAGTGGGACTTGGGCGGGCTATGGAGATATACCTTGCCAGCCAACCTATAGGTGCCGAATATGCACGCGAACTCGGATTAGTGAATCAAGTGTTCCCTTCCGGGAATTTCGCACAACATTCTTTGGAAATCGCAATCCGATTATCCGAAGGACCAACCCAGGCGTATGGAAAAGTCAAACAATTATTCGATAATTCCTGGGATTCCACCTTGGCTATGCAATTAGATTCAGAGACTACTGCTATCTCCGACATTGGCTTAACTCATGACTTCCAAGATGGCATCAAAGCTTTTAGGGATAAGCGGCAGGCCTGGTTCCAAGGAAACTAAACAAATCCGGGCCAATACACGAAACCCACTAAAATGCCTAAAACCAGTAGCTAGAATTGTAGATTAACATAAGGGGGTTACCAGTAAAATAGTGATGCCTCGTGTTTTGCTTATCTAACCTATTGAAACCACGAGATAAACGGGGCTAGTCTCCCATAGGGAGCATGGGTAGGGAGGAGAATATGATAAAAGTCTGGACTATTTTCGGGATACTCCTAGCAACAATGCTAATAGGAATCGCGTGCTTTGGAGGAGACGAAACCGCGGCCCTCGATAAAGATCAATTGTCTTTAGTATCTGAAGACCCAACTGGCAGGATAGGACCTCCAGGACCTCCAGGACCTCAAGGACCTCCAGGACCTCCAGGTAAAATCGGGCCTCTCGGGGCAACCGGACCGATTGGTCCCAAAGGAGAACAGGGCTCGGCCGGAACAGTTGGCCCTCCAGGACCTGCAGGAGCAACCGGAGTTGCAGGACCATCGTCGGAACTCGTAATAGGAGGACAAAGCTGCGGAGCAGGACAGTCAGTCACTGGCTTCGATGACGTCGGTAATTTAATATGCAGCGGTGGTGAAAGTCTAACCTGCGGATCTTTGCTAAGGGAAGCCTACCTGCAAGGATGTGACCTGAGTGGATCTGACTTACGAGATATCGACCTGAGAGAAGCTATCATGACACGGGTAGACCTAAGTAGGGCAGACCTAGAAGAGGCTGACCTAGTAGGCGCAACTTTAACGGACGCCAATCTGCGGAGATCCGATCTCAATCACGCAGTCTTTAGGGATACGAAATTGAGTGGGGCAGACTTGAGTGATGCTGGTGGAATCGACGTAGATATGTCCAACGCAGATATGTCCCACGCAGATTTGACAGACACCGTATTCAGGGATAGCAATTTTGATGAAGTTAATTTAAGCTTCGCCGATCTGACAGGGTCACGTTTTGACAATACGGATATGGTAGATGCCAAATTAAGGTTCTCTGATTTTACCAACGCCAATCTCGAAGGATCAAACCTGAATAGGGCCAAAATAAATGGAGTTATATGGGACAACACGATTTGTCCCTCCGGCGATAACAGCGACAATGTTGGTAATACTTGTTCGGGATATTTGAGATAAATAAACAAATCGAAGCTTGAAAAATAAAAGAGCCTTCCAATAGGAAGGCTCTTTTACTTTAGAAAAACCAGAGTTACTCCATCACTGGAATTCTCCGGATCTGGCGTGGCTAACTTAACCAAAGGATGATCAGACAGATATTCTCGAACAGCGGTTCTTAGAGTACCTGTACCCTTACCATGTATGATACGCAGCTCATCCACATCTTGCGCCACACCGTGACGCAGCAATTCTTCGATCTTATCCAGCGCCCCATGAACCCGTTGGCCTCTAAGATCTATCTCAGGATCAAACGATATTTTTGGTAGATTATTTCTTGGTACCGTGGCTTCATACGCTCTCCCAGAATTATCAGATTGTCTAGTCATTTGCAGACCACTGTTTTCAGATCGCCCAACCGGAGCCAATCCTTCCAACTGATAAATAGGGATCTTCGCTCTCATGGTTCCCAAAGAAACTTCAATATGATCATCTTCTCCAGATGGATTGATCACGACAACTGGGCGAGGAATACCTCTGATGTAGACTCTGTCTCCACTAACTAAATCCCTTTGCCACCCGGTCCGAGATAACGAAATCGGGTCCCATTCCGGAGAATTAATAGATCTCCGGACTTCATTTAATTCTAGTCTCGCTTCATCAATAGAAAGGTCATTACCACCAAGTCCCTTATCTAATTCAACATCCGGATTACCGAGGCTAGATATAGTTGGTTGTTGTATAAAACGTTCGACTCTTCGTAACCTATTTAAGAGCTCAGCAGTTTGCTGTTGTAATTCGTTTCTTGCTTCCTCTACTAAGTCCTCTTTTATGGTTTCCAAATTAGCCAAATTGTGCTCCACCTCCTCCCGTTGCTTCACTGCATCAGCTAAATTCTCTTCCGCCTCTATATTTAACCTGTTGAGAATTTCACGTTCTTTCTGCAAATCTTGTATCAGTTCTTCAGCAACTAGTTGAGATGGCGCCATCAATGATCGCGCTTGGTCTACAACTTGAGATGCAAGCCCAAGACGTGTGGCTATGGTCATCGCATAGCTCCTACCGGGTAACCCCATAGTAATCCTATAGGTCGGGGCCAATGTGACGGGATCAAGATCTACACTGGCGTTCATCATCCCACCGTGTTCTTGAGCATAAGCAGCAACTACTCGATGATGGGTAGTGGCTATAGTTAAGGCTCCCATATCTTGGAAATGACTCAAAATGGCTTCGCTCAAGGCTGATCCTTCTTCCGGATCGGTACTAGTCCCTAATTCGTCGATCAGCACTAAGGATTTCATGGTTACTCGTTCCATGATCCACTTAAGGTTACTGATATGGGAACTAAAGGTAGAAAGGGATTCTTCTATGCTTTGCTGATCACCTATATCTACGTATATACCATCCAAAATTGGGAATATAGCCTCTTGGGCCGGAACGTGTAGGCCGGCATGGGCCATGAGAGCGAATAGTCCTACCGTCTTAAGAGCTACAGTCTTACCACCCGCATTCGGTCCAGTGATAACCATGACGTTGGGATATACGGATTTATCCTGATAGTGAATCGGAGTTTCCTCCTGATTATTAGGCTCAGTGGTAAGAGGTTGCCCTAAACTCAAACTAATCGGAACTGCATCCTGTAATATCAATGGATGGCGAGCTTGAATCAACTTTATCCCTCTGCCAAACACCTGATCGACCGTCATTCGAGGCGCAATACCGGACCATTCGATAGAACAACGTCCCTTGGCAATCGCAAGATCCAACTTGCCTAACAAAGATAACGTTAACTGTAAGTCGGAACCCGATTCCGCGACCAAATTAGATAAGTCCCTTAGGATCCTTTCCTCCTCTCTTTGCTCAGATAATAATGCCTCTCTCCAACGATTCCCGAGTTCAATAGCCCCCATAGGTTCAACGAAAACAGTTGCACCACTATCTGAAACATCATGTACGATGCCTGGAACCTGTGATTTACACTCAGCCTTGACCAATAAGACCAAGCGTCCGTTACGTTGAGTAATTATCGGTTCTTGTAATACCCCTTGCCGTTGTCCTCTCCTTAAACCACGATCCATAATTTCATTAAGCTGCCGATATGCAACTCGGGTATCTTGCCGCAATTGATATAAGTTATCACTAGCACCATCAAGCACTTCCCCGCTTGGGCTGATACAAGTTCTGATCGGAGTTTCCACATGCCTCAAATCGGGAATATCCAATGCGATGTTATTCAATAACGGTAAATCAACTCGAGTTTTTAAATTGGTTTGATTGACTCTAGAAATTCTGATTAACTCGGCTATTGAAAATAATTCTCCACCTCGCAAAACTCCGTCTAGAAGGACCCTTTGAATCCATTCATCCAGATCCTCATCTGGACCGAACTCCAAGCTGCCCGTTTGATCAATCAATGTACGGGCTTCGCTGGTTTCTTGTAATCTCGATGCAATCTCGAGTGGAGAAGTAGCTGCTCCCAACCCAAGAGCAGCTCTACGACCTTGGGAGGTTCGAGTCAGACTAGATAATTTGACCTTTATTTGATCAAACTCCAGCAGCATACTCGAGCGCTCGAAGCCTGTTATATTTAATAAGTCGGAATTAAGGTCAGGTCCCAAGGCATCAGTACTCATAAATTCTCTAATGTCTATTGAAGACTATTATATTCTAGCGTGCAGGCTATACATCTTGATCTTACTACTAAATAATTGGATACAACCTGCTCTCTTTTAAAGACGATGCAACCGATTCTAAGGTATCTCGTTTTGGATCGCGAACGTTTAACCGCCTGCTAAGAGTAATATTTTCCAGACCAGCCAGCATTGGGCATTTTTTTACCAACCCATTCAACGTAAATTTTTCGCCACCCAAGAGCACAAATTGAATATTCCCTAAATGCGGTGTGAACTGATCCTTGATCGCCTGACAGGTTTTTTCATAAATCAGTTTTATTTGCCCTTCCCTAATACGAGAATATCGTTTCTGAGACGTACCTCCTGCCGCATGGCGTCCTTTAACATATCTCGTATCTGTTTTAGAAGAAACTAACTGGTCGCCCTCGTAAACAGCAACAGCAAATCTACCGAGACGCAACAATACGACTCCGACATTGTAGGGTTTATCTAAAATATCTTGGAGTGGTTGCAAATTCCACGTGCCGAACAATTCGCTATCGGTTAGAGGAAACGGAGGCAATATGATTAACGCATGGTCGCCGCTACTTAAACCAATTAACCCCGTCTCAGACTTTAATATTTTATGGTCGAGAGTTGCCAAACGCTCGACCCATGGCAACCGAGACGAGTCCCGAGCGGCCATAAAATTAGATTGATCACCAGGTTTTAGATACAAGCTCGATACTAACTGATTAGAACCACAATTGATCCTAGTCAATAAATTATCTAGCTCTGATCTATTAACTTGTTGCCCAGGTGTTATCCCTAGATCTTGTAGTGTAGTATCGCTCATCCTTATTCCATGATCCTATCACCGCACGAGGTATGTCTCGGATATATACCTTGAATTACAATACTCACAATCGGTCAGATACTTAATCATAACGTAATATGCTATGATCGTATCATAGACGACTATAGAGAAGTTTCAGCATGAACGGCTGAGTTATTGTTGTAAAAGAGTACGGCAAACCATTTGAGACCCAAGAACACGACGTACCGGAGCCGGGTAATGGTGCTGTTCTTTTACGCATGACGTAAGATGGACCATAACGCGATTAGTAAGTGAGTATAATTATGCTTTCATCACAGCGATAAAATTAACTATCTTTAATCGGAGGAAGGTAGCTTTCTGGGTTCTTGCAATTCCATAGAAGTTCCGTCGTATTTAAGATCACATTTACCCGCTTTGGTCACCAGAACAGATACCGCCCCATCAGCAGCATTAAACCTTTTTCCTAAGGCAAGCTCTTGGGCATCGTCAGCTGGCTGAGCACCCTGAAAAGCATCCTCCGAACCTTTGGGCTGTAGCGGAATATCTCCGTCCGTCAGTTCACCATCCCCTCCTTTAGTTACCACCATTTCCGCGCCACCTGGACTAACATATCTCTGTCCTGTTTTAACCATTCTGCACTTACCCTATCGTATTTAAGTTTATGACCGGGATCTTGCCAAAGACCCTTAAAAAACACCATCTGGATTTCGGATTATAATAAGAACACCATATCGGGTCAACGGATCAGATAACACCCACACAATCTAAAAGCTTTTATATATTTATTTCAAAATATCACGTATGGCAGCCATGATCTGGTTTGAGTCGGGAATACAATAACTCTCCAAGGCAGGGCTATAAGGTATAGGAACATCCGGAGCACAAACTCGTTTCGGTGGAGTCTTTAAGGCTCTAAAAGTATCCAAGTCTTCAGTGATCACAGCCATAATCTCGGCCGCCGCGCTTCCGGTAATACATGCCTCGTCTACTACTATTACTCTCCCAGTTTTACGAACTGATCCCTGAATCGCCCCTCTATCTAATGGAACCAAAGAACGAGGATCTAAAATCTCCACTGATACTCCCTCGGATTCCAATGCCTTGGCTGCAATTAAACTCTCATGAACCATCTCTGCTATGGCAATAATAGTTACATCTTGACCCTCTAGTTTGATATCGGCCTTCCCCAAAGGTATCGTGTATTCTTCCTCGGGGACAGGACCGCTTAAATCGTCCAGACTAAAGGCTTGATGCTCAAAAAACACCACCGGGTTGTTATCTCTAATTGCCGTCTTCATCAATCCCTTAGCATCATAAGGAGTTGATGGCATCACGACTTTAAGCCCAGCTAAGTTCAAAAACATAGGATGAGAACTTTGACAATGTTGAGCAGCCGCCGCTCTACCACTTCCTGTAGATGCCCTAAGCACTAGCGGAAAAATTGCCTGTCCTCCTAGCATATAATGGGTTTTGGCCATTTGGTTAACAATCTGGTCCATAGCAGTGAAGGCAAATGTCATAAGGCCGGGACTTACAATAGGCCTATACCCACTGCCAGCCGCTCCAATCCCAGCCCCTATGTATGCATCCTCGGAAATTGGACAAACTCTGACTCGAGTTTCTCCAAATTCAGGTATCAAGGATTCCAGTGGTCCCAGACCGCCACAAAGGTGAAATACCCGGGGATCCCTTCTCATTTCTTCTTGAAAAGCCTCAACCAGAGCTTGTACAAATGTAATATTTCTCATGGAAATGTCCCTTGGCAATTTAATATTTAGATTAGCAGCCTCATACTTTTTATGGTGCGAAAACCTGAGTCAGGGCATCTTCAGGTCTAGGCAAATCTCCTGATTTAGCAAAATCGACGGAGTCATCAACAGAAGATGCAATTTCTTTTTCAATGCGTAACAACTCGTTTGATGAAGCTAACCCTAGCTCTAAAATTTTTTGTCGTAACTTTCTAATGGGATCACTTACAGGCAGGTCAGTTGATGATACCGATTCCTCAGCAGACAATTCATCCTCAACATAGGTGCGATAAGTTTTGCATTCTAGTAAAGTCGGACCTCCACCATTTCTAGCGCGTTCAACGGCTTGCTCCATGGCTTCGCGTACGGCCAACACATCGGTGCCATCAACTGTTATTCCCGGTATCCCATAAGAGACCGCTCTTACAGAAACATCTTCGACAGAAAGAGCATAGGATGCTGGTACGGCGATAGCCCAGCCATTATTTTCACATACATATATGACCGGTAACTTCCAGATCGAGGCTAAATTAATAGAACTATGGAAAGTGCCTTCATTTGATGCCCCGTCACCAAAGAAAGCTACCGCTACCTGATCTCCACCATCCATCTGAGCCGCTAGGGCAGCTCCAGTGGCGATTGGAAGACCGCCTCCGACAATCCCATTTGCTCCCATCATTCCAATTTCAAAATCTGCCAGATGCATTCCACCACCTTTACCATGACAGACTCCATTGCTCTTACCGAAAAGTTCCGCCATCATTCCTCGGATATCCATACCTTTAGCAATAGAGTGACCGAGGCTACGATGAGTGCTGGTTATACGATCCTCTTGGCGAAGAACTGCACAAATTCCAACGGCTGATGCTTCTTCCCCCTCATGGGCTTGCATAGGAGTAGGGATATTACCAAGTTTCGACTCTTGAGCAGCTCTACGAATGAATACTCGGATCGTGACCATCTTCCGGTAGATTTCTAGGACCTCCAAATTATCTAGCGCCATGTATAACCTCACTAGGAAGTTTTTGCTACTCGTAAAGGGAATTGTTAGCCGTGCTCTAAACGCCTTCGAAACCGCTAAATTCCGAGAAAGCTTAAATGATCTTGATTCCTGCAGAAAAATTTATTTAACTAAATTATTAAGGCGACTCATCTTGTAATCTTACAAGAAAACTTCCTTCTCCCAACGGTGTACCGTCTAACAGGATAGCTGCAACATGCAAACCTGGATGCTGGACTGGTATACGAAATGCTTTGATCCACCGTTGAAATAAGATCCCTTCTTCCCAATCGATCGCCTGAGTAGGAGGTGGATCTAATGGCATCCCAGGTCCCTTAATCGCCACCATCAGATGATGTGGTCCGGGTTCAGCGCCAGCAATGCAAAATGCAAGGTTCAAATCTATTTCTGCTAGAACAGGAGGCGCATTTTCTACAGAATTCGGCAAATTGGGAAGATCAATCAGATCTACCACATCGTTCAAAATCAATTCACCTTCGCTGCCCTCATCGGTACCACGACAAAAGATTGCGTATTTTAGGTATGGCTCGTTCGGTAAAGAAGTCAAAAAATGTACTCCTGCCAGTACTGATGAATCATTTTACCATGCCCCTATAGCGACAAATCACACTGGCCCAAATGATATCTTGCTTTAGGAAGATTTTATTGAGAAACTGGACTAACCTTGAACTACAGGAGGTGATCAGTCATGGGGTTATCCAATGCCAAATTTTCCGAAGGTATGAACACTTCTCAATATGTAGACTCCATCAAGGTCAACAAAGAACCATTCCTCGATATCTACTCAGCCACCCAGGTCCCCGAAACGGTTCAGAACTTTTTTGATACCCCCGGTCAAACGATCAACCTCGCTGTTTTCACTTCAGATTGGTGTGGGGACGCCATGAGCACCACGCCGGCCATATTAAAATTAGCTGACAGTACCAACAATATAAACCTTGAGATATTTAATAGAGATGATGAACTAGAGTTGGCTAATAGCTTTCTACCCGAGAATCGGGCTGGTACCACTCCTATATTCGTGGTACTCGATAAAGATATGAGGCAAATTTCAAGATTTATTGAAACCGCCAATTCGCTGGTACCACGAATAGATGCGATGGATGAACAAATTAGTAAGGAAGTCGCAGGTGAGGGAGACAATGCTAGAGCGGCCGGTAGAGGCAAGAGAACGGCCTTCCGGGTTTCTCATGCCGGTGAATGGAGTAATATCATTTTAGAGGAGTTCACAAATGTCGTTTCAGAGGGACTTCAGCTCCCCCTAGATCAAAGACCGACCCAAGGCGGTACCAAGTGGCCTCCAGAAAGTTAATCAAACCCAAGAAAATAAAAATTTAAACATCCGGATAATGAAAATGACAGATGGCATTATAAATATGGACGACATGGAAGCAGTTTTCTCCGTCACGGATGCATATGGGATACACAGAGAATCGGTAAGTGTCGAACTCGCTAAAGAGGATCCGGGTTCTGTCCAAAAACAAGCCGATCAATCTTTAGGAATAACAATACCGGCTACTATCCCCCTAACGGATTTCGTAGAAACACTACGTATAGAGTTAGGATCTCTCGGCTTCTTACCAATAGAAGATGAAGAGGAGTGAAAAGACACCAGTTTACTCAAATAAAAAACTCTCCCTTTTCACTCCTCCAAGTGAGATTTAGTAGCCAGGCTCTCTCCACTCAAAAGCTAATTGCGCATATCGAACAAATACTGCCCCCCCAGGTGCGGCCATTGGGCCATTCATACCCAAAATAGCTATGGTATATTGGTCACCTGGTTTAGGTTCAGGGGTCATTACTATCCTCTGCGGCACATTAAAACCCTGAACTGTTGCCCTTTCTCGATCACACTCACCATTAATCCATACTTCCCCGTAATCATCGACGCAGGTTTCGAACAACATTCTGGACCCTGCTAACTCCCTGCCTCCCACGGTCTGGGGCAACGTCACCTTGATACGGTACCATGCAAAGGCCACACCTCTGGAATGCCATTTCGTTATATCTTCTCGAATATCCCAACTTGAATCATCGAAATCCGGCAATCGAGCAGGTGTCCCCTCTAATTCGGAAACTACTCCCTCATTTGGTTGACCTGGTACTAACCCTGGGGCGAATCTCCATACACCATTAACTGACTGTAGATCAGCAGAATCCTGTAAATTGAGTGTTGCTCTAGGCATTAGAATAAACCTCCTTTTTATTTAAACTAGGTGTCGATATCCAATCCAATATATTTAAATACCAACCACATGTATGCCGGAATGAATTTTGTAAATCCTGTTAATATTTACCAGTAACGGTGTAATCTGTTCTACATACTTCGAATTAGCTAACCCGCCTCCATCAACTGGTCGCAAGCTAGGAATTTTATTAGTTAAATCAAAAGCGAGTACCTTCGCCTCTTCATTATCCGAGCAAATTATCACGTCACCTTCCATGTCGACGGATTGATCCAAGAGCTCTTCAGCACTGACATTTTGGAAAGCCGAGACTATAACGGAATTTGGCAATATCTCCTGAGATTCTTGGGCGGCCGAGCCTGCTGAAACTTCAACAGCGCTGGCTCCTACACCTCGCTGGAAAATCATAGGAGCGATGACGTTTATGACTATCTTTCCATCTATAATGTGCTTTAGTTGCTCTAACAAAGCCCGTTGAGCATCGTATGGAACAGTCAAGAAAATTACGTCGGCTTCTTTAGCCGCATTGAGATTATCCGTTCCCTTAATGGAAGCATGACCTTTGGCCATATCCGTTAACTCTACCGCCGCCGTTGAAGCCCTCTCACCGTCTCTTGATCCTACAACGATTGATTCACCCGCTAAGGCAAGTCGTAAAGCCAATCCTTTGCCTTCAGGACCAGTACCTCCTAGGAATGCCAGCATTAACTTATCCTCCATCTATCCTGCATTGCAAATACTATAACATCTTCTGATCTGGAGCCTATAAATAAACCAGTGTGTGCTAAAATAAACCCCAATCGTGACACCATATTAGCTATGTCATCTAAGCTAAATCATATCTTTATCTCGACAAGCGCTCTGACTCCGACATTAATAAGGGTGGTATGTGAGCACTTCGGGATCAAGCGTAGTTTCATAAGACGTTAGAGGAGAATTCGATGGAATATGCTCCGGAGCGTCAGAGATGGATAGTAACTAATGTCTAAGATCAACAGCCACCTTTTCAGGAGACGTCATGTCCGAACGGAGACTATTAGTCTGTTTTGCCCACCCAGACGATGAAGCTTTTCCAGTAGGCGGGGCATTGGCACTTCACGCTCACCAAGGAGTAAAGATCAGATTAGTCACTACCACCCTTGGAGAAGAAGGCGAAATTCGCCAACCTGGACTTGCAACACAAGAAACATTAGGTTTAACTCGAAAATTGGAATTAGCTGCCTCTGCTGAAACTCTTGGGATACATGAGCACTCGGTACTAGGCTATCGGGATTCCGGAATGGCGGGAACTGCACCCAATAACCATCCCGATGCATATATCAACGTGCCCGATGAACTTATCGTTGAACAGCTTGTAAAACACATCCGAGAATTTAAACCCCAAGTACTTTTGACTTTTGAAAATGGCGGCCTTTACGGCCACCCTGACCACATTGCGATTTCTAGGCAGACTACTCAGGCCTTTACGCTCGCCAGTGATCCATCTCAGTTTCCTCATCAACTGGTTGATGGCCTAAAGCCGCATAAACCAGATAGACTTTTTTACAGTGCCAGACCGGTGGGTTTCAGGATGGAATGGGCCCTTAAACTACAAGAAGCTGGGATTGAAATCGAATTGCCTACACCGGAACGTGCTTCAGAAGGAACACCAGCCGATGAAATTCACTTGGAAATGGATGTCAGCGAACACCTAGATACTAAAATCGCTTGTATCAAATGCCATCAGACTCAAATGGCTCCGGACTGGCCATACGAAAAAGTTCCCCGGGCTCTGGCAGCTTCAATCCTAGGCCGAGAACATTACATCCGAGCGTGGCCGGAAGTGTCTCCCGGCGAGTCAATGTCCAATAATTTTTTCCATAGCCTGAAATAATTAAATGTTGGAATATCCTTCTTGCTAAATAGGAGCTATATTTATGAACGGATTATTAACGAGGATGCTGGGAGCAGCCTGTCTTAACCCCCATACCTTTGAAGAAATTGAAACAGATACTCGGGCCACCTTCCAAGCCGTAATCGTAGTTATCCTAGTGTCGATTTCCGCAGGAATTGGTGGCGTTTTAACTTACGGAATCGGCGGAATAATAATCGGGCCACTAGTCGGGGTTATACAATGGGCAATCTGGGCTTTCGTTACATATCTAGTTGGAACAACTATACTAAAAACGCCCGATACCCACGCAGATTGGGGACAATTGGCACGTACTACAGGGTTCGCACAAACCCCAGGCTTGTTAAAAATCTTGGGATTCCTACCGTTAAATATTGGTTCTGTAATTTTATTTATAGCATCGGCATGGCAATTGGTAGCGATGGTAATTGCCGTCAGACAGGCCCTAGATTATAGGTCTACCTGGAGAGCAGTAGCAGTAGTGGTCATTTCTTTCATAATCTCCATGATTCCTCTGATAATCCTACAGTCCTTAATGTCACCTTCCCCAGCCGGAATATAGAACATTAGATGAGAACTAAATCGCAAATCAGAGAATCCGTATGGACTTCGTTGGAGCAATCTGGAGTAGTCCAAGGCCACTATGCCCACGATAAAATTCCAGATTTTTACGGATCAACTGAAGCAGCACAAAGGGTTTTCGATTTAAAGATATGGAAAGAGGCTACTACCGTTAAAAGTAATCCTGACAAGGCCCAGCAACCGGTCAGGCAAAGGGCATTAGAAGAAGGTAAATTACTCTATATGGCCGTACCACGATTACGAGAAGAAAAGTGTTTCGTAGAGCTTGATCCGGTACATCTCACATGCGCTCCCGCTCAAGCCGCTACCATTTCGGGAGCTTTTAAAACAGGAAAGCTTGTCTATGTGGAAGAAATGTCAAAAGTAGACCTAGTGATATCAGGATCAGTTGCGGTCAACCGAATTGGGATTAGAATCGGAAAGGGCGGAGGATTTGCTGACTTAGAATATGGTTTGGCAGTGGAAGCTGGAGTAATCGGATCGAACACACCTGTCATTACGACAGTACACTCGCTTCAGGTCCTTGATGAAGATTTACCAAAGTCCCAACACGATGTCCCTATAGATTATATTATCACTCCCGAAGGCACTACAAAGTGTACCGGAGAGCTCGCTCACCCTATAGGGATCTACTGGGAGGATCTAGACGTTGAGAAAATTTCTGAAATCCCGGTGCTTCAAATCTTAAAACTTCGGAAGTGACTAAACCACTTTAAGTTCTGGCATTACTTCTCTCGCGAACAGCCGCATACTTTTCTCGGATTCCTCAACAGGCATTCCAGCGTAACTAAACACTCCGATATACGAATCATTCCCACTTAACACATTGATATCCAGAACCTTCTTATAACACTGTTCGGGTGTTCCCCATACCTGTAAATTGACGAAAAAATCTAATACCTCTTCATCCCCATAATCCACGATCTTCTCCGCCATTTTGCCGTAGTATTCATAACCACTTACGGATCTTAAATGATCTTCTTTAAACTCATAATGATCCATAACAGTTTGCCAGTAACCACCGATATACTTACGGGCCATTTGATAAGCTATTTCTTCATTTTCATGGCAAAAAGTCCAGGCTGCAACCACTGGAGGTGGAGGTTCGTCTTTGATATTTTGACGGTAAAATTCCCTGTATGCCTCAAGGTCCCTGCCGGTTTCTTCCCACGGTTTTTGGGGAATGACTAGCATTCCGACTCCCAGTTTAGCCATGATCTGAGACGATTCGGGAGATATAGCAGCGGCATATGTTCTACCTTGAAACGTTCGAAAGGGCTCGGGCCTTATGTGGCGTTTCGGTTGTCTTATAAATTCTCCGTCATATTCGCAGAATCCATCTTCCAATCCATTCAGAATACACTCTGCTGATTCGATAAATCGAGTCCGCGATTCAGCCATATTTAACCTGAAACCATCATACTCTACTCGGGCCAAACCCCTTCCAATCCCCAATATCATTCGACCATCACTAAGGTTATCTAACATCGAGATTTCTTCAGCTACTCGGATTGGATCATGCCATGGTAAAACTACAACCATAGAACCCAGTTTGATTCTCTGGGTTCGTCCAGCCATATAAGAAAGAAACTGTATGACATCAGGACACATAGTGTAATCCGTGAAGTGATGCTCAACTGCCCAAATCGATTCGAACCCGAGGTTTTCTACCAATCCTGCCAATTTTAATTCTTGTCGATAAACCTCGTAATCGGGAGTGGCTTTACCCGGATTTTGAAAAATAGTTGCCGTTCCTACATGCATAAGCTAAACCCCGAGCCACAGAATTGGGTACCTAAATTATTGGTGTAAATACCTATCCGAGAGTTTAGGGCAGTGATTATTAGCTGGTCAACAATTAAGAGTACACGTGTCTGCAACCAGCACGTACCATATAATAAGCATAATAGACGGATCATGGACGCGAGATGAATATCATAAAACTATAGGAGGAAGATATTATGGAATTTGAACAAGCCAAAACTTTTCTTGCCAGCAACCACAGGGCAGTGGTAAACACTATCAATCCCAACGGATACGTCCAATCTAGTATCGTAGTAGCCGGAGCATATAACGATTACTTGGCTTTAGTTTCTATTCGAGGTAGTTCTTCAAAAATTACGAACTTAAAGAAAAATCCAAAATGTACAGTTAATGTAACTAGTTCCGATTGGCGTAATTATGTCGTGGTAGAAGGGGACGCCACATTAATTGATTCTACCAATACAGCAGAAGAACCCTTAAGACTCCAGCTTCGAGAAATCTTCCAAGTTTGCGGAGACGGGACTCATTCCGATTGGGACGAATATGACCGTGTCATGAAACAACAAGACGCCGTAATCGTTTTAATTAACCCTCTAAAAGTCTACGGCTTGCTCCGGTAGTAAGCCAGTCCATTCCGTTTATCTAAAACACGAATCTATATTTTGGAATTTAACACAAATCATAACGATTCAGTATCACACCTAAGCACTTCGTCAATAAATTAACGTATTTCGTCGATTGAATGGGTAATACCGACACTTTTACATTCTTTCTTTTAAAATATTAAGCGCTTGTGCTTGACTTTCGTCGATTAATGTGGCACATTGCAAGCTATTAGCTTAACGATATTAAAATACTGATTATGATTTCTTAATCAGTCCATATAATGGGATAAAGAGGCGTTATCGTAATCTAATAATGGCTACTAACCACATAAGGAAATCGTCCTAAGGAGATGTACTGTGATTAAAATGAAGAACCTCAGCCTCAGAACCTTGATTCTTATTCCTGTCATAATCTCCCTATTTGCAATAGTCGCTTGCGGATCGGCGGCGCAACCAGAGGCCCAGGCACCAGTAGAAGCACCTAAAGCCTCAAGCGCCCAACCCACAGCAGCCCCTCAAGCCGCGGCAGCTCCCGCAGATACAACTGAAGCCAAAGACGAGTTGGTCTTTGTCATGGCTGCAGAACCCGGTAGCGTTGATCCATGGGATCCCAACTGTAACGCCACCCTAGATACTGCCGTCTGTAATGAAATAGTCAACGAACCCCTAACATGGATTACCAGCGATACATTTGAAGTAGTGACCTTATCTGGGGTCGAAAGCTGGGAACAAATTGGACCCAAGAAATGGAACTTCAAACTTCGCGAAGGGGTAAAGTTCCATAACGGAGAGCCATGGAACGCTGAGACAGTTAAAGCTGGAATGGACCAAAACGGGAACGCCGAGAATTCGTCCCAAAGTTACAGCTATCACGGCGCATTACACGGGGAAGTGATAGATGAATTGACTGTTCAAGCAGTCTGTGAAAAAAAATGTCCCATCCTACCTAGGAGTATGATTTTCAGTAGATTCCAAGCTCCTGACTGGTATGCAGCACAGACTGTTGATGACCGTAGCAGACACTTGTATGGTATCGGACCGTACAAGCTCATCGAATGGAGACCGGGAATAGACATTACCATGGAGATGAATGAAAACTATGTCCCGAATCCGGATAACTCTATTGCTGATGCGCAGGCACCCCACATTAAAAACCTCACCAACTTGTGGCGCGGTGAAGAATTGGTTAGAGCTGCTATGGTCCAGACAGGTGAAGCTGACTGGGCAGCTGACATAGGGCTAGAAAACCAAGCGAGCGTGCCGCAATCGAAGATATCAGGGACCACCGAAGTCTACGCTCTGATCTTAGATACTATGTGGCACCCTGAATTAAAGAAGAAAAAGGTCAGGGAGGCCCTGAACCTGGCTATCGATTGCGAGGCCATAACAGATGCCCTTCTTGAAGGGATGCCGTGCTGGGGTAATATATCTCCAGCTGGTACTGTGGGACTTACCCCTGAGAACTCTGCAGCATACGGATATGACCCCACCCGAGCCAAACAATTACTGGAAGAAGCGGGTTACGATCCTAAAAATACTATCAACGTCCATACTAGGACAGGTCGCTGTTGTAGGGACATGGAATTCCAAGAAGCTATCTTATCTTACTGGCAGGAAGTCGGGGTTACATCAGAATTTGCTGTATTAGAACGAACTCGAAGCAAAGAGATAACCAGCTCAGGTTGTGGCAGGTTTAAAGACGACGATACTTATGTCGGTGTTTGGGATTGTGCTCAACGAGAACCCCCAGGACCCAACTACGCAACCGCACACGCCTTTACAACCGCTACGTCTAACGAAATGCTAGACACGCAGGTCCAGGCTAATCGGCGGGCTGGTTGCGTTCATACAAGTTCCTTCGCCTGTTACCCAGAAATTTGGGAAAAATCTTTGGTTGCCTTTGAAACACCACCGGGACCCGACAGAACTAGTCGTATGGTAGAAATTGCGGATTTCATCCATGACGATTTTATCTTCATCCCTCTAGTACAAGTACAATATGTATATGGGCTAGCTGGCAATCTGGATTGGGAACCGCTATATGCACCTAGGTTGCGGGCAAACACTATGAAATTCGAATAAAGTAAAGTCTAAACGGTGACCTAAAACTGCTGTAACGTAAGAAGCCCAAAAGATCTCTTTTGGGCTTCTTAAAAAATCGCAAGCAAAATACGTCTCAAATGTGAATATTAGTTGTAAAATCTATCGATATCGTGTAAGCTGGCACGCGCAATAATAGAACATTTTTTAAAAAATGAATTGTAATTAACCGGTAGAAACAACTCTACAAAAGATCACACCGGAGTAAACAGTGCGGAATTATTTTATCAAACGTCTAGGTCACTCCGTTTTTATTGTTGCAGGCCTGATGGGTCTGCTATTCTTCGCCATTAACATCCTAGGTGACCCCGTACAACTACTACTTGATGAAGAAGCATCCCAAGAAGCAGTTGACGCTCTTAGGAAGAAATTTGGGTTCGACAGGCCTCTCTATGTTAGATTCGGCGACTTCTACTGGGACCTAATTCGGGGTGATTTCGGCAAGTCTATTCGGCATAGGATAGATGCCAGAGAGATGATTTGGTCCCGCTTACCTAATACAGCTATTCTTGCCGTCATTGCCTGGGGTATCGGCGCTGTTGGCATTCCACTGGGGATGTTGGCCGCTAGACGGCCCCGTGGCATGATAGACCGTATAGTAAATATTCTTTCATTTGCAGTGATTTCTATCCCGGAGTTTTGGTTAGCTCTGATGCTAATCTTGATTGTATCCGTTCAAATGGACCTACTACCAACATCCGGATTTTCGGGGTTAGGCCCTGAAGGTTGGAAATTCATGGTCCTTCCTGCAATGGCTCTTTCTCCAAGGGTGGTAGGTAGAAACGCTCAGATAACAAGGGCAACCATGATCGAAGAGATCGGGCGACAATACGTGGCCACAGCTCGAGCAAAAGGATTGGCTGAAAATAAAGTCCTGTATGCTCACGTATTTAAAAACGCGGCGATCTCGATTGTAACGTTGATGGGTGACGAACTCGCTGGTTTTATGAACGGTTCTACTATCGTAGAGGTAATATTTGGATGGCCTGGTATTGGATTACTCTTGATTCAAGGCATAAATGCTAGAGACCTACCGGTGGTCACAGCAGCAGTTTTCGTGATAGCGCTCATGGTGATGGTAGTTAATCTAGCAGTCGATCTGATCTACAGTTGGCTGGATCCACGTATTTCATACAGCTAGCATTAAGGTCCTGACTATCACATCAGAAAGACTAGGAGATTCCTCGGTAATATTTTGTAGAGGACTCAAAAGATGGCACAAATCGATACTACAATAATTGAAGAAAAACCAAATCGTTTAGTGGCTATATGGCGACACGCCCTTGTTCAAGCATTTTTGAACGACCCAATAACTTTAATATCAGGAACCTTCTTGGTTTTGGTTTTATTAGCAGTCATTTTTGCACCGCTTGTAGCACCCTATGATCCACAAGATCAACAACTGCGATTGAGGCACCAACCACCTTTGTCCACTGGGGTAGCTACGATCCGTACAGTTGACCCGCCAGTAGAAGAAACTAGATTCTTTATCATAGGTACCGACCACTTGGGTAGAGGATATTTCAGCCGATTGGTTTACGGCGGTCGGATATCGCTCTCAGTTGGGATCCTTGGGGTACTGTTATCCAGTAGTATAGGAGTATTTCTCGGACTAATCGCTGGATATTATCGAGGAATGATAGACGACATCATAATGCGAGCAGTCGATGTCTTTATGGCAGTTCCGCTTCTACTCCTAGCACTCATGGTCCTTTTCATTCTGGGACCCAGTTTCGTCAATATACTCATCGTGTTCGCCGTAGCCCGTTGGATGCTCTATTGCAGGGTAACCCGGGGTGTCGTAATGTCGCTACGAGAACAAGCTTTTGTGGACGCAGCAAGGGCCATAGGGTGTTCAGATAATCGCATAATAACCAGGCACATACTTCCAAACTTGATTACACCGTTACTTACGTTGGCAGCTCTTGATGTGCCACGAAACATTCTGACGGAATCAAGTCTCAGTTTCCTTGGGTTCGGAATTCAACCCCCTGACTCTTCTTGGGGTCTCATGCTATCTCAGGGGAGACAATATATTGTTACAGCATGGTGGGTTGTAGTTATGCCCGGTATGGCAATATTCTTGACGGCACTATCATTCAACTTGTTTGGTGTTTGGTTGAGAGCCGTAAGTGATCCTCTACAAAGATGGAGATGGTTAAAAGCCACTAAAGAGTCCAAAGAGGCAGGGGTCCAAATGTAGCTGGCAACTCTTATATAACGATCCTGAAAAACAGAACCTCTCTGTAACTACAGAGAGGTTCTGTTTTTTTCCGCGCCTAAAGGTTTCCAAACCTCTGCCGGTCTTATCCCAACTGATTCAGACGCCACCTGTGAAGAATCGTCGACGTTGAAAAACAAACTATACAAGTCCTTCTAACCCCCAAGATGAAAAACCCACTGGAGTAATTAGCGATCCGATTCCATGGGATACTTTCCAATTGGATGGACACAAAACTAGTGGAATGACAGCTGAAAAATTATACAAAACGGAAACACTAAAATGGAATGCACCTATCCTATCTTTCGGTATAGAGCGACCCTGCTCTATGGTAATCGGGTCATCTACAAGAGCCGAAAAGCAATTCTGGCCCTTGAACTTAGATACTCTCACGAAAACCTCTAGCAGTGTAGGGCATCAACAGATATTACCGAGGTAACAACCAATTAAGGTAGCACCGATTGCCAAACGGGATACTGAGCCAATGGATCACTTCAAAGAAGATCATGCGCTCAAGTACACCAGATCTAAATGCGGTCAGATAACAGAAGTTAAGATTATTACAGGTCCCGTTCCGGAGTTTGCAGCTGCTAATGTTACTGGAACCCGAATAGCTAAACCAACCGTTAATCAACTACGTAAAGGGTTCAGGAACGAATTAGTCGCAATCCTTTCATCTGTTTTTAGATCTAGATGACTTTGCCGTTGACGATCCGCAGCTAATCAATAGAATTATTCTAAACATACCAACTGTACAATCACTCATTAGCCTCCGATATTTGACGTACGACCAATGTGCTAACGGAAGAATGGAGCGAAACCGATCAAGTATGTATTGTTTTAAGCGCGGGATGAGCGACTATGTGGCGATCCGTAAAATGTGTTACGCACAAAATATACTCAAAAAATAAAGAGGCGCCCAATTAAATTGGGCGCCTCTTTATTTTTTACCGAACTCTTTTTTAGTCGACGAAACGCATACTACTGACTCGAATAGCTGGATCCAATCGAGGCTCCCATATCAATTTCGGATCAGCCGCATAAATCATAGGAAGATCGAAGAGAGGTATAAACAGAACATCATCATGGAATGTATCTGCTAACTTCTCCAGAAGTCGCTGTCGTTCCTCCCCTGACGCCTCTAGCGCAGGGACAACCTGATCTTGTATACCACCCGGACTCGTATCGCAAATGAGCGACCTTATACCTAGACAACTCATGTAATATCTAACCTGACGACCGAAGTCCAAAGTCTCATTAGATGGTTGGTTTCCGGTCAGGTCTGCATGCGGGCAGTCAGCGCCACCCTTAGCAAGAGCCGCATTCATATCATCTTTCGTAATCTCGTCTTTATCGGGATCCCGTCCAGACGCAGCTACTACTTCTTGAACTGCTTTACCTACCGCACACTTACTCATGGTAGACCTAATTGAGGGTTCAACTATATTAAGTTCTGCGGAGATTCCTACTTCCTTCCAGTATCCAACTAGAGCTTCCGCAACCTCTACTTGCTTGGGAACACGAGCACCCCGGCTCATTATAGTAATCGTGTTTGCCGGATCATACCCGGCTTCTTGCAAAAGTTTCTTTGATAATGCTGGATCAAATTTGTAGGGCGCAGTGTTTCTCTCACTAGCACCTATAATGCCGGGCCATATGATATTTCCTCGGCATGTGGTGTAACCACTATAGAGTTCGTCGACTAATTCTTGACAGTTAATAGCATGTACCATCGCCTGACGAACCTTTTTCTTCTTCATCTCGGGATGCCACACGGTATCAGTAGTAAGCGAATAGCTTTCTGCAGAGGAGCCAAACCTAAGCTGCTCTGGCGATAGAGAGCCAATGCCATCAATACCTATATCCCAGCCCATGTCAGCCTCACCGGCTTTAACCATTGCGGCAATCACCGTGGGTTCATCCCGCCATAGCCAGGTTATATTCTTGATAGTAGCTTTTTGGAATTCAAAATGATCCCCAACAGGAACGTAATCTTCATAGGCTTCCTGTTTGATGGAAACTCCTGCATCCCATGACACATGTTTATATGGGCCAAAACCCACACTCTCTCTAATGGTTACATCTTCCGGGTTGTTCGCATGCCATTCTGGTGCCTCAAAGTTCAAGAAAAAGGAAGTATTAGGGAATATTGGGCAGGCTTCTTCACAATTGAGATTGACAGTGAAATCATCAACTTTTTCAGCAGTGTAAGCTCCTGTGTAATTTATACTCCCACCACCTGAACTAGGATTTCCTTCCGATGCAAAACTGTAGAGGGCAGCATCAGCATTCCATTCCTCGCCGTTATGGAATTTAACTCCCTCCCGTAATTGGAATTGCCAGGTATCCTGGTCTATCTGCTCCCATCCTACGGTACCACTGGTGGGTACAATTCTTAGATCATCGCCGGACTGCCATGTTAATGGATCCTGCAGATTTGCCCGAGTAATGGCAGCGTTAAGCGCAGCACCGATTGAGTGTCGTGACCCTAGTGCTATCGGCTCCTCTGGCACCACAAGGGTAATCTCGTCCCTCCCAGAGGCTACTGTTGCTGATTCTGAAACTTTCGCAGCCTCAGGGCCAGTCGAACTTGGCGCGGCCGCAGGCGCTGCTGCGCCACCGCAAGCTAAGGCAAAGACCATCATACTGGCCAATATTGCCCATAGTGAGATTTTAGTCTTAACCAAGAATTTCATCTAGTTTCCCTCCATTGTTTCGTATATCTCCGTTATCGAAAATATCTAAAAGAAAGGATATAGTCATCATATAACTTATTCAAGTGATTAACTGCCAAAACATGCTACTTATTTAAGTTTCAAAATCCTTAGGGAGCTATAAATGCCCTAATACAATTCTTAATTATACCGATCGTATAGACGTATTTGAAACAAAATGTTTTAATTAAATGCAACTATTCCCACTGACTTAGAAGCAATGTCACCTGGAGTCATACTAAAT
>Ga0209034_10000048_pt1 | contig 55489 bp, 54 predicted proteins | sample MarorgKNORR_S2LV_2_FD_188219 | JGI IMG/M metagenome (GOLD analysis project Ga0209034, IMG submission 188219) | Marine microbial communities from the Southern Atlantic Ocean, analyzing organic carbon cycling - 250m_A/KNORR_S2/LV (SPAdes) (version 2) | ecosystem: Environmental > Aquatic > Marine... | reverse complement strand
TTTGACGATATTTTCACCACCGGCCATCTCTGAAACAGAATCATAGTTAGCTACTGCCTCACCACCGGCTGCTTTAATTTCATTTACAACTTCGTCAGCGGGGGCTGCAGAATCGCCACTTCCATCCACCGCACCACCAAGATCGTTCACCACCACTTTTGCGCCCTCTTCTGCGAGCAACAAGGCAATGCCACGACCTATGCCACGGCCTGAACCGGTTACTACTGCTACTTTATCTTTAAGAAGGGTTCCCATCTTTCTTACTCCTGACTTTTTTTGCTCTTTAAACCTATCTACTTCACCAACACTATTTTGGTGCTTGTGGTGGAGATGGGTTAACTAAGCCTTGTGTGAGATGTTGTGGAGCTAGTTCTCTAAGTTCTTCTACATCCCATCTTCCTTGTTTGAAAATGGTACGAACCCGCCTTGGCAGGGAAAGCTTAGTAATGGCTCCTCCATAGACTAGGAAAGTCTGACCATTGATATTGGCTGCCTGGTCAGAGGCCAAATATGCTACAAATGGTGCTACATCCTCAGCTTCCATTTGTGAAGGTGGGGGTGCAGCTTCTCTGTCCTCTGGTCTATCGGCTCGTAATTGTCTTGCAGAATCAGGCACAGACTGGGTCATTCTTGTATTTGCCCTAGGGGAAATGGAATTCGCTGTTACTCCGTACCGACCTAGATCCTTCGCGGCAACTTTTGTGAAACCTGCGATTCCTGATTTGGCGGCTGCGTAGTTGCCTTGCCCTGTATTTCCTATCAGGCCTGACTCCGATGCGAACGTTATAATTCGCCCGCTTCTTTGCTGCCGATATAAGATCGAGGCATACTTACAAACCGTAAAAGTGCCCTTTAAATGCACCCTGATGACATCGTCCCATTCTTGCTCTGTCATATTGAAAATCATTCTATCTCTCAATATTCCAGCTACCGTGACCACAATATCTAACTTTTCATAGTTGTCCAAAGCGGATTTGACGATAGCCTCTCCGCCTTCCATTGTTGATATATCAGTGTAATTTGGTGTAGCTTCTCCTCCCGCAGCTTTTATTTCTTCTACAACTTGCTCTGCTGGGGTGTTTGAACTGCCTTCTCCGTCTAATGCAGCACCGATATCATTTACGATGACCTTGGCTCCTTCCGATGCCAACTGCTTCGCTACTCCCGCCCCAATTCCTCTACCAGATCCGGTGACTATTGCAACTTTACCGTCTAGGTAATTCGCCATTTTTTTCCTCCTGAGATTCGTTCGCAAGACAAAATTAACCTTGTCATTAGCGCGCAACGTCCATTGTGCCACAATTGGATGGAGATTGTCATAGTTGGTCTCTTATGTATTGTCTGAACTAGAATACTGAAATAAATTTTAATAAGTAAATGGTAATGCTGTGCATATTGTTCTCTATAGGCCTGAGATTCCCTACAACACCGGCAATATAATTAGACTCTGCGCTAATGTTGGTGCTGAGTTGCACCTGATTCGTCCTTTGGGCTTTGAACTTACGGAAGCAAAATTAAGAAGAGCGTCTTTGGATTATTCAGATTTAACGGTGGTAACAGAGCATGAAAATTTGGAAGACTATGTGAAAAAATATCCCGAAAGAATTTGCTACGCCACCTCTGCCAGATCGCGAAGATATTACAGTGATATAAAATTTGGAAGTAATGATTCTTATTTATTTGGGCCAGAATCTTCAGGTATTCCACCAGCTGTTCTAGATACGATACCGCGCGAAAGGCACTTACTTATTCCTATGAAACCAGGAAATAGAAGCTTAAATATTGCAAACTCTGTTTCAATTATTGCCTATGAGGCCTGGAGACAAAATAATTTTCATCAAGCTGGGCCACCAAGGTCAGGCATCAGAATGGAAAACTAGGAAAGGGAAAATATATTTATGGGTCGCTCTAGCTGGCATTACGACCACCCACCGGCTTGCACTTGCGTTAGCTGCGTAGAAAAAAGACGATCGACTGGTTCGGGTGGAATTATTCAGATGATTAAAGATTTGGTTTTATTTAAGAAGTTTAGGAGAAAAGGTTGAAGCAGATATCTCAAAAACACATTGATGAAATGATTCAACATTCGAGAGAGGATGATCCTAATGAATGCTGTGGAATATTGGCAGGTCAAGGTGAAGCGGTGACTCATCTGTACAGGGTAAAAAATTCCACTCCTAGTCCATTTAGATACGTTATGGATCCGAAGGAACAACTAGAAGTTATGAAAGACGCTGATGATAGGGGTTTGGATCTGATGTATTTCTATCATTCACATACTCACAGTCCTGCTTTTCCGTCTGATACTGATGTCAGGATGGCCGTAGAGTCCGGCTGGGTCGATTTTGGGTATGTGTTGATTTCATTAGAAAACAAAGACTCTCCCACGGTAAATTTTTTCGTAATTGACTCCGACGGATCAGTTACACCTGAAAAATACGCGGTAGTTTAGCATTTGCTTATTGGCTACTCAGCATAACGGGGCCTTCACTATGGGTTACGACGCCATCTGTAATTTCTATTGAAAGATTAACTCCTGGATTGGGACTACCTGGAGTCTCTCCTAACGGAAATATTTCGACCTTGGCTTTACCAGGATGCAGTTCTAGTGTTCCTACGGTTCCCAATCGTAATTCTTTATGTCGAGGGAATGTGATACTTCCTGAATTTATTAGCAGGACACCGTCCCTGTACTCCAATCGTTCTTGATGAGTGTGCCCAGAGATCATGATTTGTACAGGTTTGGGGAATAATTTTTGAAGATCTTCGATTGGTCTAAATTGACCTTCAAGACTATGGATCATTCCGATTGTCCAACCTTCAAGTTCGAGTATTTGAACCTCTTTCATTCTGGGATCAGGAATTGGATCATTATTACCCGTTGAACAGATTACAGGAGCATATTGTTCGCACCAGTCCAAAACCATAGGAGAAGTTAAATCTCCCCCATGAAGAATCAAGTCCATTCCAGAGAGAAATTTTTCTGGGAGGTCACCTAATTCACCTAGGGTTCTAACCCTTCCAGGAAGATGTGTGTCCGTTATTAATCCAATTAGCATCCGAAAAACTATAGTTTCGATTATGCTACTTATCAATAGGTTAAGAGGCAGGATATCCTTTAAGTTTTTGAAACCATTTGTATTTGAGTGCAAATATCCCTGTCAAGATTCCATATTGGATTAGGGAAGGTACAACAGTTGACAGTATCTCTAAATTTTTTTGATCTGCGATAAAAAGAGATGAACTTGGTATGACTGATTTTTCCAAACCTACTATAAGATGTACCCATAAATTATTTGCAATATGGACCCCTACCGCTAGTTCCACTCCCCCGTCAACCAGTGTTATTAAACCCATGAATAATCCGACAAGGAAAACAGAAATAACATACGGTAATATACCGTAGGACCAAGGTTCTGGGTTCATAAGGTGCAGTGAAGCGAAAATTGAGGACGTGACAATTAATATTGTAAGTCGTGATTTGATCAACAAGGAAAACCCTTGCATCAAATATCCTCTGAAGAATGCCTCTTCCAACCCTGCTTGTATTGGCACGAGTACCAAGGCCATTATGCCTATCACCAATAAATCTGGGACTTCACCCCGAATTTTTAGATCAGAGGAACCTGACATTAAATTGGCTGTTAAGGAGATCCCACCCAATAAAAAAAACATTGTTAATGCAAATGAGCATCTTTTATAGTCAAATCGTACTCGTTCGGTTAAAACTTGCAGTAACTTTTTGCCGTGTAAGAGGTTTAAGAAAATATAGAAGCTTGCTGCTCCTACAATAAAAGTAATATGCATCATCAGAAAATTCGGAGCTTTTGAATTTCCTGCGATTACAAGTGTTTCAAAGTCACAAGTATAGGTTCCTACTTTGACGACGTTGAGTATCCCGCAAAGTCCAACCAAGGGAAGTGATCCGATTACCTGCCACACAACTACAAAAATAATGGTGAATACCACCCAAATCCACCAATTGTTTCTACCAATTGAGGAGTTATCCAAAAAGGAAGGATTTTGGTTTCCTATGTATTCACCACAATTTTGGCAATAGGAAGCTAACGTCGAGAGCAAAGGTTTGTTGCACTTTGTGCAGGAATATTCATTTTCTTGAATTCCCATAGCCATCATACGAGGGTATCGGACAATTTAATTTGGAACAACAAATTGGTGCGGTAGATATTGGTTTGACTGCTTAGAAGGCATGTGCTAACTTCACTTCGATTATTAATACCATTTACTTGAGGGATTACTTATGGCACAAACTAGGGAAGCTGCAATTGTTGGAATACATGAATATCCGCTAAGAGTAGCGCCAGGCGTCAGCGCTTTGCAGATTAAGGCTGCTTCTGCTTCTAAGGCATTAGAGGATGCAGGCCTTTCATGGCAAGACGTTGATGCGGTTTATGACACCGGTTCCCATCAGAACATCGGGGGACTTGGCATTTCGGAATATTTGGGTTTGAACCCAAGGTTAATTGATAACACCAGTGTCGGTGGGACTTCCTATGAATTTCAAGCGCACCATGCCGCTACTATGATCGCTTCTGGGAAGGCGAGCGTTGCTTTGCTGACCTATGGTTCGACATCTCATTCTGATCGGAGAGCGATTGGAACGGCTGGAGCAACTGGCCAAGGTTCTCCCACCCCTTTCAATAATATGGAAGACCCGTGGGGAATGACTTTGATATCGGGATACGGAATGGTGAAGGCGCGCCATATGCACCAATATGGCACTACAAATGAACAATTTGCCGAGATTTCTGTGGCGACTAGATATCATGCGATGCGAAATCCAGAAGCGGTTAAAGCAATGACAGATCTCGAGTTTGTCGGGGTCAATGAAATTACCACACAGGATGTGCTGGACTCGAGGATGATTGCATGGCCTTTGCATTTGCTCGAATGTTGCATGGTTTCTGACGGGGGAGGAGCAGTGGTTATAGCTTCCAAAGAAGTTGCCAGAAATTGCAAGAAACCACCGGTATGGATAATTGGAGGGGCAGAAGCCACAAAGTATAGAGAAAATGGAGGTGATATCACTGTTAGTGCGGGCGGACAATCGGGGCCTAGGGCGTTTGAAGATGCAGGAGTATCGCCAAGTGAAATGGATGTTCTTATGGCATATGATTCCTTCTCTATAACTGTGATGTGCATGATCGAAGATTTGGGATTCTGTAAAAAGGGAGAAGGGGGGGATTACGTGAGTCAAGGAATACTTAAATTTGATCAAACCGGAGGTCCTGCCCTCAACACTGATGGAGGAGGCCTTTCGTCAAATCATCCGGGCGAAAGAGGTATTTTCTTGTTATTAGAAGCCACTCGACAATTGAGAGGAGAATCAAATTCTCAAGTGGACAATGCCAAATTGGCAGTGGCAGTTGGGAATGGTGGCCAGTTGGGTGCTAGACATGCTACTTCACCGACCATTCTCGCGGCCGATTAATAGATTAGGAGAATTAGAGATGACATTGAGACCTCAGCCAAGATTTCCTGAACCTGATACAGAACCCTTTTGGGAAGCAACGAAGAAAAAAGACCTTGTGTACCAAACCTGCGACAATGCTGATTGCACAGACAGGGTGATTTTTTACCCGAGAGCTCACTGTGACACATGTGGGACCTTAGAGACAACATGGAATACTTCAAAAGGTGAAGGCGTTGTATACACCTACAGCGTTGTTATGCAAAGTCGCCACCCTGCCTTTAAAGACCTAGGACCGTATGCTGTCGCTTATGTGGACTTGGATGAGGGTTTCCGAATGATGACCAATATTGTAAATGTGGATAATCCAATTACAGATATAAAAATTGGTATGCGGGTAAAAGTAGTTTGGCAAGAACAGGGTGATGGAGAGATAGCTCTTCCTATGTTTGAACCTGCCTGAATGGGATTAGCTGGATAGAGACAATTTAACAGACGTTGCGCATTCAAGATTAGTGTAATTTGAGTTGGGGTATTTATGCAGTACCACCCGGTCCCTTTAGAAGCAACTCTTGATTCCTTGCCTCCTTTATGGTCTGAAGATTTAATTCCCGAAATTCAGACGATATTGGAAGCTTATCCCTCAATGGTTTTTGTTTTGGATGATGATCCCACTGGGGCCCAAACAGTTCACAATGCTTCCTTTTTGACGCAATGGTCTCTTGATGTTCTTCTATCGGAAAGATATCAACCAGAAGAGGCGACTTTCCTCTTGATAAATACAAGAGCCAAAACTGAGGAACAAGCAGTCAAAATAAACACTGATTTGGGTATGGAATTCAGTAAACTGTCTCGACAGTTGAAAATACCTATATCAGTAATATCTAGATCTGATTCAACTCTTCGCGGGCATTTCCCAGCGGAAGTCGATGCTCTGGCAGAAGGAATGGGAAATTCCCACGATGGGATTATATTTATCCCCTTTTTTATTCAAGGCGGGCGTTACACCATTGATAACGTTCAATATGTTTCTGATGGCAGCATGCTTGCTCCAGTGGCCCAAACTCCGTTTGCTAAAGACTCTGCATTTGGATATGAATCCTCTAACCTTTGTGACTGGATAGAAGAAAAAACGCAAGGCAAAGTATCCTCCGAAGAGGTAATAGCCATTTCCATAGATGAAATTAGAATTGGTGGTCCTGATGTAGTCGAAGAAAAACTGAAGCAAGTGAACCGAAATGATATATGCATAATTAATTCGGCGGATATGAGAGATTTGGATGTAGTTGCTTTGGCAATTTTGCGACTTCAGTATAAATATGGGAAAAATTATTTGATACGCTCAGCGGCTTCTTTTGTTCGGTCTCGTCTTGGGCAAAGGGAAAGACCTATCTTGAAGAAAGAAGAAATGGGATATACCGATAAGGGTGGAGCATTAATACTGGTAGGATCCCACGTTCCCGGCAGCACATCGCAATTGGAGAACCTTTTAGATTTACCAAATGTGTACGGTTTAGAGTTGGAAGTCGACAAGGTACTGGGAGAGGACAAAGGACACATAGTTAGTGTAATTGAAAGAGCTAATATGCTTTTGAATGAATCTAAAGACACTGTCATATACACAAGTAGAAAAGTCATAGCGGGTTCTTCACCTGAGGAGTATTTGAAGATAGGAGCGATAATTACGGATGCAATGACATCAGTTGTTTCTGGAATTTCAGTCAACCCGAGATATTTAATATCAAAAGGGGGAATGACGTCTTCGAATATAATCGCAAATGCATTGAATATGAAGAGAGCTACTGTTCCTGGCCAAATTTCTCCTGGGGTTTTGGTTTTACAAATGGGTTCTGAATCAAAATACCCTGGATCTAAATTGATTCTTTTCCCCGGTAATGTAGGTGGACCTGCGGCAATCTCGGATGTGATATTGAGGATGAGATAATCGAGTGTTAAATGATTACATCCTCTTCTGATATTTTGAAATGGGCCAATTCAAGAAATATAGCCGTTGGTGCTTTTAATGTATATAACTTTGAAGGTGTTAAAGCTGTTGTAGAAGGTGCGGAGCAAGAAGGTGTTCCTGTAATTATTCAGCTACATCCAGCTTCGCTAGAGAGGGGAAGTAAACCTCTTATTGCAATGGCATTGGAAGCAGCTCGCTTATCGACCGTATCGATTTCCGTTCATCTTGATCATATCGACAGAATCGAATCTATTAGTGAAGGTATCAACGCTGGTATTACTTCTTTCATGCCAGATGGATCTGGGTATGACTATAAGGAAAATGTAGAATTTACCAGATTATGTGCCGAAGAAATAATAAGCATAGGAGGGTTTGTCGAAGGAGAGTTAGGGCGCCTCTCTGGTACTGAAGATAGTGTGACAATTTCGGATTACAAAGCACTTTTGACAGATCCGGTATTGGTAGATGACTACGTGATAAAGACCAAGATTAATGCCTTGGCAATTTGTATTGGCAATGTTCATGGGAAATATGAATCAGAACCTAAATTGGATTTTCCGAGACTTTATAAAATCCGTGAAACAACTCAGCTGCCATTAGTGATGCATGGGGCATCAGGATTATCAGATGAAATGATTTTGCAGTGTGTATTGGCAGGAATATCGAAATTTAATGTTAATACCGAATTAAGACAAGCATATATTTCTGGTATATCTGAGGCAGTCAATCGAGATATCACTGATTTGTTGTCAATTATGAATTTATGTGTCGATAAAATGAGAGAGATAGTCGTTGTCAAAATCCGCCAGTATTCGCTACGTCATAATTTATAGCGAGGGAATACTCGTCTAAAATCTAGTCACTGGCTTTGATAAAATCGGAAATTCTCTCACCAATCAACATAGCTGCGACGTTTGTGTTAGCCCTAGGGCAATCTGGCAATATGGAGGCATCTGCGAGTCTTAGGTGTTCTGTTCCATACACGCTGCCATATTGATTTACAACTGCCATTGTGTCGGAGCTTGGGCCCATTTTGCAGGTACCTGAAATGTGGTGCATTGTAAGGACATTTTCTAGCATCCATTTATCAAGCAGATCATTATTTTGTAGCACTTTTTCGTTCGGAGATATTCTACTGACGACCATATTTTCAAAGCTGGGAGCTTTCGCTATTTCGTCTGCAATTCTAATCCCATCCCTTAATCTCTTTCGGTCATATTCCTGGTTTAATAAATCGTAATTAAGTAATGGTTGAGTATTTATATCTTTAGATTGTAGGGACAATTCTCCTGCACTATCGGCAAGATATACCCCGACAGAAATCATAAGTGCGCCTGTGTCACCTATCTCATGACTGAAACGCATTATCATTATCATGTCGTTTTGATATTTTGAGTCCTGAGATGTGTACCTTAGGGCAACTTTTTGAGGTCCTATTTTTTGTTCTGGTTTGTTGAATGTGCTGTGCGGTTGCCATGTTGTGTGAACTGTCGGGTGATCCCTAAGATTTTGCCCGACTCCAGGTAAAGCGGTCACCATATCTATATCGAATTCGGTTAATGATTCTTTTGGTCCTATCCCGGACAACATAAGAATTTGGGGTGTGGCGATTGCACCGGCCGAAAGGATTATTTCTTTTCCATCAACTTGGAAGATTTCTTCACCACTTATCACTTCTACGCCCGTTGCTGTATTTCCGTCGAACAGGATTTTTCGGGTAATGCAGTTTGGTTTAATTGTCAGGTTCAAACGATGCCTGCTTTGAGAAAGATAGCCTAAAGCAGTGCTGAATCGGATTCCGTCAGGGTTGTTCAAAGGATAGGGTCCGACACCTGTAGCGTCCGGCAAGTTATGATCCAAATTTTTGGGATAACCGAGAAATTGACAAGCTTCGTAGAATGCCAATTGATCGTCTGTTAGCGATTCCAAAGAGTGCCTTTTAACCAAAATTGGCCCGTCTTGTCCGTGGAAATCACCATCATAATCGAGGTCTGTTTCGATTTTGCGCAGGAACGGTAGGCACTCTTCGAAACTCCATCTATCATTCCCCCACTCTACCCACCTTTCAAAGTCTTCTGGAAGTGGTCTTAGAAAAACTTGTCCGTTAATAGCACTAGTACCTCCCGTAACTTTTCCACGCGGTACTGGCATGTCATTTGATAATGTTGATGCGATCCCAGTAAATTGCCAGTCGTGCATGCCCCCAACAACTATATCTGGGCCAGTTCCCCATCCATGCTTTAAGTCAGAAGGTAATTCTTCGAAGTTTGGATAATCTGGACCTGCTTCTAATAAGAGTACTGAGCAATCCGGGTCTTCTGACAAACGGGAAGCTACTACTGCACCAGCCGAACCTGCTCCAATAACAATTTTATCGTATTTCAATATATGTCCTTACCGATTGTAGAAAGCGGATGCCAAGGCAAGAAAACCTGATGGAATATAAAATTTTCCTACTGAAGTTATGCTGAGTATTATAAATACTATCAATATGACTGACATTGCCCACGAATAGGACTTCCATCTGAGAATCAGTGTCCTTTGACTTCTATTAGTTGATTTTGCCATGACCGAAGACAAAAGACATATTCCTGATAGCATCCAAGGCAATATTATTACGAAAAGACCTTGTGCTCCCAATGCTTCAAATATTGTTTTATTCGCTTGATATTGTTGCGTGAAATTACTCGAAATTGTTATCTGATCTATGTCACTCACAAGGGGGAAAAATATTAATAAAATCCCTGCTAGCATGGCAGTAATATGAGCGCCTCCAGCTAGAATCGTTGATTTGTTAAATATTGTCATTGGCGATAAGTCTTTTTATCTCCTGTAGCAATTTGGGCAAAGAGCTTTCGGTAGGCCCTTTCACGGAAGTAGCTGCAAATTCAGAAATAGGGGTATCTTCGGGGTTAATTTCTATTATGTTCCCTCCAGATGATAATACCTCTTGTGGGAAACTGGCAGCTGGAAATACTGTTGCAGAAGTACCAATTACCAAAATGCAATCGGCTAAATTCGTTTCATTTACACAGCTATTTAAAATTGATATGGGTATGGGTTCACCAAACATAACAGTGTCAGGTTTTATAATTCCTGAACATGTTGGGCACTTCGGTGGCAAAATATCTTGCCAAAATGGAGACACCTCGTCGAATTCTTCACGATGCCATCTTAATTCACACGTAGTGCATCTTAATTTAGTTCGATTACCATGAATTTCAGTGACCTTACTTGAACCAGCTACGTAATGTAAATTGTCAATATTTTGGGTAATTTGGTGTTTCAAAACATCTATATTTTCTAATTCAACTAAAGCGAAGTGGCCAGAATTTGGCCGTGCTTTTTCAATGGCATTTCTAAAATTTGTTCTTTCAGGGTCTATTTGCGAGTTTAAATTTTGATCCCACCATGCTGTAGGATTTTTAAGAAAAGTTTCATATTCATTGTTGGAGGGTTCTCCTAATTTTGTCCAAAGTCCGCCAGCTCCTCTGAAGGTTGGGATTCCACTCCCAACAGACAATCCGGCTCCAACTAAAGCTATTGTGTAGTTTGATTTCAATATTATTTGTGCTGCTGCCAATATTGATTTCTGGTTTTTTATCTCCATGTTAACTAGTCTAATTCTAAATTATTTTTATGGAACCACTTATTATTTCTAATCTATTGGAATCATTAGTGAATGAATTTGGAATGTTAGTTGGTTCAGCAGTAGTAACAATGACTTGGTCATGATCTTTTATGTGATCTACTATTTGCTCTCTGCGTTTTTGGTCTAATTCAGACATCACATCATCTAAAAGTAGAACTGGTTTTGTTTTTCTATGATGATATAAGAAGTCAGATTCCGCCATCTTTAGAGCTAGAATCGCTGTTCTGGATTGGCCTCTTGAGGCGTATTTAGAAGCCTCCATATTATTAATTTTAAAGAGCAGATCATCTCTATGAGGACCTATATTTGTAGAACCTTGTGCTATGTCTTTTTTCCTGGAGTTTTCTAAGTTATGCATGAAGTTTTCTATATTTATATCTTTTGAAAAATCGGCTGGGCTGAGGTAGTGCATGGTCAATGTTTCAGAGCTACTAGCCATGGAGTTATGGAACGGCACCGATGATTCCTCTAGAGTTTCAATAGCTTTTTTACGTTTTTCTGTGAGGATGACCGCATTTTTTGCTAAAAGCTCATCCCAGTATTCCAATTCACTATCGGACGATGCTCTATCCCTTATTAGTTTTAAGAGGTGGTTTCTCTGTGTGTTTGCCTTTTGATATTGTTGTAATGATTTCAAATATTTCTTATCGACTTGTGAAAGTAATATATCTAGGTATCTTCGTCGTATCGAAGGACTGCCATATATCAAATCGAGGTCACTCACACTAAATAGAACGGCGTTGACAATACCAACTAGTTCTGAAGATCTTCTAGGAGTTCCGTTGATTCTAATAAACTTTTGAGCTGTAAAGCCGTGATGGTTTTCTGATGATTGGCATCTGTAATGAATTTCAAGATTTTCAGACCCTTGTTGGTGTTCAGTGACACATGCAATTTTAGAGTAGCTTAATTTTTCTTGTTCGAGTTGCATGACAGATAGGTTGTTTATTAATTCCCTGTCAGTGGTGACTTTTGTGGATTTTGCAATAGCCAGCATATGGATGGCTTCTAATAGATTGCTTTTTCCGTGTCCGTTTGCTCCTTGAATGACTGTGGTACCCAAAGGTAACACCAGTTCCAAATCCCTGTAATTTCGAAAATTAAGGAGGCTTAATTGGGAGATGCGAATGAGAGTTCTCCAGAGCTAATGAAGTGAGCTGTTATCCACCGTTATTGAAAGGATTTTAGCATGTTGGTTATATTGTGTAAGTCAGGTATATAGTATTGAAAACTATGGAATCCCTTGGAGATGAGAATTGATGAGATCGGTAGTTGCTTTAGCCGGCGGAGTTGGTGGCGCAAAATTAGCTCTCGGCTTTTCTCAAACATTAGACCCTGATGAGCTAACGGTGATAATAAACACGGCAGACGATGATAGGTTTTATGGATTACATGTATCTCCTGATCTTGATACCGTAATGTATACCTTAGCAGGAGTATCAAATGTGGAAATGGGCTGGGGCCTTCAAGATGAATCATTTAGGGTTTTAGGAAAGCTAAAGGAATATGGTGCAGATGCTTGGTTTAATCTGGGTGATCTGGATCTTGCGACCCATCTTTTCCGTACTCAAATGATGGATGAAGGGAAAACATTGACCGAGGTCTGCGCGAAATTGACGGAAGCTTTAGGTGTCCGTCACAAACTGTTGCCAGCTACTGACGATTCCATAAGGACCATGGTCCAAACAGATGATGGAATCATGCCATTTCAAGAATATTTTGTGAAAAATCGGTGTGAGCCTATCGTCAAATCTATAGATTTCGAGGGATCCCAAAATTGCCGAATAACCAAAGAGGCGAAAGAATCTCTAATGGACATGGATCTTTTAGTATTTTGTCCTTCCAATCCTTTTTTGAGTCTTGCTCCGATTTTAGCAGTGCCTGGATTTCGAAAGATAGTTCAGTCATATTCAGGAAAATCAGTTGCTGTCAGTCCTATAGTAGGAGGTAAAGCTATTAAAGGCCCTGCAGCAAAAATTTTGAAGGAACTTGGGCACGATGTATCCTCTCTGGGAGTAGCTCGTCAATATGTTGGTCTTTGTAACACGTTTATCATTGATGAGATAGATGCTTCTATGAAGCAGAATATAGAATCGCTAGGTATGGAGGTTTTTGTTACTAAAACGGTTATGGAAACTAATCAAGATAAAAAACAATTGGCTGAATTTATTCTAGATATAAGTGCATAGCTAGGTGGACAAATTTTCTATCCTTATACCAATGAAAGTTCCATCGGAAGGTAAATCTAGACTTATTAATGTCCTAGACGGACCGAGCAGAGAACTTTTAACCATAGCTCTTTTGAGGAGAGTGGTGAAAGCATCCACAGAATCTTCTGTGGATGATGTATACGTAGTTGGTGGGGGGATCAAAGTGGCTCAGCTCTGCCAGCAAATGGGAGTCAATTGGCTTGATTCAAATTCAGGGGATTTGAATTTCGATGTTTCAGTTGGAATAACAGAAATTAGCCAGATTGGGAATGGAACGGTGTACTTGCCGGGTGATCTCCCATTCCTTACTCCAAGTGATATAGACTCGGTAATTGAACTTTCTAATAATGGCAATTTTGCTGTCTTAGTTTCTTCGGAATCTGATGGTGGTACTAACTGCATTCTTTTTCCAAACCAAACTGAGTTGATTCCTTTGTTGGGTAATGATAGCTATAGAAGACACTATGAGTATGCAAAAGATCGTGGAATTCCTTTTGAAACGATTAGACCTGAAGGATTACTTATAGATCTTGATACCCCCGAGGATTTACGTAAATGTGAAGAAATCGAAAATGGATTCCTAAAAAATATGGGTATCATTTAAAAAACTTTTCCAAGAACTGGTGCAAATATGACAAAATTGGGTGTGTTACTTCCTACTCGGGGTTTACTGATGTCAGATAAACCTCCGACTAATATAGATGCGATAATTGAAATGGCTGAGATTGTCGAGGCCGCTGGTATCGACTCTGTTTGGGTAGGGGATAGCCTAACTGCAAAGCCTAGATTAGAACCTTTTGCCGCCTTATCTGCTATTGCTGCAAGGACAAAGACCATACGACTTGGTACTGCGGTGTTGCTCGCATCTTTAAGGCATCCTGTTCAGCTTGCCCACGTAGCCACTACTTTGGATTTGGTTTCTGAAGGAAGGGTTGTATTGGGAATGGGGGTAGGCGGTGCTTTTAACGATGCTCAAAGGCAGGAATGGAATAATGTGGGAGTCGATCCGAGAAAGAGAGCAGGTAGATTTGAAGAAGCGCTTAAAATTTTCAAACCGCTTACTAAAGGAGAGTCAGTAACTTTTGAAGGTGAGCACTTCAAAGTTAAAGATGTGTCCATTAAACCGATTTCTCCTCAATCTAATGGTGTTCCCGTTCTGGTCGCGGCTCATGGCCGCTCCAAATTGGATAGACAGTACAAGCGAGTACTGCTTGGAGATGGGTTAATTTCTATTTCTGATTTTCCAGATGAATATGAATTGGTTCTCGATAAAGTCTCTGATTATCATGGGCCAGGCGATTTGAGTTTTACTGGAATGGAAAAAAGTTTTTATATGACAGTAAATATGGGAGATAACAAAGAAGATTTAACAGAGGAATCAGATCATTTTCTGAAGGCATATTATGGAGTTAATATATGGCAGGAAAGATGGGGTCCTTGGGGATCTCCAGAGGAAGTTATTGCTAGGATAAAAACTTATGAGAATGTTGGTGCTGAAACGATAATAGTAAGATTCGCTTCCTACGACCAAGCAAAACAGCTTGATTTGTTTTTGAACAAAGTAGTTCCCAATTTATGAAATAGACGGGCACACTTAGCTTTCTCTGTTGTCAATGAGTGACTCAAACTCCGTTTCTGTAATTATTTGAATTCCTAAACTAGAAGCTGTATCAAGTTTAGAGCCACCATCTTGTCCGGCTAACAAATAATCAGTGCCGTTGGAAATAGAACTAGTAACCTTCCCACCATGTTTTTTTATCAAGTCCTGTATTTCAGTCCTACTGTAGTTATCGAGTCTTCCAGTTACAACAAATCGCAAATCGGCCAATAGATTAGAGTTTTCCGAATCGATAATTGATTCAGATACCATGTTTAACCCTGCTAACCGAAGTTTCTCTATCATTCTATTGTTATTGGGTTTACTAAAGTATTCAGCAATACTTTCGGATATTTTGGGCCCAATTGAAGGGATATTGAGAAGTGTTTCTTGATCAGAGGCTATTAGTTCATCTATCGAAGTGAATTTGTTCATAAGCAAATAAGATATTTCTGATCCAACGTGTGGAATTCCTAGGGATGTCAAAATTCGTGCAGTAGGTTGTTTTTTACTTTCATTTATTGCCTTTAATAGGTTATCTGTACTCTTTTCACCCATTCTGTCTATTTCTTCGAGTTTTTCTTTTTGAAGAAAATAAATATCGGCCACATCTGCAATGAGGCCACTTTGTATCAATGAAATTCCTACTTTTCCTCCCATTCCTTCAATATCCATGGCCCCTTTGCTTACAAAATGTTCTACGAGTCTTTCTAGTTGCGCCGGGCATGTTGAATTTGTACAGTAAATTGCTGCTTCATCTGTCCTATTTACTAGTTCTTCGTTGCAACTAGGACACGAAACTGGCATTGTAAAAGGTGTTTCATTTCCCGTTCTTTTCTCTTTATCGCTTCTAACGATTTGGGGTATAACTTCTCCGGCTCTTTCAATTACTACCCAATCGCCTATTCGCAGGTCTTTGGAATATATGTAATCAGAATTATGCAAAGTTGCTTGTTTTACGATAACTCCTCCAACTTCAACAGGATCGAGCAAGGCGTATGGGTTTATACTTCCAGTTCTTCCAACATTCAAACGTATGTCCATTAGCCTGGTTTGCGCTTGTATGGCTGGAAATTTGTAAGCTATTGCCCATCTGGGTTCTCTTCCAATATTTCCTAGATGTTGTTGGTAGTCCAGTCTGTTTACTTTTACAACAATTCCGTCACAGTCATAGTCAAGTGAGGATAGGTTTTGTATCCACATTCTGTGGTATTCGACCACTTTGGAAACAGTTTTGGCTAAGGAATTGTTTGGGTTTACTTTAAAACCTAAACTTTTAAGATAATCTAAAGTTTCAAGTTGCGTGTTGAAACTCATGTTGTCTTCAATTTGTGCCAATGAGTAAACGAACATATCAAGAGGTCTTTCGGCCGTCACATTTGAATCTAATTGTCTTAAAGAGCCGGCAGCAGTATTGCGAGGATTAGCATAAGTTTGAAGACCTTCCTGTTCTCTTTGAGCGTTGAATTTTATGAATTCAGATTTTGGAAAATAAACTTCTCCTCTAACTTCCAGGAGATCGGGAAATTCTCCGTGTAGGCGTAGTGGAATGGTTTTAATGGTTTTGAGGTTTAGGGTTACATCTTCTCCTGTCACACCATTTCCTCTGGTTGCTCCTCGGGTAAATAGGCCCTGTTCATACAATAGCGACACGGCCAAACCATCATATTTAAGTTCGCAGGCCATCTCAAAGTCAGTATCATCTAACATCGAGTAGAGCCTTTGATACCATGCCGATAAATCTGTGTCAGAAAATGCGTTTGAAAGGCTAAGCATTGGTAAGGCATGAGATATTTCTGAAAAACCAGCTAGGGGTGCTGCACCCACCCTCTGTGTAGGTGATTGATGGGTGATCAGATCAGGAAAACTGCTCTCAAGGCTTCGGAGTTCAAACATCAATCGATCGAATTGGCCGTCACCAATTTCAGGGTCATTTTCGACGAAATACAGGTGATTATGGCGGTCTATGAGACTTCTTAGTTGAAGGATTCTGTTTGTAGCTTCTTTTGTATTCATGATTTTCCATACAGCAGCTAGATTACTTCATAGTAACTGTATGTGAAAAAGTGCTCAAGACTGTTTCACTGCGGATAATTTTTTTTCCTTTGCTAGACTGCTAAATTATCAGAAGATATACTCATTAAGGAGACAGTTCTTCTGTCTCCTATTATTTTGTCAAAAATAGAGGCTGATAAATCACTTGCCATACGCTCAAAATATACAAAATTTTGTGAATCGATATCCTGCGTTGCAGGCCATCGGGAATACACCAATGGTTGAATTAGACCTTCCATGGGATATGGGAGCTACTCATATATACGCTAAATTTGAGCAATTAAATCCTGGTGGTTCAATCAAGGATAGGCCAGTGTTAAGAATGTTGGCTGAGGCAGTCATTTCTGGAAAGCTGAAGGAAGGAAAAACGATTCTAGATGCGACTTCTGGTAATGCTGGGATTGCATATGCAATGGTTGGTGCAATTCTTGGCTTTCCTGTTGAATTAGTGATGCCTGAGAATGCGAGTGAGGAAAGAAAAAAACGGTTAAATGCTCACGGGGCGAGCCTCATATTTACGGATGCCCAATTGGGTTATGATGAAGCTTTATACGAGGTCAAAAGAAGATACGAACAGAATCCAGATAAATATTTTTATTGCGACCAATACAGCAATACTAATAACCCATTAGCTCACTACGAGACTACCGCTGTTGAACTTTTAGAGCAAGCTCCTTTTATTACCCACTTTGTAGGTGGAGTTGGTACTGGGGGAACCATCAGTGGAATTGGACGAAGACTGAAAGAAGTAAACCCATCTATTGAGGTGGTTTGCATAGACTTTGAGGAGTGGCCTGGAGTGGAAGGGCTTAAACCATTGAGTGAAGGTCATATTATTCCAGACACATTTGATCGATCAGTAGTGGATCGTATGATTAATGTCGATGTCGTTGAAGGGTATGAGGTTTCAAATGACTTGGCTAAAAAAGGTGTTTTCGTAGGGCAATCGTCTGGAGCCTATTTACTTGGGGCTAAGCAAGTTGCTGAAGAACTCACATCCGGCCACGTCGTTACTATTTTCAACGACATAGGTGAGAGATATTTTTCAACTTCAATGTGGGGTTAAAAATAAATCATTCATAGGGTAAGGTTTCTGATTTTATTTTAGGTAGGTTATAACCTGGACAGGTATTGTCCCTGTATATCAATTCCCACGAGTCCACTGTAAGCAGCTAAAAGCCGTGAAGTCACAGGGCCAGGTACCGTTTTCGAATCACCTACGAGGGATCCGTTTATTGAAGATACTGGGCATATACAAAAGCTAGTGGATGTTACAAACGATTCATCGGCTGTGTATGCATCATATAGATCAATGTCTTCTTCTCGGGTTTCGATACCCAGCTCTTGAGCAAGTTCAATAGTCGTAGCGCGGCTGATGCCTGCTAATACAAATTGTTCTCTCGGAGTTACAACTGCACCATTTTTCACTATAAAAAAATTGCTTCCCGGGCCTTCGCATAAATTTCCGTTCATATCTAGAAGGATTGGCCACCCGTCCGGGTTTTTGTCTTTGACTTCGAATTCTGCCTGAACGAGGTTGGCATAATTTTGTATTTTAGCTCTGGGGCTTAGCACTTCAGGCGGTGTACGCCTTACAGACGGTATTACTACAGGCATTCCATCTTTATAATATTTCGCCCTAGCAGCAAAAGGAAGGGGAACAGATTCTACTATTACCGTTGGCATTTCCCCATCTGGCCCAGAAATTCCCCTGGACACTCTCTGGGTAACCCAATAATCATCGTCGTTATTAATCAAAGGAAGATTGGTTTCAAGGACTTGCATGGTTATTTGAGCCATTTGGGAAATATCCATGCCAGGGTCGAGCCGAGCATATTTTAAAGAGTTGTAGAAACGATGTAGGTGTTCATCAAGTTTAAAAATCTTATGATTGAAAGTACGTGTAGTATCGAAGACGGAGTAACCTTGTAGGAATCCTCGATCGTGAATAGATATCGACGCTTGACTCTCTGGTACTATCTCACCATTTACGTAGGCTACTCTTTCCGATGCCATAATCAATCTCCAGTATTACTTACCCTTTTTCGATATCATTGAAGGGTGCCGATCATAACGCATGGAAACGGGTTTTTCTATATACCACCCACTAAATATCTAGATTTGTTACTTCCAAGGCGTGGGTTTGGATGAAGTTTCTCCTAGGAGCGACTTCATCACCCATTAGTACAGTAAAAGTGTCATCTGCAATTACTGCATCAGCCACGCTTACTTGGAGCAAAGTACGGCTCTCGGGGTTCATAGTCGTATCCCAGAGTTGGTCTGAATTCATTTCCCCTAAACCTTTGTAACGTTGGATATTTACATTCCTTTTCCCTTCAAGCTGTCCCAGAACTTCTTCCCTTTCTGTCTCGGAATATACGTACTGATCTTTTCTTCCTACAGCTATCTTGTACAGAGGTGGTTGTGCTATATATAGGTGTCCATGGTGAATTAACTCAGGCATATGCCTGAAAAAGAAAGTTAATAGAAGTGTCCTTATGTGGGATCCGTCAACGTCTGCGTCACACATGATGATCACTCTGTGATATCTAAGTTTTTCCACATCAAAGTCCTCATCAAGCCCGGCTCCAATAGCCGTGATCATCGACCTGATGGCATCATGTTCCACGATTTTATCGGCCCTTGCCTTTTCTACGTTTAATATTTTTCCCCAGAGGGGTAGGATAGCTTGGAATCTTCGATTCCTTCCCATTTTTGCGGTACCGCCAGCTGAATCTCCCTCAACTAGGTAAATTTCACATAATTCGGGATTTTTTTCAGAGCAGTCAGCGAGTTTACCTGGTAGCCCTCCACCATCCATAGCGTTTTTGCGGATGATTAATTCCCGTGCCTTTCTTGCTGCCTCCCTGGCTCTTTGGGATGTCATGCATTTGTCGATAATTGCTTTTGCTTCTTTTGGATTGTCTTCAAGGAATATTTGTAGAGCTTCCCCCAGAACTGTCTCTACTTGCGTTCGAGCTTCTGGATTTCCCAGTTTGTTTTTTGTTTGGCCTTCAAACTGTGGATCTTTCAATTTGACACTGATCACGGCAGTGATACCTTCCCTGGTGTCTTCTCCTGCTAAATTAGGTTCATTTTCTTTAATGAGTTTTGACTTTCTACCGAAGTCATTTAATACTCGTGTCAGAGCTGACCTGAAACCCGTAACATGTGTCCCACCATCTTCTGTGTTTATGCAGTTGGCAAATGCGTAAACAAATTCGCTGTAGGAGTCGTTGTATTGAAGGGCAACCTCAACTTTAGTGCCCTCAAAATCCTTTTCAACATATATTGGTTCTTCGTGAACTACGCCTCTTTTTTGGTTTAAACCTCTAACGAAACTGGAAATGCCACCGTCAAAGTAGTAGGTAACCTCGTTGCTCGGCCATCTGCTGGCATGCCAATCACTCTTGAAGGAAATTTCCAAGCCCTTATTTAGATAGGCCATCTCCTTGAATCTGTTGGAAAGGACAGCGAAATCATATACAAGATCGCCAAATATCTCGGTATCCGGCATGAATTCTATGGTGGTTCCAGTTGCATTGGTTTTGCCATTTGGATCCTGTTCCGAAGTCATTTCGGTCTGGGTGATCCCCCTCGAATATTCTTGGCGGAATATTTTATTATCTCGATTTACGGAGACTTTGACCCATTTTGATAGGGCGTTTACGACCGACGCACCAACTCCGTGTAGACCGCCAGAAACTGCATAGGCCTTACCTCCGAATTTTCCTCCCGCATGTAACGTGGTCATTACAGTTTCTAAGGCTGTCATTCCAGTGGTTGGGTGTTTATCAACAGGGATTCCACGTCCGTTGTCTGTAACTAGAACGGATCCGTCTTCTTGGATTGTTACTTTGACGCCACTGCAATATCCGCCCATGAATTCGTCAACACTGTTATCCACAATTTCATATATGAGATGATGCAACCCTCTCTGATCAGTGCTGCCAATATACATCCCGGGACGTTTGCGGACCGCTTCCATTCCTTCAAGAACTTGGATATCACTCGCTGAATATTGGTCGTCATTTTGTGGCTTTAAAGTTGCCATATGCGAATCTCCCTAAAAACAGTCTTTTGGACCAGATAAAAATCGACTTAAAACTAAGCAGCTATCCTTCATACAAATAGGGCGGAGGGTTGCCGTCTCTGAGACGTAAATACGGGCATGACTGCCCAAGCTGACGGGTTGTTTTATCAACCTTGGAAAAGTCTCTAATTTCACGACCTTTATTCTAGCAGATTTAGGGTAGTTTACTCAAGATTATTTTGTTCCTAATTCCTAGGGAAAAATTTGAAGAAAATTTGAACTTATGCATTCTAATTGACTTAATTGATAAAATCTTAACCAGTAGCCAATCTTCAGAAAGATTGTGAGCCTTGAAAAAGTATTTTTGTGGTGATGATAAATAGGTTATTTGAGGCCTGCTGCATTTATGTTAGCAGGCTTTGCTTTTGGAAAAATTATGAGTAATGGAATTACGGATGTTCCAGGTATTACAGTGGGACATTGGACCGATCGAAAGGCAATTACTGGATGCACAGCTATATTGTGCCCAAGAGGGTCTCTCGGGGGTGTTTCAGTTCGTGGAGCTTCGCCTGGAACTAGAGAAACTGATGTATTAAACCCTATTAACCGGGTGGAAGAAGTTCATGCCATTATGCTTTCAGGTGGGAGTGCATACGGTTTAGGGGTGGCTGATGGGGCCATGCGATATCTGGAGGAAAACGGTATTGGCGTGAAAGTAGGAGACAGTGTAGTGCCTATAGTCCCTTCGGCTATCTTGTTTGATTTGGGAATTGGTGATTCGAAGGTGAGACCTAACGCTGAAAATGGATATCATGCCTGCAAATATGCTTCTGGGGATCCCGTTGAGCAAGGTTCTATAGGGGCAGGTACGGGTGCTACCGTTGCTAAGACTCAAGGTACACAAAAAGCTGTTAAGGGTGGCTTGGGTTCTGCCAGTATTGATCTTGGTGATGGGCTATTAGTGGGAGCCATAGTTGCCGTGAATGCCATAGGAAGTGTGTATGATCCTGAAAACGGATTATTACTAGCAGGTCCTAGAATCGACGGCACTATGTCCAATTCTATGGATGATTTAATATCTGGGAATTCGTTCAAATTACCGGATATCAACGCTAATACTACTATTGGGGTTGTGGCTACCAACGCTAGGCTTACCAAGGCCCAGGCTAAAAGATTAGCTTCTAGTGCACAAGATGGACTGGCTTTAGCAATCAGACCATCGCACCTGATTGGTGATGGGGATACTATGTTCTCTATTTCAACGGGTGAACAAGGAAATATTGATGCTTTTAGCGACATGAATCGTATTATTGCAGGTGCCATACAAGCTGTTGCCAACTCGATAAAAAATGCCATCCAATTTGCTGAAACAATGGGAGGCGTCCCTGCGGTAAGAGATTTGTAAATCGCGACCTTTCTCTATACAGGTGGATATTATTGATGGTTTTTTAAATCAATCATATGAATACAGAAAATTAAAAGTCACGAAAAAAAAGACATCTATGGAATGACGTAATATGTGTTCATGGTAGGCATGATTTTTACTCAAAGATCGCCTTTATAATTGTCGCTGTATTACAAAATTAATGTTTTATTCAAAGGTTGGGTATTAATGCGGATATTGCTAACAAACGATGATGGAATCCATTCTCCTGGCTTATGGGCTATAGCCAAATCCTTGGAGGAAATAGGGGATTTGACAGTAGTAGTTCCTGACCGGGATCAAAGCGGTAAGGGTGCATCTATGACTCTTACGAGCCCACTAACTGTTGAAAAGGTGCAGACTCCGAATGGTATGAAATCTCATACATACACTGTGGATGGTACCCCAGCTGACTGTGTGATCATGGCGTGTGAATCTTTGTGTGTTGAACCTGTGGATTTGATAGTTTCAGGTATCAATCAAGGTGCAAATTTGGGATTAGATGTTTTTAATTCCGGTACCTTTGGTGCGGCTCTGCACGGATATTTCAGGGGGATTAATTCTATAGCCCTGTCTGTGTTTTACAGGCAGGATGTCATATATTCGCCTGCGGCACTACTGGGTGCCGAAATAGCCAAAATAGTGCACGACCAAAAGTCCGAATCAGCGATTTTGCTAAACGTTAACCTGCCAGCCTGCGATTTAAAAGATATTAAAGGAGTTGACTTAACGACTTTGGGGCCAAAGGCATATTTAGAAAATGTTGAAACAGTCACAAGTGGTAGAAGAACCTTTCATTGGCTGCGCCATAATAAACCGATGACTGTTACCCATCAAGAAGGAACCGATGTTTGGTCTATCAATCATGACAGAGCCTCAATTACGGTCGTAAATCCCTATCTCACAACCGATAATGGTTCTGAGTTAGGTGATTTGGTTTTGAAAGGTTCTATAAATTGCCTAGGAGCAATTTCTTCAGACTAGGTATTTTCAGGACCATATCCTGGCACTGTATGCTTTAGTAGAAATTCCTCATCCAAATTGAGGCCTAAACCAGGTTGATCTGTGAGATATAAATTGCCATCTCTGACATCAAGAGGTCTGTCCATCAAACGGTTGTATCCACTGAGATCGTATCTTATAGTCTCTAATTTATAGAAATTAGGGATTGTCATAGAAACTTGAGCACCAGCCATTATGTTGATGGGGCCACTGGCATCATGGGGAGATACCGGTATGTAATAAGCTTCAGCCATAGTGGAAATTTTTTTTAGTTCTGATATTCCTCCAGTCCAGGTAACGTCCGGCATCACATAATCAGCTAAATTGTTTTCAAATATAGGAACGAATTCGAATCGCGTGTGAAGCCTTTCCCCTACACTAATTTTTACGTTGGTGCTGTCTCTCACTTGCTGTAAGGCATGATAGCTTTCGACTGGAACTGGTTCTTCAAACCAGTGTATATCGTATGCAGAAAGTCGATTAGCTAGGTCTATTGCCGTGGGGACATTGAATTTTCCGTGGGCATCGATAAGAATCTCAACGTCAGGACCAACAGCATCTCGTATTTCAGCTGTAATTTGCTCAGCTCTGTAAGCACCTTCCGGACTAATTTCACCATCGAGATATCCGATATTGCCACCGTTGTACCCGTCATGTGAAGAATGCATCATGGGGTCCATTTTGAAGGCAGTATGGCCTGATTCTACGATTTCCCTTGCATTTTCTATCGCTAATGATATGTCTTCATCAGGTTCCGGGGGGTGAGTGTACAGTGGGATTTCATTTCTAACAGACCCTCCCAACAATTGATAAATTGGTTTATTGACTGATTTGCCAAATATGTCCCATAAGGCTATGTCAATACCACTCATTGCTGCTGTAGTAGCCCCTCTGGTACCTGTGTATGTAAAAAGTCTGAATGTGCGGGTCCATATTTCTTCAATTTTTGTAGGGTCCCATCCAATGAGGAAATCCCTTAATTCCATGACATATTTTTGAATCGCACGATTGCCAATACCGCCTGGATAATTGGTAATTTCTCCCCAACCGGTAATCCCTTCATCCGTATCAATTTGTACGAAAACAAATTCGCGATTTATCAGAGATCTAATTTCGCCCTTTCCTGGGCGGTCGTCCCATTCCATTTCTATCAGATAACTTTTCACATCAGTAATTTTCATATCTAACCCCTTAATAAATTTACGCCCATAATAACGGTTGACAACGTCGCTGGTTCATCATGAAAGGTATATCATAAATTCCCAATATTTAACGTGATACTGAATGCTTTTACAAAATTCTACAGATAGTACAGATAAGCTTATTAAAGTTATCCCCTTTTTTTATGGATGGGTCATTCTATTTGTAGCAGCTTTAGTTCATTTTTCTTCGGCCCCTGGTCAGACATATGTTTCGTCCATATTTATAGATCATATGATCGATGACCTTGGATGGTCTCGTACAACATTTTCGAGTCTATACACTGCGGGGTCCATGACGGCTGCTATTTTTATGGTGGCAGCTGGCAGAGCTCTAGATAAATTTGGTGCTCGAAAAACGCTTACAACTCTATGTTTGATGATGTTTCTAGCAACTTTTTGGATGAGTGGGGTGGATTCCCTGTGGAAATTGTTTGTTGGGTATGCTTTGCTGAGAACCATAGGGCAAGGTTCGTTTGGATTAGTAGCAACTACCATGGTTTCAACCTGGTTTATTCGAATCAGAGGTAGGGCAACTGCAATATCTTCAGTTGGGGGGGCTGCGAGTTTGGCCCTATTCCCTTTCATAGTTCATATATTGATTGAACGTTTTGATTGGAGAAATACTTGGTTTATTTTGGGTATAGTCGTTTTGATTGTGCTTTTCCTTCCTGCCCTTGTTCTTATTAGAAGGAGTCCGGAAGCTGTTGGCCTTAGACCAGATGGTGTTAACTATAGAATGCCAGAAACTGGTGGAGATTCAGACAAGGAACCCACAGAAGCCAATTTCACTTTGGCGGAAGCTCTCAAAACGAAGTCGTTGTGGATGTTGGTTTTTGGAAGCACTGCCATGCCACTCATAATGACGGGTCTCATGTTCCATCACGTTTCGATTCTTGGTGCTGGAGGAATTTCTCCGGGATTGGCAGCGTTGACGATGGGACTTTTTGGCCCATTAGTTTTTTTGGGTAGTTTAGCTTGTGGTTATCTGGCCGATCGAATTCCGAACCGGTTCCTACTAGCCGCAGGGCAGTTCATTCTCATATTGGCGATGCTATGGACCATAATAATATCTGCTCCGTGGCAGGCGATAATTTATATATTCTTGGCTTCAATTAGTATGTCTCTTATGAGTACCCCCAATACAGTTATCTGGGCCAACTATTTCGGAAGGACCAATCTTGGTAGTATTAGAGGATTTGCCACTACAGTTATGGTGGCATTTTCGGCTATGGGTGCATTGCCATTTGGATTGATATACGACCGAACTGGTTCATATGATGATGCGATTTTCATATTGCTGATTCTGCCTGTGATAGCTGGAATAGCTTACATGTTAGCTAAAGAGCCAAAATTGAAAAGCAAATTAAATGTTTTCTAGAAGAGTTCGGTTAGTTTCATTAACAAGTTGAAGGAATTTTTCAGATTTTTTTCAAATAATTGTTTATTCCATTTCCAATCCATTTTTTCTGTGAGGTCATGAGCGTCAGAAACTACGAATAGGCCCACACATGGTATTTCCAGGTGTTCACAAAGAGCAAATACAGCAGACATTTCCATATCAACTCCCAGGATTCCATTTTTCCTCCAAGTTAGTTCGGTGTTTATAGTCTGTCTATACGGGGCGTCAGTGCTTACGGTTTTACCTTCTCGATATAGAAAATTATGTTTATCAAGGTGGTTGGCTAGGAGTTCACGCATATTTCTATCGGGAGCGGCATCAACAGTAGGTGGAAGATAGTGGAAAGAAGTTCCCTCCTCTCTTTGGCAGCATGTTGGCAAGACAAGATCACCTACATTTAGAGAATCATCTACTGCCCCGCAAAGCCCGAGTACAAAAACACGCCTAACCCCTCTTGCGACGGCTGTTTGAATAGCGCTCACCCCAATAGGGGCGCTTATCGCACCCTCAATAGCAACGAAGTTTTCATTCTTAGGACTCCTGTACAACGTCGATTCTCCACCAAAGAATCGAAGTGGGAATGACTCCTCGTAAAGAACTTCAGTATTAGTGAGCTCAGACAATAGATTTTGGGAAAATACCGCTAAAAGGTTTGAAGGCAGATCATTTGATGATTTATCTTGTAATTCTGGCCTTATGACACTCTGTGATTTATCTTCTGGATTGAACCAACTTTCTCTTCTCATATGAAGTTAGATTTCATTTAGAGCCCATGATTTAACTAGATGATGGGCGATGGCTATTTGCATTGGCACTTTTAATTCATCACTGTCGTTTTCAAGCGCAGATAAAACATCTTTTCTATCAAACCATTTGACATCAGTCATTTCATCCTTGTCCATGTTAATTTCGGTTGTGACAGCCTCTGCATGGCAACCGATCATTAAAGAATATGGAAGAGGCCAAGGTTGAGAGGAATGATATTTCACATTTTTAACTTGAATTCCTGCCTCTTCCATAACTTCTCTAGCCACAGCTTCCTCAATTGATTCACCTTGGTCTACGAACCCAGCCAATGCTGAATAAGTGTTAGTTCTTTGAAGCCTTCCTCTTGATTGTCCCAAAAGGCATTTGTCACCGTCATGTACGACCACAATTATTACAGGGTCTGTTCTTGGGAAATGATCAGTTCCACATCCAGTACACTTTCGGACCTGTCCGGCTCTTTTCATTTCTGTTTTTGAGCCACAAGCTGAGCAGAATCTATACCTTTGATGCCAGTATGTTTGTATTCTCGCCTGGGCAGCAATTCCTGCTTCTTCTGGGCTCAAAAACTCGCCACAGGATCTGACATCTACGAATCTAAGTGAAGGGTCTAGGTTTCTGATAGCAGAATCTGAAAAATGATCGATAGACACGTCTACAGCGAAATGATATGCCTCGTTCAGTATTCCCAAAAAGATTGGCTCCGATTCGTATCCTAAATCGGTTAACTGGTCATTTGTGAGCCAATATAGATTTGATTCGGAACCTGTATTTACCAGCAAGTTAAGTTCCCTTAACGGCAGAAATTTGCTTTGTGGATCGGAAACTTTTTTTTTGATTTCAGAATCTTCTCTTCTTTCAGTTTCTCCCCTGTTTAAAGGGTTTCTTGAAAATACGTGTCCGTAACCTTGTATGGTCATAAAAATCTCCTAATGTCGGATATTAGAGTATTAGAACACATCTTATCTACCAAAAGAATTTTGTGAGTTTCATCTTAAGTGACGGATGTGAGTGCATCACAAGCAACAATTCTGATTGACACCTTATGTGATCTGTACTCAGAATAAGGTCATAATATGGGTATTTATGTTAATGGGAGATCATTCGATGATATATGAGACACGGATATATGAGACTCATCCTGGTAAATTACCGGCTTTAAACGATAGATTTAGAAATCACACTATGAAAATCTTTGAGAAACATGGAATAAAAAATATTGGGTATTGGACCTCCAACGTTGGAGAATTCAGTGACCGATTGACCTACATAATTGCCTTTGAAGATCAAGGTCATAGAGAGAGCGCGTGGGCTGCTTTTTCAAATGATCCGGAATGGGTCAAGGTCAGGACCGAATCTGAGTTAGATGGTCCCATAGTTAAAAGGGTATTTAATAATTTACTTAACCCGACAGATTATTCACCTTTACAATAAATCAATATTGACCTCAGACAAAAAAATCAGATCCCAACAGTGGTGGCAATCCTTCCAGTTCAAAGATTTTAGATATTTGTGGGTGTCCACTTTTTTCCAATCTATTGGTTTTGGTATGGACAATGTAGCCCTTGGATGGATTGTTTTTGAGAAAACTGATTCTGCATTCATGGTTGGTCTGGCAGCAGCTCTTAGGATGGTGCCGCTTTTTTTACTCGGTGTTTTTTCTGGTCTGATTGCTGATAAGGTCGAAAGACGAATATTCCTTCGTATATTTACTATTGTAGGTGGTGGCCTTATGGCCTTGCTTGGGGTGCTCCTAATCATTGGTTATGACCAAGTATGGATCATCATTGCAATTGCCACTATTACCGGAGCCACATTTGCATTTGTTCTTACTTTGAGGCAGGCATACACCTTCGATATTGTAGGGGCTTCCCTTTCATTGAATGGTTTGTCTATGTTGCAAATAGCGTCTCAAACGGGAGGGGTTTTTGGGGCTTTGATCTCTGGAATATTGATATCTAAGTTGGGGGCGGGACCACAATTTGTCGTCATAGGCTTGATGTACCTGATTTCATTTTTAGTTCTGTTTGGAGCATCTGAGTCAGGCCAAGCAGCCTCTAGGAGGAGAGAGAGCCTTAATTCCAATTTTAAGGGATACATTGATCTCATAAAAGAATATCCAGTTTTACTTATTTTGATGTGTTTGGCCTCAATTACCGAAATATTTGGTTTTACCCATATGAGTTTAATCCCAGTTTTTGCCAAGGAGGTTTTATCTGTTGGACCAATTGGACTGGGAATTTTGACTGCTGTTCGCCAAGTCGGTGGGTTTTTGGGTCTTTTTTCGCTTACTTTGTTGGGCAATTACAATCAAAAAGGGAAATTGATGTTCTATATCGTCGTATTTTTTGGTATCGGTCAGATTTTTCTGGCATTCTCGTCGGACGTGTTCCTTTTTGCATTTTTTCTGCTTGTTGTTAATGCCTGTGCTATGTCTGTTGACACTTTGTACAAAACGTTGATGCAGCAAAATGTTCCGAATGAGCAACGAGGCAGGGCTATGGGATCGTGGGTTTTAAGTATTGGAACAGCCCCGATAGGGCACCTCGGGATTGGCGGAATTGCAACAGCTTTTGGAGCTCCAATGGCTGTCTTGTTTAACGGAGTTATGCTTACTGCCGCAGGAATTTCGACCTTTATCTTTCTACCAAAGATTAGAAAATTGCCTTAAAGGACAAGCAAATTTTAGCTATACCATTAAAGAAGTAGGGCTTTGCAATAGGCGTTTTACTTCTATTAAAAATTGGGCCCCTTCGGCTCCATCTACGATTCTATGATCAGCAGAAATAGTAGCTGTCATAACCTGGCCAACTGTTATTTCTCCGTCAACAACTATCGGTTTCTCCGATACGGTTCCCACCGCCAAAACTGCACTTTGAGGTGGATGTATTATGGCGACAAAACTACTGACATCAAACATTCCCAGATTGCTAATTGCAAAGGTACCACCGGTATATTCTTGGGGACTCAAGGTGCCGTTTGATGATCTTTCGGCCAAATCTTTGATCATCTGGGATACTTGTCGCAGCGACTTTGCTCCGCAATCTAGAATTGCCGGTACGATCAATCCTTCTTCATCCGCTATTGCCACAGCAATATTTATTTCGTCGTTAAACTGAATCCCATCGTTTTCATAATAGGCGTTGAATTTGGGGTATTTTTGTAAGGCTTGGATACAAGCTTTAACAATTAGGTCATTTACCGTCAGTCTGACGCCATCATCTTTCAGTTGGTCATTAATTTGTTTTCGAAGTGACATGGCATTCGTCATATTTATTTCAGCTGACACATAAAAGTGAGGCTTTTCGCTTTTACTTTTAACAGTCACTCTTGCTATCTGTTGACGCATTCTACTTAGAGGTTGTTTTTCTCCAGGTGCGGACGGTGTAGTCACCGGTTCTACTATTGGAGAGACTGTTTCCTCATTGGCTGTTGTCTCGGCTGAAACCGATATGGTTGGGTTTGAAGCCAGATTTGGTTCAAACTCTTCAACATCTTTTTTTGTGATTCTGCCTCCGGGGCCCGATCCGGCTATATTAGAAAGGCTTATTCCACGTTCTTCGGCTATGCGGCGGGCTATCGGTGTCGCTAGTATTCGGCCTGTGTTAGGTTCGCTAGAGACCTGCGTGGTTTCATGGAATTGTTCAGGCTCATTGCTCAGCTCAGGGTCTTCTATTTTAGAATCCATTGTGGACGTCGTTTGCTCAGTGGGAATATCTGAGACAGTGGTAACTTCCTCACCTGCATTGCCAACTACAGCTATGGTTTGCCCTACAGGGACAATGGTTCCTTCAGGCGCTACTATCTTGAGAAGAACGCCTTCAGAGTCGGATTCAAATTCAACGACTGCTTTGTCAGTTTCTATCTCTGCTACCGGTTCGTTTCTGTTAACAGCTGCACCTTCCTCTTTCAGCCAACGAACGACAGTCCCCTCTTCCATGTCGTATCCCATCTGGGGCATTTTTAATTCAGTGGCCATCTCTGACTCATCTCCATTAAAGACCGAAGTTGTATTTAACTGATTCGACTACCCAGTCAGCACTAGGAATCATTAATTGCTCTATATTTCTGGCATAAGGTGCTGGTACATCGGGTCCGTTTATTCTTATAACGGGACCATCCAAGTCGTCGAAAGCCGCCTCTTGTATATCGCTAGCTATCGTTCCTGAGAATCCGCCAGTTTTCCATGTTTCTTCAACCACAGCTACTCGGTTTGTCTTTTTAACTGATTCAATTACCGTATCTAAATCTAGAGGTGAAAGACACCTTAAATCTATCACTTCTGATGAGATGTTGTCTTCTTCGAGTTTGGCCGCCGCTTCTTCAGCTACTCTCACCATGCCAGAATACGCAACTAGAGTTACATCTGTTCCTGGTTTAGCTATTCGGGCTTTTCCTAAGGGAACTTCATAATACTCCTCTGGTACTTCGCCTCTAACTCTGTATAACAGAGCATGCTCGGCAAAAATTATGGGATTATTGTCTTTGCGGCTTGCCCTGAACATTCCCAGAGCATCATAAGGGGTTGCTGGTACCACGACTCGAAGCCCAGGCACTGAGGCATACCAATTTTCAAAACTTTGTGAATGGGTAGCTGCAAGTTGACCGCCGCCACCGGTTACTGTCCTTATAATTAAAGGAACAGTTAATTGACCGTTCGACATGTAACTTAGTTTTGCAGCGTGGTTTATTATCTGATCCATCGCCACCAAAGTGAAATTTATGGTCATCACTTCGACGATTGGTCTCATACCGATCATCGCTGAGCCTACTCCAGCTCCCACAAATACCGATTCTGAAATAGGGGTATCTCTAACTCTTTCTTCTCCGTATTTTTCCAAAAAGCCTCGGGTGACAGCGTAAGCTCCACCGTAGGCTCCAATGTCTTCTCCCATAAGAAAGCAACGCTCGTCCTCATCAAGTGCCTCCCTAAGGGCCTTGGACATTGCGTCTCTTAATAACATCTCCGCCATTTCTAATTTTCCTCAGGATCCGCATAAATGTGAGTGTAAAGTTCTTCTGGAGCCGGTTCAGGACTTTGTTCGGCAAATTCCCTTGCCTCTTGAACTACGAGATCAACTTTTTCTGCGGCGAGTTCTAGATCAGTAGCTTCAATTTTACCCGCTTCCAGGCAATCTTCCCTGAACTTATCAATTGGGTCGCGGGATCTGTTTTCTTGAACTTCTTCATTATCCCTATAATTAGATGGATCGGCCATTGAGTGTCCGTGGAACCTGTACGCCATGGCCTCTATAAACACGGGTCCAGTACCTTCCCGAACTTTGGCGATACCTTCACTTACTGTTTCCCTTACAGCCATTACATCCATGCCGTCTATTTGGACGGCTGGTATCATGTATGGCTCTGCAGCTCCATAGATGCTAGCACCACCAGCTCTGGACCGATTGACATCGGTGCCCATTCCGTAGAGGTTGTTTTCCAGCATGAAAACAACCGGCAATTTCCACAAGGAAGCCATGTTCATTGCTTCATGGAATTCACCTTCATTAACAGCGCCATCTCCAAAAAAACACATTACAACACTATCAAGTTCCTTCAATTTCACACCCAAAGCTATCCCTATAGCTAATGGAAGCTGCCCTCCCACTATCGCGTGTCCACCCATGAAGTGTTTTTCAGCATCAAACAGATGCATGGATCCGCCTTTTCCACCACTACACCCTGTGGCTTTTCCGCATAACTCAGCCATTGCCGCTTTGGGATCAACGCCTCTAGCTAGGGCATGACCATGGTCCCTGTAGTGACCAATAACATAGTCGTCCTCTCGTAGATTTGGGATCGCTCCCACCGCTATAGCTTCTTCTCCAATATAGGTATGTAGAAATCCACGAACCAATCCCCTTCTGTACAATCGTTCTGCCTCTTCTTCAAAACGCCTTATTAGAAGCATCTGCGTAAAAATTTCTAAAGCATCTTCTTTAGCAAGTGTTTCTATGTTTAGGGTAGTTGCCACGATTGCTCTTCTTTATATATGGATGGCTTCACCGGTAGAATCCAGTGCCGCCTCTTTCAAAGTTTCTGAAATTGTTGGGTGAGGGTGTACTAACCACCCGAGCTCCGTCGTTGTGCCTTCTAATAGGCTAGTCATGGATAGTTCCGCAAGTAGTTCGGTCACTTCAGATCCTATCAGGTGTGCACCAAGGATTTCTCCGATTTCTGGGTCTGTGATTAGTTTCACCATACCTTCTGTATGGCCCAAGGCGATTGCTTTTCCACTGGCTGAAAAAGGAAATTTGCCGACTTGAAATTCTATTCCCTCATTGATAGCCTCCTCCTCAGTTATGCCAAAGCTGGCAACTTGTGGCTCACAATATATTGCTTTGGGCATTAGACTATAATCAAGTGGAGTCGGATTTAAGCCAGCTATGTATTCCACGGCAGTAACCGCCTGGGCTGAAGCCACATGGGCCAACAGCATTTTTCCAGTCACATCGCCGATTGCATAAACGCCAGTAACATTGGTTTCCATGTTGTCGCCGACTGAGACAAATCCATTTTCAGTGGTTACTCCGATATTTTCCAAGCCTATCTCGTCAGTGTTTGGTTGTACTCCGACGGCAACCAACACCTTGTCTGCGGAAATTATTTCTTCGGTCTCATTTTCTAAAATATTGACCACGGCTGTTCCGTTCTGAAGCTCTATTGAGTTAACAGAAACTCCTGTCCTTATATTTATGCCTCTTGTCTGAAATGATTTTGCAAGTAATTCACTTATTTCAGAGTCTTCATTGGGGATTATCCTATCCAGCATTTCCACCACGGTTACATCTGCTCCGTAACTTTTGTAAATGTGTGCAAATTCTGCCCCAGTTGCACCCGCACCTATTATGGCAATACTCTCCGGTACCTGCGTCATAGATAATGCGTCGCGACTATTGATTACCACTTCATGGTCAATCGGCATTGATTCAATATGTCTTTGCCTTGCGCCAGTAGCGATGATTATGTTGTCAGAGGTAATTGTTTGATTTGTTTCTACAATCTTTAATTGGTGGGCTCCTATAAAGTTCGCCGAGCCCTCGATTAGCGTGACTCCATTTTTGTTCAACAAATATTGGACCCCTGAGGTCAGCTTTCCTACCACCTCACGACTACGCCCAATAGCCTTTGAAAAATCGTAGGTCAAATTGTCGAATGCAATGCCGAATTCCTCAGCATTGTTAACCAGATTTAATACTTCAGCGTTCCTGAGCAGAGACTTACTCGGGATACATCCCCAGTTAAGGCACACCCCCCCTACCGATTCTTTTTCTACTATTGCCGTGTTCAAGCCCAGCTGCGCTGCTCGAATAGCGGCGACGTATCCTCCAGGGCCTGCTCCTACAACAACTACATCAAAATCAGCCAATAGTTCACCTTTCAGGCTTTAAACATTTCCTCTGTCTATTATAGCCATTTCATGACTAAAAAGGTTGCTCCTCGTAATCGAGCGGTAATTGTACACCATCAGATGACAAGTAAATTGGAATTAATTTTGGTACCGCCCACGATTACTAAGATTAATTGGGGCGGTGACTCGAGGAATTTACGTTTTTCAAATTCCTTGACACTGCTAGTGGTCAGCAATAGGATGTATTCTCGGCTTGGCACGAGCCGAGGTAGCTCAGTCGGTAGAGCACAGCACTGAAAATGCTGGTGTCGCCAGTTCGATTCTGGCCCTCGGCACATCTTTCGACCGGGAGAGACCCCGACCCGGAATATACTAGCGGAAGTGGCTCAGTGGTAGAGCATCTCCTTGCCAAGGAGAAGGTCGCGGGTTCGAATCCCGTCTTCCGCTCCATATTCCTTGCTTGTTATGATTTTTGGAATTGGACCAGTGTAGACTCTTCGGTTATGTCCTCAAAAACCACGGACACGGGCATATCTACATATACTTCTTCAGGTTCACAGCCGACTATTCCGGACGGCATCCTTGGTCCTTCAGCTAACTCTATTATCGCGTAAATGTGACCATTTGCTGACTGAAACGATGGGTGTACTGACTGTCTCACGTGGGTGTATGTATACACGCTACCCTTACCAGACATTGTTTTCCAAGCTAAATCTTTGGAAAAGCAGTTCGGGCACACTTCCCTTGGGTAAAAAAATAGGTTGGAGCATGAATTACAATATGGAATGATCAATTCCCTGCGTTTAGCGGCTTCCCAAAAAGGCCTAGTTAAATCTTCGTTTGCAGGAATAGGTACAGGTTTGTCATATGCTGAAGTCATCTTAAAACCTCAATATTTGTATTTTGTGATTTAGAGTGTGTTCTCGGACCCGAGAACTAACGAGCACATTTCGCTCGCAGTGCCCCCTCAACCGTTGACCAGGCACAGGTCGCTTTTTTCCACCTGACGGGACCCAGCCTTGCCCATTATTTGCCGTGCGCCTTCGATAACGTGTCTAAACCCTCCCGCTAATCCAGGTTGTCCACCTGAAAGCTGGCCTCCATCAGTATTTATAGGGAAATCGCCTTTGTATGTGGTGTCCGTCTCTTCGTAAAAAGGGCCAATTTCTCCTTTCTCTACCAACCCAGCATCTTCTATGCACATTGCGGCCAAGATGGTGTAGCAGTCATAAAATTCTGCGAATTCTATATCGCTAGGAGTATAGCCAGACATTTCCAAGGCTCTTCGAACAGAGTCAACCGCCGGTGTTTCCGTGAACTTATCTCTTTGCCAAATATTAGCTTCGCCTTGTTTCAGCCCTACCCCAAGTACGTATGCGGGTTTGTTCTTCATGTTTTTTGCTCGCTCTGGCGTAGTAATAATTAGAGCTGCGGCACCATCACAGGGCATGACTGATTCGAGCAATTTTAATGGCTCGTTTATGTATCTTGAATTCAGAACGTCTTCTTTGCTTATGGGCTGTCCGTTGAAGACTGCGTTTTCGTTTTCTAAAGCGTTAAACCTCTGATCTGCAGCCATTTTGGCCAGTTGGTCTTCTGTAGTGCCATATTCGTGTATATGTCTTCGATACATAAGGCCATATCCCGTATTGGCCCCGGGGGCCATACCATGAGGCTCTTCCCATTCTGACCTCACACTTGGGCCGGCTGCTCCTCGACCTGCTGGACGTCCCGCTCTTTCAGCATCTTGTCGGGAATTCCCCATTACCACGAGTACGGTATTGCATATACCACTGCTGACGGCGGATGTTGCTACCATGGTAGCTGTGGCGCCACTGGCGCCTTGCATGGAAACCCCTGTTGCAAAATTGGGTTTGATGTCGAGATATTCAGCTATGGCAGGAGGAAGTGCAACCCCATCTGTTACTAACCCGTCAATATCATCTTTTGTTATGCCTGCATCTGCTATTGCCATGCCGGCAGCTTCCGCACACAGGCCGTACATGCTTCTTCCTTCATAGATACGGCGAGTTGGCACCTCACCGATTCCAACGATAGCTCCTCTTCCTCTAAGGCTCATGCATTAACCTCCTATGATTCACAACATCAATCATTTAAGAACCAACAGTATAACCTTAGGTTATTATAAATTTCTCCTCCAAAGCACATATCATGAGCATTTCTATATATTTTGATAACTAAATGTGCTCACTAAGGGTTCGATAAATTCAAACTAAACGAGATAAAAAATATACGCCGGCGCACAACATGGAAATGCCGCCTATCCGAGCAGTCCATTCTCCCCTCGGGAAGGCTTTTTCTATCAGCACAAGTACTGCCAGTGATGCCACCCAAAAAAGGTTCATGACGCCAATAGCAAAGAGCAATAACATCATCATCCAGCAGCAGCCTACGCAAAGTAAACCATGTTCCAATCCCATCAGTAATCCACCTGTTCTACCGGGCCTCCAACTATTTAATATGAAGTTCAATGGTGATCTGCATCCATTCAAGCATGCTCGCTTTAGGGGAGTTATTTGGTAGAGTCCAGCCATTACGAAGAGGATGCCCGCTAGGGAATCACTATTTGATTCCAGCATGGCAGATATTAGATTAAAATCTTGGAGTCCCGCCTGTAAAAGTGTTGCACCTACACTAAAAAGAGTCCATATGAGTAGGTATCCTGTTATGAAAATCGCGGATAATATTTTTGCATCTGTCCCACTGTTTTTTTTCTGTACGGCACGAGTGTAAATTAATATCATCGGAGTCGCGCTTGGTAACATCATTCCGACCATCATAATTACCCACATCACTAGCATCGAATACAGTTCGCTTGATGCCCATGGGTCCATTGAGGCCATGCTCATCATATTCCCAGAAGGCATATCGAGAGCCATATTTGCAAGCCATATCCAAGCTAGGGTCGTGATTACGGCTACTCCCCCAACTATGATGAATCTATCTCTCTTGATTGCAGCGAGGGTCGGGCTTTTAGAAGAAAATTCTTGACTCATTATTTTTGAGGATTAGGCGGTACCGTTCCAGTCAAATGGTGCCATATGTCCGTTATTACCACCGTTACTACTATCCCAAGTGATGCCGAAAACATCAAAAGAGGTATTTGTGGCTGTACCCATGGCGAGTCTTGTATTTGCGGGATGCCCTGCATTATCTATATATAGAGGTTGTTCGGCATCAACCATAGAAGGCGTCATTTCAGCGCCTATGGCAGCCAATTCTCCTGCAGTAACCGTGAATGACATACTGGCATGGTCCACATTTATTTTTGCTCTTTCTATCCCTGCAAAATTTCCAACCAAAGCTGATGCCATTTCCATCGGTCCCCCAGCATCACCTGAGCAAATTGCCCCTATTGCTTCTACTTGCTGGTCACTAGCTGATTCATCAATTATGAGACCAACAGTCCAATTACCGTCGCCCATCGGGCCCTCGGTGAGGATCATTACCATAAATTTCACGCCATTTAATGACACATTGCCGAAATGGCCATCATTGATGGACATTGCCAATCCTGCCTTGCAAGTACCATGTGTGGGTTCTGCAGCCATATTGGTAAGTATGCACGGGCAAACATAGTCGCAATTACAATTTTCAAAATAATCGCCGCTTATTTTCCACTCTGCTGATGTTGTCATAAATTACTCCTAATCTATCTTTATACATAAGCCTTTATATTGGAAGTAGCCCAATCGTACAATATTTTATGTTTCGGTAGATAGCTCTAGTCTGAAATTTTTAGTCAATTTATCAGGAATCTGACGTGATGGCCGCAATAGCAACCAGATTTGGACCCGCATGAGTTCCAATAACTGGGCCGACTCTGGTCAAGAAAGGGGATTTGCCATCAGGTAGTAATTCTTTGACTGTAGCTGCTAATTTTTCTGCATCACTTCCATCAGTGCTGTAAACTATAGCGATATCATCCAACTTCCCAAGTTCCCTCACGGCTTGCTCTAATTTCAGCATGCCCATATTTCTTGATCTGGCTTTGCTGAATTGACCAATTTCACCATCTTCTACTCTTAGTATGGGGCGTATTTTTAGAAGGCCTCCGATTAAGGATCTGGCTTTACCTATTCTTCCACCTTTTTCTAAGTACTCAAGGGTGTCAAATAAAGCAAAAAAGTTACTTCTTTTGGCTACTGATTCCGCTATAGCTATGCATTCTTCTGCAGATTTGCCTTCTTGGGCTGCTTGAGCGGCACCAACAGCTGAGAGCCCGACAGTCATTGATACCTGTTGGGTATCGACAATTCTCACGTCCACGGTACCAGATAGTGTATTAGCTGCCTGTTGCGCTGAATTTATAGTTCCACTAAGTTTTGACGAGACATGTACTGAAATGATTACATCCCCTGGCTGGCTTATTTCCTTGTACACGTCTACAAATTCACCTAACGAGGGCTGTGAAGTAGAAGGAAAAACATTTCCATTAATCAACTTATCGAAAAATTGATCAGTATTTAAATCGATTCCATCTTTAAACACCGTTTCACCAAAATGGACGTTTAATGGGACTATTGTTATTCCAAGGTCTTCTGCAATAGCCGAGTCTAGGTCCGAAGTACTGTCCGTGACTACTTTTATCGCCATTATTATTCACCGTTCCTAAATAAACGACATTCTACGCTAATTAACTTGTAAAAATTGGAAATCATGGTTTTGTCTTACTAATATGACCAAGTGTATGTATAATCGGGCAAAATATTTTTTATGGCTGTGAGCCAAATTGGAGATAAGTCTATGGATTTTGAAGAGTTTCTCCAACACTTTAGGTCTGATGACCTTTCACATGCTCTTAAGTCGCTGGAATTGCCAACCACCGGTAATAAACCAGACCGCGTTTCTAGGTTAGTGGACTTGGAGAAAAGTGGTACTGAAGTTAAGCAGATATTGAGAGCTTTCCGGGTGGATGATGTGAAGAGGGCAGCTAAATCAGTGGGACTGATTTAGCCTAGCTTTAGAAACAATGAAAATTATTCGTTGAATTTTATCTTCCCCCTTTTTAGTTTAATTTACGTAATTTCGCTGATAACTCGCACAAAATTTCCACGCAAGAGTATGTTTTTAATATAGAAGGTAATAAATTATTATAAATAGGCAATAAATTCTACTAGTGGTGATAATTAGGCAGTAATAGAATAGAAAAAGGAATTAAATATGGGTAGGCCTTTTTCTAATATCGCACAAATTTCTATAGGTTTCGAAATGTATGCAAGAGGGTATCGGCGTGCATCAATTCTGAAGGCTTTTCCTGACAAATCTAGACCAAGTGTAAGAACGTTAGGTAACTGGATTACCAAGTATAGGGAAGTTCCCGGCGACAACCTCCGTTTAGAGCAGCAATTTGAATGGCGGGATATGGATATGTTTTCAATATCCTGGGAGTATGCAGATCTGATTGCTAGATTAATTCCCTTTGAGGCTTATAGTCCCTCTGTCAGACGTGTGAGGTGGTGGTTACGTGTTAAACAGATGTACCCACATTATTTGGATAGTGTCATCACAATGTTATCTAATAAGTTTGTCGTTAATGATCATATGGATTTATTGAGAATACCGGGTTCAGACTGGTCTATTTTGTCAGATGCCTCCCATAGTGATGGAGATACTCAGCTTGAATTGCTTGCAGGGACTTTCGCTGCCTGCTTCTTTGAACTGGATACTAATCTTCCCAGTTGGGTTCAAAATGGAGTATTTCTATCTATCGTTAGAACCGAACACCGAATTTTGGTTGTATGTTCGGATGAAATGATTCCAGAGACAGAAAAAATCAGTCGTGGATGGTATTGTTTAAAGCACGAAGGAGAGGGGATATCCTGGAATTTAGTGCTATCAAAAACTGTTCCATCTGATGATATCCAAATATTTTCTGTTTTAAATACCAATTACCTTCTTACTAAGAATTTAGGAATGATCAAAAGTCTTGGTATCAATATCATTGAGCCAGATGGGACTAACAACTAATTTGCGTCTTCTTCAGCGGGAGCACCCGGCAGGTCTGCTTTTGAATTAATGTGATCCATAAAAGATTGATAGGCTGATATATATGAAAGTCGAGCGACTCTTTTATCATCGAAAATTATGTTGACTTCTCCATACCCAAGGGTTTTACCAAAAAATCCGTGCCGGACTGCCATTTCCATCATCGTATCGAATTTAACTCGGTAGATTTTGCTTTTTTGTATAACGGGAAGCCCGGCCATGGTGAGATATAGAGAATCATCGGAAAGATGGTATACCGTTTGCCGCCATCTCAGATATCTAGGAGCTGCTATCAGTGGTGCTAAAAGTATGCCTAGTCCGCCTAACAGCCCGATTTGTAGGTCTACGATAACTAGGCCAATTATCCATATAGCTGACGGCATCAACCAAGAGAGATGAGATTGTCTGAATATAACGGCATGTTCTGGAATACTTTCTACTTGCAGAGTGTCATTAGTCTGTTTTGAACTCTCTGTACTTTCTTCCTGTTCATCAATATTGCTTCCTTGATTGGAAGTCAGATCGTCTTTGTCAGTTTCGTCAGAACTATTGTTGTTTTGCTCATTGGTCACTTTTGCACCAGCTTTATGAAGGTATTTGGGATGTTACGGAAAATATCAATAATCTAAGTGTTTTGGCTCCGCAGGCTGGATTCGAACCAGCGACCGATCGGTTAACAGCCGATTGCTCTACCACTGAGCTACTGCGGAACGTTTGTAGTTTGTTAAGAATGTAGGTTATCGGTTTCTCAAGCCACTTTCTAGTAAAATCAGCGCCCGTAATTGTCTTTTACGGAGACTCTCTAGTCAAGAAAATTACAACTAGATAAAACTGGAGCTTGGTCTCGTATCAACTTTGGTGTATTTGAACTTTTATTGAACCTGATGATTTGTCATATGCTGTTTTGAACCCGGCGTCTATTTCATCTAGGGAATATCTATGAGTTACTATTTGACTAAGGTTGCAATCGTCATCAGACAATATCTCTACTGCACTTTCGAAATCGTGTCTCCCGTCTATTATTCCGTAACAGATTGACCCTTGAATAGTTTGTTCCTTTAAAACCGGACCTGTCCAATCTATCTCATGCTGTCCATAAAATACCCCCAATATAACTATACGGCCCTGCCTTCTTGTTACTTGTATAGCTTGTGTTAAAGTATCGCCCTTGCTACCTCCCACAGTTTCTATAGTTAAATCTGCTCCTCTTCCGTTGGTTGCATCTAGTACCATTTCTTCAAAGTTATTTTCTGTGGTGATACTTACTGCATCCGCACCCAAGGCTAACGCAGCTTTTTTTTGTTGGGGATGTCTTGCAGTAGCAAATATTTTGCCAGCTCCAAGAGCCTTGGCAGCTGCTACAGCCGTTAGTCCTATAGTTCCAGAACCAAGTATTGAGACAGTTTCTCCTCCCGCCATTTTCCCTATTCGGACTCCATGTATTGAGACAGCTAGAGGTTCTACTAGTGCTCCTTCATCCCACGTCATATGGTCCGATAAGAGATAGCAGCCTTCAATTTTACGGGTAATATATTCAGCAAACCCGCCACTCATACCAGAGCTTCTATTAGGACAGTGAATATATTGTCCCTGTCTGCAATACCAACAGTTTTGGCAAGCTCTTCCACTACCCAATACCTCTACAGCTACCCGGGAACCAATGTGTTTTTCCTCTACACCGTCTCCAACAGATACTATTTCACCCGCTACTTCGTGGCCGGCAGGGTCTGAGTCAGGCCCCGATTTATCTAAATTCATATTTAAATCGGACCCACAAATTCCTGTTGATCTGACTTTTATTAGAGCTTCTCCTGGCCCAGGAGTTAAATCAGGATAATCTTTTACGATCATAGTTCCATTCCCATTATAAAAAGCAGCTTTCACCTTAATACTCCTTTCATTTCAAATCATATTTGTATGAAATATTTCTTAACCTAGGACGAAAGAAGCTCGAACTAGGAAGAAAAACAATAGAAAAATTATTATTACTGGTATTAGGCACCCCAGGCACCCCGTTCTCCAAGTGAAATGGAATCCTTTAGATTTCCCTCCCTCTGAGAGGTTAACGTCTACTAGGTTATGAGAATTTTCAGGCCGGCTCATTATTTATAAAAAATCCAATGTTCTAGATACGTTGGAAATCTTTGACGGTTTTGTAAATATGTCATCTCTTTACCGTATCTGTTCATGGTGTTTTTCAAAACTATTCGGAAGGGATGATTCCGGTTAATCGCAAGTTTTCTATTTCTTGTTCAGAGTATTCTAGGTCTTGGTTCAAAATATAGGCCGTATGTTCGCCTATCAGTGGTGGCCTGAAAGCATTCCAAGGAGTGCCTTTAAATCTGTAAGGTCGACCAGCGTATTTATAGGTTACCTCATCTCCGAATTCAGTATGGGGAATGTCTTCGAACATGCCCCTGTCTTCCAAGAAATGGGGATCATCTAGATTTTCTTCTGGAGACCTGACAATTCCCCATGGGTATTTCAACTCTTGTGCCCCTCGATATATCTCATCTGCTGTGTGATTCAATATAAAATTTCTGACTACTTCAAATGCATGATCAGAGTCTTCTGTATTCGAAGTTCTGTGCCTAGCCATGTCTTTGTATTTTTCATCTTCCAAATCTTCTGACATTCCTTTCTCAGACATCCATTTTACTAGTGACATCCAGGAATTGAGATTGTTGAAAAGTTGGAAGACGATTATGTATTTACCGTCGATGGTTTTGCAAAGGGTTTTCGGAGTTGGTGTCGCTCCTTGATGCCTTCCTGTTTGGCGGAAAACTTCTTTATTGAGGAACAAATATGTGGGAATTGACGCCTCTGTAGTCGAGGAACAGGCCTCATGAGCTGAAACATCCAAATATTGTCCGACACCTGTAAAATCCCTGGAAAAAAGTGCTGACATTGTTCCAATTAGACCATAGTGAGCGGATATGAAGTCTCCATGCCCGCCACTTGGTCTGATAGGAGGGCTGTTTGGTACGTCATCGTAGCCACACGAATGCATTATTCCCCCCATTGCAAGGGCGACCAGATCGTTAGATCTGTAATCCTTATAAGGACCGTCTTGGCCGAAAGCAGTCAATGAGGTCATCACTAATTTCTTGTTGGTTTGTTTTAATACTTCATAGTCTAAACCTATTGTTTTTAGAAAACCGGGATCACGGTCTTCTAAAAATACGTCTGCCTTTGCAAGTAGTTTTTTTACTGCGGAAATGCCTTGTGGGGATTCTAAATCAACACAAAGGCTTTCTTTGGAGGTGTTTCTAGCCCAAAAATAAAGACTAGAATTCGGATCAGGAACGTCGTCCTTGAAAGGACCGATATTTCTTTCTGGAGAACCGTCTATTGGTTCTATTTTTATCACTCTGGCACCCATATCGCCCATAAGTTTCCCCATGTATTGCCCTCGTTCTCCGCATAATTCGACGACAAGCAATCCACCAAGAGCAGTCATGCTATTCCCTGTTCTAGAAAGGAAGCAAAATCTTCTCCTGAGGTTCCAAGCAATTCCATGTAGATCTCCGCAGAATGTTCACTGAGTAGAGGAGAGGCCGATTTGAGTTCCCAAGGGGTTTCTGACATTTTCATTGGCATAGCTTCCACTTTGGTATCTCCTAGTTCTCCATGTTTAATCGTGGGTAGAAAATTTCTTTCCTTAAGTTGTGGGTCTTCTTCAACCCTTTCTCTGGGTGTTTGAACTGCACCTGCAGGAACACCATAGCTTTGGAGATGATGCATTACTTCATGTGGAGTCCTGTTGCTTGTCCAAGTTTCGATGTGCTGATCTAATTCATCTTGATTTTCGTAACGTAATTCCATCGTGGAAAACTTTTCGCTATTTATCCAAGGAGGGTTGTTAATTGCTTTTGACAAGGCATTCCATTCCCCTTCATTGTTAACTGTAATTACGCACCAACGGTCTTTGCCTTTGCACCTGTAAGAATTATGGGGAGCAATCTTTTTGTCTGGGGCTGTGTTTCCCGGTGGCATTCCTTCTCTTCTGAAAGGTCTGCTGTTTACTGTGTAATCAAGTATAGAAGTGCCAGTCATTCCTATACCAGCCTCGACTTGAGATAAATCTAAATGTTGTCCCTCACCAGTTGAATTTCTATGTTTTAGGGCCATTAATATTGCCAATGCACCATAGAACCCTCCTGTGTGATCCATATACGAAAAACCCCAACCGGCCGATTCCTCACCAGGTAGACCCGACATATATGTTAGACCTGAAAGAGCCTGTGCTGTTGGACCCCAAGTTACATAATCTCTATCTCTTCCGCTGTGTCCGAATCCCGACATGCTGCAATATATGATATCTGGGCGTATCTTTTTTTGATCCTCGTAACTGAGGCCCCATTTTTCCAGGACCCTAGAACTAAAGTTTTCCACAATTACGTCAGAAACAGAAATTAGTTCCTTCAGTTTTTCCATACCGGTTGGATGCATCACATTTAGTGTCACACTCTTTTTGTTACGGTTAAGGGTGTTAAACAAACCGCTTCTATTTGGCGAACCTTCATTATCGATTGATAGGATATTTCTGCAGTAATCAAGAGCAGCCTCATTTTCTACTTTTATAACTTCTGCCCCAAAATCTGCGAGTAACCTCGTGCATTGTGGCCCAGCTACGATCCAAGATAAATCTATGACCCTTACCCCATCCAATGCATTTTTACTGAGTGGTTTTTCTTGCACGTTAATCTGATCTTCCTCTTTTGCTCGTATAGGATTTTTGGGCATTATACAGGGATAATTTTCTGTTTTGAGTCTGATATCAATAATAAGGCTGGTGTATAATTCCGAGCCTATAGCATGATGTTATCTAAGTAAGTTTTTCATTTTGGTGGTTGAACAGGTTTATGAGAGTTGGTGAATTTGAACTAGTTGATCCTGTGCCTGAGATGAATAATACCGTGGCTATCGGTATGTTACGTCCCTGGGTAGATGTGGGAAGAGTTGGCACCTTATCATTGAGGAAATTGGAACAATATCTTGGCGCAAAGGAACTCGGTCGGTTAGCAAAACCCGGAAAATTTTTTGATTTCACTCGATATCGTCCAAGAATGCGTATCACAAACGGCAAACGAGTTTTCACCAAACCAAACACCATTGTTCATCACGCTAAAGACCAATATTCAGGTCAAGATTACATTTTCATCCACATAAGGGAACCACATAATTTTGGAGAGGAATATACTGATTCCATAGTTGAGTTGTTTAATCATTGCAATGTGACCGAATATTGTCGAATTGGTGGTATGTATGACTCCGTTCCGCATACCAGACCAATTTTAGTGACTGGCTCCATGACAGAAGAACAAGAAGGTAAGGCAGGGTCTTTGCTGAATCCCCGTCGTAGTACCTACCAAGGACCTACATCCATAATTAATCAGGTTAATGAAGATTTGACTGAGCAAGGTGTTCAAAACACCACTTTGATGGCACATTTGCCACAATACGTTCAGTTGGATGAGGATCATTTAGGCGCCTCGAGGTTGTTGGAGGTTTTGTGTGCTGTCTATGGTTTTCCCGCGGACCTAGCAGAGAAAAGTAAGGGAGATCAACAGTATAAAGACATTGAGCGAGCGATAGATTATGGAGGAGAGGTGGGAACTTTAATAAAACAATTGGAAACCTACTTTGATAGAGTCCTTAGTCGATCTGAAGGAGAAGAGGATTCGGAAAATTCAAGTGAAGAGGACGTGGAGATTAACCTGTCGTCGGATGTTCAAGATTTCCTCAATGAGATGGGTGAGCGGTTCGAGGATGATGGAAATGATACCGGCCAGAGGAACTAAATACACCTTTCAGTCTCACGTCTGACAAAATCTCTCAATTCTTTTGGCATTTGTATTGCACCTAAGGAATTCTCTTTTATCCTTTTTGGGTTAGATGTTGCTGGTATTGCTGATGTTATAACCTCATTTGATATAACCCAAGATAACAAGGCTTGGGCCCAAGTTTTGATGCCTAAATCGGATAAAGGGCTCAAGTCAGGACTTAGCCGAAGATCTTTCACGTATTTCCCTTTTTGCAGCGGTTCCATTACCAGGACTCCTATTCCCATTGATTGAGCTAACGGGAGTATGTCAGATTCCACTCGTGTGTTAATAACGTTGTAGGGAATTTGGATTGAATCAATTTTGCCGGTTTTCATAATGCTCATCATTTCTGGGTAGTCACTAGGAGTCATACAGGTTAGACCCACTAACCCTATCTTGCCTTCATTTTTCAGGTTGGTAAGAGTTGGTAGGTGTGTTTTCCAATCCACTAAATTATGTATTTGGAATATATGAATATACTCAGTTTTCAGCAATAAAAATGAGTTATTAATTTGGTCTAAACCAGATTGATAACCTGTCGTCCACACTTTTGTAGCTATTTGAAATTTTGAGGGATCATTTTTTTGAATTGCTAGACCTAGGACTTTTTCAGCGTTGCCATACATTGGTGAGGAATCGACAAGAGTTACTCCATGACTTTGACATTCCGTGACTATCTTATTTCGAACGGAGAAAACTTCCGGATTCGCATCATCTACATCAAAAGTCCTCGAGGTTCCCATACCAACGGCAGGGAATTCCATTTCTCTTATTTTCCTGAACAACATTTTCTACACCTAATTTTTATTTTTTAGCAATACGTGTCTTCTGTTGAAGGTGTGTTGTCTGACTTCAGTAGCCCATCTACCTTTATCCACTGCTGCAGCCCATTCTGGGGATGTCAGAACCTTTGGATCCTCTATTTCATATATTGCTGTGTGTTTCGGTTGGTTTTCTATAATTATTTCCTGTTCTACTCCTCCGATTACCATTTTCAATGGCTCTGTGGTAAACCTAGCTATAGCTAATACTCCGGGTACCTCGGACAGGTAGGGTATATGTTCTTTGTCGTAGACCTCATCAAATAGAGCCTCCTTGTCTTGGGGCACATCCATTGCAGCTGAGAAATAGTATTTTCCATTCATTTGCTAACTCCTTTGGCTAGATAAAATTAATAAAGGTTAATAAATGTCTAAAGTCCGAATCTGTCTCCTATTTTCAATTTATGGGATTTTACAAAATCTGCGGCCATGATTTTTGCTTCTCGATCTACTTTGACCCTGCCTATAGTGATGATGCCGCCTGAGACCGACAAACTGAATGACTCATCCGATATTTTTGTTACGGTTCCAGGAGGGTTATCATGATTAGAAGATTCAAAAGATGTGCTGAACAAGTAAATAGACTTTTGGTTCCACAATGTATTGGCCCCAGGACTAGGATCAGACCCTCTGATTAGATTATAGATTTCCACACCGGGGTTATTCCAGTCGATCATTACATCACTTGACCTACACCAGCCCTCATATGTGGCTTTGCTGTGGTCTTGCTCAATTTTGGGAGCGGTACCGTTTTTAACCATTTCTACTGCTTCGACCATTGCCTCCACTCCAGCAGGGTAGAGTTTGCCAAAATAAACGGATCCCAAAGTGTCTGTTTTTGTAATTTCGAATTCCTTTTGTAAAAGTATTGGCCCTGTGTCTAGGCCTTTGTCTGGCCAGAAAACGGTGAGTCCAGTTTTTGATTTCCCTTGTATAATGGGCCAATTAATTGAACTAGGTCCTCTATGTTCTGGGAGTAGAGATGGATGATACTGGATAGTTCCGAAACGAGGTGCTTCAAGTATTTCATCTGGGACTATATCGGTGACGAACGCCATCACACATAGATCTATGTTTAGTGATAAAAATTCGGCAATTGCTTCTTTATCTCGCATTCTTTTGTATTGAAATACGGGTATTTGATTTTCTATGGCCGCAGATTTTATGGGGTCTTCAGGTCTACCGGGATTGTCCGGTGGACAAAGTACAGCCACTACATTTTCATTTTTATCAACCAGTGCATTTAAGACATCTTTGCCAAAGGCAGCCTGTCCTATTATCGCGATTTTCATGTCAATATCTCCTATAGAGTTATTTGGGAGGTATGGTCCACGCTGGAATATAACACATCAATTGACCGTACCTTCAGGCGAACATAACATGAGGGCATGTAATTGCAGATTAATTTACTTATACAAATATTTTAGAGAAGAGGTTAATTTTGGCCGAAGTTAAAAAATCGATGTCTCCCTTGTCCGGCCTTCGGGTACTTGGCGTGACTGTCTATCTTGCAGGGCCGTTTGCGATGATGAATTTAGCTAGACTGGGGGCCGATTGTGTAAAAGTAGAAATGCCTGGTGTGGGAGATCCATCTAGAGGAAATGGACCCTTTGCCTCTCCTGACGGGTATGTGGAAACCCAGGAGTCTGAAAAGCATCTTTCCACTCGGTTTCTCAAAAGGGCCCAAGGTCTTAAAAGCGTTACTTTGAATTTAAAAGATCCAAAAGGCTTGGAAATGTTCATGGAGTTGGCGAAAAAGTCTGATGTACTAGTCGAAAATTTGTCGCCAGGCGCTATGAAAAGATTAGGTTTGGGATACGAGGAAGTAATAAAAGTTAACCCCGGAATTATTTACACTTCCATTTCAGGATACGGTCAATCCGGTCCGCATTCGCATCGAAAGGCTCATGATCCACAAATTCAAGGCATGAGTGGTCTTATGGATATAAACGGATCAGAGAGTGAACCGCCCACTAGAGTTGGGTTCTATATTGGAGATTTGGTAACACCTCTTTTTGCCTGCTACTCGGTCCTTGCGGCGCTCAGAGAAAAAGATAGGACCGGACATGGTCAATATTTGGATGTGTCCATGATGGATTCATTAACCTCTCTAATGTTTATGGAAAACTTAGAGGAGGCCATTATGTATGGTGAACCACTTAGGCAGGGAAATAATAGTCGTGGAGGTCCGATGGGACTCTATCACACTAAGGATGGAGATATCACTTTAACCGTTGCTAGTGATGATCAGTGGAATAGATTGGCCAAAGCGTTAGAGGCTCCGGATTTGATGGTAAATCCTAAATTTTCGACCTTTATTGAACGAAATCGAAATGTTGTCGAGGCTAGAGCGGAAGTGCAGAGACTACTTGATCGCTACACTAGAAGTGAGGCGATAGAATTATTAGAGGAAAATAAAGTTCCTTGTGGGTTGGTAAGAACTGTGCCGGAAGTAATAGAAGATTCACATTTTTGGGATCGAGGAACTCTTCAACCAATGAAAAGTTCAGCTTTTTCTGATGCCGTTCCGGGAATCGCGTCAGGATTTCCCGTTCATTTTTCTGGTGGTGAATTGCCTCAGTCAAAAGGTGCTCCTATGTTAGGGGAGCACAACCATGAGATATATCATGATGTTCTTGGAATTAGCTCGGAAGATCTTGAAGAATATGAACGAAATGGAATTATTTGAAATTAATTAAAAAGTGAGGAATTGATGAGAGATCAAGCTAAACCTTTGCGGACCATGCTCTATGTGCCTGCTAACAAGGAAGATTGGGTTAGGAAAGCACCAAAATACGGTGCGGATGCTCTCATATTAGATATTGAAGATTCTGTGCCTTTGGATGAGAAGCAAAACGCACGGGAAATTGTATCTAGAATGGTTCCTGAATTGGCTGCCCAGGGTATAACAGTATTGGTGAGAGTTAATGACATTGATACAGGACTTACTGGCGAAGATGTGGCTTACGCAGTTCAAGAAGGCCTTTATGCCATTACCCTCCCAATGGTAAAAGGACCCTCAGATGTAAAAACACTTGATGCCCTTATTTCTAGTGAAGAAAAGAATAAAGGTATAGATTCGGGGCAAATACTGATTGACCCTGGCTTGGAAACAGCTACAGGGCTCCGATTTGCTTACGAAGTAGGAACCTCATCTGACCGAATCGCGCATATGGGGGCAGGCGGTGGTAGGGGAGGAGACATAGCTAGAGCTGTAGGATACCAATGGACTCCTGAAGGCACAGAAACTCTATTTATTCGTTCCAAAGTACTGCTTGATGCTCGGGCAGCGGGGGTGCCTTACCCATTGACTGGGCTGTGGCAGGATATACATGATCATGAAGGATTAAGGGCCTTTGCCCAACATTCAAGAGAGTTAGGTTATAACGGAATGACAGTTATACATCCATCTCATGTTCCAATAGTGAATGAAATATTCTCCCCCAGCGAAGAGGAGATAAGTGAGTGGCAGGGCTTAGTTGCATCAATGAAGGAAATTAGAGAGCGCGGTGGAGCTGCTGTTTCCTTCCAAGGGGGAATGGTTGATATTGCCCATGAGAAGACGGCTTTGGAGATGCTTGATATGGCTCGTGCCTTAGGTTTGTTGGATGATTAAGCAGACTTACTGATGATTTCATTCACTGATTGATCAATCAGTTCTTTTAAAGTTTCGCTAGGAGTTCCATCTTCATTCCAATGGTCTCCCCAAGAGTAAATTGACTTGGTGGCGACATCGGCTCCTAAGGTTCTGACCATTGGAGCTAACCCATGCTCAACTGATAAAGTGTGTGCTGCAGATCCTCCAGTTTGGATAGGTAATACCAGCTTACCGGACAGGGAATTTTCCGGAAATTGATCAAAAAACGTTTTTATTAAACCTGTATAGGTGGCTCTGTAGGTTGGTGTGGCAGCTATGATCACATTGGAATTAAGGACGTGTTCGATGGAAGCATTTAATGTTTCATCTTTACTTCTTAACAACAGTGCACTTGACGAAATCTTGGATAAATCCACAATTGTTGTGTCCCAATGTTGTTTGGGGAGCCTATCGATAAAAAGATGTGCTATTTTTTCAGATGATGAACCTGGAAAGGGGCTTCCCAATACCGTGGATAATATTTTCATAACAGGTGTTTTCCAGTCACTACATTTCTTTTATGATAATTATCGACCGATTCTTTCAAATGAGGAATTAGTTCTTTACCCCAATAAACGGCGTCGTTATATGCATCAAAGCCTCGTACTAATAACGTAGAACATCCTAATTTGTAGTACTTCAAAAGTGAATCAGATACTTGTTCTGCGGTGCCTACGAGTGCTGTGGTATTTCCTGCACCTCCAGTAGCTGCCGCGATGGGAGTGTAAAGCCGATCATCCAAGATTTCTCCATCTTTTGCGAAGTCTACAAGGCGCTGAGATCCTACAGATTCCAATCTTTCCTTTCCCATACCATGCATTGAATTCTGGTTGGTTTTCAAAACATTTTCTAGAGTGGAATGAGCAATATCCCAAGCTTCGGATTCAGTATCAGCCACTATTGGTCTCGTCGAAACGGAAAATTTTACAGATTTTGGATTTCTTCCAACTCTTCTTACTCTGTCGGTGAATAATTTAATTTTTTTTTCGACTTCTTTGAGAGGTTCTCCCCACATAGCATATACGTTGCATTCCTTCGCGCCCACTTCTAATGCAGCCTCAGAGGCTCCACCAAAATACAAAGGAATATGTGGTTGCTGGAAGCAGTCAAAATCACTTTTCGCTTGTTCAAAATTATAGAATTCACCCTTGTGGTCGACGGGTACCTTTGATGTCCATAAGGTTCTAAGAATATTCATAAATTCTCCTGACCTTCTATATCTGGCATCATGATCCAGAAAATCACCATCACGTCTTTGTTCCAAGTCTCCGCCCCCGCTTATGATGTGTAGAGCAATTCTTCCCTGTGTTAATTGATCAACAGTAGCTGCTTTTCTGCTCAAAACTGTTGGACTTACAAATCCAGGGCGATGAGCGACTAGGAATCCAAGGTTTTCAGTATTGGCTGCTGCATGCATCGCGACAATAAATCCGTCCGCAGATGAAGATGTGTATCCCACCAAAACTTTATCGAAGCCACTATTTTCATGAGCTTTGGCAAAATCAGAGATATAATCTCCATCCACGCCGCCGCCGATAACATGAACCTCTGCACCTTTACTTCCAGTACCTTCTCTTACTGCGCCAATCATTCCGATTATTTCAAGTTCCACAAATTTATCCTAAATTATCTAAATGTATTGCGGCAGTATATGTTCTGAAAATAGATTAATCGAGTTCATAGCAGTTTTGTGGTCGATATCTCCCCATTGAAATGAACATACAAAATAATTGGCACCAGTTTCAATGTACTCTTGCAAATAACGCTCCACTGATTTTGGGGATCCGGCCAAAGCTACGCCCCCTAATCTAGTAGGGTCTATCCTATTTGATTGCTGGTCGAATCTCTCTATTTCCGCCTCGATATCCTTTCTGGTTTCCCTGTTTGGAAGATTGGCTGGTCTATCGCCCACGAACCCGAATGAACCATCCTTTGAAGATTGGAACTGTTCCAACCCCCTTTTTTCGGCTTCTATACGCCTAGGAGCTGCTAAATTCCACTTATATTTTTCCCAGGCGGGGGTGGCTAAACTTATCGCTTCTTCATCCGTATCAGCAACAACCATGTGTACAACAAGGCCAATTTTAGGATTTTGGCCCTGTTGGGTTAGGGAACCTTCGCCATGAGTTTTGTTCCAGACATCCTTATATCGTTTTGTTTCAGTTTTAAGGCTTTCCAGAGTCCCTACAATCACGGTGTTCATCCCTTCCAAGGCGGCTGTTTCAGCGTTCCTCATGTACCACATGGGAGGAAATGGTTTTTGAACAGGCTCCAGTCTCATTGGTAAATTGTCATATTGGTGAAATTGACCTTGGTATGTCAGATTTTCCGAACTCAACCCTTCTTTTACTACTTCGAGAGTTTCAACGTATCTCTGGTAGTTTTTATCGGAATCGTCATCCTGTCCCCAGAAAAAAGCCTCCATCACTCCTCCTCTACCGACCCCGATTTCTACTCGGCCGTTGCTTAAGTGATCCAGCATGCTAATTTCTTCGATCAACCTGAGCGGGTGGTGTAGCGGTAATACATAGACACAAGGAGCGAGCTTTATTTGCGATGTTCGCTGTGATGCAGCTGCCAAAAAGACGTTTTGGGAAGGGGCTAGGCTGTGTACAGCTGGGGTGTGATGCTCGGCTAAGTGGTATGCATAAAATCCCTTTTGATCCAAAAGCTCTATTTGCTGCATCCTAAGTCGGTAGACTTCCTTTAGTGCCATGTTTGAAACCGGTTCTATATGATCAAAAACGCCAAATTCGAGTGTCAATTAAATCTCCTAACTTTGTTTCCAGTTATTTAGATCAACTGAAAGATTTGTAGATCGATATAATACTAGCTATATAATCATCTGTGTTATGCGGAACTACTGAATTACTGGGAGAAGGATAGATGGCTGATTTAAGAGACGATGAACAATATCGGGACAAGCTCACGCCAATGCAATATGAAGTTACTCGTAATAAGGCAACAGAAAGAGCCTTTACAGGAGAATATTGGAACACTACGGATGATGGCACCTATTTGTGTGTATGCTGTGGCGAGGAATTATTCTCATCTGATACCAAATATGATTCGATGTGTGGATGGCCAAGTTTCTATCAGCCACTAGTTGAAGAACAGATAGAGGAAGATGTAGATACAACTTTGGGTATGGTCCGTACTGAGGTTACTTGTAAATCATGCGGAGCCCATCTTGGGCATGTTTTTCCAGATGGTCCTGATCCTACTGGACTGCGATATTGTATAAATTCAGCCTCTTTGGACCTTAGAAAGGAAGAATAGCCTTAGGATCAATTGATCATTTGGGAGAATATTGGTTTTAGTTTGTTCCTTGCGTCACCTTGGGATTTAGAGTCTTCAGATTCATAAATGGGAACATTTTCATCGGGGTCTGACTCTAGATCGTGCAGTTCACCAGTTTCGTATAACTTCCATCTGTGATCCCGAAGAAACCTTATTTTTCTTACATCATTTAGCCCGTGCCTTCTGTTCATGGGTTCATAATGGAAGAACATCCAGTCTCGGGGGGTTCCTTTATCTCCCTGTAATTGAGGAAAAAATGATCTTCCATCAATTAGGTATCCTTCTGGGAAATTTAACCCGGCAGCTTCAAAAATAGTTGGTAGGAAATCGGTGGCTTCAATCAAATCAGTTTGAACAGTTTCAGCAGGAATTGTGCCTGGCATTAAGCAAATAAGAGGTACATGGGTACCTCTGTCATTGGTTTTTCCTTTACCTCCACATATCTCATTGTGTTCATGCATCATGGAGCAAACGTCGTCTGGGCTTCCATTGTCTCCAAGATATATAACCAAGGTGTCTTGCTGGAGTCCTTGGCTTTCTAGATATTCCATTAACCTGCCGATAACTTTATCGTGGTATTCCACCATGTCTCTGTAAAATTTGGGGTCATCTTGCCAAGATCCATCTTCTAGTTCTGCCCAGGTTTTTGCACCTAGCGAACGGTTAGAAGGAGGATTAAAAGAGTCCCATTCAGGACTATCTGGTGTTGGTTCATGTGGTTTGTGTGTAGCCGCCATAGGCCAGTACACGAAAAATGGTTTATCGTCGTCTTTTTTCCTTTCTATGAAATCTATGATGTAATCGCAGAATATATCTTCCCCGTATTTGCCTTTGGTATCGGTTCTAAATGCGCCGTTTTCATATATTACCGGGTCTTTATATCTGGAACCTTTGTCCTCTGTATGGTGAGGGTGCCATACACAAAATTCATCAAAGCCTGCGTCTTCTATTTGCTGTCCGGAAGATCGTTCTTCTGGGAATTGATCTGGTGGGTTGTAGGAGTAGAGTTGCCATTTTCCTGAGATGCATGTGTTGTAACCGGCATCAGTAAGAAGATGACCAAAAGTTACTTCATCTGGTTTTATTAAGCCGAAGCCGATGTAATTCCTGAAATTATATTTACCGGTCATTAATGACAGTCTCGTAGGAGTACAGAGTGGCATAACGTGAGCGTTTTCAAACCGCATACCTTTTTCCGCCATAGAATCAATGAAAGGGGTTTTATATGAGGTGCCACCGTTTGCCCCGATTACTTCATATCCCAAATCATCTGACATTATTAAAACTATATTTGGTTGCTTTGACATAGGTTTCCTACTTTACTCGTTTTCAAATTGAAGTATTGGTCTAATGATTATCTCAATGGCTTTGGCAATCCTAGATTTTCTCTCATTGTGGTAGTTGTGTATTCACTTTGAACAATTCCCATGTTTTGAAGTTGCGGGACTACCATTTGGACGAAATCTTCGTATGCACCAGGTATATGAGTGGCTGCTATCATAAATCCATCGCAAGCACCTTCTGTAAACCATTCTGACATATCTTCTGCAATATTATCAGGAGTGCCACAAAAAACAGGTAGTTCTTGAATGGTTCCTCTGTTGCTAGCTTCTATGAATTCAGAAACTGTGGGTTCCTTGTCGCCCCGCATGAAGTGCTCCGCGAGTCCTCTTGAACCAGATATGCCGTCAAGTTCTTCAGGGGTAAGCTTATGATCCATTTCATAGGTTCCAAAATCAAAGTTAAGAAGTTCTGACAAAAGGGTTAATTTATCGGTGGTGGTTGCTAGGCTTTCAATCAATTCCATT
>Ga0209034_10000047_pt1 | contig 56053 bp, 57 predicted proteins | sample MarorgKNORR_S2LV_2_FD_188219 | JGI IMG/M metagenome (GOLD analysis project Ga0209034, IMG submission 188219) | Marine microbial communities from the Southern Atlantic Ocean, analyzing organic carbon cycling - 250m_A/KNORR_S2/LV (SPAdes) (version 2) | ecosystem: Environmental > Aquatic > Marine... | reverse complement strand
ATTCATCGGCGCGAACAGCGATATCGAGATCGTCAACACAACGGGCTACGACATCGACACCGACAACTCGTCATGGCTCGACACGTGGACGACGATGACAGTAATGATAGGAGCAGCCGGGCACGGCCATCTCGAAGTCGAATTCTCCTCTAACGCCGCTTATGAGTCCCTGTACCTCGACAACATACAGTTCACCTCGACGGTGGTACTCACCGCTGACACGGATGACGACGGCGACGGCTGGCTGGACAGCGACGAAGCCGACTGCGGGACGGATCCCCTAGACGGCAACGATGTTCCAGCTGATGCTGATTCCAACGGCATCTGCGATGCCCTAGAGGGCGACGACTTCGACGGGGACGGGATACCCAACGACAGCGACCCCGACGACGACAACGACGGTGTGGACGATGTCGATGACGATTTCCCCTTGAATCCCAACGAAACCACAGACACCGACGGTGACGGCGTAGGGAACAACGCCGACGAAGATGACGATAACGACGGTTGGATAGATGAGAACGAAGTCGGATGCGGCACCGATCCGCTGGACGGTTCATCGGTTCCCGCCGACTACGATGCCGACTCCGTATGCGACCCTCTCGATGCAGACGACGACAACGATGGCGTAGACGACGTAGACGATGCGTTTCCCTACGACGGAACCGAGTGGGACGACACAGACGGCGACGGTAAGGGCGACAACATGGATGATGATGACGATAATGACGGCTGGAGCGATGCCGATGAGTCGGATTGCGGCACGGACTCGGTAGATTCTGGGTCCGTTCCGGCGGATCTCGATGGCGATGGAACCTGTGATTCATTGGATGAGGACACCGACGGGGACGGCTGGAGCGATGCCGATGAGTCGGATTGCGGCACGGACTCAAGCGATGGCAATTCAACACCCTCGGATTCAGATTCAGATGGAGTGTGTGATGTCATGGACGACGACACCGATAACGACGGTTGGAGCGATGCTATCGAGTCGGACTGTGGTAGTGACCAGATGGATCCCGATTCGGTGCCTGCTGATTTAGACGGAGATTTGCAGTGCGACGCGGCGGATGATGATGTAGACGGCGACGGTTACGACAACGCTGATGACGAGTTCCCAAGCGACGCTACTGAGTGGATCGACAGTGACGGGGACGGCACTGGTGACAATGCGGACTCCGATGACGACGACGACGGCTGGGACGATTCGGACGACGAGTTCCCTGATGATGCTTCTGAGTGGATCGACAGCGACGGGGACGGCACTGGTGACAATGCGGACTCCGATGACGACGGCGACGGTTGGTCCGATGCAACTGAGTCCGACTGTGGCAGTGATTCCCTAGACGAGGATTCTGTACCAGGCGACTTCGATGCAGATGGCCAATGCGACGACCTCGACCCTGACGATGATGGTGACGGTGTCGCAGACGGGGATGATGCGAGCCCGAATGACCCGAGCGAGTGGGACGACACCGACGGCGACGGGATCGGGGACAACGCCGACCTAGACGACGACAATGACGGCTGGTCCGATGCTGAAGAGGATGAATGCGGCACTGACCAGTACGACAGTGACAGCACGCCTGTGGACTACGACAGCAACGGAGTGTGCGATGCGAACGACCCGATTGTAGAGCCGGAGCCCGAGGGTACCCCTGGGTTTGGCCTGCTATCTGCACTAACGGTGCTGGCACTTGCGGCTTTCGCACGCAGGGACTGATGTGGCGCCGACAGCAGGACTCGAACCTGCGACCTGTGGATTAACAGTCCACCGCTCCACCAACTAAGCTATGTCGGCCTGACTCGCGGCTTGCTCACACCTTCATCAAAGAATCGGATTACTCCCACTCGATAGTCCCGGGTGGTTTGTGAGTGATATCGTAGACTACCCGGTTCACCTGACCCTTCAGTGAATTGGTGATCTCTGTGCTGATTCCGGCCAGCACATCGTGTGGAATCTCCGAGTATCTGGCACTCATGCCGTCGAGGCTCGTCACTGCTCTCACCACCACAGTCTCACCGTGCACGCGCACGTCTCCGTGCACCCCCACGCTCCTTACCGGAAGTAGGGCGGCGAAGTACTGCCAAGGCAGTTCGCACTTGCCGTCGGCGGCCGCGGCCTGTAGATGCGTCTCGACGATGTGGCAGGCCTCGCGGCAGGCCTCGACCCTCTCTGGAGTAATGTCTCCGAGGACTCGCACGGCGAGGCCCGGGCCTGGGAACGGCTGTCGCTCGCTGGAAGGAACCCCGAGCTCGCGCGCGATTTCACGGACCTCGTCCTTGTAAAACTCACGCAATGGCTCGACTATGATGAGATCGACATCCTCCGGCAGGCCACCGACGTTGTGGTGTGACTTGATGACATCACGCTCGCCGCCGCCGGATTCAATCCAGTCCGGCGCGATGGTGCCCTGAACTAGGAACTTCGCACCGCACAGAGCCTGCTCATCCTCGAACACCCGAATGAACTGCTCGCCGATGACCTTGCGCTTGGCCTCGGGTTCAGTGATACCCTTGAGGTGGCTGAAGAAGCGTTCTGAGGCATCTACCACCTTGAGTTCGATGTCCATGTCAGCGAACATCTCGGCGACCTCCTCGGACTCGTGTTTGCGCATCAGGCCGGTGTCGACGTAGACGCAGTGAAGCAGGCTGCCGACCGCACGGTGGGCGAGGATTGCGGCTACTGTGCTGTCGATGCCGCCCGAGCAAGCGATAATCGCAGTGTCGCTGACCTGCGACTGGAGGGCCTCCACCGCCTCGTCAACCAGCATCTGAGTCTGCATCAAACCTCTCACTCTCTCAGTGACTCGTCATCTGCGATGACTCTCGCGGTACGTGAATTGCGCCACTCGGAGAAATTGGCAGCGAGTTCGGCATCGCTCAACGCCAGCATCTGAATGGCGAGTACCGCTGCGTTATCCCCACGATCGACGCCAACAGTGGCCACAGGCATCCCAGGGGGCATCTGGACAATAGATAGGAGGCTGTCAAGTGGGACCTTACCGCCCACTGGGACGCCGATGACAGGCAAGGTGGTCATTGCGGCGACCACGCCTGGGAGAGCGGCTGCCATCCCGGCCATGCCGATGAATATCTTGCATCCGTCGTCGATGGCCGAGGCGACGACATCCTCGAGGTACTTGGGCGCGCGGTGGGCCGATGCGACCCTGACTTCGTGCGATATCCCAAATTCAGAGAGCACTGCCGTGCACTTATCCGAAACAGGTAGGTCGGACTTCGATCCAAGTAGGATGCAGATGTCCATGCACTGCCGGGTCGTGGTCGGTTCAAATGCCTGCCGTCGCGAGTCCGAAGAAGTTCATTCCTCTTCATCGGGGACAATCAGTCCCGTTGGCCATTCCTGTCCATCCTGCTCAACCGGAGGCCTCGAGAGAACCTTCTGAACCTCAGTGTCGACTGCCTTGGCCTCGAAGAACGGGTCTTGAACGAAACCAGATCGATGCACAAACGTCAGCCCCAAGAAACGGATGTCGTCGCGGCTGACACCACCGATGGACAGGTGACCGTGTTCGCATCGGGCTCTGGCTATGGGTCCAGTGGTCCAATTCTCCGAAATCACATCCCAACGGGGTCCAAGCAGGTTTGAGGAGCTCCAGCCGGACGTCTCGAGCGGCAGCAACCATCGTGCGGGAGGGATAGATAGGATATCTTGTATCAGCCCTATTGAGCGGAGCCAAGCGAGCCAGAACAGCGCGTAGGAAATCCAACCGAGCAGAGGGTCCCACAATATGTGGAGAGGGAACAGCAGTGCAGCGAGTACGAAGGTCCTCCAGTCTAAGGGCAGTGAGAACAGCCCGTCATCGGACATCGACTGGTCGTTTCTAGCCATGTATAGAGGAACTAGGATTAGGAACCATGAGATAGCGAATAACGAGGCTGCGACTTCCCTATCGTACGGTACCCTGTCTGGGAAGACCAGTGGGACGGCGGTCATCGCAAGGAAGAACGGGGACCAAGCCAGAGGTATGAGAATCGATGAACTGACGGGTTTGTGGCGTTGTCGTATCCATCCTTTGCCACCCTTCCTCGGAGAGCTGCTGGTCCAGGTCTCCGGAGGAGAAGTCTCTCCGGTCCTGAAGTCAGGGGGCTTCCCACCCTGACTCAACTTCCACCAGCGGGATTCGCCGAGCAGCCAGTCGCCGTCCGGCCCCTGCTCCATGGCCTCCGCAAGGGTTGGCCGGTCTTCTCCGCTTCGGCGGGATTATTCGGGCCCGGGGTGCCTCAGAACGAGGTTTCGCGCCGCCCACACCTCGTCGACACGTCGCACATCGGTGGTGTGCGGCGCGGTGGTGACGATCTCCGGGTCCTCCGAGAGGATCTTGTGTAAATCGGCAGCGAAACGGTCCATGACCTCCTTTGACTCAGTCTCGGTGGGCTCGATCATCAGGCACTCCGGGACGATCATCGGGAAATACAGGGTTGGGGCCATCACACCGTAGTCGAGCAGCCTCTTCGCTATGTCCATGCCAGTCATCCCGACCGCATCCTTTAGCGGGCTCATGGACAGGGTGAACTCGTGCATGACCACGTCTGCGGGAGCTCCGTCGAGCGGCATCGCGTGCATGGCTGCGGCCGTGTCTGCATCTGGGTTCATGATGCGATGTCGCAGATAGTTGGCGTTGAGTACTGCGTGCTCGCTCATCCTCTCCAACTCGCGCCCGTACCTGCGGTAGAATGCCCAAGCACGGACCACTGCACCGGAGTTGCCGTGCCACTGCTGGATCTTCCCTATGCTAGCATCACCGATGTTACGCCAGTGGTACCAGTAGCCATCATCAACTCCCTCGGGGTCGTCCTCAGACCGTTCCCTCCGGTCTGCAATCGGAGAGGGCAGGAATGAGGCCAGATGCGACTTCACCCCGACTGGTCCGCTACCGGGGCCACCACCGCCGTGGGGTTGACTGAAGGTCTTGTGAAGGTTGTAGTGGACGGCGTCGAAACCCATCCTACCCGGGTCGGTCTTACCGAGGATAGCGTTGAAGTTGGCACCGTCATAGTACATCTGGCCGCCTGCGGTGTGGACTGCCTCGGCGGCCTCCACGATATCTGGCTCGAAGACCCCTAGCGTCGAGGGGTTGGTGATCATCATCGCAGCGGTGTCATCTCCGAGCGCTCCCCTCAGTGCGTCGAGGTCGATGCGGCCGTCGGAACCACTCGGGATCTCAATGATTTCGTATCCGCACATGGCGGCTGAAGCCGGGTTGGTCCCATGAGCGGAATCGGGTACGATGACCTTGTCACGGCTGCCCTCGCCGATACTGCGATGGTACTCCTGTATACAGCGCATCGCCGTCAGTTCTCCCTGCGCACCTGCAACCGGCTGGAGGGTGACCTCGTCCATGCCTGAGCAGATGGAGAGCATCCCCTGCATCTCGTAGAAGATAGCCAGAAGCCCTTGGATCTGGTGCTCGGGCTGCATGGGATGGATCCGGTCTATGCCCGGAAGCTGCACTATCCTCTCATTGAGTCTGGGATTGTGCTTCATCGTGCACGAGCCCAGAGGGTAGAATCCGGTGTCGATACCGAAGTTGCGGTTGGACAGCCAAGTGTAGTGGCGAACCAACTCTGGCTCGCTGGCCTTGGGCCACATCGGAGGTGACTTCCTGCGAAGGACCTCAGGAACCGTAGCCCAAGAGGCCTCGGGGCCCATTGAGGGTTCCGGCTGGGACCATCCGGTGCCGTCTGCGCCTCTGAACGCGAACAGGTCGCTCATGCTTCTAATCCCCCTATCCAAGAGGATAGACCTGTGACCAGAGCGTCGATGTCAGACTCGCTGGTGCGCTCGTCAGTACCGATGAGCAAGCAGGTAGACATGCTGTCCCACCACACGCCGAGGTCGAAGCCACCGAGTACCCCTTCGCCGTCCAAGTGCGCAAGAGCTTCGGATGCCTCGCCGGGAAGCTTGACTGCGAACTCGCGGAAGTTGCTCGCTTTGGGGTCGACCAGTTCGATGCCGTCGATTGCTGTGACCGCTTTCTTCGTGGCCTCTGTCGCAGAAGCTACTCTCAGTGCCAGCCTCTCGAGCCCCTGAGGGCCGAGTAATGCCATGTGCATGGCCCCCATCAATGCGATGAGAGTTTCGTTGGAGCAGATATTCGATGTCGCGCGGTGTCTGCGGATATGCTGCTCGCGCGTCGACAGCGTGAGTGTGAATGCACGCTTGCCGTCGACATCGTTCGTCAACCCCACTATCCTCCCGGGCATCTGCCGGGTGTAATTCTGGCCGCAGGCGAATATGCCATAGATTGGCCCGCCTGCAGTCGGCCCGATGCCGAAAGGCTGACCCTCCCCCACAACGATGTCCGCACCCCAGTTCCCGGGTGGCTCGACTATCCCGAGAGAGATGGCATCAACTCCGATGATGAGGGCTGTCTCGTCGCCGATGACTCCTTTGAGTTGCATCAGTCCCGGATCCAGAATCCCGAACGAGCTCGGCTGCTCGACGTATACCGCACAGCAACCAGCGGCGGAGGCAGCCGATTCCATGTCTATGTGGCCATCTGGCAGGTGCTCGAGCATCCTGATCTCGATTCCGCTCCCTTGAGTATAGTTGCGTATCACCTCGAGCCTGTGCGGAGGGACGAACATAGAGACGTAGACGATACCTTGCTGGCTGGCCTTGCGACCGTGGACCCTCGCAGCGCATGTGATAGCCTCGGCTGCTGCAGTCGAGGAGTCATACATCGAGACGTTCGCCACAGGGAGCCCAACGAGTTCACTAATCATGGTCTGGAACTCCCACATCGCCTGTAGCATGCCTTGGCTGACCTCAGGCTGGTATGGAGTATAGGAAGTCAGAAACTCACCGCGTGTGGCAAGCATGCTGACCATAGAGGGAACGTAATTCCGGGCTAGTCCTGCGGCGAGGAAGCTGGGCCTCTGGTCAAGGCTCACATTAGCGTTCAGCAATAACTGGGCATCGGCCCATATCTCCTCCTCGGTCTGGGGCTCGCGCAGCGGTAGAGGGCCGTTGCGGCGGATGGCTTCGGGTATGTTCGAGAACAGTTCGTCGATAGACTTCATGCCCATGCTTTCGAGCATCTCCTGCTCGCGTCCGAGATTCGGCAATTGGTCCATTGCATACGGCTCCCGCCTCTCGGCGGCACGAAGGGGAATCACGAGAGTCTTCAATGTTCGTCGAGTTGGGAAGTACGAGTCACCGACACACTCATAATCGCTCGAACGGACTCAGTGCCGAGTAGCATGAAGGTTGCAATCTCAGCTTCGGATGCATTCGTAGCACCGTACATCGCGGAGATGCTAGGCACCTCCGCAGTGGTAATCCCTGACGAAGCCGTCCATGACCCCACTTCACTGGATGCGATGCTCACACCGTGCAACGCCCTGATACACATCAACTCGCGGCCCGTCGATACATCAGTCGATCGTGACGACAGGGGGGCTTACATCTCCATGAGAGAGGAGTCCAGACCGATTCTCGATGCCGTCGACCGCCATGGCGGGTTGCATCTCATCATTCTCGGCACCCTCCGCGTCCACCCACAGTGGACCTCGGGTGAGCCCTACTATGGGCTCGAGTCGACTCTGGCCCCACGCGATGTGGCTGCTGAAGGACAGTTGTGGATGGAGGAGAACGCGCTGGAGAGGGCTGAGAGCGAGCGGCCCGTCAGCATCATCCGAGCCTCCAACGTCCAGGGAGTCCCTCTGAACGGCCCGCCGGGCAACGGCCTGCTCCATCGCTGGGCGGAGGAGTGCCAGATTGGCTGGATTAACATCCCCGGAGACGGCTCGGATGTCAAGGACTTCATCCATGTGCAGGACCTCGTCCGAGTCATAGAGGCGGTTTTGGACGATCCGCCGCCTACCCGGGAGAGTATAGCAGTAGGTTCGGGTAAGGGCATATCCATGGCAGACCTAGCGGCAGTCTACCAGAGTAACACTGGGTGCGATAACGAGTTCGGCCAGAGCGCCGCCGGCGAAGTGTTCGGAATAGTGGATGCCTGGGTCCTCGAGGAGAGGTTCGGTTTCAGGCCCCAAATCAGCCTTGAGGAGATGATCGGCGAGGCCTTTGAGACCGCAGGTCACTAAGCGCTGAGGATCAGCCGCTTGTGGATCCCGTTCCACCCCGATATCGATGCCGTCAGACTGTGCTCCGAGCCAACTCGGTATGGACCCGCATCAACATCGTTGCGCAGTCTGATCTCGACCTTGCCAACGTCTGTGACTTCGGCGAGAATGGTGCTTCCTCCCCTGTAGGCATCGTCCAACCCTATCCCGAATGTGCGCTCGGCAGCAGAAGAGACCTTCATCGAGAAATCATGGGACTGACCCTCGTAAGAGTCAACGAGCCTCCTCTGATCCGAAAGCATCCTGGCTTCGGTGAACGCGGAGGCGGCATCAGCGAGGCTGCCGGCGGCGGAAGTGTTGGCCTCTTCCACGGGTGCGGCGGATGGAGAGGTAGGATCGGGGGCCGTCTGAGTTGCAGATGGGGCAGGGGCCCTCCTGCGGGAAGTGACTGAGACCCTGTCGGGCACCGAGACTCTCGAGGACCTAGTTACGCGATGGCTGTCGTGCCATGCAGAGCCTCGCTGCTCACGAATGTCGACCTGTTCTGGGACATCGACCTGTTCTGGGACATCGACCTGTTCTGGGACATCGACCTGTTCTGGGGCATCTACATGACGCTCCTCGTGCCAGATATCGTGGCTGGCGTATTTCAGATCCTCGGGAACAGCGGGTGCTTCCTCTGGCTCGAAATCGATTCCCGGCGGCAGTGAGGGGTCCTGGTCCTGTGGCTGATTCCTCGCGCCCGTTGCGACCGCTCCAGCCACTCCTACAGCTGCTGCGCCGGCGGCGAGGGTATCGGGGCTTGGCATCCCAGCCACTATGCGGGCTTGCATCGCGTCGGCCTTGGCCCTCCAAATCCGCCGGGCGGCTCCCTGCACAGAAAAAGGAAGACTCCCTAACTGACTCTCGACCTGGGTGTCTGCTAGGGCTCTGACCTCTTCGATGGACGCGTCGCCGTAGCCGGGCTCGGCCGTCGCGTTCTGCATGTCACTCAGCAAACCATCGAAGTTGCTGGTGAACTCGTCGAAGTCCCCCGACCAGCCCTCGGAGACCGTGATGCCTGTGCTTGCGAGCAATTCGTAGCCGTTGTTTGCGAATAAGCGCGCTTCATATTCTCCCGCTCCCATCCCACCGGGGAATGTGACACTCCCTTCCTTCAGGCGTTCATTCACGGTGGTTTGAGACCCATTGACATAGAGCCAGTTTCCGTGATGGTTTTCAGCATCAGAGGGTGCCTCTTTACGATAGATTCCTATCCAGTTCAATGCGTCTCCAGAAGCACCTGAGAAGGAGACTGTAATCGGGGAGCCAGGCGTGATTCTGCCGGTCTCTGTTGATAGTGAGGGAGAAGTGGGCGCGTCAGAGGAGGCTGTCTCGACGGTGAAGGCTGCATAGGCCAGTTCGCGACCGTTGTTGTCGGTGTCGTGCATCCTCAGCGTCCACTGACCCGTTCCCGGATTGGGCAGGGTGAAACCTCCTCTGGTCCTTCCTTCGAGGTATTTGAAACTGGTTTCATGCTCGTCGTTGACCGCTTCGTCACCATGGGGGATCTCCGCCGGAACAATCCCTATCCATGCGTCATTGGGTAACTCGGGAGCAACGAATGTGAAGTCGATGCCCTCGTTGCCCTTGAAGGAGGACTTGGAGAGATTGATTGCGATTGCTGGTGCAAAGGTAGTGACATCGTCCTCCGGAGCGTCCCCCGGAGAAGAGGAGATGGTGATTTTTCCTACGCCTACCCAGCGCCTCGTGCCAGTCGGCAGGCTTCCGTCGGATCTGGGCCGGGACCAGCCGCCCCTGTACCAGTCGTTGCTGCCGTCCTGGTCACGGTCGTCCAAACTCCATGAAGGCGCCCCCCCACTGTCGGCGTTGTAGAAGTAGAGTCGATTTTCTCCGGCGTTCTTGTACCAGGGCTTGCCGTTGATCTCCTCGTGCTGCAACTCGTAAGTCCCGTTGTAGGAGTCGTTTGGGTGACCGGAGATGGAAACGCCGTCCCCAGCTGTCAGACCTTCGGAAGAGCTGGTTTCCAACAGCGCGAGCATCTCCTCCAAGTCCACCTTGCCATCGGAATTAGTGTCTATCGCCCCATACACTGCCCTGAGAATGGCCTCGGGCGCATTTTGTCCGGTGACGGACTCAAGGGCGGCCTTGAACTCCTCCGGAGACAGAGAGCCATCGCCGTTGAGGTCGTACTTCGAGAAAAGCGCCTCAGCAGAGATGCCCCTCTTGCGAAGGACTTCCTGCAGATTCTTGACTGCTATCGTCTCGATGGTCCCCCGGGCGCCTTCCATCATGGCCCGGGAAAAGGCCCTACAGCAATGAGGATTTTCCCGGCGGACTCGGATTCTAGCGTCACTCAGGCCTATAGGAAAGGCGGTCTGCAGACCTGAGCCCTGACTCTCCTGCGAGGACTCGCTTGAATCCAGACATTCTGGCCTTGCTCCACTCCTTCGAGGTACGCCATGGCTATTCCCTTCCGCTCGAGGCTGGGAGAAGGGCCTCCGCTGGTGACGTAGCCCAAGGGTTCAGCATCATCGGCCTCACTAGACAGAACGGCGTGTCCGGGCCTCGGAGATGGGCCTCTCTCGAGGCATATCAAGCCAACCCACCTAGGGCCGGACTCCAAGGAGACGAGCACCCTTTCCCTGCCGACGAAATCGTGCTTGATGTCGAGTCCGTAGGGCACCGCGGTCTCGGCTGAGTCTCGAGCAAGGAAGCCATCAGGCAAGGCGGCGTCCGGCTCGATTCCCAGTCCGGGCCAGAGGAAGTCCTGACCTGACAGCAGATACCCCTTCTCTAGGCGCAGGGTGTCTCGGGCACCCAAGCCAACCGGGACGAGTCCGAAAGGAGTGCCGGCCTTGAGTAGGGCCGACCACAGTCCGGGGGCATCGCGGTTCGGGACGAATATCTCCACTCCTGCTTCACCAGTGTAACCAGTTCCCTGTATCCAACCGTCGACGTTGAGTTGGTTGGCAGCGATGTCCTGGCATCTGAACCTGCCAACTGCGTTATCCTCGCCCAGTACCTCTGAAATCACTGCGATGGCAGACGGACCCTGCAGAGCGAGGATACTGGTCTGTTCGGACAGGTCGTCAATGGAAATTGAGCCGTCATGAGGAAGCAAACTAGTGAACCAGTCGAGCATTACCTCGACCATGGATGCATTTGGTACTCCTAGTACCTCGGTCTCCGACCTGACGGCGAAAATCATGTCGTCGATGATACGTCCTTCGTGATCGAGGAAGTGCGTGTACCCGCACCTTCCGCTTGCGAAGTTCAAATACTCCTGAGTCGCAATGCTACTCAACCATGAGCGCACGCCTTTGCCGGAGAACCGGAATAAGCCCATATGGGAGACATCGAACAGCCCTGCGGCGTTTCTGGTCGCCAGATGCTCTTCTGGGATCGAGGAGTACCATATCGGTAACTCGAAACCATGGAAGTCGACCATCTTCCCGCTCGCATCTAGGTGGGACTGGTGCAAGGCGGTCCTCATCGGCGAGCCTTCAGACACGCCCCAGAGGGAGGTCGAGCGGTGCAAGAAGTTGTGGGGGCAGGGTTTCCGGGCTCCCTTCAACGGATTATCCCACACACCCCCCCACCGTAGGTGGAGGGGGGGTGTGTGTCCCTCGCTGGGATCTTAGGTCACCAATGAACCAGGAGATAGGTCATCAGTACCTGCCCTTTGCTGTTGTAAGAGCGAAGAAGGACTATGAACGAGAAAAGCAAATACTTAAATAAGAAGGACTCTACTATACAACTGCGAGTTGAGAAGATGGAACGAGACACTGCTAGGCAGGCCGAAGAATCTGAGCGTACTTCACAGAAGCGAAGCCGCACTAAGCCGATTCGCCCTGCTCGACGCCCCTCAAGAGAGCGTGGCACCGAGTCCATGACCGGCCCGTGCAAGGTGTGCGGAGCCAATTCATGGGACACCGACGAGGTTCGAGGAGAGACTTCGTGCTCCCAGTGTGGCTACGTAGCTGCCGAGAACATGATCGACCCTGGTGCCGAATGGATAAACCACTCCGGCGGCGACGATAGGAGCCGGGTCGGAGCACCTACTACGCTCACTCTGTCCGACAAGGGACTGTCCACCGAGATTCGACGCTCCGACCTGACTGCCGGAGCCGCCAAGCGCCACGGCATGACTGGTAAGGGCCTGCGTGAATGGAGGCGTCGACAGCGAATCGACCAGCGCAGCAAGACGAGAGATAGTAGAAGTCGTAACCTCTCGAAAGCGATGCAGTTCATCCGCGACCGCGGTGACCTGCCGTCTCAAATCGAGCAGGAGGCAGCCTCGCTGTACAGGCACTCTGTGGAGCGTGGCCTCGTCACCGGAAGGAGCATCCGAGGTGTCTCCGCGGCTTGCGTTTACATCGCTGCCAGAGAGGCCAAGATCCCCCGTAAGATCGAGGATGTAGCCGCCGCCTTCGACATGACCAAGCAGGTCGAGGAGAAGGAGCTCAAGCGAACCATCAGGCTGGTTGCCAGAATGCTAGGTACTCACCATATCACCGGCCCCGACGAGTACTTCGAGAAGTTTCACTCCGACCTAGGCCTCCCACCTCATGTGCTAGGTGAGGTCAGGGACCTGTGGGACACCGTCAAGGATGACCTGTCATGGCAGGGCAAGAAGCCATCGGGCATCGCGGGTGTCATCATCTACAAGGCATCCCAAGCCAGTTCCTCACCGAGGACCCAAAGCGAGGTCTGCAGGGTCTCCGGCATCAGTGAGGTCACCTTGAGAGGCTTGCTGAAGATACTGAACCAGCTTACTGCTGAGTAGTGAAGTGGTGGACGCTGGGGGATTTGAACCCCCGGCCACCTGGTTGCAAACCAGGTGCTCTTCCAAGCTGAGCTAAGCGCCCTACGGCCAGTCGAATCGTCGGTGGTTCTTGAGTGCAACCGTCAAGAGAGGTCACTCCTCCTCAGTTGACCCCATCAGTTTGGGCAGAATGATCGCAATTCCGATGAGTGACGCGAGTAGCAGAAGAACGACTGGTCCGTTGCTTTGGCAGCAATACTCCTGTTCACCACCCGTTGGCAAGCCATCGGATGGAGTCGTGTGCACATCCAATGCGAAGTTGACATAGAATGGACGCTCGATCAGTTCCCCATTTGCATCTATCTGGTGCATCATCGAGATATTTCCAGGTAGCAACCCGTTAGAGGCCGACAGGAGTACAACCTCGGCTGCCTGACATTCCTCGTCGACCTTGTGGCCTGTTTCGTTGAGTTCGCATGAAGAGGCCAACCACTGAGTAGTCATATCGTCAACACCGCCGAAGACTCCGTCCCCATCAGCGTCTATCTGTATGCGGTGAGTGGTATTCTCCCGAGTGTCCTGATTCCTGAAGAACAACGAGTCGTTCTCGAACAGGGTCCCTTCGGCTATGCTCTCTGGAACCGCCCCCTCCTCAAACAGAAGCACAGTGAAGCTCTCTGGGTCGTGAGCCGTGACGCTCTGGGGTGCCATCAGTGCGGCTGCGAGCGCCAGTACCAAAATCGAACGGTGGCGCATGTAACTCCGCAGTACGGCGATGGCTTCAACATGACCCGCAGACTCGCGCGAGCATGGACAGTCAGCGAGTCACTCTCGCTCTCGGCCTTGCAGCATGCATTCTAGTCGCAGGATCGGCTTCATTCATGCTGATTCGCGATTCCGATGAAACGGAAGTTTTGGGCGCTTCGATGCTTGACCCCCTGTTTCAAGACGAGGAGCACGACCACAGGAATGCCAGTCAACACATGATGTACACTGCGAATATCCAACCTGTCTCTTTCAACGAGCTCACCGCACCCGGTAATGCCGAGATACAGGTCGCTGACTCGCCCGATGGGAATACCTACGCCTACATCGCAGGGTGGTCGGAGATGCACATCGTCGATGTGACCAACCCTGCAAACACCACAGTGACTGGAGTGTACTACGATCCAAACACCCAAGTCCTCGATGTCAAGTACCTCGAGTACAACGGACGCGAGTACGTCATAGTCCAGAACCAGATTGTTGATCCGGGTGCCGCGGATCCCAATGTGGGCTCTTGGGAAGATCCTGCACAAGTCACTGTAACCTTAGTCGATGTCACGGACAAGACTGACCCCAGTTGGGTCGACTCCTGGTACGACGCAGATCACCCTAGCGGCCCTCACAACCTCTACACACACATGATTGACAATGAGTGGTACATCTTCGTCGCCAACCCTGACTACGAGTCGTGCGATGTAGGGCAGGGTGATGCCTGTGGGGGAATCACCCTCGCTCATCTGAACTTCGCCGGCTATGGTGACTTGCCTCGAATAGTCAAGGTAGGCGAGGCTGAAGTCAGTTGGGAGTCTACCCTTGGAGGCTGGATCTACATCCATGATATGACCGTCCAGACTTGGCCTGGAGAGGAACAAAATGACCCCCGCTTCGGCCGGACCTACATCTACGGGGCATACTGGGAAGCGGGTCTGAGAATTTTCGATGTCTCCGATGTACCCCATCCCAACAAGGATTTGGCCGAGTACCTCTGGTACGGATCCCTATGTCGATTATCAGGAGGTTCCCAAGCAGGCTGCACGTGGAGAGCCCCTGAGGTCGGCCAGTGGATGGAGTTTGAGGACTTCGACGAGGATGGAGAGATCGATTGTTCATGCACCAGCAATGTGAACGGCGGAAGGGCTTCTTACATCCATTATGCGGAGCCCATCGATGACATGGTCGATGCGACGCACCTTGGCTATCCTACGGGAAAGATGCACCTGACATTCCTCGCGACCGAGGTCCTTGAGACCACCGTCGGCACCGGGATGGGCTACTTGCTGGATACGACTCCCTATGAGGAGGTCAACGGCAATGTTAGGTTCTTGCCTGAACTCATTCACGGCTGGGAGAACCCATTCGCTTGGGACCACCACATCCCGGGCGGTGAGGAGTGGTTGCTGTTCAGTCCGCACAACGCTGACACGGCGATTTTTCAGACGGGTCTACCGGGACTTCCCGACAATAGCCATGGAGGGGCTTGGGACGGCCGGATTTACCTAAGCAGCTACCACGCCGGACTCTGGGTCATGGACATCGAGACGCTGATGGCTAGCGGCCTTGAAGACGGTAACAAGACCGATGTGCACGTAGCCGCGACTGTCGGCTATCACCTCTCCCACGGCGCTGACGGTGCGCCGTTGGACAGCGCGTACTACGACTTTGGATGGACTCCATTCATCTGGGCCGCCGAGTATCATAAGGGGTACACCTACCTGTCTTGCATCACCACTGGGCTCTACATCGTGCAACTGGACATAGATCAGCCGTACGGCATCCCTCTGGTAGTTGAATCGCCCTAGCGCGTAGCGCAGGGCGACCGGTGCATTCAACAACCGACTGATTTCGTCGTCTGTGTAGCCGAGGCCTCGCCATGTCCGGAATAAAGAACACCCCGATGCTATTGATGGCAACTCTGATGGTGCTCGCGCCGCTCTCCGGTTGTTTCTCTTTCATCACCGGCGAAGACTCTGGTGACGATGGTCAAACTTGGGTCGACCCGGTCGTCGAGATCGAAGACTCCAACCACTCTCACAATGATTTGCTGGCGCACCGGCTGTATACCCCCAACGCCAAGTTGATCGACTATCACAACTTGAATTGTGACGGTGAAGTCAAGCCTCCTGCTGACCTCGACAACACCGCGGGTCGCCCGTGCTACCCGGAGTGGAAGAACGTCGGGCCGACTCCCGGGGACAACTCGGAGATAGCCATCGAGGGCAACTTCAACGAGGACTGCGAGATCTACGCCGACGGCAGCGGTGGCTGTTACGCCTATGTCTCCAGTTACAATCAGTTCGAAATTCTCGACATCAGCAACCCTAACAACATACAATTGCTCTCAACATACTACGCAGAGATTGCCCGGATGATAGACATCAAGGTAACTGCCGATAACAACTGGGTGCTGGTGAACCACGAGCTTACCAACAGCGAGTTAGACCCGATTCCGAATGATGATGATGCCAACAGCGGCATGAACCGCCTCGATGTCATTTACGTCCGCGACAAAACCAGTCCAATCAAGGTCGCCGAGTGGAACAACCCCCCGGCTGGATTCCACAACCAAGATGTACACGTCTACTGCGACTGGGAGCCGGTCAACCCAGTGTGGTCCGTCGAGGAGTGTCACCTTTTCCTGTTCGGTGCCGACCCATATCCCGAACTCGTAGCAGGCGGCGGACCCGTAAAGGGGACTCAAGTTTTCTACGTGCCTCTGGGTTTAGAATCGTGGTTACCTAATCAGAACGACGAGCAGCAAAACTCGAGTCGTGAGATACTCCGCTGGGGAGCCTATACTCCTGAGGGGCAGACCACCTGCGGCGGCTCAGTCTTCAATCATGACCATGTCTTCTTCGTCCACCCTGTGACCAAGCAGAAACTTCTGATTGCATCTTACTGGGATGCTGGCCTGAGGATTGTGGACGTCACCGAGCCGCCACAGGTGGCTGACGCGATGGGCATTACCTGGCCACAGGAGATAGGCCGGTGGATGGGGTGTCCATCAGATGACAGCGGCTGGTACGGTCCCGATGGAGGGGGGCATGCCGACATGTCTGCCGAAGAGTGGCTCGATGCTGGCCAAGGCAACGGTAACATCCACTACGCGATTCCGTTCAAGAATCTAGTCTGCGACGGCATCAGCGAATACGATCCCATGTCAGAATGGCCTGCCAGTTGCGGAACCGGACCCGAAGACGCGAACTACGGCCAGAACTGGAGGCACTACACGATCATCGCCCCTGAGTACGGCTCTAACGACAATCACACGGGATACCTATGGACTATTGACACGACTGATCCGACCAAGCCGTTCCTCGTCTCAAAGTGGAGGCTCCCGGGGCAGGGTATGCTGGCAAATGGAAGCAGCCACCCTCAGCATTACATCCCAGGTGGCTACATCTACAGCCCACACAATGGTGATGTCGGACCCAACGGTCACGCCTACTGGACCCACTACCATGCAGGTGCTTGGGCAACTGATCATGGTCATTCCTGGGGCGAGTTGATCTGGGAGAATGGTTACCCCGAGCCTGATCGGGGATACAAGGCGATAGTTGAGCTCGCCCCCACTCACACTATCGGCTACTACCTGCCCTCCGGGCCCGAGTGGCTCGACAACGCCTCAGATGCGATGGGGTACGACATGGCCGACTGTTGGGCATCATGCATGATACCTTTCGACTGGGGTCTCCAATACGATCCGCGGGGCTTCGTTCTAATCTCGGAGATGGTCAGCGGAATCTACGTCGTGCAGTTCGACGAGGACTACGACCCTCGCTACAACTACCCGGCCCTCTGGCAGGCTGAGGCCAGTGATGATTGAGGATGATCTCATGCGCGTGAAGGCGCTCGCAGTATTGTTGGTACTCACGCTGCTGATGCCGGTTGCGGCTGCGCATGGTGCGAACACGTTCTCTTTCATCATGAGGAATCAGTCGGTTGACCCGGGCTCGGCCCAAGTCATACAGAACGACACACTAATCTTCTACAACACCGCTAATCACAATCGAACTGTCCTAATCGATATCGACGGCGATGGTCTGGATGATGTGGACTGCGAAGCCGGACCGTCCGAATCATCATCCACCGAGGATGAGTGTTGGGTCTGGCTCGACCCCTTGATTTGGGGAGCGGGGGTGTATGAGATCAAACTGATGGAGAACAGCACCCTCTGGCACACCGTCGAGCTCACTATAGTGCTCGACAACCACACGGAGACGCTGCCTCCTGACGGTTTCGTCTTCGGTCCCGATCCGAGTGAGTCGAATGAAGAGGGTGCGCTGTTGAGCACTGCGGTCCTGCTAGCCGGTGCGGCGGTGTTCATCTGGGTGATTCGTAACGTGAAGGAGGGAGATGAATGAAGCAGAGTCTCATTGCGATTCTAATGGCGACCAGTGTACTGCTCGCAGGTTGTCTAGGTGAGGGGGAAGCGGACATCTTCCACGGTGACGACATCGCACCCCCCGTTCCTGTCGACGACTTTGTCCTGATGGACGAAAACGGCCATTACTACTCGTTCTCTCAACTTGAAGGCAAGGTAATCGTGATCGCCTTCCTGTTCACAAGATGTCCTGACATCTGCCCGATAGTCAGCGCCAATCTCGACTTCATTTCCGAGGAACTCGGCGACAGGTACGGTACCGAAGTCGCTATACTGTCAATTACGGTAGACCCTTGGGCAGATAACTCATCGATATTGTCGGCCTACGCTGAGCAGAGAGGGTTGGATTGGCCCCACCTGACAACTTCCAATGCCAGTGACATTTCAGATCTCGAGGATGTCTGGAGGAATTTCGGTGTTGGACTCGATGTCTACAACTCCGACGAGGACTCTGACGGAGTAGCAGACGGCTTCGACACCTGCTCGGGCACCCCTGAGGGAGAGTCGGTCGACGACAAAGGATGCGGCCTAGAGACTCAGCAATCCGATGGCGGCGTCAAGATAATGCACCATCCGCTTACCTACTGGGTCGATCACACGACCGGGACCATCATCGTGGACAAGCAGATGCGGCAGAGAGTCTGGTGGGGGGACACCGACTGGAATGCGGAGATGGTCCTCGAAGACATCTACCTGCTGCTAGAGGAATGAGGATGCGCGCTGAATCAGTCGCTGTGCTGCTAAGTTGCATGCTGATTCTTCCCGGGTGCATGGCATCGGAGGAGAATGAAATCGAACTTTATGGAATGGAGTACAGGGACCCTCCGGATGCACCAGACTTCACACTTTTCGACCAGAACGGGGATGTGTTCACACTCTCCGACTTCGAGGGCAAGGTGGTTGTGGTAGCATTCATCTACACATCGTGCCCTGATGTCTGCCTGATCATTTCGGCCAACCTCGACTACGCCTACCAGAGCCTAGATGTTGGAAACTCAGAACACATCGTGTTCGTCTCGGTCACTATCGATCCGGCGCGCGACACAATCACCCATCTCGCCGAGTGGACCGAGCAGATGAGTTACGAGTGGTATCATCTGACTGGACCGACATCCGCTCTCCAAGACACTTACAGATCTTGGAACGTATTAGTCGACAACGAACACATCAATGCCAGCCAGCCGCCCGAGGATGGCACGAATCGCATTGCAGTGCTGTACCCGGACAATACGACGTTCCAATTTAACGGAGTCGGCATGGGCTTGAATGGTGATGATTTTGCTGTGCAGGTGTTCAGTGATTCCAACATGAGTTACGATATGGCTGAGGGCGTCATCGGAGACTGGCAGTCGGATGAAGGGTGGTCGTGGGTGTTGCATGCATGGGACGTAGAAAACGAGACTTGGATCGGGGCTCAAGAAGATATCTCTGCTCTGGTGCTCGACACCGACACACACCTTGCTTGGGCTGCCAGCAACGCCGACCTAGGTAACCTGCCTCCGGGAATTGACTGCAACGGTCATGGCTGGGCAATGGGCTCAGGGGACGCGGCTCACTGCATGTGCGACGAGGGATACGAGAGGCCTGAAGGGAATTGGTTGTCATGCGTCTCAGAGGGTACGGCTGGCAACGAGGTGGGCAACGAAACCGACCCTCATGAAGAGTCCCTAGGACTGTATGAGGTAGGGCATTCTACGGTGACTTTCATCCTCGACAAGCAGATGCGCAAAAGGGTCGCGTACTCGGGAATTAACTGGGACGCGGGAGAATTCACACACGATGTGCAAGCGCTGGTTGACCAGTGATGCAAGGGTTCGTTTCAAGAGTCCGCCCCATATGGGGCGGACATGGCTGACGAAGGAGTGGCACGCTCCCTGTTCCTCGCAGGACTGATGCTTGTGAGTGTGCTCGTCGGAGTATTGTTCTTCGATATCCAGCAGGAAGGCGAGAATCTAGCCCCTGTCATCGAAGGGGACATTCCCCCCAACATCCTCGTCGACAGCATAGACACCGTTTCCCTGAAAATATACGACGAGGAGATGGCGGGGCTGACTCTGATCGTTAGCCTCGACGGTATCGGGATTACTGATGAGCCGGACTCGGACGGCAACCTAGTGATCGATATCTCGCAACTCGGCATCGGCGGCCATTCGCTCAAGGTAATCGCGACTGACAGTCTCGGCCAGGAGTCAACATGGACCTCCACATTCATGATTGAATACCCAGATGAGGGTTACACGGTGATTGTAGTCAGCACCAATGAGTTGGTTGTCGAGCGAGGCAACAGCACCGCGTTATCGGGAGTCTTGGTCCACCAGAGCATGGACACTTGCGAACTAGAATGGTCTGATAGCAACATAGACGAATTCAGTCTAAATCTTCCTTTCGATGAAGAAGGCAGGTTCGATCTCGGATTCTCTAATATCCAGGAGAATCTCACAATTTCGATACGTGGAACATGTGGGACTTGGGTGGACTCAAGTGAGCTCGAGGTGCTCAACATCACTGTCACGGAGCCGGAGCCGATCGAGGGGTGCACCGACCCGGAAGCCAACAACTACGATGAGGATGCCGAGGAGGACGACGGTTCCTGTGAGTATGACGAGTAAGCGGGGCTGGACTTGCGTTGTTCGCGGTTGCAGCAGTCGGGATTAGAGCATTGGCATCCGGTGAAGCCGCTCTAAGTCGGGCTGGTACAACTCGCGGATATCGTCCAGCTCTAGGATGAGCATTGCAAGCCGCTCAAGGCCCATCCCCCATGCGCACACCGGCCATTCCGTTCCCAGTGGCTCAGTTACCTCAGGACGGAAGATGCCGGAGCCGCCTAACTCCAGCCACTCCCCTCTCCAAAGAACTTCGACCTCCACGCTCGGCTCAGTGTAGGGGAAGTAGGCAGGACGGACTCGCACTTCCGGGTAGCCCATCTTGGCGTAGAATGTCTTGAGTGTCGATATCAGCATCGGCAGGTTGGCGTCCGGCTCGTGGATGATGCCTTCGATCTGATGGAACTCTGGGAGATGGGTGCGGTCAATCGACTCCTGCCGGAACACCCGGCCGATTCCGAAGACTCGGCATGGTTTGTCAGGGTTGTCGGCGATGTGCCGGACTGTGTTGACTGTGGTGTGGGTCCTCAGAAGCGCCTTCTGAGCCTCGTCCTTGTCGAAACTGCCGCCCCAGCCTGTGCTTCCGGTATCGTGGCCATGCTCGTGGACACTGGCCCAGAGATCTAGGTACTCTTCATCGACATCGACATTCTCAGGCTCGGACAGGTAGAACGTGTCCTGCATAGTGCGAGCCGGATGTGACTGGGGGATGTACAGGGCGTCCATGTTCCAGCCGGCGGACTGGACGTAGTGGCCCTCAATCTCCGAGAATCCCATCTCGAGGAAGACTGAGCGGATTCGCTCGATCAGTGCCTGCATCGGGTGTGGCCTGCCTCCCATCGGAACCGGTGCAGGTGCATTGACATCGAATGATTTGAACTTGGCATCTCTCCATGACTCGCCTTGTAGCAGTTCTGGGGTGACATCACCGATGAGTTCGACCTCCTGGAGCCCGGACTCGTCCGTTGACGAGCCGGCTTCAGTCAGGCTCCAACTTCTGGACACATGCTCCTCGATTGCGAGTAGCCCCTTACGTCCTGAGAAGTGATCAGTCATGTCGGCATCGAGAGAAGAGGCATCGAGGGGACCTTCGGAGAGACTCTGGATGAATGAGGTCCTCTGCTCAATAGCAGCAATCACAGTATCTTCATCGTCGGCCACCAATGCTCCAGCCTCAACCTTGATGCCCATCGACTTGAGCAATCCGACACCGGGCCCGGCCTCGTGGCGCTCGAATGCAGCGGAGAGAGAGTCCATGGTCCGTTCAGCGGCCTTCTGCTCGGACAGCCACCTCCAGAGGCGAGCCTCCAAGAGTCCGTCTACGGCCGCCTTAGCGCCCTCGTCACCCAATGATACACTCTGTCCGCGGTCCTCGGTAACTTCGACCAACCCAGCCTCTGCAAGTCCGGCTCCTGCTCCTGCGACGTGAACCTGATCGCTCCAACCAGTAGCCTTCAGAAGTTCGTCCAGAGACCAAGCCCGAGTGGGTTCCGAGAGCATTGCTCGCAGCATCCGTCGCTCGTTGTTGCCTAGTCCCATGACACTACCTTGGACCTTGGCGAATTAGGCCGTCCTCTTGACGCTTGCCGATGCGCCGCCCCTAAGGGCGGCGATTACTCCTCTTCTGATTCCCACAGGAGGGTGTCGCACTCACTGCAGGTGTGAGATTTCGGCTTCGCACCTTCTACCCAATCCAGCCTGCCGCACCTGCCGCAGAGTATCGATGTCCTGACTGGTTCTTCCAGAGTGGTGTCAACCCGGTACATGACTCGGCCAGCGTCCGGCATCTTTCCGGCTTCCGGCTCCCATGCCGCCACCTTCTCGGGGTCGACGTGCTCCTCGACGGCCATACCTAGTCCGACAAACAACATCACGACTCCCGCTATTGCCAGAGGGGCTGCAACAGTAAGCGCGAATGGAGATGCGCCCGAGGTCAGGATGATGCCGCTGCCAAGGACGATGCATGCCCATGCGGCGAGCACTGTGTTCACCTTTCGATTGGGGGCAGTGGTGGCTTGCGGCACGGTCGGCCGTGCGGGCGCCGACGCATGAATATGGCCCCCCGGAGCCGGTTTCTGTGATGTAGGGTTCAAGAGTCCGTGTCCGTCGTCTTGGGGCGCGCCTCAGTAGCTCAGCCCGGTAGAGCATCTGATTTGTAATCAGACGGTCGGGGGTTCGACTCCCTCCTGGGGCTCCAAGATACGCCTGTGAAAGGTCAAAGAGCGGGGTGCCCCGGAGGAGTTGTAATGAGTGCGGTCATTATCGACGGCAAAGCCCTCGGACGCAGCATCGAGGACGATTTGTCCGGGCGAGTCACCGCACTGCTCGAACGAGGTGTCACTCCGAACCTAGCCGTGGTCATTGCCGGTGAGGACCCCGCGAGTCAAGTCTACGTCCGCAACAAGCAGCGGGCCTGTGAGAGATGCGGGATACTGAGCACTCGAATCGACCTGCCGTCGACATCCACTCAAGATGATATCCTCGGAATCGTGGCCGATCTGAATGCCGACAACTCCGTCCACGGGATACTGGTCCAGAGCCCAGCCCCAGAAGGCGTCGACGAGTTGGCTGTCGCCGGAGCGATTGACCCAGCCAAAGACGTCGACGGTTTTCACCCAAGTAATCTGGGCAAGTTGGTCCAAGGAGCGGGTGACGGGCTACTGCCGTGCACTCCCGCTGGCGTTCTGAGGATGCTCGAAGAGAGCGGGGTTGCGCTAAGTGGTTCGAAGGCGGTAGTAATAGGGCGCTCTCGCATTGTCGGGATGCCGATGGCGCTGATGCTGGCCCAGCGCGGAATTGATTGCACTGTGACGATTGCCCATTCTAGGACACAAGATATTGCGGCACTATGCCGCGAGGCGGATATCGTTGTGGCTGCCATAGGTCGGCCGCATACAGTGAAGCCTGATTGGATTAAGCCTGGTGCGGCCGTAGTCGATGTCGGTATCTCCAGAGCCGATGGTGGCGGCCTGGCAGGTGATGTCGACCCCGGTGTGGCTGAGGTCGCCAGTTGGATGACCCCGGTGCCCGGGGGAGTCGGTCCGATGACTATCGCGATGCTGTTGTCCAACACAGTCAGGGCTGCAGAATCTTCCTAGAAGATGCCCATATCCATCTGAGCGTCCTCGGATGCATGCACTCGCGGGTCCCAGAGAGGAGAGAATGTGAGATTGACATGGACGCTCTCGATACCCTCGGTTGCGAGAGCGGAACGATGTACTGCGGACATGAGCTCAGGTGCTACAGGACAGCCCGGGCTAGTCAGAGTCATGTCTATCTCAGCATGGGTCCGGTCGTCCTTCTCCTCGATCCTGATGCCATATATCAGACCCAGTTCGATAACTGAAATCTTCATCTCTGGGTCCTCGACATCCTTCAGCGAGTCCCTGATGTCGGATTCTTCCACCATCACAGCACCTCACAGAAGCATGGCCGCCTCCTCACGGACACGCTTGAACATATTCAGGAAGCCATTGGTCCTACTCGGAGTGAGCGAGGATCGGATTCCCATGGCATCCGCGTATTCCGGTTCCATCTCGGCTACCTCTGCCGGCTTCATTCCGTTGACTGCCATCGCGGTCACCGCCATCAGACCCTGAACAATCTGCGCATCCGCACCACCTCGTAGGATGAAGTTTCCTTCCTCATCAACAAGGCAGATGACGTGGGCCCGGGACTGGCAGCCGTGGACCTGATTGGCATCGGTCCACTCCTCGACAGGGAGCGGGGTCGGATGGCGATTGGAGTACTCAAAGAGAAGTTCGTAGCGTTCCATCGCGTCAAAGCACCCTTGGAACTCCTCGACCACGGAGTCCAGATGCGCAGGCCATCTCCTGCCTTCTTGCATGGTAATGCGTGCTAGCGGCCCGCCTTGAATATGACTAGGGGATAATCATGAGAAGCGTTCTACCACGTACAGGAGGTACGCAACGAAGGCCTCGGCCTCGGCCATTGTATTGTATATCCAGAAAGAGGCTCGGTTCGTCGATGGCACGCCGAGCGCGTCCATCAGCGGCTGGGCACAGTGGTGACCGGTCCTGACGGCGAAGCCGCCCTCGTCCAGCAGGAGCGCGAGGTCCTGCGACTGGATGCTCTCATGTAGGAAGGAAACTGCCCCGCTGCTGTCCTCTCTCTCGGGCTCGCCGTAGATGCTGATTCCGGGTATCTCGCGCATCTGCATCGCTGTCCAAGATGCTATTTCGTTGATGTGTTCGTGCACCTCCCTCATATCGAACTGGTCCAGCCACTCAACAGCGGCACCCCATCCGATTGCCTCGGCAATCCTCGGGGTGCCCGTCTCAAACATCGCGTGTCCTTCCTGGAAGGTCGTGCCCTCGGTGCTGACTGTCTTGATTACTAGGCCCCCGGTCATGAACGGGCTCATCTGCTCCATCGCGTCGGGCTTTACCAAGAGGCAGCCAATCCCAGTGGGTCCGGCCATCTTGTGGGCCGAAATGGCTACGAAGTCAGCCCCCATACTATCGAAGTCTATCCTTTCGTGCGGAGCGCCTTGCGCGCAGTCCAAGAGGATACGTGCTCCAGCAGCATGAGACATCTCAATGATATTCTCGATTGGGTTGCGGACCCCCAAGACGTTGCTGGTGTGTACTACACAAACCAGTGACGCGTCAGCTACCGCTACCTCTAGGGCGTTCATGTCTAGAGTGAACGACTCGATGTCTATCGGGACGTATCTTACTTCTACACCCTTCTCGATTGAGAGTTGCTGCCATGGGACTATGTCTGCATGATGCTCCATCTCTGTCAGCACGATGACATCGCCGTCTCCGAGATTCTCACGGGCCCAAGCGTACGCTACGAGGTTGATTGCCTCGGTCGCTCCGCTGGTGTAGATTAGTTGATCAGGTGAAGTCCCAAAGTACGAGGCGATGCGATCGCGGGCGTTTTCCAAAGCTGTGGTCGCCTCGTCAGCGAGGGTGTGATTCGAGCGGTGCGCGTTGGAGTTGTAGGCCTCGTAGAAGTGAGTCATGGCATCGATGACGCACTGTGGCTTCTGCGAGGTCGCAGCGTTGTCGAAGTAGACCAATTGCTTGCCGTTCGGCAGGCGGCGCTCGAGAATGGGGAAATCGGCCCGTATCGCCTCGATATCCAGGGTCATGGCTATTCCTCCGATTAATTCGAGTCGATGGACCAATATCAACTCGCGCCCATACGAGATTTGACCTATTGCAACTCCTATAGTCTCAAGAAGGAGATAAATGCTTGAAAACGATAATTTCTAACTTATCTTGCGGACATTTATTGTCGCACACCCACATGCGCCCCTACATGGCAGGACCTACGGGGCATCACACGGTCGAGCGGCTGGGTAGCCAAGACCTGAACCGAGATGGGGAGATTATCAATCTCGCAATCGTAGGTTCAAGCAGGTTCTACGATTTCTGGGTGTTTGAGAATGTGGTCGGTAGATGGGTCGATGAGAACGGTTACCCGGACCTCATCATCGTAGGTGGAGCGAGTGGTGTCGACTACATGGCTGAACGCTGGGCCGACAATAACTCAATACCCATCGCCGTTTTCTTTGAAGAGTGGGACGACCCCAACAGAAGCCTGCAGGACAAGGGTAGAAAGGAGGCTCCTAACACCCTAACTGCGAAGATTCTGAACGGCTCTTCTCACATCCTCGCAATGCCCTCGTCCACGAGCAAGTGGACTAGGATAGTAATCGAGCAGGCTGGCGAACGAGGCATCCCAACTGACGTTCACGAAGTCGACTGATGAAGGTGCTCGTGCCGGGATTTGAACCCGGGTCGCCGCCTCGAAAGGGCGGCATGATGGACCGAACTACACCACACAAGCGCTGGTTCGACGACAGCCGTCCCCTCCATAACAATTCGTCACGGTGGGTTGCCAGAATTTCCAGTGGTGATGGTTTGCGACTCGGGGGTGCCGTCTTGGTCCGAATCGATGGTAATCACGGACACTATGAGCCCTTGCACGGTGTTGGTCACATAGTCGACGTGGAAGGCAATCCAGGTGTTGTTGGTGTGGTAGGCGTGGCCCTGTGAGTTGATGTTCCACTCGAAAACCCTGTGTGAGAGATAGGCCTCCTGCAACACCTCGATGTTGCCGCTGGACGACAGTGAGAGGTTCCTTGCATGCCAGATGTTGGAGTTGACAGCGAAGGACACATTGCCGTCCGCGTTGTCGTCCCTCGCCGCCATGTAATGACGGTGGAACACCCTGCGCTCTAGGAAGTCGTCTTGATCAAAGTCAGCCGCCCGCCAGGTTCTGCTCAGGTAGTTGTAGGTGTCTGGGCTACCATCCGAGTTGTTGTCCCATGAAGACAGGTCGATGACGACCACGCGCTTGGCGTGCAGGTTGTGGTTCGAGTCGCGCCAGATCTCCACCGAATGCGTGGACTCACTCTGGTGGGACCATCCATGGGCGTGCTGATCGAGGTAAGTTGTCTCCCTTACTCTCCTGAAGATATGCTCCTCGTAGCCGTCCTCGTCGGCATCAGACCAAGTTAGGGCTGCAGTATAGGACTCACGTTGCTCGAGATGGTGATCGAAGTCCCAGTCGGTAGCGTTGGACATGTGTATTATTCGCTGTTTCCACTCAGGGATGCCATCTGTGTCATGGTCGGATATCCGAGTCAAGGCAAAACGATGGATGTGGTACTCGACCATGCCCCAGTCCCAGTGCTGGTGCCAGCCGTGCATCCGAGCAGTGTAGTCGAGGTCCCCATCGTGGTCGGTGTCGACCTTCAGAACCCCGGCTCGCCAAGTCCACTGTAGCTCTATGACGCCGTTCGAGTCGTTGTCGAACTGAACGGTGTTCTGGTGGAGTGCCCGTATCACATCGACACTGCCGTCTTGGTTGGTGTCCTTCCTGACGACCGCTCGCAGGTTGTCACGGTGGCGGTCGGCGTTGCCGTCCTCGGTGGGGTCCCATATCCACGAGGTATGGTCTATGGCCATCCAGCGCTCTGGGGTGCCGTCGTCGTTGCTGTCCACTCTCAATATGAACCGCGAGTGCGAGAAGTACGCGGTGAGCACCGCACCTATGCCTTGATCGACCATCCGCTGCTGGCGATTCAGGACCACTCGGCGCTCCAAATTGCCATCTTGGTCGGCATCGGTGCGGGCGTGGACGAAGAGGTATATGTTGACGTCTTCGTAGGTACCGTTGTCCCAGGTCCAGACGACCCGAGTCAGCACGTCATGGCGCTCGGGGATGCCATCAGAGTTCTGGTCGACCATATCGAGCCCCCTGAATCGTGTGAAGAACAGGTCATCGTGTCCGTCCCCGTCGCGGTCTTGCGAGCAGTGCTTGGTGCGGACTAGGATTATTCGCTCGGGCCCTGGGATCCCATCCGAGTCGAACCAGAAAACGCCGACCGTGGTGTGGCACAGTGTCTCAGGGACTCCGTCGTTATCCCAGTCCTCCCAGAACGTGTCGTTCCACCATGTGGCTGTGACCTGTGATATCGAGCGACTGTAGGTCTGCTCTTGCAGAGAGTCGTCGCTCACATCGCCCCATGCATCGTTGAACACCGGGTTGACGATCTCCGCGTCAGCCTCGTTGAAAAATGGGATCGGGGCGAGTTCGGCATCGGACGGCCCCTCGTCCTCGTTTACGACGCTGGTCTCGATCATCAGCGGGTCGTTCGGGATGGCATCGGTCCCCTCCTCGTCACCGACCTCATCGCGGACGTACTCCTCGTCGGTGGCGACCCAGTCGTCGACCTCCTGGTCGTCGTCGTAGTATCCGTCGCCATCGGGGTCGAAGTCGGACTGCCAGTCGTAGTCAGGGTCCTGTTGGGCCTCGGAGACATCGTCAACCGTGCCATCCCCATCATTGTCGAGTTGTTCATCGACCTCGGTATCGAGTTGTTCCTCGGCCTCTTCCTCCAGCTCTTCCTGCAGTTGGGCTGCCTCGAGGTCGTCGGCCACGGAGACAACCTCGACGTGGAAGACGCGCTCGGTGGTGATGCCGGTCGAGCCGGTCGCAATCACGCGTACTACGAACACGCCCTCCTCGGCGTACTGGTGAGATTCCTCGGTGAACGCCGGTTCTACCATTGAATCGTCGCCCCAGTCGATGCTAACCGAGACGGGACCGAGTGGATCCTCGGTACTGGTGGTGATAGTCAGCTCTCCGGCCAGATTGAGGTGTATGCGTCCCTGAGGAGAGGGGTTGGTGGAAACTGTGAGGGAAGGCGCGTCGGCGTACTCGATCCTGATCGTCTCCTGGGCGTTGGCGAGGAATCCCGAGGTGTCAGTGGCCGAGACGCGGACTGTGTAGATACCGGGTTCACCCCAGACGTGCTGCCCGGAGAGGTCCCTCTGGGTGATGCCATCAGAGAAATCGACCTCGACTACGAGGTCATCACCGTCTGGGTCTGAAGCATCTACCGACCAAGCCACAGGGATGCCTGCGATTCCTTCGATAGGGAGTTCTAGGGATATCGTCGGGGCTCGGTTTGGCTCCAGCAGCGTGAAGATGACAGCCGAGACCCCAGTCACCCCCATCGAGTCGGTGATTTCGGCCTCGATGGTGTGTGTGCCGACAGAGAGGAATCCAGCATCATAGTTCATGCTGGAGGAGGTCTGCACTAATGCTCCGTCAAGTCGCCAGTTCACGATGTATGGCCCGGTGCCCTCAGAGATCACGGCGTTGGCGACAATTAGGTCGTTGGCCGTAGTTGGAGAGCCCTCTATCTGGACCTCGGCGGTTACCACTGAAGGCTCGGGCTGCTCGGTTATCTCATCGGTCGCTCCGAGGCATCCCGAGCCCAGCATCAGGGCCACGAGGAAGAGGCCGGTGTGGATTCGGCGTCGGGCGGTTCTGTCGCGATTCATCTTGTACATTGACCACAGGGGCCTCTCAGCCACCTTAAAGGAAAGTGGGTCATTGGATTTGTCAAGGTCTCGTAGAGACGGGTTCTACGAGAGTCGCCCACAGCCTCATGCCCTCTTCGGTGAGCGCCCGATCGGTTCGTAGCCCTCTCCTCCTCCGTGTAATCAGACCCTGAGATTCGAGCCGCTTCAGATGATGGCCAACCAGTTGCTGGCTCGTCTCCAATCGGGCCGCCATCTCCCTCTGTGTCGGCGAGGGTTGTCCGTCTTCCTGCTCAGCTATCGAACGCAGCACCATCAGAGCCACGTCGCTGAGCTGGTTGGCATCGACCGGGCGAGGCAGGCTGGAGAGTTCGGCTGCTGGGTCGACCGCTGAGGTGTAGTAGCGGAGCAGACGTCCGTCACGCCTGCACCAGACGCGTCCCTCACGCTCGAGTGTCCTCAGATGGTGTACGGCCTGGTGGTTCCCCAGATTCAGAGCGCGTATGATTCCAGAGAGGTGGCAGCCGGGATGGGCGGTCAAGAAGCCCTCTAGGCGCCCGCGCTGATAGGTCCCCGCGAGCGTTCCTGTGCCCTCGGTGACCCTGAGTTGGGAGAATCGGCCCATCGACTGGGATATCTTGGCCCGAGTAGGCTCATCTCTGGCTGCGACTAGAGCTAGAGAGAGGAAAGTGACGGCGATGAAGGTGGAAGCGAAGGACATCGCGGGCAGAGAGAGGATGAATTGCCGACCTTCAGTCTGCTGTTCGGGAACAGCCGGGGACTGCCCCGCTGATTCAGCCACGAACCACATGTCCGCGATAGTCCAGATCCCCGCCAGAGCATCGCTCAGTTCCAATCCAACGGTGCGTCCTTCTGAGGGACTCAGGAACAACCCTGCCTCGGGCTGAGGCTGGTGAAGCAGGTCCTGAGAGTCCTCTAGCATCCAAACCCCCGGCGAGGTGCGCACCCAGGTCGCCTCTTGGTCGGCCGCTACGGAAGGAGTGGCTATAATCACCAGAATCGTCAGAGTCAGGCCCAGTGAAGCCGCGCGACGCGCATACGCTGGCGCCCTTCCCATGCGATACCGGAGATGCTTGGATGGATTAAGTGTCGTGGGTTGTCGCGTTTGTCGGAGTCGTAGTTGTACCAATTGAATTGGATTAGGTTTCTTCTGCCAGTGCCGACCACCAGTTCATCACGGGGATGAACAGCGCCAGACCGACTATTCCGCCGACCAGCCAAGCAAGTGGATTCTCCATCAAGCCGAGGAACTGGTCACCCCAAATCCCAAGCACAATTCCCTCCATTCCAAATCTTATGCCCCGACCGAACAGACCTGCTGCGATGAACATCCTGAGATCCATCCTGCCGGCTCCCGCCGCCCACGCCAGCGCCTTGTATGGAATCGGAGAGACCGCAGCGAGGAAGATGCCGGCAGACCCGTACCTGACCATCATGGCATCGAGTCTGGCAACTGTGGCATCGCTGGCGAAGCGCTCGAGTATCGGTCTGCCAGCGTAGACGCCGATTCCATAGCCTCCTACTGCTCCCACCACACTCGATATGGTGGCGACAAGAACGATGGTCAGGATATCGAGGGAACTATCTGCACCTAGGACCATGGGGATGACCAGTAGGTCGGGCGGGGCTGGCTGAAGGGCTGCTTCGGAGGCAGAAACAACGGCGAGGCCCAGCAGGCCAAAGCCCTCCGCCCATTCGATTATCGAGTCGGTGATGCCCTTGAGCACGCACCTTCGTCCGTCCTTTTCGGGATGAACGTTACTTCCCGCGGACACCGACTAGACTCGGAGGCGACCCCTGAAAGCGCAGCCAGCCTACGCCCGAGCATGGCGGCTGGCGAAGTCTTGGATACGGCTGCTCTAATCGCGTGGCCCCTAGAGAGGATGCGTGGCAGCCTCGTTGTACCGTCCCAGAGATCTGAGCTGTACCGAATATCGCCCGATCGAGAGATGCTGCTGGACGCAGTTGGGCTCGAATGGTCATCTCCGGGACCTGATGCGATTACTCGAGCCAGCGATCTCGCAGTCACCACAGGGGACATGGCTGGTCTATCGCCCGTGGACCTAGAGCTACTGGCGCTGGCCATAGAGAGATCGGCTACACTGGTCACCGACGACTACAGGCTGCAGAACCTGTGTGAGAAGGGTGGACTGCCTTGGCTGTCGGTGACGATGGAGGGGATCAGTGCGCTTTGGTCCTGGGAATTGCGATGCACTGGGTGCGGGGCCGTGCTCCCATCTCCAGAGGGGCCGAATTCGAGCCGCGAACTGGGGGAATGCGCCGATTGCGGCTCCGCCCTTAGACTCAGTCGCAAGAGAGGATGATTACTCGCTCTCGCTGGCGACTTCCTCGGTCATCCCGCCTCGGTCCATGTCCTGCTCAGCGGAAGATGGCTGAACGCCTTCTTCCACAGCCTTCTGGAACTCGCCCTTGGCAAGGCCCACGCTTCGAGCAAGTTCGGGTATCCTCTTCGCCCCGAACAGGAATATTGCTATTACGACGAGGATTGCTATCTCAGTGGTGCCTATGGCCATGTTATCGACTCTAGGTGGAAGTGTTCTCGTTCAAATGCTTCGGCCGGATTGTGCCTCACCCGCCGGAAACCGGTGGGAGGAAGGCGACTTCGGATGAATCCCTCAGAGGAGTATCCAGAGGTGCTCCGATATGTCCATCGATAGCGACCCTGAGCCCAGAATCGAGAAAATCGGACAACTCAAAGCGTTCAATTAACTGATTGCCTGTCGTTCCGTGCTCCAAAGCAACCTCGATCTCACGCTCGCCTAGCCTCTCGGCCAAGGGTCCGAAGAACAGCATCTTGACCTTTACCGCCTTGCCTTGGCCGGCCATGCTGAGGCGAGTTCCCTGACGGTCATCAACCCATCTCCCTCGCAGGGACTATACACGCCCACGCCACGACGGCTGCATGAGCGATGTCAGAGCGGTCGTCTTCGACTGCGACGGTGTACTGACCGACAACGGCTCCTCATGGCAGAATATCCACGACTACTTCGGTACCGAAAATCTCGAAACCCTTGAGCGCTTCCTGAATGGTGAGATCAGCGATGATGAGTTCATGGCTGACGACATCCGTCTGTGGACTGCGGTGCAGCCCGAAATCCACAGAGATGATATCATGCGCTGTTACTCTGGCATCACTCTGATTCCCGGGGCGCGCGAAACGGTCAGCGCGTTGCAGTCCCGGGGGGTCTTCGTGGCCATCGTGTCTGCCGGCGTGGATGTCTTCGTGGGTACCATCGCAGACATGCTGAAGGTCGACGACTGGGCAGCCAACGGATTCGATTGGGATGAGGAGGGAATACTGCGCGGGCCTGCGCCCACTCAAGTGAACTCTCACGAAAAGGGGCTGATGGTCGAGAAGCTCGCGAAAATCAAGGAACTGGAACCCGAAAGCATCGTCTCAGTGGGCGATTCGAGCACTGACCTCTCGATGATGATTCCCGGCTCTGACTTCATCGGTTTCAACCCTGCCAGACAAAGGGCGGTCGACGCGTTTGAGGCAGCAGGAGTACCTGTCGTCCTAGAAAAGGACCTGCGAGCACTTTGGCCGCATATCTTCGACGGCGAAGTGTTTCCAGACTCAGGCGAAGGGGATTGAAGCCGTCGCGTGTGTGTGCAGGTTGACAATCGTCAGGATGCAGGGCTTGGGCTGGAAACCCAGCATGCGCTGATAGTCCGTCTGATCTTGCCAAGTGGAGCTGTGTATCATCGTCGTGCCCTTGTAATTGCCAGCGTAGTGCCCGTGTACGTGACCGGTGACGAATATGTCGGGCACGGTAGAGATGACCATCCGGTCCTCGGGTTCTGGGGATAGTGGGGTCTTCCCTCCCCACGATGGTGCAAGGTGCCTGCGCTCCAGCATAGCCTTCATCGCTAACTCGGGAGTTGAGTAGGTGACCGATCGGAGGCCTGCGACGAAGTCGTCTATGCTCTTACCGTGATAAGACAGGATGCGGACTCCGTGGAGGCTGAAGTCGCAGGGGTTGCCGACGAACACGGCGTCGGAGTAGTCCTGCTGTATCTCGGGATCCAATGCCGGCTGCGGCTCCGCCGGACGGACCGCATCGTGATTGCCAGGCAGTATCATCAAGTCGACCCAGTCGGGCAGACCCTCAAGCAGCCTAGCCAACTCCCCATACTGGTTGAACAGGTCAGTGATGGCCAGATGGCGCTGCTGACCTGGGTATATCCCAACCCCGTCGACTCCATCTCCGCTCAGCACGAAGTACTTCACAGTCCGAGCCAGTGGGTCGGTCCTGAACCACTCGATCATCTTCTCCCATTGCGGAGATAGGAATGTCTTGCTGCCGACGTGGGCATCGGACAGGAAGGCGGCCGAGACCGCCTCGTCCTCGCTGGCAGTGGCCTTGGAGTGCCGACCTAGGGGCGGCATGTGTATGTCATTGGCTAGGAATAAGGGATTTCTCTCTCCTATCAGGAAGTGCCCGCTGACTCCGACTACGTCGTCGTCCATCAGTCCGTCCAAGGCAGGATGGAGGTTTGAGGCCCCTGATGGCGGTTTCAGTGAGCATCGGATCTGCATCGTCTCGTCTTCGATCACGAAGTTGAAGTTGCCCGACCTCGCCCACCTCGTCTCGCTCACCAGTCCAACCAGAGTGACCTCATAATCGGTGCTGGAGTAGCGCTGCCTGTTGCGCCACGCCTCGGAGTTACTGATGGGTCGACGTGGCAATGAGCGGCCTACAATCATCATCTGGCGGATCTGCCGCAAGCGGTCCGTGAAGCAGGACCGCATGTCGAACATCTTTCCCTCTGTTGTAGAGAGACCGGTAATGTCGAAGTGTATCTCGATTTCGGAATCAACGTCCTTAGCCTCCATCGGAAAGTCGTCGAGGCTGTAGTGCGAGAGCCCATGACGGCGAGGAGCAGGGTTGGGTTTAGTGGACACGATAGGAGCCAGTGTGCGGCCGATAGGAGAGTGGCTCTCCGGGTCGGCTAGGGTAGCCTGCGCAGTCCTGAGGTTTGCTGGCGGAGTCTCAATGGTCCCCTCGGTCGGCACCAAAGTCAATATCTCGTCAATCGCCCTCTCACTGAGCATTACGACATTGGAGCTCTGAGCCGCCTCAATCAGTGGCGCTAGGTCCGGCAGACTCTGGACCTTCTCCTGTGCGGCTCTCCCTATCACCAACAGTCCGGCAGCGGCGAGTACTCGCTGCCGTTCTCCCCAATCCTGACCGGTCATCCGCCCGAGCAGTTCTAGGGACGCTCATGATAATATCGCCTGAAGTCTGCTTTCGGTGCCGCGGGTACCGTTCACTCGTCCCAGTCTGTGAGAGAAGCGAGATCAATCTTGGAAATCTCCTCTGCGACCGTCTTCTTCGAGCCCTTCCAACTCATGCTGCCCTCCCACTCCTCGTCAGATGGATCAAACTCAGAGGTGTCGATGGAAGATGCCTCTCCTTCGCTGATTGTGGCTCTAGAGGCCCTCTCCTCGACCTCGACGACCCTGTCGAGAGCCTCGAGGGCGAGTCGCAGGGCGAAGGCTGCGAAGGAACGCTTGTTGTCGAGACGGTCGTTTTCCCCGTAATCCATCCTCCTGACTAGGAAGTAATCACCGGTCACCACCGCCACGTGGACCCTCCCGACCTCCTTCTCGGCCGTGGCTCCGCCGGGGCCGGCTATTCCAGTTATTGAGATGGCCACGTCGGAGTCAGACTGGTACCGAGCGCCTTTGGCCATCTGGATCGCGACCTCATGAGAGACTGCGCCGGCCTCACCCTCATCGAAGGCGGCCTTCTCGACCCCGAGTTCGCGCATCTTGGACTCATTAGAGTACACCACCCAGCCCTGCTTGAACCACTCGGAGGCCCCTGAAATATCGGTTATCAATGAAGCTAGCAACCCACCAGTGCATGACTCGGCGGTGGATATGGTCCACTCTCGTTTGCGCAGGCGCCGGGTCACTCGGGAAGCCAGTCCCGCAGTCTCTTCGACCACGTTCTCCGGCCATAGCCGACACTCTTGAGAGTTTCAGTTGCTATCTTGTTGGCAATCGGGGCGAAGTGTGACGAATTGTTAGTTTGGGCCGGAGATTGCGATTTGGTGGGTCCGGCAGGAATTGAACCTGCGATCTTCGCTTTGTAAGAGCGACGTCATAACCCCTAGACCACGGACCCTAGGAGAGCGCAGAAGCGTTGTGTTCAAATCCTCTGCGGCCGAACCGTTGGCACGGAGGAGCACGGATGGAGGGGATTTCGGAGTTGATTGCGCGGCTGAAGGACGCTGGTGTCCCTCTCGACGATAGAATCGAGGATGCGATGAACTCGGTGGACCCGCGTTGCTTCACCGATCACAATCTGGAGCCATTTCTGGGAGACAGGCCGGTCCCGTTCCTAGTCACTGAAGGAGGTGCTGCCAAGACCATCTCGGCCCCGCATATGGTGGCAACGCTGCTACACCACTTGGAAATTAGAGAGGGTCAGCATGTCCTACTGCTTGGCTCTAAGGGAGGTTACCTCGCTGCCCTGCTGGATTGCATGCTCGGCCCAGACGGCATCGTGACCATCATCGAGCCGCATGATGAGGTCTTATTGCATACCAGTGAGAGACTAGAAATGTTCGATTCAATGGGTTTCCTGACCGTACTTCCCTCCGAGGCACTAGAAGATTGGAATGGCCTTAGCAGGCGCGTAGACAGGGTACTAGTCACTGGGTCTGTACGAATATTACCGCCGGATATCGAAGCGCTGGTCGAGGATGGTGGTTTCGTACTCGGTCCTTTCGGCGGGCCAGTGCACCAGAGGCTTCTCAAGCGCGAGAAGCAGGGTGACGAGTGGATTGACACGGACCTAGGTGGTGTGGTGTTCGGACCGATGGACCTCAGCGAGTCTGAGCGCTCCCTACTGGACCCGCACTCACTAGCAGACCACTTTGAGGATCTGTTGGGTCTGATGTCTGAGGTCATAGAGATCGAAGATGATACGATAACTCGCCTCGAAGGGTTGATCATCTCCCTCAAAGAGCTCCCTGTCGACCTGCCTACGCTAGATGAGGATTCGACCGAGGACGAGATTCTCGAGCATCCTGTGATGGAGTTGCTACTGATGGAAATGGAGTGGCTCGGTCCCATGTGGCCACTGTTCGGAGATTACATGTCGATCGAGTTGGCCAATCCAGGATCTCCGGACGACGAGGAGCCTGGAATGTCGGGTGGGCACGAGGATCTCGTTCCCTGACTCTCATCTTAGATGGCGCGACTAATTTCCCTCGACATCTTCAGTTGCCGGTTCCACTAGTCGGGATAGAGGTACGGATATCGGCGGCAGGTGGTCAGAGAGCAGGTGTCTTGAGGTCTTGGGAGGGAAAAGTTCGCCGGATAGTGCGGCTTCGATGACTTCCGACTTGTCCAATGAATCCCTGCCGCTCTTGGGCCAAATATTGAGTATGATGCCGTCGTCATCGAGATAGTCGACAGATACACAAGGAAGGCACTTCAGTTTCAGTCGTCTAGCCACCTCGGTGCGATGGTGTCCATCTAGGATGGTACCCGTCTTTCTGTCAATCAAGAGGGGTTTGGTGTAAGCTTTCCAACGGAGGGTCATTCTCTCCAACTGGTCCACTTTGTCCGGCACGACCTGTTCGTGCGGACGGAGGACCTCGATGGGTACTAGTTCTACCTCCACAGCGGCCCGACGGGCCATTAGCCAATATGCCTAACGCCCGAAGCAATCATGGCAGATAGTCCGTCGGCGCACCATGGAGCGCGCGTTGGAGTACCTCAGCGAAGCTGATACGCAGGTCCTCACCAGACTGCGCTCCGCCGGTGAGGCTTGGATTGTGGGGGGTTGGGTCAGGGACTCGATAATTGGTCGTCCCGACACCGATATCGATATCGCCACCAGTCTGCTCCCTGCCGAGGTCAAGGAGCTCTTTCCCCGCTCGCTGATGGTGGGAGAGAAGTACGGGACCGTTATTGTGAGGCTGGATGAGGGTGTTGTAGGTGAGCCAAGTTGGGAGGTCACAACTCTGCGCAGTGAAGGCACCTACGGCGATGGCAGGAGGCCGGACGAGGTTGTTTTCGGAAGCAGCATCAAGGATGACTTGGCTCGCCGTGACTTCACCATCAACGCGATGGCAATCGATGCCAATGGTAAAAGAATCGACCATCACGACGGAGAAGCTGACCTCAGGGCTGGGGTTCTGCGCTCCGTTGGAGATGCCAGAGAGAGGCTGGGAGAGGACGGTTTGCGCATCATGCGTGCGTTCCGATTCCTCGACTCAAAGAGTGGGGTGCGTCAGATGGAACCCGAACTCAGAGCTGCTGTGATGGAATGCAGCGAGATGCTAGAGAGAGTCTCACGAGAGAGGATTGGAGTGGAGATGCAGCACATACTCACTGGTGGAAACGTGGGTGAGATCATAGCGGTGATGAGCGAAAGCGGGACCCTAGAACGTGTCCTGCCTGAAATCCGCACTACCACCGGGCCGGTATTCGGCAGTGACTTCGTGGTCAATCTCGCAATGCTGTGCAGTACTGAGGACGATGATGGCGATGCTCTAGCAGAGAAACTGCGAGGGGCATTGGTCCTAGCAAAGGAGCCATTGAGGGCAATCTCCTTCCTGCATGATACGGCAAGCGCCTCTCTATTGGCCGAAATCGGAAGCTTGAGGCGTTTCAAGGCGGCTCTCCCGAAGATTTGGCAGGAGTTCTTCATATCCTATTCCGAAGGCCTAGGGCGCGATGTCGAGGACTTCAGAACTGCATTATCCTCGCTGGACGCTCTCAAGGCCGGAAACAAACCACTGGTTGATGGAAATATGCTAGTGGATGCGACCGGTCTTGAGCCGGGTCCTCGAATGGGGCGACTCAAGGGCTGGTTGCACCGGGTGCAGGTCGAGCGCGACCTATCATCTAGCGATGAGGTGCTCTCCCTGCTCAAGGAGCTTGATTGGAACGATTCGGACCACGAAGAGTGGTCGGCCCTGTCTTGGCCCTAAGGGAGTTCGTTGAGCATTTCGATGTACTCTTTCTGATCTAGGAACTGATCCTCGTCGAAATCGTGTGGTTTGACTATCATGCACCAACCATCGCCGTAGGCATCGTCATTGACAAGATCTGGATTGTCCTCGACTTCGCCATTCAGTTCAAGGATCTTGCATGGGACTGGGGAGTTGATCAGAATCGTCTCCAGATCTCCGTCGTAGTTGGCTAGAACTGTAATCAGCAGGTCTTCCACCCCTAACTCGTCACCACTGCCCATCATTCCGGGGGAGTCGTCGTCACTCACCTCTGCATCAGACTCAAGTTTGAACTCGCTATCATCCTCTGGACGGGTTAGCACCACGCGTACGATGTCACCATACTCCGCACGTAGGAACTCACTGATTCCAATCTTGACGGTCTCGGCCTTGTCATCGAGCGCCTGAAGCCACAGATGCTCCAGTGTGTACTTGCGATCATGAGCGATGCTAAATTCGAAAAAATCGCCGTCTGCCATATTGATTTCAAATCGCGCGCTCAGATATCCAATTTGAACTATTCGATTCGTCATGCGCTCAGAAAGAGTGACCAAGAGGGGTTAACAACATAACCCGCCTCGGTTGAGCGGGGAGAGCGATGGACTTCAGTGAGACCGAAGAACAGAGTATGATTCGCGCTATGGTACGCGACTTCGCCGAAGAGGTTCTGGCACCCACATGCCTTGAGAGAGACAAGGCGCAAGCAGCTCCTTTGGACGAATGGCGCGCGTTCTGCGATTCCGGACTACAGGGAATCACAATCTCCGAGAACTACGGCGGCAGCCCCGTCGACGATGTCTCCGAAGCAATCATCGTAGAGGAGCTCGCAAGGGTCGATCCATCATTCTCCGTGATGTTCTGCGTACATGTCGGACTGTGCTCCAAAACCATCGCACTGCACGGTAACGAGCAGCAGAAGAAGGAGTATCTTTCGCGCCTTGCTGGAAGCGAAATCGGCGCCTACTCGCTTTCCGAGGCCGGTGCAGGGACAGATGCGGCGGCTCTGAGTTGCAGGGCCAAGCTGAGTGACGATGGCAGTCACTACATGCTCAACGGCGAGAAGATGTGGGTGACGAACGGAGAGAATGCCGACATCTACGTGCTTTTCGCCAAGGATGTCAACCATCCCGACTACGGCAAGAAGAAGCACGGCGGGACAACCGCTTTCATCGTCGAGAGATCGTTCGAAGGCTTCTCTGTCGGCAAAAAGGAGGATAAACTCGGAATCCGCTCCAGTGACACATGCTCTCTGCTGCTGGAAAACTGTAAGGTGCCTGTTGGTAATGTCCTGAAAGGATCAGGCGATGGCTTTCCCATCGCCATGAATGCCCTCGACAATTCCAGAATAGGTATCGCCGCACAGGCACTGGGCATCGCTCAGGGAGCCTACGAGGCGGCATTGAACTACGCTCACGAAAGAATCGCCTTCGGCAAGCCTATCGCCCACCACCAGAGCATCGGTAACTACCTTGCCGACATGGCCACCCGTACCGAAGCGGCTAGGTTGATGGTCTACAAGGCCGCTTGGGCTAAGCAGAGGCACTACGAGGATGGTTCTCCAAGACACACCAAGGAAGCGAGTATGGCCAAACTGTTCGCCGGGGATACGGCTATGTGGGTCTCGGAGAGGGCGGTGCAGGTTCTCGGCGGTTACGGCTACACCACGGACTTCCCAGTCGAGCGCTTCTTCAGAGATGCCAAGATCACCCAGATCTACGAAGGTACACAAGAAGTGCAGAGAATTGTCATCAATCGTTCAATAGCGCCAGAATGAGGAGTTTCATGGCCGCTTTCCCGATTGACGAGGTGCGCTCCAAGTTTCCGGGCTTGCAACGCATGGTCGACGGTCGTCAAGCCATCTTCTTCGACGGACCCGGGGGCAGTCAGTCCCCTGATTCAGTCGGCGATGCCGTCAGGCACTACCTGTTGCACCAGAACGCCAACGCCGGCATGTCATTCGCGACCTCAGTGGAAACGGATCGCCTGATAGATGATGCATTGCTGGCCTGCGCTGACTTCGTCGGCTGTGGAAATCACAGAGAGATAGTGTTCGGCCAGAACATGACCAGCCTCACCATACAACTGGCGAGCGCCCTGAGCCGGACTTGGAACCCGGGCGACGAAGTCGTGGTCACGCGACTCGATCATGATTCAAACGTGCGCCCGTGGATACTGGCTGCAGAATGGTCGGGCGCTACTCTTCGTCGAGTCGACATCGATCCGGATGACTGTACTCACAATCTATCTTCTCTTGAGAACTCGATCAACGAAAACACTGTCCTCGTCGCCGTCGGTGCTGCCTCAAACCTATCCGGAACCATCAACGACGTATCTGGGATCGTCGAGAAGGCCCATGCCGTCGGTGCAGAGGTCTTCGTCGATGCGGTGCACTACGCGCCTCACTGTCTCATCAACGTTGAAGAGATGGGTTGCGATTACCTCGCCTGCTCTTCGTACAAGTTCTTCGGGACCCACCAAGGGATCTTGTGGGGTCGCTCGGAAAGGCTCGCCGAGTTACCGGTGGCCAAACTCCGGGTCGCCACCGAGGAGATCCCATTCCGATGGATGACCGGGACTCAGAGTCATGAGGCGATGGCCGGGACCATCGCGGCTATCGAGCACATCGCCTGGATAGGGCACTGCGTTTCGGATGGCGACTTGAGTCGGAGGGAGGCACTAGGATGCGCCTTCAAGGTAATCGAAGAGTACGAGCAGTCATTGTGTTGGAGGATGATTGACGGGCTGGAAGCCCTCGATGGGATCAGGATTTGGGGAATCACCGACTCTGAGCGCAAGACCGAAAGGGCACCTACAGTATCCTTCACCCATGACTCGATGAGTCCAAAACGGATTGCTGATGCACTGGCCGAACGCGGTATCTTTGTCTGGGAGGGGAACTTTTACGCCCTTGAGCTCACCGAGGCTCTCGGTCTTGAGCCAGAGGGAGTGCTGCGCGTAGGAGTGCTGCACTACAACACGATGGACGAGGTCGATAGGTTCCTCAACGAGTTGGCAGAAATACTCTCGAGTTGAGGGTTCACTCGACCCAACGATACTCGCGCTGCCCCTCGAGTTGCCCCTCGCCGCCGATAGCTACGAGGGCGAACTCGTCGTTGGGCTTGACGACCGAGCGCTTGCGAGATCCGCGGTGCAGTGCCTCGTAAATCGTCTTGTTAATCGGATGGCGGGATGAGAGGCGTTCAAAGAGGTGGAATCGCGAGGCGATTTCGCGCCACTGCGGCTGTACCTCACCTTCGAAGACCTTTGCCTTGGCACCTGAACCATATCCACACAATCCGAGCTTCTCGCCGGTCATGTCCACGTTCTCGATGTAATCGGACTCCATCGAAGACATCAGCGCGAGGAAAATGGAGCCGGTGTATTGGTTCCCGATGAGGCTGGAAGCCCTTGTGGTCTTCTCGATACGCTCGTCGACGAACTGCTTGAATTCGGCAGTCTTGGATATTAGTCGGCGGTATGAATCGTTTGCCTTCTCGAACTCCTCGAGCCCATCGGGAGTGTCTGGGAAGTTCTCCGGAAACGGCTCGGGGCCGATCTCCGATACGATTCCTTCCCACATCGGCAGGTGCCGGCGGTCGTGGCGGAAGACATCGGGAAACATCCTCTTGCCCTGGAAGGCATAAGGTAGGTGGACGATGATTCGGCTCCACTGTTCAGTGAGTATCTCATCGGACTCGGGGTCATACCTACCTTCGCGGATAGCCTTGATACGGAAGTTGATGAAAGCCTGCTTGACCGACTCTGAGTAACAGCGGTTTGAGTACTGACCGTCGAAAACAGGGGTGTCCTTGTGTATCTGAAGCGTCGGGTTCTCAAACATCACATCGTCCTTCTTCGAGGATCTGGGCAGATGCTTGAGGATACGCTCAGCCAATCCCTCCTTGACCTTCTCGCCGCTCTCTCTGGCGAGGTCGAGCACATTCTCGACGATGGTCCTAGTATCAACCTCACGCCGAGGCTTGAAGAAGTCGTGGACGGGCATCGTCGAGACGCCCCAGATATCTGGTATCTCCAGCAGCCGTGGGTTGTGGCGAATCAAGATGGCACCGCCACCAGCGCCTTGCGTGTACTCACCGGAGGAGCCGATGTCGTACTTGGCGTTGTCAGCGAAGACGACAATTCCGACTCGGCCCTTGTCCTCGCCGCCACGGGCGACCCAGTCGAGTGTGTTGTGCATGGCATCCACAGCGCCGATGCAAGCGAATGTCAGGTCGACAACGTCGCAGTTGCGGAAGCAGTCCTTGCCATGAGCCGGGGCGTATCGCTGCTCGAGCATGTCCATGATGTAAGTGGCTGTGGGCTTTGAGCCGTCGAGAGCCGACTCTGTACCGAGGTAGATTCTCCCAATTGTGGATGGGTCTATGCCGTTGCGGTCGATGAGTCTACGAACGGCGTTGGCCCCCATCGTGGCGGTGTCCTCGTGGACATCCGGAATCGCCATGGCGGCGAGTCCGAGGCCACGATTCAATTTACCAAAATCGGCACCTCGCAGTTTGGCGAAGTCCTCCATGTCGAAGTACAGTCGGGGAAAATGAATCGCGACGTCATCGATGCCTACTGAAACCATACGCCCACCTTTGGTCCGGCCCGGTAGAGTACAGGTTATGAGGCCTCGCCCTACATATCCGATGGAAAAAACAATCCAAAACGATTTACTGAGAGCCGGTTAGCCGGTTCATTGCATTTAGTAATTCAGATTTGTCAGCGAAATGTTCCGAAATCGGGGCCAAGGCCTCTATGAGGCCTTCTGCCACAGCCATTTTCGCATCGAGAGGATGTACCGTCCCATTTGCAACAGCTTCGATGAAAGACTGCAAATCAACCCAAGTCGAAGGTTCGCCGTACTCAGGCTTTGGAATGACTTGGATCGAGCCGCTGTTCGGGAGTACGATGTGCTGGGCTATCTCGAACACCGGGGAGTCGTTGCTGCCCACCTCGAGGAATGCCTTGCCAATCTTCGCGCGCACCGTATCGGGTGAATCATCTAGGAGGATGGCATTGCCGGGTTCGGACTTCGACATCTTGTGGTCGAAGGAGTCCATCCTGCCGCTAGAGCCTTTGAGCCCCGATATCATAGGAGTATGAATGCAAGTGGCCTTGGTCCAGCCGTACCTGTCGGCGACATCTCGCATGTACATATGCGCCTTGCGCTGGTCCATGCCGCCGAATGCAATATCGACTCCAAGCTCGAAGATATCGGCGGCCTGTAGAGCCGGGTAGTAGAAGGCGGCAAGGTCGTGGTCAGAAGAGTCCTCATCGCGGCCCATGATGCTGAACGTCCTGCGCACCCTAGCGAGGCTCATGTTCTTCGAGCAACGCAGGACTCTCTCCCAGTACTTGCCGGAGTCCATCAACTCGGATGCACTGAGGAACCTCAACTGACCCGATCCTTCGCCCTCTTCCAGATTGCCAAGCAGGGCTCGGAAGACCTCTGTCATGTACTCGCCAGCGAGTGTAATCTTGCCCATGTCGCGGTCGAACTTATCGTTGACCCATGCGTGCCAGTCTGCTAGTAGGATGATGACATTGACACCTTCATTAAGCATGTTGCGAATGGTGTCGGCAAGGAGAATGTATGCTAGATGCGCCTTGCCGCTCGGCTCGAGTCCGATGTAGGCGACAAGCTGGCCGTCACCCGAGTGTGTAGGGCCTCCTGCCATCACTGAAGCCACATGTTCCACGCCTACGACTTCAGCGCAGCCTGAGAACATCCTCTCAATACATGCACGGCCCTCCTCGTCGAGCGACGAGAGGGGTTCGTCTTGGCTCATGCTTCACCTCATTCGAGTGATTTCGACAGTTTCTCCGCGCGTCCTGCAGCTCTGGTATTGTCACCTTGTTCCAGCGCGGCCTCGATTTCCTCAATCATAGACTCTGCCTGCGCACGCACCTCGTCGGACAGGTTTTCGGACATTTTCATGAAATGTCGCGCCCCGGATATCGCTGACTGGGCTTTGCTCGCCTTCTTGGCCCATTCCTTGGCCTTGTTGCCTCTCTGCTTGGAGTCGTATCCGGTGGCCTCGTCGAGGAAGGTCGTCCACCTCCTACGGGCATCCATGGCTGCCTTCATCGCTTCCGGATCTTCGAAATTCGGAGGCACGTTTGTCACCTCTGCCACCAGCGCGCCCTGCTCGTTGTAACTTGCCGCTATCGATGTCATAATACCATGAGAGGCACTGAACGAGTTGCTCTCTGTGCCCTCGACATTCTCGAAGTACCTGCGTGCTAGGGCGGCCAGTCCGCCATCTGCAGTGACCTGCTTTACCAGTCCGCGCTTGACATCGAATCTTTCCATGTCCGGGCGCTGGCTGGGACCTTCTTGAATGCTGTTGCGAGTCAGGTTGCGTCGGGGTGTGTGTCGAACGGGCTAAACCGGCATCACCTGTCGGGCGGGCATGCGGCGAAGGGTCGCCAGTACATTGGCTGTGGCCTGCGTCTTGCTGATGATAGCCCCAGCAGCGAGCGCCGGTTCGGCCGTGAACATGTATGATGTAGTCAGCCTGTCGGACGAGGATCTGGGATTGAATGGGGCGGCACTCGACCCTGTCGGCGAATGGGCCATCGTATTCGGTGCGGATGCGTATCTGGAACTCGTCAGCACTACGGATCCAGAGACTCGGATAGAACTGCTATGGAGCAGCGAGGAGGATTTGAATGATGGTGACTTTCACCCAGGAGGTCAGACGGCATTCATCGTCGGCAATGAAGGGCAGGTACTCAGGTACGCCCGGGCGGACCATTCGATCACCAACGCTGGTGGTCAGGTCGAGTTCGGCCAGACGAAGTTGACTGCGGTCGCATGGAACACCGGGGGTTCCTGGGCCTATGTCGGGGGAGAGGACGGCTGGCTCTGGAGAATGAGGGCAGCTGAAGATGGGGGTGCTGAGGTGCATCCGATTCTGGGACGAGGGGGCAGTGACATCTCAGGCATTGACTGCCATCCCTCACTGATGCTCTGCGTTGTTTCTAGCACCTTAGATGGAATCGGGGTCATCGACCGGGATCACTCTCTGCATTGGATTGGCGGGACGTATTACCCGTGGTCCGATGTCCAGTGTCCGACAGGGGATCGTGATGAGTGCGTAGCAGTCTCAAGCGATCGTAACATCGCCACAATCTCCCTTAATGGTGAGCAGCCCTCGACCTCGGAGGTGGAAATCGTTCAACTCAGCGGTGCCGAGGGTCACTTCACGGGGCTGTCACACCAGCACGGAGACCGCTCGCTCATCATCGTGACTCCCTTCGGCCTGATAGAGCACGATCTCAGCCTGAGCGCGTCGTTCCCATGGTTAGAGTATCATGATGCCGTCGACTTCAACGCATCAATCGCAGGCGAGAGGATAGTGTCATCATGGAGTACAGACAGGGACAGCGGCTGGATCCTCACTGATAGGGGTACGCTGGTGCAGTACCATCCGCCGCTTACGAATTCGGTCGGAGGAATCCTAGGGGCTTGGATACTGATTGCTATTCCACTCGCCACCCTCCTAGTGCTACTCAGCCTCATGTTTGGCCTGTTTCCGGGCCTCAGGCAGTGGTTTACTCTTCGATTCGGTAGCGCCGAGGAGAAGCGCGATGCTCGAAGAGCGACTCGCAGGAAGAAGGGGGGCTAGCGAAATCCGGCCCTTTGGGCCGCGAAGCAACGTTCATGTGGACCACACTGTCGGGACCGATTGAGAGAGATGGCGTACGAGGCATTGGACTTCTACGATGTCGATTCACTGCTGACCGACGAGGAGCGGATGATTCGCGACGCCGTCCGCGACTGGGTCGACGAGAACGTCATACCCAACATCGAGAAGGCCTGCAGAGACGGGGTATTCCCCGACCAGTGGCGCGTCGATCTGGGTGAGATGGGTGTGCTAGGAGCTCCTCTCAAAGGATACGGCTGCCCCGGGTTGTCATACATCGCATACGGCCTAATCTGCCAAGAGCTTGAGCGAGGCGACAGCGGCGTGCGCTCGTTCGCCAGCGTGCAGGGATCGCTCGCCATGTACCCGATATGGGATTTCGGCAGCGAGGAGCAGAAGAACCGCTACCTGCCAAAGATGCACGCTGGTGAGTGGATCGGCTGCTTCGGCCTCACGGAGCCAGACTACGGCTCCAATCCCGGCGACATGATCACTCGGGCCGAGGACAAGGGAGACCATTACTTGCTCAACGGCGCGAAGATGTGGATCACCAACGGCACCATAGCCGATCTGGCCATCGTCTGGGCGAAACTCGACGGGGTCATCCGCGGTTTCATTGTCGAGAAGGAAGACCCTGGCTTCACCGCACCAGAGATGACGGGGAAGCACTCTCTCAAGGCCAGCGTGACCAGCGAGTTGGTCTTCCAAGACTGCAAGATACCAAAGGACAGGATCCTGCCCGGCGTGGAGGGGCTGAAGGGGCCGTTCAGCTGCCTCAACAACGCACGCTATGGAATCTCTTGGGGAGCAGTGGGAGCGGCCCAGTCCTGCTTCAGCTCGGCTAGGGAGTACGCACTCAGCCGTATCCAGTTCGACCATCCGATAGCTTCCTACCAACTGGTACAAAACAAGCTCTCTTGGATGCTGCGGGAGATAACCAAGGGCCAGCTTCTCGCATTCCATCTCGGCAAGAAGAAGGATGACGGGACCTGGACGCCCGAGCAGATATCCTTGGCCAAGATGAACAACGTCGATATGGCATTGGAGATCGCTAGAATGGCGCGCGATATACACGGGGCCAATGGAATACTCGACGAGTACCCGATAATGCGGCACATGGCGAATCTGGAGTCGGTCAAGACCTACGAGGGCACTCACGATATCCACAATCTCATCATCGGACGCCACATCACTGGGATTCAGGCCTTCACGCGAGAGTCTTGAGTCTCGGTTGGGCTCTATAGAGCCCATTTCGCCTTCCCAATCTTCTTAGATGGGTCTTCGGTCGCCGAAGCGCCGGTGCTCACATGGGGATTGCAGTACTACTCAAGCAGGTTCCGGACACCACTGCCAAGATTACCGTCTCGGGCGGCAGAGTCGATGAGGCTGCAGTCAGCAAGTGGTCGTTCAGCCCGTATGATGAATACGCCCTAGAATCTGCCCTCCAGATCAAGGAGGCCGGTGGTGGTGACCTGATCGCAGTGACCTGCGGTCCGGCACGCGCTGCGAAGATGCTCACAGACGCGGCAGCCGTCGGGGCCGATGCATTGGTCCACATCATCGTGGACGACCTCAGCGCACTCGACACTACGCAGGTACAGGCGATACTGACCGCGGCCGTCAAACACATCGGTGCCGATGTCGTGTTCTGCGGCAAGCAGGCAGCAGACACCAACGCCGGCTCAACCGGCCCCGGCGTCGCTCATCTTCTAGATGCATCGTGTGTCACCATGGTCTCCGAAGTCTCAGCGGACGGTGACTCCTTCACCGCGATGCGCGCCAGTGCTGGCGGCAACGAGATGGTCGTTGTATCCAGCCCGTGCGTGTTCGCCTTCGACAAGGGCACCACAGAACTACGTCGGCCTAACGTACGAGGCATTATGATGGCCAAGAAGAAGATTATCGAGACAATGACCCCGGCCGACCTCGGTGTCGACACGGGCGGCTCCTCAGTTTCCATTGATGCACACTCGCCGCCTCCAGAAAAACCCCCAGGACAGAAGTTTGAGGGGGCTGAGTCTGTCGCGACCGTGGTCGGCAAACTGCGCGACGAGGCGAATGTAATCTGAGGTTAGAGCATGGATGTCACAGTGATAGCAGAGGCTTCCGAGGGCGGGCTGCACCCCGTCACCGCACAACTGGTAGGTGCTGCGTCTTCCATAGGAGGGAGTTCGACAGTTCTGTGCGCCGGAGGCGTGGGTGCTGCCGAGGCAGCTTCCATCGCCGGGGTGGCCAAGGTAATCTCAATCCAGGGTGACTGCTTCGCCTCATTCGATGGCGGGGCTTGGGCGGAGGCTCTGAACTCGGTGGCGCACGGTGATGTCATCATGGCAGCTGCTACGGCCTCGGGGCGCGAGATAGCGGCGACGATGGCCGCGATGCGCGGAATACCGATTGTGCAGGACGCAACGGCTCTGGAGGTAGCTTCAGGAATCTCAGTCACACGGCCAATATACTCAGGCAAGGCAATCGAAACCTCGACAGTCCAGTGGCCTTGCGCGATCACACTGCGAGCCAATGCCTTCGATGCAGCTGGAGGCGGGGGTAACGCGGATGTCAGCACGGTCAACCAGAGTGCTGATGTCGCCGTCGCAGTCAAGGAAGCCATCGCCAAGGCTAGCGAGAGGTTGGATGTGGCTGAGGCCGACATCATCATCTCCGGTGGGAGAGGCATGGGCGATCCGGCCAACTTCTCGCAACTCAACGAGGTCGCCGACATGATCGGGGCTGCGGTCGGAGCTAGCAGAGCCGCTGTGGACACTTGGGACGAGATACCCCACAGCATGCAGGTCGGTCAGACCGGTAAGACGGTTACCCCCAGCCTCTACATCGCGGTCGGAATCAGCGGTGCCATCCAGCATCTGGCTGGGATGAGGACAAGCAAGTACATCGTGGCCATCAACAAGGACCCTGATGCACCGATCTTCGGCGTCGCTGACTATGGAATAGTCGCCACTTGGGAGGAAGCCCTCCCTGCCCTCAAAGACGAACTAGGCAAACTGTGATCATCGGGCTTGCACCGTTATCGTTGACTTCGTCGATGCTCCTCTGTCGTCGGTGACAGTCAGGTGGAAGACGTGCACACCGCTGGCTATCCGGACGCGAACCTGCGGCGTGTCTCCGATGACCACTCCTTTTCCATCCTCCCATGCCCATCCCTCGATAGTGCCGTCGGGGTCGTACGAGCGACCACCGTCAAGCAGTACTGTTGCCTTGCCCTCCTCGTCGACATCAACGGTGCGGTCATCGCCAGCGTCGGCAACCGGAGGGAGGTTAATCGCGCGGGCTGATGCTGAAAGGTCATCGAGCAGGTCGGTTTCAACGGCCTGCTCGTCCACCTTAATCTCCATCGCTTCCTCTAGGGTGTCGAGGATGCCTCTGGCTTGCTCGGGGAGGGCCGGTCTCTCATCGGCCATCTGCTCTTCCTCCTCGGAGAGAGAGCCTGAGAATTCGTCCGAACTCGATTCGGTTGGCTCCTCTGTAGTTAGGAAGTCATCATGACGAGGAGGCATGTCGGGGTCGAGAATGATCAGGGGGGCAGGTGCCCCTCCCTTCCTGTCGTCACCCAGCACAGCAACTCGCTCACCCAGATCAAGAATGTGTTCGACCACGCCGATGTGCTCGAACTGCCAGATGACCTCGCCGCCCTTGGTAATCCGAAAGACATCAAACCACGATGCGACCAACAGGTCATCACCCCATGCACAGACATCCGATATCTGGTAGTCAAGTTCCGCTATCAGCTGCTCCTGTTGCTCACCAATATCTAGATTGAGCAGGCTACCGTCAAAGCAGCCCACCACCACGCCCGAGTCGGTGGCCAACAGAGTGGTTGCTCTCGCGGGCAACTCGGAGATGTTGACGAGTCCGCGCTCGGAATGCCAGCACTCCAGCCTGTTCTCAGGCCGTTCGTCTACTGTCATTCCAAGAGAGTTGCGAGCGACTACAAGAATACCGTCAGAGCGGAAAGTCATGCATGATATCGTCTCAACATCATCCTCTGCGGCCGGTGAATCTTGCAACACCTCGAGTTTTGGACCGAGGACGAGCAATCTACCGTCCTCAAGCGCGATAGCGCAGGTTCCATCTTGGGCGCTGGCGAGTCCGGTTGGATGGCCGACGTGCAACTTGGCGGCCTCGCTGCCATCAGTGGCAAGAACCGTCAGGTAGCCGGAGCCGTCGGCCACTACCACGTGAGCGGCCGAGGTCGCCATCGCCTCACAACCAGATTCTAGAGGGTACGACCATCGGGGTTCGGAGTGGAACGCGGATACACCGCCCGTGTTAGTGGCCCCGACCACTAAGTCGCCTAGACCAGCCAGTCCAACTACCCTGCTGCCGAGGTCAGTAGATTCGATGACGACACCGTCGCAGCCGAACACATGTAGAGCACCGGAGTCGCACCCGATGGCGAAGTCACTGTCATGGAGAACGCAGGCGCAGCGGGCGACTTCGTCGAGGTCGATGCTGGCGAGCGAGTCTATCGTGCCGCTCATGGTCTCCTGAGAGTTCAATCGAACTTCATTCTGCCGCGTCGGTGTGCTAAACGGATGCTTTTCTCTTCGCAGCGTCGTTGCGCATGCTCTCGACCTTCGCTAGGTACTCCTCTGTGATGCCTCCGGTCACGTACTCGCCGTTGAAGCAAGAGCAGTCGAAACTGGCGAGATCGGTGTCCCCTGCGCCCAGACATGCTTCAATCAAATCAGGCAGCTCCTGATAGAGCAGCCAATCGACACCGATGACCTCGCGAATCTCTTCTATCGTCCGACCGTGGGCGACGTACTCGTTGCGCGCGGGCATGTCGATGCCGTACACGTTAGGGTGCACGATAGGGGGGGCGGAGGAAGCGAAGAAGACATGCTTGGCTCCAGCCTCCTTGGCCATCTCGACAATCCTACGTGATGTGTTGCCACGGACGATGCTGTCATCCACTATCAGCACTGCCTTGCCTGCGAACTCCTCCTCGATGGAATTGAGTTTCTTCTTTACCGAGTCCTTCCTCATGGACTGCCCCGGCATAATGAATGTCCTGCCGATGTAACGGTTCTTGACGAAGCCCTCTCTGAAAGGCACCCCCAGTTCCATCGCCAGTTCCATAGCGGCGATTCTGCCGCTGTCGGGCACCGGTACGACCGCCTCTATGCCGTGGTCGGGATACTCTCTCTGAATCCTTCTGGCCAGCGCAGCGCCCATCCTAAGTCGGGCCCCGTGTACTGAGACTCCATCCAGAACCGAATCGGGCCTAGCGAAATAGACATGCTCGAAGATGCACGGCGTGTGAACCGGCTCGGGGTGGCATACCTTCGACGAGAACGAGCCGTCCATACGGACGATAACGGCCTCCCCGGGCGCCACGTCGCGGTCCATCTCAAAGCCGAGCGCCTTGCAGACGACGCTCTCTGAGGCGAACACACGCTCCGTGAAGCCGTCGATATCATTGATCCCCATGAACAAAGGACGGATGCCGTTCGGGTCACGGAATGCCACCAGACCCCAACCAGTGATCAGAGTGATCGCGCTGTAACTACCCTCTGCCCGCAGGTGTGTGCGCTCGACAGCTCGGAAGATGTCGTCCTCGGCCAGAGCCTCCATCCCACCCGGTCGTCCGTTGACCGAGCGCTGTATCTCCGCGGCGAACAGGTTCAGCAGGGCCTCGGAGTCGGAACTGGTGTTGATTCTCCTGTGGTCATACTCCAGCAGCCCGTTGATGATGTCAGAGGTGTTGTTCAGATTTCCGTTGTGAGCGAGGCTGACTCCAAAGGGAGTGTTGGTATAGAACGGCTGAGCCTCGGCCGCCGAGCTCGAACCGGCCGTGGGGTAGCGTACGTGACCTATGCCCATCGAACCGTCAAGTTTGGACATATGCTTCGACCTGAAGACGTCGCGAACGAGGCCGTTTGCTCGGCGATGAGAGATGTTGTCGGAATCACTGGTTACTATGCCAGCAGCATCCTGCCCGCGGTGCTGTAGGACAAGCATACCGTCGTAGATGCAACTTACGACCTGCGAGTGCGGATGCCCCACGATTCCGATGATACCGCACATCGGATACCGTACGGGCCTAGCGGTGCGGGCCTTAGCACTTTCCGGGAATCACTTGCGCTCGGACATCGAGCGGTTACGCTTGCTCCACCTGTACTTGCGAATCCTAGCAGTGGCGCCGTAGCCGCAGTGAGCGCAAACGCTCTTGGTCTTGTGATAAGAGTGCCTGCCGCAGCGGCGGCAGCGGATGTGCGTCGATTTCTGACGCTTGCCCATACTTGGAGTTCCCTTAGACATCGCTACCACCTATCTGAACAGCGCGGCCACCGACGCGGGTGTTATGAGAGTTGCCCAAGTGAAATGAGTCACACAGAGCCGGATTCAGACTCCAGTAGAGCAAGCAACGGGTCCTCAGGGCGTTTTCTGAGGGAGATTCTGAACAGCATCACCGTCAGGAACACGAAGGCCAGTGGAAGGATTCTGATAATCGCCAGGGCCCCCTCGACTAGGGTCAACCTGAGTGCATCCAGCCCGAACTCGACATCATGAGTTTCCGCGATCACATAGGTCGCAACGAAGATGACAGCGAGAGCACCCAGCGAGGGCACCTCAGGGCGGTGGTATGGGTTGATTGTGCCGAGCATCGTGAACAACACACAGAGAGAAGTGAGGGCGGCAGCGCCGGAGAAGGCGACGATGGCCAGTTCTATCTCAAGAATCATCGCTTTCACCTCCGAGGTGCCGTTTCAGCACACTCTCAACGTAGCGCTGCTCCCTCTCGGTGAGCGGTTCGGTCTCGGCTTCTGAGGGGGCCATCCTCTCAGCGGTTCTGACGCCGAGGGCGAAGACCGCGAGTGCGAGTGCTACTCCGGGAAGTGCAGTCAAGGCCTGCAGGAAATCGGTCAAACTGGTCCCCGCTATGGACGGGTAGGCTACGTACCAAGCGACGGAGACCAGAAGCCAGCCCGCTAGTAGGGGAGCAGGGCGGGCCTTCCAGTACAGCGGTGCTCCCATCAGAACCAAAGCAAAGCCGAAGACCGCTGGAACTACCCAGAGTGAATCGATCATGCTCAGGACCAACCCGGCCTCGGGCTCGGGAGGCTCATGCCTATGAACCAGCATCAGAGCGAGGCCCAGCAGGGCCACCGGAGCGCCGAAGCGGTGGCGTGAGAATGCCGGGCCAGTCCTGTGCATCGCTATGCCGATGACGCACAGCGCAAAACCCAGCCACACCTGCAGAGTCCAAGGGGACATGGCCTGCGACGTGCTTGGACATTACATCGTATTTGCGCAGTAAGCCCCCGAGACCTCGCCTTCCTGCTACGCAGGAGGCTCGATAGAGTTCATAAACGGGTCATCGGTGGCCGCGGTGTCGCAAGACGCTTAGGTGAAGCCATGGTCAAGATGCCACGCACGGTGAAGCGATACAGTCCCGCTGCTGGTAAGCACACTGAGCACACCGTAGAACGCGTCAGGAAGCGACGTGCTAGCGAACTGAAGTGGGGTCAGCGCCGCTTCCGCCGGGTCACCGCGGGTTACCGCGGTTTCCCCCGTCCGAAGCCCTCCGGTGAAAAGCCGACCAGGCGTGTCAATCTCATCTACCGGTGCACAGAGACTGGTAAAGCGCACTCGCCCTCGGGGAAGCGTGCTAGGAAGTTCGAACTAATCGACAAGTGATTGAGGTATTGAGATGAGTGGGAGATTCCTGCGTGTGAACTGCCGTGACTGTGGTCACGAAGCAATCATCTTTGACAGGGCGTCGACCTTGATCGCCTGCTCCATCTGCGGTGCGACCCTAGCTCGCCCAGTCGGTGGCAAAGCGGATTTATCCGGAAGCACAATTGAAGACGTCCTCAAGTGAAGGGGACGTTACCATGGACGGCGCAGACGACTGGCCCGAGGAGGGTGAGTTGCTCATCTGCACAGTCAGGGATGTCCGCGAAAACGGGGCTTACCTCAACCTCGACGGATATGGCGAACGTTCCGGTTTCGTCTTCATCGGGGAAGTGGCTGCCGGCTGGGTCAAGAACATCAGATCACACCTCAGAGTGGGTCAGCGGGTCGTGGCCAAGGTAATTCAAATCAAGAAGGACAGGCAGAGAGTCGAGCTCTCCATCAAGTCCGTCTCCGATGAGCGCAGGAGAGACACTCTGCAGGCTTGGAAGAACAAGCAGCGTGCAGGGCAGATCATGCGCGTCGTAGCCGGGCGAGTCGGGTGGGAAGAGGAAAAGACGAGCGCTGTATGCGACGAGATGGAGGAGATCTTCGGTACGCTGTATGGTGCGCTTGAGGAGTGCACCCTCAGCGAGGATGCTCTGTCCGATGCCGGCTTCACTGGCGATTGGATGAGCGTTGTCATCGAGTTGGCCGTCGAGAACATTGTCCCTCCGTTCGTAGAGATCCGTGGCGAGTTCGACATTCAGGTCTGGGGGCCCGAGGGAGTCTATGCGATTCGCGAGGCCCTGCTCGCTGCCGAGGCTTGCGCAGTAGGTCTCGAAGAGGTTACACTGACGTGCCACTACGACGGGGCTCCGCACTACCGAGTGGATATCCACGCCCCTGACTATCAGGCGGCCGAGTCTGTCTGGGAGGCGGCGCAGAAAGCGGCTTTGGATATCGTGTCCTCGGTCGATGGTTCAATCAGCGCTGAACGCGTCTGAGCGAGCAGTTCGAGACACAGACTTCATTGACCCTTTCAAATCGAAGCGGGCTTGGGAGATAGGATGGTTCGCACCAAACTTCAGCGCTGCACCTCCTGTGGCGAGCACGGTCTAGGGGCCAGATGCAAGGAGTGCGGTGCAGCCATGGTCGCCGTCTCGCCAATGAAGTACTCACCAGAAGACCCGCAGGGAGCCAGGCGCAGGAAGAGGCTCGATGTGGGCAGCAAGGAGTGGCTGGAGTCGCTCCCTACCCCGCGCGAGGAAAACGGGGGTGAGGAGGAGTGAATCGCACCAAGATACACTGGCTGGTTGGAGGTGGGCTGCCCGAGCACGTCGCGATGATTGAGGCGGTACCCGGGGTCGGCAACGTCGGTAAGTTGATCGTTGACTCGCTGGTCGAGAAGCATCCCTCTCGCAGCATCGGATGGGTTTTGAATCCGGACTTTCCGCCTCACTCGACTCTGGATGAGAATGGCCTAGTCGCGCCACCTCGAATCAACATCAACTCCGTGATGCTGCCCGATGGCAGTACCGTGATCACGATTGGCGGGCCGCTGCAGCCCATGACTGCCGTGGGTCAGCACGAGGTCGCAGAAAGTATCCTCGCGCTCGCGGCAGAATCGAATACACCTCGACTACTGGTACTAGCCGGCCTCGCTGCAGGAACCGATGACAAGGACATCCACGTCATCTGCGCCGACCCCAAAGTCAGAAAGGAGCTGGAGGCTGATGACATCCCTGTTAGTCGGGAGCATCCAGAGGCTGGTATGATAGGTGTCGCCGGCCTTATTCTAGCGCTCTCTCCTCTCCATGGAGTGCCCGCTATAGGACTCGTCGCAGAGACACTCGGCGCCAGTACAGATGTGCTCGCCGCAGACCGGCTGGCATCTTGGATCGAAGCCGGACTTGACCTGCCTCTGAGTCTCGATCTGGATTCCACCGAGGAGACTGCGAGGAAGTTAATGGCCACCATGGAAGTCAGCGGCTCCATCGAAGAAACCCTCGGAGCGGAAGAATCAGAAGGTTCCAGCGACTTCTACGTTTGAATCCACGATGACAGTACTCTAAGTAATGGAATTGTATTTTACGTTCCTCGACTACCGGTTGGATATGCGTAGCCTGAGTTATCTCGTCGTGCTGCTCCTTCTCTCCGGCTCTCTGACCGGTTGCACATCGTCCCCGGATGACACCGAAACCGCGTCCGGATGCACCTATCCAGATGCGCTCAATTTCAATGAGTCGGCCGTAACTGACGACGGCTCCTGCGAATACCCCGAACCACCCGAGGAGACCCCCGGGTGCACGTACGAGGGGGCCACCAACTACGACGAGGCGGCCACGGTCGACGACGGCTCCTGCGAATAC
>Ga0209034_10000045_pt1 | contig 56275 bp, 64 predicted proteins | sample MarorgKNORR_S2LV_2_FD_188219 | JGI IMG/M metagenome (GOLD analysis project Ga0209034, IMG submission 188219) | Marine microbial communities from the Southern Atlantic Ocean, analyzing organic carbon cycling - 250m_A/KNORR_S2/LV (SPAdes) (version 2) | ecosystem: Environmental > Aquatic > Marine... | reverse complement strand
TCGTAATGCCACAATTGCGCCTACGAAGACAATCATCGACTGCAGCCCAGAACAGGCGAGAATGAAACTCACACTTACTAGAGTCCCATCAGAGTGCTCCAGAGGAACGAAGAATCCGTTATCTCCGAGGGGCTCAGTTAAAATCCACCTATTTCCATTCCATTCTGATAGCGGAATTTCTCCACCCCCATGTAAATCTACCATCATCGGACCCATTTGGTAACTCCCGAGCCCAGCGAATTCAAGCATGACCTCTGTATTCCAAGCAGTTGCGTAGACTATTGCCATGTTGAGATTAGGTACGCTGTATGCAACGAAATAGGGAATTACTGCCCAAACAACACAACCACGGAACCAAACTAATGCCTCGGGTGCATTATTCCAGTTTTTGATTTCCCAGACACCTAGAGCAATACCTAGTGGTAGAGCCCCCGCAGTCATCAAAACCAGTACAGGATCTTGAATCTCGACATAGTATGTAGAATGCAAGTAAAGAAACAAGCCAATTGAGATCCATCCGAAGGCAGAGAAATAGGGGGCTTGGCGTAATTCCTGTCGATGAAAACCAACTGCCAGAGAGATTGCACCTAGCCCGCAAATCAGTAGCTTGAGAGCAGAATCGGTAATGCCCAAAGTCCCTGCCAGATGCCCGACCAGTAGTCCAAACGGCTCCTCCATGACCTGTTTCGAGTCATTAACCCGTAAATATGATGCCCTCCCCGGGGTAACTGAATAGTATGGGTTTCGACTTCACTGAGTTCGCAGATTCCTACATCTCGAGCCTCAAAAAAGCCCTTGACTCGCTACCCAGAACTTCCCTAGAACAATTCTGGAAATTGGTAGAAGAAGCCTACGAATCTAAATCATGTATACACTTGATCGGCAATGGCGGCAGCGGGGCAACGGCTTCACATAGTGCCGGGGACTGGTCAAAGGAACTCTCAATCAGAACGATCTCGCATACCGACAATGTTGCTTCAATGACTGCTTATGCTAATGATGAAGATTACAGCAAAATCTTCCTTGCACAACTTGCAACCTTCGCTAAGGAAGGAGACCTTGTCGTCGCATACAGTGGTTCTGGCACATCTGCCAATGTCGTAGAAGGCCTAGAATTTGCCAAGGAGGTATGTGGTTGTTCAACTGTTGCTGTGACAGGAAATATCGATGGTTCTCAAGGAGGTAGAATCGCAGAAATTGCTGATGTTGCAATTATCTCTAATTCTGGGTCAATGGAGAGGATAGAGGACATTCAATTGGTTGTCAACCACATCGTGAAGGAGGCCATTAAGGCTCACAAAGGGTTGTGATAACCTGCTTGCCCCCTGTAGAGATGAAGTAGAACTTGAAGCGCCTCTCTTTCTACCTGAAATGCCTGAAGGAGTATCCTGGAATGGCAGCATCGCCTTTCTCGATCGTGACGGAGTAATCAATGTCGGTTCGGAGAACTACATCAACAGTCCCGACCAAGTTGTACTTTTACCAGAATCTGCCAAATCGATTGGAACAATCCGCAGAATGGGCTACCGGGTTTGCGTAGTAACAAATCAATCACCTATTGGAAGAGGGCTCTGGACTAGTCAGAATTTAGCAGAAATCCACAAGCGGCTACAGGAGATGGTTTTGGATGATGACTCTGATGCCCACTTTGACCTCATATTGCACAGCCCTTACGCCCCCTGGGAAGGAGCGTGGGCCCGCAAACCATTCCCTGGTATGCTAGAAGCCGGGAGGCAATTGATTGACAGAGCATCAGAGGGCACGACTCTAGAGGGGCAGACAATGCTCTTCGGTGACGACTGGATGGACAGGCCAGATGACTCATCATCGTTCATGGTCGGCGATAGGGAAGTGGATATGATTGCAGCTTCGAGATACGGTATCAAGGGTTATCTTTGCAATCCGAACGATGGTCTGAGCGGAGTGATTAAGGAGATAATCTGATGATTAGAGACTCAGTAGTCATCGGCCTCGACGACACAGACAATCCTTCTGCCGGCTGTACTACAGATTGTTTCGACGAATTGCTGGAGCACTTGTCGCAAAGCAGCCATGGATTCGAGGTAATCAGTAGGAGGTTGGTACGGCTCTGGCCATTCGCCCCTCGTAGAACTCGAGGGAACGGAGCCCTTTCTGCCGTCATCGAACTGGACTCAGACGCCCATGACATACTGCGCCAAGAATGCGAAAGATGGTTCGAAGGATTACTCAATCACTCATCATTAGATTCCAGTGAAGATGAATCCCCTTCCCCCGTGCTTCTAATCTGCAATTCAGACGCCCCCCTACACTGGTATCGAGATACAGTAAGGGGATTCATCGAACTCGAAGATCGCCTCACCGAGATTGATGAAATGGGCTTGTTCATGCTCTCAGGGGAGAGGAAGTGGGGGGCTATCGGCGCGAGTGCCGCTGTGGCTTGGACTCCCGACGATGAATCGACTTGGGAGTTGGTAGCATGGAGACACTCTGAGAATATTGGTACTAATCGAAGTATCACCTCACAAGCGGTCCTAGAGATGGAGAACCATCATCCACGAACCTTCGTTAACAGAGATCCAACAAAAGGTAAGGGACTCATTGCTCCGAGGACTCCATGTCCAGTGCTCTACGGGATTCGTGGTGACTCTCCGAATTCAGTACAGAAGGCCCATGCGTGGTTGCAGTCCAGAAACGATGTCGAAAAATCTCCTAGACACGCCACTCATGTAACTAACCAATTATCAGATGACCATGTAATAGGATCCTGCACTGGAACTGTGAGCTCATCACCTCAGCACACCAAGGGTGCACATTCCAATGTTAATGTCGTCATCAGAGGTCATGCGACCAAGTTGGTCGCATTCAACGAGGGGGGCCCTGTCAATAGACTCCTGAGGACCTTGAAACCCGGTGATATGATTTCATGGGTCGGCCTGACCGCACCAGATGGATCAGTACACTTGGAGAGATTATCTCTCTTAGATGCAGTTCCGAGGATTTCTTCACGACCATTCTGTTGTGGCAAAACGATGCGTAGTATAGGCTCAGGCATGCCCTTAAGGTGCCTTACTTGCGGACACACTTCTCAGAGATTCTGGCTGTGTAAACTGCATGACGCAGATTCGTTTGATTGCATCGATGATTGGGTCGAACCCACACCATCAAACAGAAGACATCTTGCTCGCCCATTAGAGATGGGCATTCCTGGGAGATGATTCGATGGAATATTCTGAACTAATAACAATAATTCTGACTATCACCGCCTTACTGTTATTCCGTCAACTGATTATCGCCTCTAGGAAGAATGCCCCCGGAACTGTAGAGAATCATTACAGCGGCACGGCGTTGGCACCCGAAGCACTAACGCGAGTTGATGAGGATTCGATGCGTGAGTTCGACAAGCTCCTAGGTAGAAGATTCTCCGAAGAACAATAATTTTCCATAGCAGTGATGGAGAATGCTATACAATGAACCAACCTCGCAGTAATGTGGCCACAGCGGAGAGAATCCCTCGAAGACAAGCCCCAGACTTCGAGGAGTCGGATGCAGGAATGCTCGCATCGATATCTGAAGACGGGTTCCTCAATGTCGCTTTGAACGACTCAAATCAATACGGCCCCCATGCGATGATTATGCTTCTAGGTATATTCGCGTCGATAACAGGAGTAGTCCTACTGCTCCTAATGGCGATAACCTAGCCGATTACGGCCCGAGCTCGTACTACGGCTTCATCGACAATCCTACCACTGTGACCAATGTGCCCTTCTGGAACGAATAGGTCAGCCAACTCTAATTCATCAAACAGAGAACTTACCACCCCGTCTTCAGAGCATGCTGCATGCAACCCCTTCCCGTCAGATATCGCTTGCATTGAGGCGGAACGGAGTATCTCATGGGCATCCTCTCTAGTGACTCCACGCTCAACCAGGGCGAGCATCACCTTCTCTGCCATCACCATACCATTTTGCGATTCGATATTTTTCCTCATGCGAACAGCATCGATCGTTAGATTGCGCATGACTCGATCGGTCTTCATCATGATATCATCAAGTAGGACCATAGAGTGAGATAGGGTAAACCTCTCCGCAGAAGAGTTTGCCAAGTCACGCTCATGCCACAGAAGGGCATTCTCGTACGATGGCACAATCATCGAGCGGACGATTCTAGCTAAGCCACAGGCATTCTCTGCAGTGATAGGATTCCTCTTGTGAGCCATTGTCGAAGAGCCTACCTGTTTCTTGGTGTCGAAGGCTTCTGCTACCTCCGCAATCTCACTTCTCTGTAGGTTACGAATCTCTTGCAAAACCTTCTCTACTGTAGTTGCCACATTGGCCATCCATCCAACCCATTCGATATATCGGTCGCGACCGACCACCTGAGTAGTTGCAATTGGCACCCCTAACCCCAACTCCTGCATGATTAGACTCTGCAACTCAAATGCGTTTTCTCCCTGCGCCGCGCCAGTCCCCACTGCTCCCATGAACTTACCAGTAGTTGCACGTGTTTCGAGCTCTGAGAGCCTTTCATAATGACGAACAAACTCGTCCACCCATACTGCGACCTTTAATCCGAATGTGATTGGAACAGCAGCCTGCCCATGAGTGCGCCCAATCATCACGGTGTCGCGTTCTCGTTGTGCGATGTCGCATAGCGTGGAGATTACTTGGGAAAGGACATCCCTCTGCAGTCTGATACTATCCTTGATTTGTATCGCGACAGCCGAATCCACGATGTCATTGCTGGTAGCACCGAGATGAATACACCATCCTGCTTCACCAGCAGCCTCTGCCATGGCCTTAGTCAAGGCCATGATATCATGTTTGGTCTCTTCCTCTATCTCGTCGACTCTGTCTGCGGTGACTATTCCAGGATCAGCGATGTCAGCTATGATGTCGTAGTCCTCTGCACTGACTTTGCCTAGTTGGCAATGGGCCCAGACCAAGGCCCTTTCTACCTCCAATTGACGACTATGTCGGCCCTCTCTGGACCATATATGCTTAGCCTCGTCACGCCCGTATCTGTAATCCAGAGGCGATATCGTCACGGCCTTCCCCGTGGTTTGCGGACCTAGACCCCTGTTTGAGCCTAGCGCATCCCCGCTAGTCGCGCTTCAAGTATGGTTAACATACCCCTATTTCCTTCCCACAGGCTTTCAGTACTACATTCTATATGTCCATTCATGCACGGAGAAGATAGTACAACAGTCTCAAACTCCCCTCCTTCCCCATCGATGTTGAACCTGTACTCACTGGCCAATAATTCGAGACGGCTAAGAGACTCCTCGTCCAGATGCCTACCTAACCACTCTTCTCCAAGGCCATCTGCGGAGACGGATACGAACATTACATCGAAGTCGTGCTCAACAAGAGACTGCATATGTGATATTGAGTCATGGTGCCATAGTGGGCTGAATGATATGATACCAAGTCTCTCGCACATCATGTCGATTCTAGTTCTTTGATAGTCCGATCGTAATGCCCCTACTACCAAAGCATCGACATTCAATGGCCCATCATGCAGTAAGAGATTCTTTGGATACTCCCATCCTTCTGGCCACATACGGTCAAAGCAAGATATCGAGTCATTACTTCCTGAGAGAGCAACTTCCAAATCCCGAACTTCAAACTCCTCTTCACCTTGACTAACTACAGGAAGCCACGGGACTCCCATAGCAGCGCTCTGTAATGCTGCTATGGCAACCCCATTTGTCTGAAACATCATTGAGTCATTTGAGTCGATGCCTACTGATACGATACAATCGACATCCCAGCCACGCATCTTAGCCCACCAAGCGCAGTAGGAAGAGTCTTTGCCCGATGATGCCAACACGGCGACTTTCATGCCCGCCCGAGTAGGGACACATCAATGAATGACGCGATTCACAAGACTAGTTACGACCAAGATTGATAAGAGTCCGTATAGGCAACGGCCTGATAGCATGCAGCCAAGCGGACGAGGATATGACCACGGAGTTTCAACCTTCTCACCTGATGGCAGACTGTATCAGGTGGAGTATGCCAGGGAATCGGTCAAGCGAGGGACAACTACTGTTGGCCTGAAGTACAAGGATGGAGTCATTCTAATTGTTGACAAAAGAATCTCTAGCAAGCTAGTCATCGCAGACTCTATCGAGAAGATGTACCAAATAGACGACCACATCGGAATCACCACCTCTGGACTGGTAGCTGACGCAAGGCAATTGGTCGATCGAGCCAGAGTTCAGTGCCAAATTAACAAGATGACCTATGGCGATCCAATCGGAGTAACTTCGCTCGTCAAGAAGATGTGTGACCACTTACAGTCCTTCACTCAATATGGTGGGGCTAGGCCATTCGGAACCGCTCTGCTGATTGCAGGATTGGACAACGAAGGCATTCATCTCTTCGAGACTGATCCATCGGGTGCCTACCAATCATATCAGGCCGGAGCAATCGGCCGAGGTAAATCTACAGTAATGGATCACTTTGAGGCTAAGTGGAAGGCGAATATGACTCAGAATGCAGCCATCAAACTCGGTCTCGAAGCTCTTAGAGAGTCCTTGGATGATGATTTGAATTCAGACACAGTTGAGATTGCCATCGTCGATTCGAATGGATATCATAAGATGACTCATGAAGATGCTCTAAAGCATCTCGAGAAGATATCCTGATCCATCCATGCCTCTAAGTCGGACCTTCATGCTGACACCATCATGGTGAGTCTGGACGATGCAGTTACAGCCCGCCTCGAGAGGGGCGGTTCGAGATATGAGATCCTCGTCGATCCTAATCTCGTTCAGGCTTGGAAAGATGACCCAGAATCTGTGCTTTTGAGCGATCTTTTAGCAACAGAGGAGATTTGGTCTGATGCAAAGGCCGGTGACAGGCCAACCTCCGAGGCTCTTGAGGGTGCTTTCGGAAGCACCGATTTAATTATCTGCGTCGAGCGAATACTGAGTCAAGGCTCAATTCAATTGACAACGGCCCAGAGGAAGCAAATGGTTGTGGAGAAGATGAAGCAAATTGTTACTGAGATATCACTTACCGCCACGGATCCGAAGACACGCCTACCACACCCCCAGACTAGAATAGAAAACGCCCTGTCTGAAGTTAGATTCAGAGCAGATCCGTTTCTATCTGTTGAACGTCAAGTTCAGGACGCTATAGACTTGCTGAAGCCAGTAATTCCTCTCCAGTTCATCAGCGTCAAGCTCGCTTTCAAGATTCCCGGCAAGGACTACGGGGGAGTTCAACAATTACTGAGGGACTCATTACAGAGAGAACAATGGCTTGATGACGGCTCATGGGCGTGCGTAGTCGAAGTACCGGGAGGGATGAGGAATGAGATAATTAGTAGGGTTGCTAACCGTTCCTCGGGCCTTGAGGTAAAGGAACTCGACTGAAATGCACCGTAGGTGCCTACATCAATGGTTATGAAGGGTGGGCGGGTCGCGCGGCCCGATAACATGAGTGTTAGCGATGAAGCGGACGGACCGCGTAAAGGTGGACGAGCACCCTCTCTCGTCACCCCCGGGGAGGATCTCGGGAAATCTGAGGGAAGAGAAGCCGGCCATGGCGTCTTAGTGATGGATGGCCGAATAAGAGCGACCAAGCACGGTAAAATGAATGTGAAAGGTAACGAGGTTTCGGTACAGCCTTTGAGGACAGGATATATCCCTAGGCCGGGAGATCTTGTGATAGGCTATGTCGAAGGATGCACAAACAACATCTGGTTCATCGACATTGGGGCCCCCTTCAACGCCATACTACCGATGAGCCTTGGTCCAGGAAACGCCTCTTTCGGCGGTACCAGACAAGTCATGGATATCGGAGAGGCTGTACTTTGTAGAGTTCAAGAGGTTGAAGAGACCCATTCAAGCGTAGTCACGATGAAGGGACTTGGTCTGAGAAAGATTAGATCAGGTACCATCGAGGATGTAGAGCCCCATCTGTTGGGCCAACTAATCGGCAAGAAGGGCAATTCACTGAGAAACCTGAAGGATGAGTCCGACTGTAGGATAATTGTCTGCGACAATGGTCGCATTTGGGTCGATGGAGAATTTGACGGAGTAGTCTCCGTGCGTAATAGACTCAGAGAGATGACTACCGAATCCAAAGCGATTGGAGGTGTTGCCTGATGGGAGGATACGGCGATATTCAGATGATTGACGAGAACGGAATCAGGATGGACGGCCGTAAGGCCGGCGATCTCAGACCCATTGAGATCGAGACAGGAGTTATTCCAGTAGCAGATGGCTCAGCTAGAGTCATCTGGGGAAATAATCACGCAGTTGCAGCAATTTACGGCCCAATGGAGGCCCATCCACGAAAGATTCAGCGCCAAGATCGAGCTGTTTTGGATGTACGTTACAACATGGCACCATTTTCAACCACTGACAGGATTCGTCCCGGATTTAACCGACGCAGCCGAGAGATTAGCAAAGTTACTGCTGAGGCACTAGAGAGTGTAGTACTTGTCGAGATGTATCCTCGCTCGAAGATTCGCGTTGAAATTGAAATCTTGGCAGCCGAGGCCGGAACTCGATGCGTCGGTATCACAGCAGCATCTGTTGCTCTGGCGCACGCTGGTATTCCAATGACCGACATGGTTGTCTCTGTGGCATCTGGTAAGATCAATGACATAGTTGTCTGCGACCTCAACAAAGAGGAGGATAACTATGGAGAAGCGGACTTACCGATGGGAATACTCCCCAATTCAGGAGAATTGGTTTTCTTGCAGATGGATGGGGACTTGTCTCAAGATGAGTTCCAGAAGGCTTGGAACTACAACATGGAGGCTGCTCAGGGCATTCACAAGATAATGGTCGACGCCCTCAAGGGAGGTGAGGCCTAATGGCAATTCCATTGGTACCACAACTGCTTCGTAATCATCTAGCAGAACTGGCTCAGCAAAACCAGAGGATAGATAGTCGAGGCCAGTGGGAATCTCGTGACCTTAATCTACAGACAAATGTCTTGCCCAATGCAGAAGGTTCAGCAATAGTCACAATGGGGAATACCATCGTATACGCAGGTGTCAAGTTCCAGATTATGACTCCATACCCCGATCGACCTAACCAAGGCGGTTTGATGTGCAGCGCCGAAGTCAGACCAGTCGCAGGGCGAAATTGGGAGGCAGGACCACCAAGTCCCGAATCAATTGAACTCAGCAGAGTAGTAGACAGAGGAATCAGAGAATCTGGATGTATTGATGTGGATGATCTTTGTATCATCCCAGGTGAGAAGGCATGGCAGGTCATTCTCGATTTGTTTGCCCTTTCTGATGATGGTAATTTGTTCGATGCATTCGCTCTGGCAGGCATTGCAGCACTGAGGACCGCAGTAATTCCTGAAGCCAAGTTCGAAGTCAGCGACAAAGATCGACCTTTGCCTATATCGAAAACCCCTATCATGTGCTCCTATCACAAGGTCGGAGGCAGGTTTGTCTACGATGCTGAAGGGAAGGAGGAACTCGGAGGTGATGAGAGAATTCACATCACCTTGGGTGATGATGACAATGTCCATTCCCTTCAGAAGGGTCTAAAGGGAATCTTTACGGAGAGCGAATTCGCTGAAATCATGGAGCATGCTAAGTCAAGGTGCAGTGAACTCAGAGATATGGTGCATGGAGGCGAGTAGATGGCAAAGAGAACCCAGAAGTCCGGCGCCACTGCTCGTTTCGGCTCGCGCTACGGTGTGAGTGTAAGGCGCAGGGCTGGCGCAGCACTGAAGAAGAAGTCCCGACATTACACATGCCCATCGTGTAATTATCAAAAGGTCCGAAGGAAGGCCGCGGGAATCTGGGAGTGCCGTAAGTGCGATCACACATTCACAGGAGGAGTCTGGGAACCATTCACAAGAGCTACTGATTCCAATAACAGGATAATTCGTAGATCTATGGAAGGTGCAACGGCCACCGATATGGCCGTAATTGCTCAGCAGGCTGCCTTAGATTTCGAGAGGAATCTGTCCGAGGGTGAGGCCGGTGACTCAGAGGAAGAGTAAGTCTTCACGACTCATTTTACGCTTGACTCATGGTGAAGCGCCAGCTCTAGCTGCTTCTTTGACTACCGAAGCGTCGTTTCGTCTAGCTGACAACACTACTTTACAGGTAGATGAGGCAGCTGAATCAATAGTCGACCTCAGGGCACGTTGGAACACGCTGATGCGTGGTTTAATTGCCTCCGAGCGTGTCCTAGACCTAGGGGAGGAGATTCGATGAGTGATCCTGAGGCAACTGCTCAAGAGTTACAGGCACTAGCACAGGAACTTCAGATGGTCCGTTCACAGGTGCAGGCCATTTCGTCACAAATATCCGAGATTTCAATGACATTGGAATCTCTAGATTCACAAAATCCAAGCAGACCGGTATACAGAGCAGTAGGTAACCTCTTGCTAGAGGTAGATGACAGGGATGCTCTAAGGGCCGAGTTGGAGGATTCAAGAACTGCCTTCGTTGAACACTCTTCAATATTGGAGGAACGAGAGTCCAATCTCGTTTCTCAATATGAGGAACTGGTGAAGTCGTTCGAGAGCCGGTGAGAAGATGGAAAATTCAGACTTCTCGCCACTGATGTCAGAGTTGCGGACTCTGATGGAGCAAGTCCGGCAGGGAAAATCTGAGGATTTTCTCTTGAAGTCAAATGATATACTCCTCCGTTCAAGGTCTAGTAAAGAGAAGGACCCCGAGGTCGAAGCTCTGACTAGGATGCAGAGGGCACTTTTCGGAATAGGTGACGATGAGAGTACAGGGTCCGAACTGAAGTGGTGCATGGAACGCTTGAACGCTATTTCTGCGGGATCCATCAACCATGGTGTTTCGATACTCAACTTGGCCGCATGGCATCGCAATAAAGGAGAAACGATGATGGCGCTAGCAATGCACTCCAGTATCTCACCCTCTACCGGACACCCCATTCAGATCCTAGGCTTATCCCGACTAGAAGTAGGGAGGATGCTAGCATCATTAGATGACTTGTCAACAGCAATGAGGCACCTTTGGGCTGCAAGAGGCTATCTCAATGATTCAGGAATGGCCCCGGAATCACTCACTGCCTCTCTTGAGTGGCTAGATATAGCTCTTGAAGAAGTTAGTGATATCGCTCCCCGAATGCAACATAGGGTCGAGAATGCCAAGCCTAGAAGCGAGCCGGGCACGACATGGATTCCTGCCAACCCCAAAGATGTCAGAGAGGTCGTGGAGATGCTGCTACCTGTGCTTCTAGAAGATGCCAGCGGCATGGATAGGGCCGATTTAGGACTACTAATTGATGCAGCTGAAATGCTCGAAGAGGATGGTTGGATTACTAGTATAGAGGACAAGGTTGGAGAAATTCAAGATCCTAGACTCCTAGATTTGCTCCAATCATGAGAAATGATGGACTCAATCTCTTCTACTCCCCATCCTAGATTCTCAGGTAAATCAACACACCAACCGACTTCCTCGATGCTAGAATCAATCGAACCCCAAGGAAGAGGTTCTGGGTCCTCGTCTACTTGGATCCATACTACATGCCCACCTTCCAACAATTCCGAGTCCACCGCAACCGCGGTGCCGAGCAAACCAGTCTCTTCGAACAATTCTCTCAATGCTGCCTGTTCAATCTCCTCATCCTCGCCTACCATTCCACCAGGCAATTCCCATCCTCTCTCATTATGCAGTACCATGACCCAGCACTTTTCTGTCGAAGACTTGGAAGTGGTCCACGCCAATGCGAATTCTCCTGTCATAGCATACCTCTAATTTGCTCTACCTTACTGGGAGCTCCATCTACTCCCTCGGCAGCCATTCTCCTAGCTAGGAAGAACGCCTCTGTAAGCCTGTTTGCTTCCAATAAAGCATCCACTTCATTCAATGGTAGTTCCTCCACTTCGTCTTGCATCATAGATTCACTCGAAGTTGAGGATTGGCCGGCCAGATCCTGCATTCGCTGGAGAAACTCGACTCTGGAATCTACACCAGGAGTATTCCATGATTCGGGAACTCCCTCATCCATCTTGGATTCCATACGCTCAATGAAACGATCTCTTGCAGGAATTTCTGGGAAATGGATTTGGGCTTGGTCATAACACATCCAAGCATTGTCAAATTCTTTTCTCCTCTCATGCATCCGGCCCAGTTCTGACCAGGTTTCATGATTGTTCGGTCTATGCGCTAGGATTAACTTAGACAACTCAAGAAACTCATCCTCATGACCTGTGTCCCTCAAACGCTCAAGCCTTCTTGAGAAGAGAACATTAGCACGGATGTCGCGTAAGTCTAGGCTCCTAACTCTCTCGCAGAATGAGTAGACACCACCCTCGGAACTCCTAGTCATCTCCCACCATGTGTCTGAATCCAAAGGATCCGCATCGAGACTAGCCTCTAGAATCTGAGAACCCATATGAATCATGTCAACTCCGTCCAATTGCTTCAGATATACAGAATCCCTTCCAAGTACGGAGAACAGCTCGACAAGAACCGCCCTGATTCCAGGCTCGTCACTTGCTTTCAGCTTCACTTCCACGAGAATTCTCCAATTATCTGGGTGGGTGAAATCATGGAGAACAGCTTGCCGGGCACTTTGTTCAGCCCATCCGATATAATCTGAATCATTCTCAGACATATTGAGGAATTTTTTAGCTTGGCTGCGATGTCGGTTACCAAGGCTTCGCCTAGGATGTTGCAAACTTGCCCCGATGTCGGTTGCCATCTAAAACCTCACAGGACACTCTCATAGGGCGAGCGGTCAATTCCCGGGGGCAAGGTTGCATCTATGCCGATTTTACTGGTCAGACCGTCTTCTCCTCTAGATGGATCTAGGCTGGATCCTTTCTGTTCTGAGAGAATGACTGTGTCCTTATCGGGCTGCCAACGAGTCATTAACGCCCATTCTACGCGAACGGGATTGGAGCAGTCTATGTCAGTATCTACTATCGTAACCTGCTTCATTGATCTATGTCCATTCAAAGCTGCATGAATGGCTTTTATTCCATCTCCCTTACTCTGAGGCTGTATAGAAACCACTGCTGACAACCACCCACTTCCCCCATCGGTCATGTAGACATCAGTACACGGGACAACCTCGTTCACTGCAGCTTTAATTGTGGGTGCTCTGGGCAATCCCATTAGAGTTCTATGTTCGACTTCAGCTGGAATCAATGCATGAAATACCGCTGAATTTCTATGATGAATTGCATCGTACTCAATTACTGGCTCCTGTCTCACATCATCTACTGTGCCAGTAATGTCGACATACGGCCCCTCATCATCATCTTCCAGTGTGATTCTAGCTTCCATCGCATATTCAGAGTCTGCAGGGACTTGAATCCCGTTAGGGAGAGTAACTAGTTCGAGAGGCTTACCATGTAATCTCTGGTGGAGGGCTGCGGCGACGGTTAACTCGTCTAGGTCGTGTGTGAAGGACATAGCCGCTGCGAGTAGAACAGCAGCATCAGGTCCATTTACTACAGCAATGTCAATTTCATCGCCATTTTCACGAGCCTTGTCAGTCATAGTCCGCAGATGACGAGGTACGAATCGAGAAACACAGTGATTCTCATCTCGAAGGAATTGTCTATGGAACGACATGTTCCTAACTCCCTCGTATTCTGCAATGATGACAGATGCAGATTGGTATCGACCCCTATCTTCAGGATAATGCCACGGTATTGGTAGCACTGACAGATTAACCGAATCTTGAGTATTCTCCAAGACTGGAGCATCTCCACGATCTACTATTACGGGCTGGATAGGGTTTGCCATCGCCCAAGCGAGAATGTCGATAAGTTCCCCAGGTGTGATATCGAATATTGAGCAGAGTCGGTCTCTGGCGAGAACATTAAGCGCAGATCGCAGACCGTCAGTGCCCTTAATTCGATTAAACATCACGGCTTTATGTCCGGTGGATGCTGAGTGCTCAAACATGTCATGCTCCACACCAATTTCTTCGTTGACCTCTTCAACGCCGACTAATAGGTCCCTGAAGGACATAATTAGTGGCCGGCGCGTCTTCTGCTTGAATGTTGGCGAGGTTGGAGCACTGAACACCTCACCTACGGTGAGTCCGTCACGCTCTTATACGGGAGGTAGGTCGGCGGGGCGTCATTCTGAGGTGTATACTTGGGTCGTGGATTATTCTCCGGATCGAAGATGAAGAATGATCGTAAGAAGTATCGCTGGAAGGAGCGTAAGTTCAGAGATCGTCAGATTAAGCGCCGCCTGGGTGGAATTCTCAAGCACGACCCACTCAAGGGCAGTACTCAAGCCAAGGGGATTGTAATCGAGAAGGTCGGTTTCGAGGCTAAGCAACCAAACTCCGGGATTAGAAAGGCAGTCAAGATTAGTCTAATTAGGACCGGAAATAAACTCACTGCATTCGCTCCGGGTGACGGTGCTATCTCATTCATAGATGAGCACGACGAAGTTCTAGTCGAGGGAATCGGCGGTAGTATGGGCAGGTCGTATGGTGACCTTCCAGGAGTAAGATACAAGGTAATCAAGGTCAATGGAGTTTCTCTAGATGAGATGGTCCGTGGCCGTAAGGAGAAGCCAATCAGGTGATTCTATGTCCGAGGAAGCAACTGTGGAGCCAGAGAAGCCCATTGCGGGCATTGGTACAATGGTATTCGGAAAGTGGGATGCATCTGAGGTAACCTGTGCAGACCCCGGTCTTTCCCCATACATCAATCTCACAACAATCGGAACCCCTCACTCAGGAGGAAGGCATGCCAACGCATGGTTCGGAAAGTCCAAACTCTCTGTTGTCGAGCGTTTCATCAATAATCTGATGCGCACAGGTAAGTTTTCTGGCAAGAAGCAGCATTGTGCCAGAGCGTTCGAGAACGCCCTCGATAACATAGCCTCTAAGACTGGTGAGAATCCTCTACAGAAATTCATCGATGCGATTATTGAAGCTGCACCCTGTGAAGAAACGACCAGAATCAAGGTTGGAGCAGTAAGTCAACCAAAGGCAGTCGACTCGTCTCCCAACCGCAGGCTCGATATCGCTCTTAGAAACATTGCACTCGGCTCTACATCAGCCACCGCCAAGAGCCGTAGGACACTCACAGAAGGTATCGTAACAGAGATATCTAAGGCTGCACAAGGCGATATCACTTCCTTCTCAGTCGGCAAGAGAGAGGAGATTGAGCGTATCGCTGCCTCTGCGAGGTGATGGCAACACCTCGCAACAAGACTACTGAGAGTCTGTTCAGTAGTCTCACAATCGGATTTATGAACCATAGTCAGGTCGCCGCGTCAACAGGTGTTAGGAATGGGTAGGAAGGAAGACAACATCAAGCGTGCTACTGAGGTCATGCATCAAAGGGATAGGATTCGTAACCTGGCTATCGCAGCACACATTGACCATGGCAAAACTACCCTGTCTGACAATCTGATTGCTGGTGCAGGGATGATGTCTGAAGAACTAGCTGGAAAATCAAGAGTCCTAGATTTCGATGATCAGGAAAGCGCCCGTGGCATCACTATCAATGCAGCCAGTGCCTCTATGGTGCACGGTGTCGGAGAAGATGACTATCTCATCAATCTCATTGATACGCCCGGACACGTGGACTTCGGCGGAGATGTCACAAGAGCCATGCGTGCTGTAGATGGATGCATCATTCTGACCTGCGCTGTCGAAGGTGCAATGCCTCAGACTGAAACAGTGGTAAGGCAGGCGCTCAAAGAGAAGGTGAAGCCTGTACTATTCATCAACAAGGTTGACCGACTAATCAACGAGTTGCAAGTCACTCCCGAAGACATGATGGGTAGATTTGAGGAGCAGATAACCAGAGTCAACACTCTGATTCGTCAATTCGCTCCAGAAGAGCACCGCAAGGACTGGCAAGTCAGTGTCAAGGACGGAACCGTCGCATTCGGATCTGCGTACCATAATTGGGGCATAACCGTACCATACATGCAGAAGTCAGGAGTCAATTTCACTCAAATCTTCGAGCATTGTCACAACGAAGAGCAGAAGGAACTAGCACAGAAGGCCCCTGTTCATGAGGTTCTACTGGATATGGCAGTAGAGGAACTTCCTTCACCTTTAATCGCTCAGAAATATAGGATACCCAACATCTGGCAGGGTGACCTTGAATCAGAAACAGGAACTGCCATGATGAGTTGCGATGCATCCGGTCCCCTTTCGTTGATGATCACCAAGATTTGGATGGATCCACATGCTGGAGAGGTAGCCGTGGGAAGAATCTACTCAGGAACTATCTCTCACGGAGAGACCGTATGGGCCCTCGGCGGTGCCAAGGCTGAACGTGTCCAGCAAGTTAGTATGATGGTTGGAGGAGACAGGATACAAGTTCCCGAGGTCTCATCTGGAAACATCGTAGCACTCACCGGCGTTCGCAGCGCAGCGGCCGGTGTTACAATCACAAGAGAGGAGGACGCCACCCCATTCGAAGCGATTCGCCACTATTCTGAGCCTGTTGTTACAGTGGCAGTCGAGCCCAAGTCGATGAAGGATCTACCAAAATTTATTGATGCCCTTAGAAGACTAGGCAAGGCCGATGCTTCTTTACAGGTTTCAACTGATCAGGAGACTGGTGAGGCACTATTAGCTGGAATGGGAGAATTGCATCTTGAAATTACAGTCTATCGATTGGAAGAGGAGGAAGGCATCAAAGTGACTGTTAGCGAGCCTATCGTGGTCTACCGGGAGTCAATTTCAGCGGACAACAAAGGACGATCCTTCGAAGGTAAATCTCCTAATCGTCACAATCGTTTCTACATTGAGACTGAGCCCCTCCCTGATGATGTAATCAATGCTCTACGAGAGGGTGCTTTCGGCGAAGGTGCTGTTCGCGCAAAGGATGCCAAAGGAGTCGGCGATAGGTTTGCTGAGTTTGGTTTGGACAAGGATTTGATGAGGAAAATATACGCAATTCACGGTACCAATCTATTGGTTAATGACACAAAAGGAATCCAGAACCTGCACGAAACTAGGGAACTCATAATCGAAGGCTTCAACGATGTTTGCAAGAAGGGCCCCGTTGCAGATGAGCCACTGATGGGAGTACTTGTCAGACTGGTTGATGCTAAACTCCACGAGGATGCAATCCACCGTGGTCCTGCGCAGACTATCCCAGCAGTCAGAAACGCAATCAAGGGTGCTTTACTAAGGTCCAAATCAGTAATCTTTGAGCCAATCCAGAAGATTCGAATTGATGCACCAAATGATGTCATTGGTGGTGTTACTAGAGAAGTTACCACTCGCCGAGGGGTCATCGAGGACATGCCTGTAGATGGCAGTACAGCCAGTATCATCGGATCTATGCCTGTAGCCGAGACATTTGGTTTCTCAAATGATATCAGGGCTGCTAGCCAAGGTAGGGCAATCTGGAATACTGAGAATGCTGGTTATGTTCATCTTCCCCCAAACCTGTTTGGAACTGTAACAGGAGAAATCAGAGAGAGGAAGGGACTCAAAGAAGAGATTCCCGGTGAAGCCCATTACATGGATTGAACTAGTTGATTCGTATCAATTGGAAGTCAGTTAACTCCCTAAGTACGGAAACCGCTGGACTGTCGGGCAACTTGTCTAGGCACTGGTGAGCTAACGAGTGATGATGCATGGCCCTATCTTTGGCGTATCGTATTGAACCGCTTTCGTGAAGTTCTTGGACAGCATTCAACAATTCTTCGTCTGAGCATTCACCAGAACCGTAAGCCCTGTGAAAGTAAGGCATATCATCCCCACATTGCAAGGCATGTATAGCAATCAGCGTTTTTTTGCCTTGAACTATGTCTGAACCTGCAGGTTTTCCAAGAGTCTTCGTATCTCCAGTGATGTCTATCAGGTCGTCCATTAACTGGAAGCAGAGACCTAGATTGAGCCCCCAACTCTCCATATTTCTCACGACATCTTCAGATGCTCCTGCGAGCATTGCTCCAGTACCTGCGCATGTTTCAAACATCACACTAGTCTTTCCAGTAATCATAGCGATGTATTCTTCCTCACTCACTTTGTCTCTGGATTCAAATGAGATATCCTCCTGTTGTCCGTCTGCTACATTCCTGACCATTTCACCTATCGATCTGACTAAAAATGCCAGTTTGTCTGAGTCAATATTTGTAGATTCTGCGAGAATCTCAAATGCGACTGCTAACATCGCATCGCCAGCATTAATCGCTGTAGAATCATCATATGCCACATGTACAGCATCCAATCCTCTTCTGATTGGGTCTTGATCCATCAAATCATCATGAACTAAAGTGAAGTTGTGAATTATTTCTATCGAAGCACCTAGTGTGTAATGTCCCGCATGGGCTTCACCAACAGCCTCGCCTACCAACCTAGGAAGGGTAGCTCTCAACCTCTTTCCTCCGCCCGAGAATAAATGCGTCATTGCTCCATGTAGCCTCTCTTGTTTCATCTTGTCAAGACTGCTCATAATGACTTCTTCGACATGCTCTCGGTGGAGTGCTATGGTGTCCATCAGATTCTGTCCAGGGACTACTGAATTACCATCCATATCTACTTCTCCGAAATGCACCACATCATCCCTAGGAAGCGGGAGTTCCGGGAGAAACTCAACTAAGAACTCATTGTATAGCAACTTGAACCAAGGGGCTACGAGCTCATCTTTCCAAATGCCTTTGCCACTTATCATATCCCATACTTCACCGACATTCAACCACCTAGCCTCAGAAATTTCATTAGGGTTAGGGTCAATCTGAATCTCTTCCTTATTCACATAGGCCACTATTACATGGTCAACTTCATTCTCAACCCAAATACTATCCCACCTGCATTCATACTGGAATCTACCTATGTGCTGAAAATCAATTTGTTCTAATTGCTGCAGTGGTATCCCCAATTCTTGGTGCAGTTTCCTCTTAGCAGCGTTAATCACACCACTTACGGCATCCTCATTCTCCCCAGGAATATCGAGAGGGTGGCTACAGCAGGTATTAGCCCAGACAGAAGGGAAGGTGATCTTGTCATCAGAACGCTTCTGTACCAACAGTTCGTAACCACCATGAAACAATAATACACTGAAAGCGCGATGAAGAATACCATCACCCTGATGGCAATTAAGCTTGGTTTCTGAACCGATTCTATTGTCCGACGAATCCACAAGGATGCATTGCTCTTGCATCATATCTGCTTGTGAGTCATCATGACCCTGCAAAGCATTGGGGTCTGAACCCGCTGCCATGATGGTGCGACAATACGGTTGCATATAACCCAATACGGGATTTTGAGAGCAATTATCCCGGAACTATTCTGGTACCAATGACGCTATCACCAGATATTATGTCAAGTAATCTTGAAGGCTCCCTACCATCAATAAACCATACCTGCTTTGCTGAGCGTGAGATTAATGATGCACATCGGGCCTTCAGATGAATTCCACCCGTCACATCTATTCGATTGTCTTGCTCGCCGATGAAACCCTGAGATTCGGACCATTCTTCGATTAATTTAGATTCATCAATTCCAGGAGGGCCACTCATCAACCCTGCAGTGTCTCCAAGTAGGAAGGCACACAAAAGAACATCAGGCAATTCTGTTGCGATTCTAACCATCAAATGATCTCCCGATAGTATTCCGAAGCGACTTTCATCATTGATTTTCACAACATCACCGAAACTCACTGGAACAGCCAAATCAGGGCTGCGCTCGAAGGCAAAAACATCGCCTGAGAAACTCGTCCCTACTCCATTCACCCAATCTCTAGGCGGCAATGAATCGCAACTCACGCCAGCACGGACTAGTGAATCTAGTACTATAGAATTCAATTCATCCATATCTGTCCGTATCGTTTCTATTGCTGAGTACTGGTCTTCCGAGATTGCGGGGTTATACCCTCCACTAATGTCCCATTTCTTAGCCTCTAAATGCCCGAAAGAGCCCGCGCCATGGATTACAATTACCGAGTACCCCAAATCGACGATTTTTGAAATGACGACAGATACTGCATCTATTCGTTCTCTAAATACTTCCTTGTAGCGGGTCTTGTCGGTAATCAGTCCTCCACCTAACTTGATGATTACCCGAGCCATGAATTGGCCACGGGTTATACGACTTAGCATATACCGTAGATTCATGACTGATGGATGCGTGAGATGGGTATGAGCGGGACATCTGAAATTGAACAGTTCCAAAGGTGGCTGCAAGCCCGCCTAGCAATGTCGGAGAATATCGAAGATCCTTCTGAGAAGGATAGAATCAACATTCAAATTGAATCTGCCATCCAACTAGCAATTCAATATCGGGAGATTTTATCCGAGCAATCCGAAACGGTACCCTCTCCATTCACTGAAATGACTTCTCCCGTGCGCGTCGTGGAGAATACTGACCTAGAGAGGGCCGAGTCACCAGAGGCATCAATATGTCCGGGATGTCAGGAGACTATTAGTGGGGACCTAGACTTCTGTCCCGCCTGTGGTAAGTACCGTTGACTATTCCTCTTCTTCCCAGTGAACTCTTGCTAATTCATACTCTGGGTGGTCGTTAGGAATAATCGTGAGGTATTCGGCAGACACATTGTCTGCTAAGTAAACAGTAATCCCAGCGTGCCAAATGGTATCTCCAGAAGCGACCATTCGAGCAGTGTCAACCTCGAGTATTGAAGGTAGGCTGTGATGGACATGGCCCGCCTCTGCTGCAGATCTTATGGTGGCAGATAGATGCACATGAGACCTACCACTTGGACTCAGCCCTAGTTCCAACAAGTTCTCTGCCTCATTAGGATCACAGGGGAAGAATAGGGATTCTGGGATGTTATCCGTAGGCAGGTCAAGCTCGATTTCGACTGTGTGGGCGTATGTAGCCCTCATCATGTTGCCACGAACTTCATATCTTCCTTTTGGGTCAGTTTCAGAGATAGCTCTGAAGTGATGAGGGCGTAACCAATGGTATCTCCTTTTGTTAGAACCTTTGAACTGCTTGATCATGTCCTTTAGGTCAATCCAGCCATTAATATCCATCTCTAATTCAAACTTCTCGGGAGCGTGCCTAAGCACCAGTGCTAATCGGCGTGCTAATCCATCTCTCTCACCGGTTCGCATGATGAAACGACCCTCTGAATTGCATGCTGGGCAGAGTTCATCATCAGCGTAGTATCCATGGTTAGTACATTCTCTAATCATCCTATCAATCCGTCCAGTAGCAAGCCTTTCAAGAACCCCTCGGTCAGGTATGCTGGGGACACTTCCCAATAGTCAATGGTTATGTGAGGCGTCTTGCTGGTGTGGGCGTGACCGCGGTAATCGTAGATTGGGCCAGAACTCCCTTTCATCGAGCCCATAAAGGCGATTTACGCACTGTTAGACCCGATGACTTAGCCAAGCAGGTGATTACGGGCCTAATGGATAGGAATGAAATCGACCCTGTTGATTTTGACGATCTGATTCTTGGCTGTGCGTACCCTGAGGCAGAACAGGGTTACAACCTAGGTCGTTTAGTTGCATCACTATCTGGATTTCCCAAATCCGTCGCTGGTATGACTATCAATCGTCTGTGCGGCTCATCAATGCATGCTATCCTATACGCGGCATCAAGCATCGAATCTGGCTGGGGTGATTGCTTCATGTGTGCAGGAGTGGAGTCAATGTCTCGAGTTAAGCGAAGAGGATACAATTGGAGTCCAAACCCATCGTTGAAGATTGATTGGCCTCAGGCCTATGTCGATATGGGAGTTACTGCTGAAAATGTGGCAGAAAAGTGGTCAATTGGTAGATCCGAGCAAGAGGAGTTCGCCCTTCAGTCACACATCAAATCGTCGCAGGCAGTAGAAAATGGAAATTTTGATGAAGAGATTATTGAGATTGAAACAGACTCAGGTGTGTGTTCAATCGATGGATGCATCCGTCCTGAAACAACATTGGAAGCAATGTCGGGCCTATCACCCGTATTCTCGGAAAATGGAACTGTTACTGCAGCCACCTCATCTCCTCTGACTGATGGCGCATCAGCGTTGATAGTCTGCAGTGAGGAGTATGCTAATTCTAACGCTCTGAAACCACTTGCTCGGATTATATCAGGATCCGTGACCGGATGCAAGCCTGAACTAATGGGCATAGGCCCGGTATCTGCGACAAGAAAACTACTGAATAATACCGGGTGGGAGTTGGATTCCGTAGATGTAATCGAACTCAATGAGGCCTTCTCTTCACAGAGTCTAGCTGTTATATCTGAATTAGGAATTGATTCCAATCGAATCAATATCGATGGAGGAGCAATATCAATCGGCCACCCCTTGGGGGCATCCGGCGCGCGTATTGCCGGCAAAGCTGCATCTATTCTCAACAGGACAGGCTCATCCAGAGCAATAGCCACCATGTGCATAGGTGGTGGCATGGGTATGGCCTTGGCTCTTGAGAAACCCTAGTCACTTTCTTCTATAGAGACAAGTTTACAATCGCAATTTGGACACAGATCTTCTGGGGACAACTTGGACGGAATTACAGCTAGAATGCTACTACACCCCGGACAGAGGGTCATAACTTCATTATCCCCTGTAACAATAGTTGATGAATTAGAGTAGGATTGGTACCAAGTAGAGTAGGCGGGATTTCTCATCGTCGAAACTCTCCTTAGAGTTGAGATCCCCAATAGAGACAAGGCGATAGGAAGCAGAATATTTCCCTCAGATCCATTAGCATAGAAATACAATCCTAGCACACCAATCAGCAAGAAATAGGAACCAGTAAGTGAGAGGTTTGCTATTCCGACATTCAACCCACCCGTGGATTTTCTGTATAGCATAACGATTGATACAATACTCAAGGGAATGATTACAAGAGCAGCTAGTAGCATGAATAGAGACAAAGTGCTTAGTGAACCACCGAAACCAGTCAATAATAACATAAGTAGCAGAATACAATCGATGACACAGAATCTGACAATATGCCCATGCACCCTACTCATTGGGTCCGCATCCATGCACTGCGATTGGGCACCAGCAGAAGAATATTCATCTTGCGACGGACTCTTGAATGCGGCACTAGTCGCATTGTCATGTCATCCGACCTAGACATTGAGCCAATTGGCGATTCTTTGTCGGGTAAACATGTTCTCCTAATTGTCTCTGGCGGGATAGCAGCAGTTGAATCTGTCAAATTATCGAGAGAGATAAGACGTCACGGGGCTGAACTCAGCATCATCATGACCAAAGATGCTCACAAGGTCATTACTCCATTGGCATTATCCTGGTCATCAGCATCTCCAATAATTACCGATTGGGATTCTAAAATGACGCAATTATCTACATTTGATGCTTTACTAATCGCCCCCGCCACTAGAAACACCATTTCTAAGCACATCCATGGTGTCATGGACTCTCCTGCTATGATGGCTTTATCAGCAGCAAGGGGTAATGGGACACCCATGCTTTTTGTCCCCTCTATGCATTCTGACTTATTTGATGACCCTGTAACAACCGAACTACTCGATGCACTAAGGGACGAAGGTTCTGATATCGTATTGGATGAACTATCAGAGGGTCGGATGAAGCAGCCTAACCACATCCAGATTGTTGCTCATCTAGGTCGTTGTATCAACAAGCATCTACCTAACAGGAAGAAAGTAGCAATCACTCTAGGTGCAAACCGTGCCCCTATTGACTCGGTTAGAGCCATCCAGAATGCATCATCTGGGACAACCGGATGGAGAATAGCCGAGCACCTGTATAGAATGGGTCATGATGTGCTGTGCATAGCTGGAGTCACCTCTTCGTCCCCCCACTTCGTTTTACCTTCTGTAATTCGAGCAGGTACTCCTTCGGCCATGCTTACTGCTTGTTTGGACGTTGCATCAGGCGGGAATTTTTGGAGAGATGATATCTCTGAAAGCAAACCGGATGCTTGGATTCATGCTGCTGCGGTACTAGATTACTACGCCGAAGCCATTTCAGGAAAGAAGCCGAGCGGCGAGTCCGATTGGAATCTTGAACTGACACCCGGCCCCAAGCACATCGAAGAGATCGCTCATCTGACGGAGGATAGCATCAGAATTGGCTTCAAACTTGAGGTAGATGTCTCTGTGGAAGAACTTCTGAGCAGATCGGCAGCTCAGATTGAAAGGCTAGGCACAGACGCTGTTGTTGCAAATCTGAAAGATGAAGTTCACGACCCGAATACTCCCCGAGGTAGAATTGTTCTACCCGATGGCAATGTGATGGAGATGAGAGATGATTCAGAACTGTGTCGCACTATCGAGTCCCTATTGCACATTCATGACTAGACTTCGGCATTACATTGAAGCACACCTCACCTTCGGTATCAGTTGTGAGTAGTCCGAAGAAGGCCAAGCGGGGAATCCCCAGTAAGTCGGAATTCAATGCATGGTATCCAGCAATAGTTGAGATTGCAGATCTCGTTGACAAGAGATACCCGATTAAGGGCATGGATGTATGGAAGCCCTATGGCTTGAAGTCGATGAACCTGATTGATGGAATTGCAAGAAGGGAGATGGCTCGTACAGGACATCATGAGCATCGCTTCCCCCTATTGGTCCCAGAGGATTTGTTGGAGAAGGAGAACCGACTCGTTTCTAGATTGAAGGCCGCTAGAGCTGCAGGGGTCGATCCTTCCGAACTTCGTATAGAAGATGAAGAATCGGGCTTCAAGAAGGAAGTTTATTGGGTAACTAAAGGCGGTGAGAACGAACTAGAAATCCCAATGTTCCTCAGGCCAACATCAGAGACCCCCATGTACACTATGTTCGCGCTATGGATCAGAAGTCATGCTGATTTACCCTTGAAGACATTTCAGATAGTTAACACCTTCAGATACGAGACCAAGCAGACACGTTCTTTCATTCGGGTTCGAGAAATACACTTCTTTGAGGCGCACACAGTTCATGCCGACAAGGAGGGTGCCGATGCCCAGATTGAGGAGGATGCCCAGATGGTGCAATCAATACTCCATGACCTGTGCCTACCGAGTCTGGTTTCTAAGAGGCCTGTGTGGGATACATTTCCAGGTGCTTGGTTCACAAAGGCCGCTGATGTAATCATGCCTAATGGGCGAACTTTGCAGGTTGCGACTTACCATCACTACAAAGATCAGTGGGCTGAGGCCTTTGACTTGACCTTTGAGGATCCTGATGGCAATACTAAGCCATGTCACCAAACTACATTTGGAATGTCTGAGAGATTATTGGGCGCCGTAGTTGGTATGCACGGTGATGACTACGGGTTAGTAATGCCACCATCAATTGCACCAATCCAGATTGTGATTATGCCTATCGCCCAACATGTGAATCCAAATGTTCTGACATCAGTCTATGAATTAGACGAACAATTACGCTCCGCGGGATTCCGAGTTCATGTTGATGATCGTGATTTAAGGCCAGGCGCCAAGCATTTCGATTGGGAAATCAAGGGCGTTCCACTAAGAGTTGAGATAGGCCCTAGAGACTTGGAATCCAAATCTAGTCTTGTATCTGCCAGGACCGGAGGAAAACAACAGATTGCACTGGATGGATTTGTTGATTCAGCACAACAACTTCTCGAGACAATTTCTTCTGAATTACGCTCAAGAGCCAAGAAAGTTGCAGACGGATTGGTATGTGCGTTCCCTGGATTCATCAAGGATGAAAATGGGAATTCGGTATTGAAAGAACCGATTCAGGACGGACTGATTTACGAGTTGGCCTTTGATGGCTCTGACTCTGATGCTGAGGCTCTTGAGAAGTCCACCGGCCTGACCTTGCTAGGCGATGCCGATATGCCGTTCCCCGACCCTGTACCTTGCGCAATTACAGGTAATCCCACCACCCGTAGGCAACATATAGCCAGAATGTATTGAGTTGATTTCACGCCTTGCGCCTCAGTCCAGAGAATGCAATCATTGCGAACAGCATTAGGAGTGCTCCGTCAAGCAATTCTCCTGTTCCTGCTGGAGCCCAAGATTCAATATTCTCATATTCACTCATTTCACTCCATAATAACCTAGTATTGTCTTCGCAATAGACATCTTCAGAGTCAGACTGAGCCATTGCCTTCATGACTTCTTGAGCCTCACAGTCGTTAGATACTGCAATATCAGTGCCGTTCTCGTACAATGTGGAGATATAACACCAAGGTGATTGTTCAATCATTGCGTTCTCAGAGTGGATGTAGGTATCCTGAGAAGCCCAGACGAAACTACCGGAATCGACTACTAGTTGTGAACCCTCCTCAGAAATTGTCCACTCCACAGAATAGTTGTGAGCGGGATCCATATTCGTAATTGTCCATGTCACATGTAGTACTCCTTCTTGCAAGCTCGCCATTGTATTGAATTCGATAGGTATCTCTTCGGGAGGATTTTCACATAACTCCACAACTGCTCCGATGCCTACTACGACATTTAGTCCCACTATCATCAGTCCAAGTAGACCAGCCAGTAATGGAATCTTAGAGCCGTTTGATATTGTACCGGAATCAGGATTTACATCTAATTCAGGTTCGTCAGGTAGCTCCACTTCGAGATTGTTACCATTCGAGGATTCCGGGTCTTCGAAATTATTTGTTGGTACAACTGGAGCTGAGATCCCCATCTCATCCAGAGCCTCTCTACCATATATTCTCTCAGCTAGTGAATAAAGCTCAGGATCATCTTCTAATTCGGACGGATCAACTGTTCCGTCAAGCAAGCCCTTGACTCTCTCGGCGTCACTCACAACAGTCTGCCATTGGCAATCATTCATGAATCAAACGCTACCAATACGACAGTAACGCTATTTCCGAGAGATTGACCTATGTGCGGCCGCAACGATATCATTAGCCGTCAGGCCCATGATATTCATCAATTCGGAAGAACCACCACTTTGCCCAAATTTATCTGCTACACCTACCATCTCCAATGGTACTGATCTGGTAGTAGCAATGTACTCCGCTACAGCCCCTCCTAGGCCACCAATTACAGAATGATCTTCAGCAGTCACCAGACACCCGCATCTAGTGATACAATCGTCAATTAGAGTAGTATCCAATGGTTTCAGAGTATGCATATCTACCACTGAAGCACTAACGCCTTCTTCGGATAGTAATCCTGCGGCGACTAATGACTCGTTCACCATTACGCCACATGCGAGAATGCATACATCATTTCCTTCCTTAATTAAGGCCCCTTTGCCTATCCTCAATTCGGTCACTGAACTCTCATTATAGATTCTCGGGGTTTTATTTCTCGCTGTTCTCATGTATGACGGGCCTTTGTGATCTAGTAACTGCACAGTCAACTCTTCTGCAGACAAATCGTCTGATGGATGAATTACGGTCATACCGGGAATTGTCCTGTATATTGCTAAATCCTCAATGGACTGAGCGCTACTACCGTCAGTCCCAGTGTGGATTCCTCCATGACTGCCACAGATATGGACTGTCAATTCAGGCCTAGCAACTCCATTTCTTACTTGTTCAAAGGCCCGCTCGGTGAAAATTGCGAATGTACTGGCAAATGGGATTTTACCAGACGCTGCCATGCCGGCTGCGACCAGCATCATGTTCTGTTCAGCAATCCCCATAGAGAATGATCTAGAAGGGTACTCTGCTCTGAAGTGACAGGATTTGGTTGACTTACCCAGATCCGCTTCAAGCACTACTACTCGGGGATCCGAGGCGAGTCTTAGGAGGCCCTTCCCATATCCATCTCGAGAAGCACCTCCTGAGGAAGGAGCACTCATTTCAACTCCTCCAGAGCCTGACGGAGCTCCTCATCATCTGGAGCTTTGCCATGGAATGCAGGATTATCCTCCATGAAAGATACCCCCTTGCCTTTGACAGTGTTAGCAACAATCGCGACTGGACCACTATCATGGGAATTAGCCCAGTCTAAGGCCCTGACTACATCCACCATTGAATGACCGTCGATTTCAATTACATCCCAGCCGAACGATTCGAGCTTTGATACGACATCTCCAACTTCCATCTGTAGATGAACGAAATCATCGTTTTGTATTCGATTCCTATCAATAATGACCTTGAGATTACCAATCGAGTGGAAGTCTGCAGCCATGAAGGCCTCCCACACCTCGCCTTCCTGTATCTCTCCATCACCTAACATAACCCAAACATTTCTATCACTATTGTCCATTCTAGCTGCTAAAGCACATCCAATCCCAAATGATAGACCCATTCCCAAACTCCCGGCTGAGAAATCAACACCATCAGTCCACTTCATGTCAACATGACCTTGGCATACAGAACCAAGTTCTCTGAAGGACATCATGTCTTCTAGGCTGATATATCCGACCTCGTGTAGTATGGAATAGACTGCAGGGCTAGCGTGCCCCTTACTCATGATGAATCGGTCCCTATCGGACCAATCCGAATCATCTGAATCAATTCTCATCTGTGTCCCATACAAACCCGATAACAGGTCTATGGAAGACAGAGAGCCTCCAGGGTGGCCTGATTTAGCAGCATGAGTCATCTTCACTATACTGACTCTGCATCTACGAGCCATGTCTTGGAGTGCTTCGACATCAAGCCCCATACCTCGAGTGCGCATGCCCATGTGTGCAAACACGGAGTTTGGCTATTGATGGTTTCCAGCGGGCACACTCAAGGAAGGGGTGCGATAGTCGGGTTCAAATCGCATGGCTCCTAGCATATATTCAGAGGTGTGTCAATGAGTGAGAACGCTGATTGGCGCGAGCGACTATCATCTATTGAAGTCCCTATATCAGTATCTAGTAACACTCTACTCACTACTTGTTTGGACAGATTAATCTACACGGGAAGGTTATCCGCTGAGGACGGAATTAATCTCATGAACGAACCTTCTCTATTGGGGATCAGTTCTCTAGCAAATATGGTCAAATATGCACGATTTGGTGACAATGTGTTCTACAATCGAAATTTGCATGTTAATACTACCAACATCTGTGTTCTTGCTTGTAGGTTCTGTGCATTTCGTAAAGGCTCCAAACATTCTGATGCATACGAAGTTTCTACTGAAGAGTTTATCCAGAGGATTGCTCCAATGGCAACACATATCGATGAGGTTCATTCTGTTGGAGGTCTTCATCCTGATTGGAAAGTTGATCACTATGCAGAGATATACTCAGCCATCAAGGGTGAGTTCCCATGGATTCACATTAAGTCACTAACCGCAATAGAAATCATACACATTTCGAAAAGGTCCGGCATCTCCATCGAACAAACACTCCGTACATTGCGTGATGCTGGGCTAGACTCGATACCAGGTGGAGGTGCCGAGATTCTAGTCGACTCAGTCAGAGATAGAATCTGCCGTGGTAAAGAGTCATCCGATGAGTATTTGCAGGTTCACGCCACAGCTCACGAAATCGGAATTCGTTCAAATTGTACAATGTTATTCGGCACAGTTGAATCCATATCCGATAGAATCCATCATTTGATTAGAATTCGTGAACAACAAGACTCTTCAGGTGGTTTCCAGTGCTTCGTCCCATACCCATTCCTCCCTGATCATTCCCGATTACCTGAAGCACAATTAGCTACTTCAAGTGAGGTCGTCAGGATGATTGCTGTATCTCGATTGATGCTCGATAACATCCCTCACATCAAGGCTTACAGAATGAATCTCGGCGATCATCTATCTTCCATATGTCTCAACGCGGGTGCTGATGACATAGACGGCACTGTTGGCCACGAGGAGATAATGCACGATGCTGGCAGTACAACAAGGCTAGATACGCCTGAGAGGGGTTTGTTAAGGCTGATTGAGTCAACAAACTCAACTCCCGTTCGACGTAACTCAACATACGACGAATTCATTGAAGTTGAATTTGATGACTCCAGCATTTCTCTACCAATTGCTAGTGGGTGATATCTTGAGTTGGACGGATGTTTTGGGGCGTGTTTCTTTCTGTAATTGCGATCCCGTCTTCAACGGGATTTCTGACAGGTGGAAGGTATTCTCAGCACCTCCATCGTGGCTTTGTGGACATGTAATCAGACGTGATTGCGTCACAGCTCCCATTCCGACTGCGGACTATGCCAAACACACAGACGAACTGCTACTCCTACCGGATCTAGCAATCGTAGGCAGAGGTAGTACTGGTTCTGTACTGATATTTGGTAACAGGACATTGGATTCCATGCGCGATATTGCAGTACCTACTGACTCATCATCTTCTAGACAGTTACTAGATTGGATTCTGGATGAGAAAGGGCTAGATCCTCGACGTGTTGAGATGGCACCAGATCTCGGTGAGATGATGGCCGAGTGCGATGGGGCACTCATCATCGGAGATAGAGCACTTCTGGAGTCGAAAACAAATCCTGAGCTTGTTGTTATGGATCTAGCTGCCGAATGGACCAAGATGACAGGCCTTCCGATGGTATTCGGGGTATTCGCTGCTAGGAAGGATACTGACCCTAGATTTTTGATTAGAGCTCACTCAGACATGACTAATCAATTGGATAAATTCGAACAGGACATCACTTGGAGGGGTCGTGTTATTGATGATGCATCATCCACTGTTGGACTGTCTACTATAAGACTGGATAACTACTATTCTACAGAGGTCTGTAACCGATTAGATACTGATGCTGAACGTGGATTGGAACTCTACCTCGACTTGGTATGTGGCGTCAGAGGGGGCGTTGAATGGGCAAAACTAGACTAATCCTCATAGTTCAATCTCTTGCTATCTACCCATTCTAGTAAATCAATGGCGACTTCGCAAGACTCTGAGATTACAGGCTCAGGATCGTCTCTAAATGCAAAAAGTGTGTCTAGGGCAGTCCTATCCCCAATGGCTCCCAAAGCTTCTGCAGCTTCGTGCCTAACCATTAGATCCTCATTATGATCATTTAGTCGTTCGATTAGATAAGGCACTGCATACGAATCCTGCATCTGGCCCATAACATATGCAATTTCATGCTTGAGAAGTGCAGACTTGGAAGAGAATGCTGCTGCTAGAGCATCGAGAGCATCGGGGCCACCAGAATTTCTCAATGCGAATAATGCTCTCATTCGTAAGAACATGCGCGCATTTTCGTCGCAAATGACTGCTCTAAATTCAGAAATCTTACCACTGTCCGAAGGCGGTGCTGGATCGACAGAACCAAACTCACTGACTTCGGGCTTCTCTGTCATGATTCGCTCCCGACGAAGACTATCGAACTAACATCGAATGTTTCCTCAACTAATCCAATTTCCTGTCCCTCTCTAAGGAATCTTCGTACAGCCTCCCTACCATCAGGACCATAGTCAATTGTTCTAGAATTGACATACATTCCTACGAATTTCCTATTGGTATCGTCATCGATTCCACGGCCCCATTGTTTTGCGAACTCAAGTGCTGAATCCGGGTTTTCCAGTGCATATAGGATGCTATGTTTGATGTCATCCGCTATATTGGAACACAAATCCTCTCCAAGATCCTTGCGCACAATATTGCCCCCCAATGGTAATGGAAGACCGCCTGTACGATCTCTCCACCATTCTCCTAAGTCCAGAATATTGTGCATGCCGTATTCTGACCATGTTAGTTGACCTTCGTGAATAATTACGCCAAAATCATACTCTCCACTTTGTAGTGATGGTATGATTTCATCGAATGGGACTATGGCAGTTTTCACATCTCCTAGTGCAAGACGTAGACCTAGGTATGCACTAGTCCCTAAACCCGGAATGGCGATAACTGAGTTAGTAGCTTCTTCAATAGTAGATGATTTGTTAGAAATCAGTATCGGCCCGTAACCTTCTCCCATTGAAGCTCCACAGTTTGTTAGTGCATAATGATGTGAAATCTTGGGGTATGAATGTATACTGACTGCAGAAACTTCGAACTCCCCTTCCATAGACTTCTGATTGAGAGTTTCTATATCTAACAAGCAATGTTCATACCTCCTATCGTCAGTATCAATGAGTCCAGTTGTCATTGCATGGAACATGAATGCATCATCCGGATCGGGGGAATGGCCAATACGTATCAACATATGATAATCGGGTCGCGTAATTGCTACTACTAAACGCCTACTGGAGCGGTACTTCACATAAGTAAGAGTCAATAGCCACGGCATTGTGGACATGTCATGCCAGATGCATCGAAACTCTCTACGGCAACCGGACAACTGGGGCCCGTATGTTCTCATACTGGTAAGGCAATGACATTCGCCGAAGCTCTCGTCTTAGATGACAAGTATGTTTGCTGGGAGGCCTATATCGAGTTAACCGGAGCAGAGCCTTCTACCGATGGACGAGAGATTGTAAATCTTGATTTAGATTAGCCAAGTTCATTTGCCTCAACCCCCCAATCACTACATGGCAGAGGGCTGGAGCCGTTTCGCAGTCAGGTTTTCTGAGTACTATAACTCACTCTCTACTGACTCACTTTGGACACCTCCTAGATTCAGATCAAGGGAATGGATGTTCATTCCCTGGGGTGATAAACCACCAGATAGGCACAGGGGATTTTCAGACAAATCTTCCCTACACAATTACCTTCAGACTAAATCTCCACATTCATGTTTTCACAGTACTGCATATTATGCAGACCCCTCACAGAGAAAGATGTTGGATAAGGACTGGAAAGGTGCCGACTTAATTTTCGACCTTGATGGAGACCATCTCCCTGGAGTTTCTGATCGAGACTTCCCCAGCATGCTTGAACTAATCCAAGAACAGGCATGGAGCCTCTGGTCGGATTACCTTTCGCCGGAGTTTGGATTCGATGAAAAATACCTACAGGTTGCATTCTCTGGGCATCGTGGATTCCATTTACACCTGAGAGATCCATCCTATCTACACTTAGACTCAAATGCTCGTAGGCAATTAGTGAATTATATCCGCGGAGAGGGAATAAATGTGAATGCAGTAATTGGAAATGGTTCCGGAGGATGGAGGGATAGAGTGTTGAATGGAACCGACACAATAATCCATAAATTGCAAAATATCGCACTAAAGAAAGACATTGGAAACCGAATACTTGGGGAGCTTGATGCGGTCATGAAACAGAGAATCCGTAGCCCCGATTCTACAGTCAAATCATTTACCAAAAAGAAAATTGTCAGCCTTGCCGATCAATGTCTAAATGATACCAAGATTGACAGGTTAAAATCCGATACATCACTAACGGTATTCGGAGAACAACAAACTGCAGCATTTTGGGAACTTGTGAAGGGCGATTCAGCAGTGGTGCTGGGTGGTGCTGGTGAAACTGATGAAAATGTCACAGTAGATGTAAAACGAGTCATTAGGTGGATTGGTAGTTTACATGGCAAGTGTGGTCTCCGAGTGACTGAGTTCCCATTAGAAAGACTAAATCCGGATGGTTCAGACCCATTTGATGCCTTGTCTGAATGTGTGGCACTAGGTTCAACGCGTTCCTTTGATGTAGAATTGAAACAGGATGATGTTCGTGCAAGGGTATTAGACTGCGAGATTGAAGGTTCTATTGGTGATGTGTTTACCGTTCCTGAGAGCTTGGCAACATTCCTAACTCTGAAGGGCTGGGCCAGACTATTGCCTGCTTAACTGCTATTTACTCGACTCTGTTTCAGAGAACTTTGAATAATGTCGACTTACTAACGCACTCGTTCGCCTATGAGTGATGCTGATGAATTAGACGATTTGCCACTACCTCCACTGCCTCCTGGCATTTCACTTCCACCTCCCCCCCCGCCTCCTCCGATGGATATCTCTGCCGAGGTTGAAGAAGAGATTGAAGAAAATTCAGATTTACAGGATAACACACCCGTTGATACACAATCTAGAGACTTTCAATCCCAATGGGAGAGTCGAAAAGCCAACGACCCTACTCTTTCGTCAGACTCAAAGGACAGTATGTATGGGCATATCGATAGGATTGCTACTGGAGAGGTCGGTACTCTCTTGGACCGGTTTTCTGATAGATTCGGATCCGAACTTGATCGCGAGATTATCGTGCTCAGAAAGAAGCAGCAGCAAGAAATAAGAGCAGTCAAACCAACTGTTGAGTTGATTAGCGCTCCCGAAATTACTGAAGATGAAGCGTTCGAAGTAGAGGAAGATAGTCCCACAGATGAGTTCGCAGAGTTCTTTGGGGTCGTCAATAGTCTTCTAGGTGATATGCCCGATGATTTTATCCAGCGCTTCCTTGCTTCTGACTCGTTCAAACTCTTTGAGAGTGTAGGTGCCGATCCGAATGCTGCTGATGAGGACACTCGTGCCCAATTCTTCTCTATGATAAACGCTGAATTGGGTGAGTTGCCTGAGGATAAGATAAACGAGTTCGTCGAGTCGCCCGGGTTTGAATTATTTACTAAAATGGGAGATTTGTACGGAGGTTAAGATATGGGATTGTTAGAGAAAGCTGGGAAGATTCAGACCGATACGCCCGATAGTGTACCTGCAAAGGTAACTCCTTTGCCCGAACCTGAGCCTGTAGCTCAGCCCGAGCCTACCGCACCCGAACCAAAGAAAGCAAAAAAATCTCGTAGACGAAATAAGAAGAAGAAGGTAAAGAAGGAAAGAGTGCCAAAAGTACTACCTGACGGATTCGAGAATGCAGGAAGAGCTAGATCCGCTGCTAGGTATCTATTCGACTTCATTGTCAACTTTGGACTCATGGCCTTCTTGATTGGATTATTCATTATGTTCTACACGGATATCACATACCCCCTCATAGCTTCGATAATTCTAGCTCTGGGCAATGTATTCTATCTGCCCTCGAAATTTTCCAGATCAGCAGGAAACATTGTCTCTGGTACCAAATTCGTCAACACTAGGGGGGATGCACCATCTTTTTTGTATCACATAGGTAAGAGTATCAATGTACCACTACTTTTCTTAGGGATGGTGGCAATGATGTACGCTATATCCTCTGGTACTGACTGGACACCGGGTATGAAGGCCTTTGTAGTGATTGCAATCACCTTGATGCTAATACCTCTAGTTGACAGGATAATGTACAGAATGAGGAGCGATGACCTCGGTTTCTGGGACACCTTATTTGGAGGTGTTTGGCTAGTTACTGCTTCTAAGGAATCTAGTGATTCAGGAATAATTCAGAGATTGCAGTCTATCGGAGACTATGCAGAACAACGCGGAATGTTAGCAGAGGATGACGGCAATACAGAGTGATTCTAGGAATCGGAATCCTCGTATCTTTGTTTTGCGAGTTGACGCATATCTTCGTGATGTACACCATCGTCAATACCTTCTTGGTCAGATTCATCTACAATTTCCACACCTAGCAGAGTCTCAATCACATCTTCCATGGTGATTAGCCCGACGGTACCTCCGAAATCGTCCTTAACCATCAGCATCTGGATTTTGTTTTCTAGTAGCACATCAAGTGCTTTGTCAACGGAATCATCCTGTTTACATGAGAAAATATCTCTTGAAATCTCACTCATTTTGCTACTATAGTCATCAACGGCTGCATGACGCAGAATTTCGCTACGCAACACCATGCCCTTGATGTCGTCTATACTCTCCCCTGTTACTGGTAACCTGCCATATATCATGATGGGCATACGCTCAAGCACATCGTTTACACTTTCACTCTCTTGTACTGCTGTAATTACTACTCTGGGGGTCATGACATCATTTACTGTGATCTCCTTGAGTCGTAGAACATTCTGGATGACAGTTTCTTCATCCTCTTCAATCTGGTCAGATTCTTCTGCAATGTCTGCTAGTACCGACAATTCAGTTCTAGTCACAGTCTCTGTTTCCACAGCTGGAAGTAGAGATCTAGTAACTTCAATTGGTTTGACAATAACCCAAAGTAAAATCATCATGTAATTTAGAACATAGTAGGTTGGCACCGTTAGACGCCGCCAATATAGAGCACCGATGGTCTTTGGTAAAATCTCACTCAGTAGTAGGATGGCGATAGTAAGTATGGCTGCAGATGCTGCGACTACATATTCGCCCTCAAATGCTTTCTCGACTTCGGAACCAACTCCGAGGGCACCTACAGTGTGCGCAATTGTGTTGAGAGTTAGGATTGCAGTAAGTGGGCGTTCAGGGTCATCCTTCCAATTTGACCAGACTTCACTAACTTTCTCGTGTGTGTCTGAGAGTAATTTGATGTGCCCATGTGATGTGGAAAGTAGCACTGCTTCTAGAATACTGCAAAGGAACGAGGCTCCTAGAGCAATCAAGGCATATGTAACGATTAATGTATAGTCGCTCAAATTCGTTGCCTCTTAGGTTTCCCAGATGTGGAACAATGTGATTAGTACATCCCCTAACCCTGCGGCGGGCGATTATGACATAAACATGTGGCTCCCCCAAACCGCCAAATGGAAGCCGATTCTGAGCGCGTTGCCATATTCATGGCATGGCCATATGCAAATGGCCCCCTACATCTCGGGCATGTAGCTGGCAATTGCCTCCCGGCAGATATTCAGTACAAGTACGAGAGGGCTAGGGGACGTAGCGTTTTGATGTGTAGTGGTTCAGATGAGCATGGCACCCCTATAACTCTCACAGCCGAACAGAATGGCATATCTCCGCAAGAAGTAGTAGACAAATACCATGGAATAAACAGCAAGTCACTAGCAGATCTTGGTTGTTCCTGGGTGGACAATGTAGATCCGCGAGGAGTGGATTTCGGTGGAACTCTCTACAACAGAACTTCTGATCCAATGCATAAGGACATGGTCAGAATCGTATTCGAGGATTTGCTTGATGCAGGTTTTCTAGAACGAACTACTATGCAACAGTATTGTTCTATCTCCAATGGAGAAGTCAGGTTTCTTCCCGATAGGTATGTGGAAGGTACATGCCCAGTATGTAGTGCGGATGGTGCTAGAGGCGATCAATGCGATGATTGCGGTTCAACATATGAGGCAAACCAACTGCGGAATCCTGTATCCAAACTAGATCCTACAGCTTCGGTAGAGATTAGAGATACTGATCATATGTTTTTCCGTCTCGATTTATTCCAGGAAGAACTTGTTGAGAGATCCAAGGCTCGTACGAAAGTGTGGAAACCAAATGTCCGTGCAATGACCAAGAATTGGCTGGATATGGGATTGAGGCCAAGGGCCGTTACCAGAGATATTGACTGGGGGATTACTTTGCCTCTTGAGGGTGAAGATTGGGATTCTAAGAGAGTGTATGTCTGGTTTGAAGCAGTTCAAGGATACTATACATGCGCTAGAATTTGGGCTGAGAGATACGCAGTTAGTGCAGGACATAAACACGGTGTAGATGCATGGGAGAATTGGTGGAAAGTAGATTCCAATGGAGTTTCTCCTAAGCACATCTACTTCATGGGCAAGGATAACATTCCATTCCACACCATCATATGGCCATCGATAATTATGGCTATGAACGCTGCTGCATCAGGAAATCCCCCAACATGTGAACCATTGCCCGGTGAACTAGCCCTAGAGAGTAATGTTCCTGCAAATGAGTTTCTGTTGCTGCAAGGAGGACAATTTAGCAAAAGTAGACGACACGGTGTCTGGCTACCTTCATTTCTTGAGCGATACGATCCCGATACTCTTCGTTACTACCTGTCAATCAATATGCCTGAAGGGCATGATTCGGATTTCAGATGGGATGAGTATGTTAATCGCGTCAACAATGAGTTAATTGGTACATACGCTAACTTCGTTCATCGCGTACTGACTTTGGCACACAGACTGCCAAATCATACCAGCAATCCTTTGGAGGCGTACTATGATTCATCTTTGCACACAGAACACGCTGCAATAGTAAGCGAATACTTACAATCTGCAACTGAATCCCTTGAAAGACAGCGATTCAAAGAGTCTCTTCGCAGTATTATGTCGATAGCCCAACTTGGTAATTCGATACTCCAGGAAGCTGCTCCATGGAATCATATCAAGAATACTGATTCCTCAGATGGGATAAAGTCCCTATCCTCTCTTGCATATTGTTGGTTGTTATGCAAAGGTCTAGCAGTAACTCTCAGGCCTTTCATTCCATTTCAATCTGACAGGCTATGGGAAATGCTCGGTTGTACTGAAGATATTGATTCCGTCTCTTGGCTTGATTCGTACAGTGACAATTCATTCTCATGGAATTCTAGTAAACCTAATCCATTATTCGAGAGACTAGATCTAGAATCCATCCTCAAGCATGAGAAATCATTGGCTGATGAAGAAGATAGTAAGGACAATGAATCAAAACCTACTCAGGGGGGTTCAGGAGATGATCTAATCGACTACGAAGATTTCGTCAAAGTTGAGATGCGGACTGGTAAAATCCTCTCCGTTGAAGATCATCCTAATGCAGATAAGTTGTTTGTTGTGGTAATTGAGGATGGTCCAGATTCGACTAGAACAGTTTGTGCTGGCCTTAAGGGACATTATACTGCATCACAACTAGAAGGTCTCGATATAGTGTTCGTCGCCAATTTACGTCCACGTAAGCTCAGAGGTGTTCTATCCGAAGGTATGCTACTCGCTGCAGACGATGAGGATGGAAATGTCCGAGTATTAACTCCAGAGGATGGGATGCCCCCAGGCTCATTGGTCAGATGACACGGGTTCATCGAAGAACTCCCATTGCATCTTAACTAACTCCTTGCTAGATTTGGCTGTACGGTACGCATCAAGAGGCTGTTCATTCAACTTCAAAAACTCATTTCCATATGTCAATTGACTGAGGATCTTCTCCCCTTGCGACTGTCTGTCTAGTATGATTAGTGATGCTGCAATGGCTTCTGCGGTTGATAGCCTACCAGGCTTACCCCACGAGACTGGATTAGCTGCTAACAATACTGGCAACATCCGGCGTTTTAGACTAGTCGTACTAGAAATTGTATTGATTGACGGGAATATTTGCTTCCATGAACAATCTAGGGCCACAACAGAACCTCCAATGTCAATGATACGCCGATCCTGTGGCCCTTGTATCATGTCGGATGTGGGATCTAACAATACGCCTCGGCTGGGAGCATTATCAGTACTGAAATGCAATTCTGCCAATCCAGCCGAGGAAATTATTCGTGCTGTACACTTCCGAGGATCATCCTGATTGAGGTGAATAACATGCACAGGTACTTCATCCATCAGAGTCACCCTGAAGAAATTCATCCAGAGCATCTGCGATTGTGAGTCCCCTTGAAGAAGTCGGAGAAATCATAGAGTCATGTACTACATCTGAATCCTCCTTCAATTTAACATTGAGTACTTTCTCTAACTTTGAAATCAAATCGTCTGTGGGCCTAGTGCCTGACTCGGCCTTCTGAATCAAGTTGACTCTCACATTCATTCGTCTAGCTAATTCCTGCTGAGTCCATCCCTTTGAATCGCGGGCTTTACGTAGTCTGATGTGGAAGTCTGAGGAAAGCTCGGTTTTGTCGGATTGAGTCCTTCTTTGGGGCATCGGTTTTCGTAACTGTGGTCGTTTTTGCTCAAATGGAGACCTGTGAAGCTCAATACCCATAGTTTCGGTACATCGAGTACAGACTTCAACAGATACATTGGAGACTATGCCTTTGTTGGTTGAGACTCCTTCTGCTCCACACAGTTCGCATACTGCCATGAGCCCCTCAGGGGCTATTGCCGGATTACTCTTAGGGAAGGAAGCGTCAATATAGAAGAGGCTCTAATCCATATCATGGCTGAAGTTGATGATTCTCCGCGTAGTGATGATTCTGACTCGCTAGAACCTTTGACCAAACTTCGTAACGAATACAAAGATCTCTCTAGCGATGCCCAGCAATTATTGACTGAGAAACTCTATCTTGAAAATGAATGTGCTCGCTTGAAGAAGAGAGTCAATTCATTAGACGAAGAGGTCCGCTCACTTCGTAAGCCACCATTTGTAGTAGGTCATGTACAGGACAGAGTGGAGGATAAAGCTGTAGTCAGAAGTTCGAACGGTACTGTATTTTTAGTCACCATAAACACTAGGATTGATGAGGAGAAAATAAAACCCGGGGCAAGAGTTGCTCTGAATCAAGATTCATTATCAATTATTGAGGTCCTGAATGATTCATGGGACCCTATAGTAACCAGTGCTGAGATTATTGAAAGGCCAAATAGTAGCTTTGACGACCTTGGAGGATTAGATGAACAAATCAAAGAGTTACGAGAATCTATTGAGTTGCCGTTAAATCGGCCTGATGCTTTCCTCGATTTCGGTATTACTCCACCCAAGGGAGTGCTAATCACCGGCCCTCCAGGTACTGGGAAAACTGCTATGGCAAAGGCTATCGCTAACTCTACTGAAGTAACATTTCTTGGATTGGTTGGTTCAGAGTTAGCACAGAAGTATATCGGTGAAGGCGGGAGAATAGTGCGTGAACTGTTTGACTTGGCTAGGGATCGTGCTCCAGCAATAATTTTCATCGATGAGATTGATTCTATTGGCTCGAAAAGACTTGATGTAGCTACATCTGGAGACCGTGAGGTTCAGAGGACATTGATGCAATTACTGGCCGAGTTAGACGGATTCGATGCTTTGGACGATGTCAAGATTATTGCCGCCACAAATCGTCCGGAATTACTCGATCCAGCACTACTAAGGCCCGGCCGGTTCGATAGGCTGATCAACATCGATTTACCAAATTTAGAGGCCCGTGAGAGCATATTCGAAGTTTATTGTAGAAATCTACCTAAGAAAAATAAAATTGATACTAGGAAACTTGCAATTTCTTCTGATGGATTCAGTGGTGCAGAGATCAAGTCGGTAGTTACCGAAGCCGCAATTTCAGCTATTGCCGACGGTAGAGACTCATGTCATGAAGATGATTTCACAAATGCGATGAGTAAGCTCCGCGAAAAGAGAGAGTCCGGAGTTGATTCACCTGATGGGCTATATGGCTAATCAGCAATACTCATCAGCCAACGCTGCGACCCCATGCCATGAATCAGCGCTTAGTCGAGTGTGTTCCGAACTTTAGCGAAGGCAGAGACCGCTCAATTATCGATTCAATAGTTCAGCCCATCATCGATAATGCAGCCGTTTCTCTACTTGACATTGACATGGGAGGGGACTTCAATCGTACAGTTGTTACAATGGTCGGTGAGCCTGAAGCGGTATTAGAGACCGTAATTGCTTGTACAACAGTCGCACTAGAACTAATCGACATGAGAAGCCATTCTGGCGAGCATGCTAGAATGGGTGCTGTGGATGTCGTGCCTTTCATTCCAATTAGTGGCGTAACCATGTCAGAATGTGTTGATCTATCTCGAAGATACGGTATCTCGGTGTCAGAAGAACACTCACTACCAGTTTTCTTGTATGCCAATTCAGCCGCTACAGAACAGCGATTAAGACTTCCCGAAATCAGGAAAGGCGAGTATGAAGGATTAGCAGAGAAAATCATTACAGACGAATGGAAACCTGACTACGGCCCTGCACAGTTCATGCCCACTATGGGTGCAACCGCGACTGGTGCAAGGAGTCTGCTAATTGCCTACAATGTAAATCTCAATACAGATGATAAAAAGAAAGCTAACTCGATTGCTTCCAAACTCCGAACTAGCGGCTCGATTGTCAAAGACGATGATGGTGCTATAATCCGTGATGATAATGGCAAAGCTCTCAGGAATCCAGGATTGTTCAAGCACCTTCAAGCCGCGGGATGGATGTACGATGATGATACCGCCCAAGTCTCTATGAATCTGTTAGAATACTCTGTGACTGGTTTGCATCATGTAACAGATGCCATATGCGAAGAGGCTGCAAAGATTGGCCTAGAGGCAGTTGCAGGAGAACTAGTGGGATTGGTTCCTCTAGAAGCAATGCTTGATGCTGGTCGTCATTATTATGGTAACTTAGAGGCGGATCACGAAACCTTAGTCCAACAAGCCATAGATGGGCTAATGCTCGATAAGTTGGATGACTTCAATCCTAATTCAAACATCATTGAATGGGTAATTCAGGAGAGATAGCATGAATGAAGGATATAGAGACATACTGAATTCTATCGGATCTTCTAGACCCACACCGGGTGGGGGGTCGGTCGCTGCATTGAGCCTGGCCCATGCACATTCCTTGGCTACAATGGTTTCTCGCCTGACACTCAAAAGCGATAAGTGGTCTGACGGGCATGAGATTGCTAACCTCATTGTGCAACAGTCAGTAGATCGAATTGATGATTCCATATCACTAGCTGAGAGGGATGCTGCTGCTTTTGATGCAGTCATGGCAGCATACAGACTACCTAAGGATGATGACTCGAACATTAGGTCAGATTCAATTAGACAGGCCACAATTGGAGCTGCGTTGACTCCACTAGAAATATTACGAGCATCTCACCTGTTACTGAATGATTTGCTAAAATTATCTCATCACTGCAATGCTAATGCGCTTACAGATCTTGCCGCATCTGCCGAGTTAGCTCATTCTGCAGCAAAGATAGCACAGATGAATGTAAAGATCAATACACAGTACATCAGTGGTAATGATGTTGATTCTATTGACCATGACACAGAGATTGTAATAGGAAAATGTGATGAGAAAATGCTTGATTTGCGTAGCATATACACTGAAAGACTCGGCTGGTGAAGAAAATGAATGACTACTCGGAAGGTATTCCCACGGAATTACCTCCTCCCATTCCATTGGACAATACAGTTCCTCATGCTCCTAATCGTCCTCAAGTGCTAAATGATGCTGAGAAGAGGCTTGCTATCATGAACTCACTCAGATACTTTCCACCTAAATGGCATAAGGAGTTAGCATCCGAGTTCCTTAATGAATTAGAGGAATTTGGCCATATCTACATGCATCGTTTCAGACCTAAGTATGATATGTTTGCAAGACCAATTTCTGAATATCGTGCAAATAGTAACTCTGCTGCTGCAATCATGCTGATGATACAGAATAATTTAGATCCACAAATAGCCCAATACCCTCATGAATTAGTAACATACGGGACAAATGGCTCAGTGTTTCAGAATTGGGCTCAATACTTACTCACCATGAGGTATCTCTCGATTATGAGAGATGATCAAACACTAGTGATGTATTCTGGACATCCCCTAGGATTATTCCCCTCTTCAGTTGATGCTCCAATGGCAATAGTGACTAATGGTATGGTAATTCCGAACTATTCTTCACAGGCAAATTACGAGAGGATGAATGCACTTGGAGTATCTCAATATGGTCAGATGACAGCTGGATCATACATGTATATTGGACCTCAAGGCATAGTACACGGTACTACAATCACCATTCTCAATGCAGCTAGGAAATTCCTTGACTTACAAGATGATTCTAATTTGGGTGGTGTGATGTATGTCACATCAGGCTTGGGGGGAATGTCCGGAGCTCAAGCAAAGGCTGCTGTAATTGCCGGAGCAGTGTGTGTTATCGCTGAGATTGACCCAGTTGCTGCCAATAAGAGATATTCCCAGGGCTGGTTGACTGAACTATACGATAATCTAGATGAATTATCAGTACGGGCTAGGGAGGCAGTAGAGAATAATGAAGCAGTATCTCTCGGTTACCTCGGTAACATAGTGGACCTTTTGGAGTATCTTGTTAATTCTGATATCACACCAGATTTAGTCAGTGATCAGACTAGCCTACACAACCCTTGGCTCGGAGGTTATATGCCTGCAGGAATGGGGTTCGAAGAGGGTAGAAAATTACTCAAAGACAATCCTTCAGCATTCAAAAATCAGGTTCAGAATAGCCTACGAAGACATGTAGATTCCATCAATGAATTATGCGATAGGGGCGCATTGTTCTGGGATTATGGAAATGCATTTCTGCTAGAGTCTAGCAGAGCCGGTGCTGATGTATTGACTGAAGACGGGTCGTTCCGATATCCATCGTATGTTGAGAATATTATGGGACCAATGTGCTTTGATTATGGATTTGGTCCATTCCGATGGGTCTGTACTTCTGGAGATTTAGAAGATCTAAGGGTTACCGACCAGATTGCTATCGAAGTTCTACGACAATTAACAGATAATTGTGCAGAAGAAATCAAGACCCAATATGAAGATAATATCAGGTGGATTGTTGAAGCAGACAAACATGAATTGGTAGTCGGCAGTAAAGCTAGGATACTGTATGCAGATGAAATAGGCAGGACATTGATTGCTCAGGAATTCAATCGTGCTATTTCAGAAGGTAGAATTAGTGCACCAATTGTCTTGGGGAGAGATCACCACGATGTAGGCGGAACCGACAGTCCATATCGCGAGACTGCTAATATTCGTGATGGATCAATGTTCACTGCTGATATGGCCGTACACAATTTTGTAGGTGATTCTGTGCGCGGCGCAACATGGACTAGCCTGCACAATGGTGGAGGTGTAGGTTGGGGCGAAGTCATCAATGGAGGATTTGGACTACTAATTGATGGAAGTGATGATTCAGATAATCGAATTAAATCAATGATTTCTTGGGATGTAATTAATGGCTTAACAAGGAGATCTTGGGCCCGAAATGATGCTGCAATGAGAACTGTTAGAAACGCATCAGAATCTAACGAAAACTTGAATGTTACAATGCCTAATATTGTCGATAATAATATCTTAGATACTGTATTCAAGAGTCTCGATGACTCTATTTGAGCATCTCTTGTGGCCGAACCGTGCGAGACATCGAGATTGATGGTCAATCATTGAGTCTAGAAGATGCATTCGCATTGTCATATGAGCATCCAACCCATGGTATGATGGCGCGAGCTGTCCTTACGGACCAATCCAGGTCTGCTATGTCTGCATCTCGTTCCGCGATAGAAAAAATCATCCAATCGGATGATGTTGTATATGGAATAAATACTGGTTTCGGAGCAATGTCTTCAGTTCGTATTGACGGTAATGATCTTGAAGATTTACAGACAAATCTAATCAGAAGCCATGCCTGTGGTGTAGGCGAACTAATGGATCCTGAGCATGTTATTCTGATGATGGTATTCAGAGCAAATTCGCTGGCTAAAGGTGTATCTGGAATACGACCTGAGATAGTAGAGATGCTAATTGAAATGATAAATTTTGGAATCGCACCTGTAGTTCCCAGAATTGGTTCTCTAGGGGCATCCGGTGACTTAGCACCACTATCCCATATGTCATTGGCATTGTTGGGTGAGGGTGAATGCATGGTCAGATCTGGTACTGGATGGAATAGGATGACCAGTTTAGAAGCACTAACGCATGCTGGCATAAATCCTGTCAAACTACAAGCCAAGGAAGGATTATCGCTGATAAATGGCACCAGTCAGATGTGTGCTTATCTTGTGATTACTATACTAAATTTGGAAAGGCTTGTCATGGCAGCCGATGCTAGCGCAGCCTGCTCAGTTGAAGCGATTAAAGGTTCACATGCTCCATTTGACTCTAGAATTCACCACCACAGGCCACAGCGTGGCCAATCTATTTCAGCAGCTAGAATTAATCAATTTGTAAATGATTCAGATATCAATGAATCTCATTCCAATTGCGATCGCGTTCAAGATGCATACTGCTTCAGATGCGCACCTCAAGTTCACGGACCCGTAATTGACTTAATCGCAGAGACTAGAAGAATGTTAGAGATTGAGATAAATAGCGCAACAGACAATCCCCTGGTTTTCGTAGAAAATGACTCAGTGGATATCGTTAGTGGAGGAAACTTCCATGGACAGAACCTTGCACTCGCTAGTGATTCTATTGCTATAGCGTGCCATGAATTAGCCAGCATATCTGAGAGGAGAATTAATCAGGTTCTAGATCCTAATTGGAGTGGGCAAAAAGCATTCTTAGCTAAAACAGAAGGGCTTGAAAGCGGATTCATGATTATCCAATATGTTGCAGCTGCGTGTATAGCCGAATTACATTTACTAGCAAATTCTGCAACTACATCTAATGTTCCTGTTAGTATGGGTAAAGAAGACCATGTTTCAATGGGGGCAACTGGAACATACCGGTCATTGAAATCAACTCAATTACTGTCTCAAGTACTTGCGAACGAACTGATATGTTCATCCGAAGCGATTGACAGAATCTCTGAGAAACCCGGCTCAGGTGTTTCGAAGATTGTTTATTGGGTGAGGACCCATGTATCTCCATTTGATGGTGATAGGGCTATGACTTCTGAGTGTGAGTCACTGAGCTACGATTTGTTGAGTGGTGGATTACAGGCAATATTCGAGTGATACTATGCAAGAGAAATTGCATATGTCCATGCATCCAGGTACAGATCCGCCTCCATTCGAGACGCGCATACATGGATTCGAGGGCAACAATGTGTTATTGGAGTCCACTTACTGCTATCCAAGAGGAGGTGGGCAACCCGGAGATACTGCCCTATTGACTTCAAAGAGTGCTGAGTCGGCTATTGCCGAGGTATTACCAGGTAATATGATTCTACATCCAGTAGATGAATCTGATTTGTTCCAAACTGGAGATACAGTGACTTGTCAAATAGATGTTGATAGAAGAAACGGACACAGCCTCATGCATACTGCTCAGCATATTGTCTCAGCTCTGGCCGAAGATCTGTGGGGTGCTGAGACAGTAGGGAATCAACTCAGTGTTGATAATTCACGTGTAGATCTCCTGTTTGAGGACAAGGAAGTTTTCAATCCCGACAATCTTGTTGAAGCCACAAACTCTGTAATTTCTTCAAATGTACCTGTCAATATTCACCAATGGGAAAGAACGCGAATACTAGAACACGAACAAATGAGACATACCAAATTCATGCATCGAATTCCATCATCAATAACCCAATTGAGAGTCGTAGAGATAGAAGGAATCGATTTGTGTCCATGTGCTGGCACTCATGTATCAAATACCTCCATGATACCAAAAATCAAATTTCTAGGTAAGAAGAACAAAGGTAAGGGCAGAATTCGTTTTTCTTATATCTTTGAATAATCCTAAATATTGATTCAAAACTATTGGTGGGCTCGGCAGGAATTGAACCTGCGATCTTCGCCATGTCAAGGCGACGTCATAACCCCTAGACCACGAGCCCGCGGCGTGAGGACGGGGGGAATACAAATGAAACATTCTGTCAAGATACGATCTTCGAGATAGTGCAATCGCACCCAGTGTTGGAACATAGGCCAGTCAATCTACTCCTTCCATTACTCATTGTTATGATTCGAGGATCCCTCACAGGTACATTCTCCTTGCATCTCATGCAGTATCCGGTATCGCTCATGAAATTTGATTGTACATATGGTATTCAACCCATTTGGTATGGGCAGAAACAGCTGAAATTATTGAATATTGAAAAATCGTTGTACTGCAAGGCTATACAGTTAATTTGTCCATTGGCATGTTCTGATAACTATGGTTATCGGCATGATAAGCGACGGAATATTGGAAGAAAATCTGTTTGAATGAGAATTACGCAATCTTATGTCATAATGAAAATCAATGTAAATAAATTACAAGATATGATAGAAGAAATATAATTTACAAACTAATAATGTGATTATACAATATTACCAGAAATGATAGTGTGGGTGAAAGGATTCTCCCCCGGAGTCTGACACCAACCATCAACATCACTAGACCATACGATGTTTAAATTGGCTAAACCGCCAACTGCAATTTTTCCTGTGATGTTCTTATCGCCTAGTGTGGAAGCTGGATTCTTTGTACTCGCGATTAGGGCAGCCAGTGGATCAAGTCCCATCCTTGTGCAGCAAATGTTTGCGACTAATGGTAATGATAGCATTCTGCAGTTTGGATTGTAGTCGGTAGCCAAAGAAAAAGACCAGTCGTTTTCTATACAATCAATTAATGGGAGATCCAGATTACTTCCTAGAACATATGGAGTTCCAGGCAAAAATGTCTGCATCGTACCTGCTTCTGAAGCCTTATGTCTAGATTCAGGGCTCGATTTAGCGACATGGTCTGCACTAACAGAACCGAGTTCTGCGGCGAGGGCCAATCCATCATTATCTCCAAACTCATCTACATGTAATCTAGATTCGAGACCCATTTCCTTCGCTTGTTTAACGATTGACTCTGTCTCTTCATTCGTGTACCATCCATCCTCGCAGAAAACATCGCACCATCTTGCTATACCTTGACTTGCAACTTCAGGGAGTTGAACAGACAATAATTCGTCGATATACTGGGACCTATTGATTTCTGGAGGGAAATCGTGGGCACCTAACCATGTAGGATATATCGAAACTTCGGAATTCCTGGAAATTATCGATGCAGCTTCTAATAATTTTAGTTCAGTTTCAGTATCTAAACCATAGCCACTCTTAACCTCCATAGCACATGAACCATACTTGGAGGCTTCAGTAACTCTGGATAGGCCTATCGATACCATTTCTTCTAGTGTCATCCGTCTAGTTCTGGACACAGTACGTCGAATCCCGCCCCCAATATTGGATATGTCCTTGTAACTCATACCAGACTGACGCAACCTCATCTCAGAAGATCTGTCGCCCCCCCAGATTAGGTGTGTGTGGGAATCCACTAATCCTGGAATTATTGCGCATCCTTTTGCATCAATAATCGATAACGAAGATGATGAAAACTCACCATCCCAATCCGGAGCATGTTCTGATTGAAGCGACTGGGATTCAGAAATTGACTTGATTTTACTATCTTCGATTAGAATGCCCATCCCACTAGAGTAAACATTGGATTCTCTATCTGTCATATTGTGGCCTGAAATGGGAGAGTTAGTCGATATTGAATCCAGATGGGCAATCTCGCCGGCATTCAATATCAGCATGCCCATGACTCTCGAGGAACGGGATGCTTGAAAGCAGTGTCTGCTGCGTATAGGTCGATGGCGATGATACTTGGCATAGAGAGTACGGCCCACACATTGTCATTTGGTCTTGTGAGTGAAGAGGGTGAGGCATTACCTTCTAGTTCAGATCTATACACTCCTGAGGAAGGGGGGATTCATCCCAGAGAAGCCGCTGATCACCATTCAGAGATTGCCGGATATCTATTACGAAATTTGATGAATGAAAACTCCTTACAGCCCTCAGACATATCTGCAATAGCATTCAGTCAGGGCCCTGGTCTTGGCCCATGCCTCAGAGTAGGGGCTTCAATTGCCCGCGGATTATCACATTCTTGGGATGTACCACTTGTCGGAGTGAATCATTGTGTTGCCCATATTGAGATCGGTAGAAACCAGACTAACTGCAATGACCCAGTTCTACTGTATGTTTCGGGAGGTAATACTCAGATTATTGCTCGAAGAGGAGGTAGATACAGAGTGTTGGGTGAAACTCTAGATATTGGCATTGGTAACATGCTCGATAAGTTTGCTCGAACACACGGAATGGCTTTTCCGGGCGGTCCAAAGATTGAGGTGTTGGCAAATGATTGGCTTGCTATGAATTCTCATTGTACAATGGATGGAATCTCGTTGCCATATGCAGTACAAGGAATGGATCTATCCTTTTCCGGCGTTATGACTGCAGCTAATCAGAAGATTTCTGACGGACATAGACTGGAAGAAGTATGCTGGTCACTGCAAGAACACTCATTCGCTGCATGTATTGAGGTAGCGGAGCGAGCTATGGCCCATACTGGAAAAGAACAGTTACTACTGGGCGGAGGAGTAGCCTGCAATGCTAGAATTAATGAGATGGCTAGAGTGATGTGCGAAGAACGAGGCGCAACATCATACTGCCCACCAAAGGCATTCTGTGTTGATAATGGAACAATGATTGCCGAGTTGGGTAGGCGCATGCTAAGCGTATCAGAGTCGACTGTATTGGAAGATAGTGCCGTATCGCCCGGACTAAGAACGGACCAAACCATTGTTCGATGGGACTGAACCCTTCCGTGAGCCTTATGAGAAACCGATGTTGCGTATCATGCGGAGACTGGTTGTCTAGTGCAGAGGAGGAGGCGTTCAAAGGCTGTCCCAAGGGACATTTTTGGTAATCCTACAACTCCAAGCAACACGCCTAAACCTACAGGTAAGCAATTGACACCTCCCACTGTAAAACCCCCAGCAAAGCCACCCGCTAAACCCCCAGCAAAGCCTCCTGAAATATCAAAGCCAATTGAAGATTCTGAGCCCGAAACTGCTCAGGTCAGTGAGGAGCCAGATTCGGAAGAGGACCTAGATTCGGAAGTAGTTAACGAACAGATTCTTAGATCTCCGAGGAAATCAATTGGACTTAGGCCAAATAGCGAAACAGTCGATGAGGAACCGGTAGAAAAAGTCAGTAATAGGGCTAAGGAGATTATTGATGAATCTAAAGAACGAGCGAAAACGGAGCCAGTAGTTAGAGCGAAAACAGTTTTGAAACCAGCTCCTGAAGTTAAGCCGCCTCCTAAACCAAAACCCCGACGACGCAGATCCTCTTCTTTCCAACCGGCCAATAGAGCCAAGAGACTAGACCGTAGTAGACATATGGAATACAAGTATGAAATGAGGGGGTTGCTGCAGGATCTGAACATTCCAGAAGAGCATCGCTCCAATCTTCTAGGTACGATATGGGCTCGCGGTGAGAGGCTAACTATAGCTGATGCAAAGCAGTTCATCTCCGAGAAGTCCGAACAAGGAGTACTGACGGAAGAACAAGAATCCACTCTGAGAAGCGTGGTAGATAGATACACAGTGAGGAGATAATATGAGTACAATAGAAAATGGAAAAGTTGCATTTGTTACATACACAGGAACCTTCCCCGACACCGGAGAAGTCTTCGATAGTAATGTCGATGGAGAGCCGTTACCTTTCTTAGTCGGCTATCGGAACATGATTGAGGGATTTGAGCAAGAGATGCTAGGTGCGTCAGAAGGCGAATCCAGATCCTTTACACTGACTCCCGATAAAGCATATGGTTTCCGCGATGATTCAGCGTTTCAGGAAATTCCACGCGAACAATTCCCAGCAGATATGGAGCTTCAGCCAGGAATGGTCATGGCGGCACAGAGCGATCAAGGTCCTATTCAATTCGCAATCGCATCAATTGATGGTGATACGGTTCGAATTGATTTAAATCACCAAATGGCCGGTAAGACCTTGCATTTTGAAGTACTAGTCAACTCAATTCGTGACCCTAGTGCTGAAGAGCTAGCCCATGGCCATGTACATGGACCCGGTGGACACCACCACTAGCACATTGTTCATGGTGCATTCCCTCCTCGCAACAGCGTGGAGAAGCCTCGTTCGAGCACAATGAGCGGAATGGGTAGGTCTGATGTAGCAACAACAGAAACTGCTAATGCCGCTGGAGTTAATCCTGGTGGACACCCCAATCCGGGATTGCCACCGTATACTAGAGGAATTCACAACGACATGTATCGTAGTAAGTTGTGGACCATGCGCCAATATGCAGGATTCTCTACTGCCAAAGATACCAATACTAGATTTAGAAAACTCCTCAAGAATGGTCAGACCGGTCTTTCAGTAGCATTCGATCTACCTACACAATTGGGCCTAGATTCAGATCACCCCCATTCTATGGGTGAAGTAGGAAGAGTTGGTGTGCCAATTGACACATTGGATGACATGAAGACTCTGTTCGATGCAATTGATTTATCATCAATTTCAACATCGATGACGATAAACGCGCCTGCAACTTCAATTCTGGCAATGTATGTTGCTGCAGCAGACGAATTTGGTGTTGATAGGTCAGATTTACGTGGAACAGTACAGAATGATATTCTCAAAGAGTATGTTGCTAGGGGGCTGTACATCTATCCTCCTGAGCATTCAATGAGATTAACTACTAATCTAATCGAATGGTGTACAGAAAATACGCCATCATGGAACACCATTTCAATCAGCGGATACCACATGAGGGAAGCTGGTTGTACCGCAGTTGAGGAGGTTGCTTTGACATTGTCAAATGCATTGCAGTATGTTACAAGTGCAATTGAATCAGGACTTGAGATAGACAGTTTCGCACCTCGTATGTCGTTCTTCTTCAGTTCACATAATGACTTTTTAGAGGAAGTTTCCAAATTTAGGGCTGCTAGAATGCTTTGGCACAACATTGTTACAGAACTCTTTTCTCCCAATGATCCGCGTTCATCACAACTACGGTTCCACACACAAACAGCTGGAGTTACTCTCACCGCTCAGCAACCACTGAACAATACTGTCAGGGTTGCATACCAAGCTCTATCGGCTGTATTCGGGGGAACTCAATCACTCCATACAAACAGTTACGATGAGGCTATCGGACTTCCTACTGAAGAAGCTGCCACTATCGCATTAAGAACGCAGCAGATTATCGCAGAAGAAACGGGGATCCCATTCACGGTTGATCCACTTGCAGGTTCCTATTTAGTTGAGGAAATGACTACGAAAATTGCTGTTGAAGCTAGAGTACTCATTGAAGATATACAGTCTCGAGGAGGTGCACTAAATTGTGTGAAATCTGGTGTGCAACAACGCATGATTCATGAAAGTGCTTGGAAGAATTTGAATTCTATCGAGAGTGGCGATATAGGCGTCGTTGGAGTAAATGTTCATAATGACGATGAACAAATACATGATAGTGGATTGAAGATTGACCCTGATAACACTAAGAAATGCATAGAACGAATAGAAATTCACAGATCTAGAAGAAATGAAATGACTACTCAAGCAGCCCTCGACAGTCTGAAGCATGCTTGTATTAGTGAGCACAATGTCATGGAGCCGCTAATAGCAGCGGCCAAGGCAGGTGCTACAATAGGAGAGATGAACGGAGTCATGAGAGAGTGCTTCGGTACATGGGTATCACCGAGTGGAGTATAATGGACAAGCCCAGTATCGATCATGTAGGCATTGCTACAGAGTCCATTGAAGAAGCCTCTGTGTTTTGGGAGGCTTTGGGACTAGTAGCTAAAGAGAATCATGTAAACCAAGAACAAGGTGTTAGAATCAGAATGTTTGAGGGAATTTCAGAATATCCCAAAGTAGAGTTGCTCGAGCCGTTGGGCAGGAATACTCCAATTGGTAAATTCATTGATAGTCGCGGAATAGGTATTCAACAAATTGCATTTGCTGTAGATGACATCAAAGAGATGATTTACAAACTAACCGAATTGGGTTTCAGGATGATAAATGAAACTCCTAGTGAAGGAGCTGGTGGATCACTCATTGCATTCGTACATCCATCTTCAACTGGAGGGGTGTTAGTAGAACTTGTGCAACGTAATTGATAACAGTCAAAAGACAATGCAATTTCGGCGATGTATGCAGACCTCAATGGCACGTATCACAATCAACGGTACCCCGACATCAATTGAAGTCTCAGATGAGGTTGAGTTTCTTTCTGAAGCACTGGGTAATCTCAGGGATTCTGGTCAAATTACCAACGATGCGTACCTCGATGCAGGTGCCATACAAGGGGGTCTTTCCTTAGTAGCTAGTTTACTTGAACAGGGAGTTTCAAACGAAGAAGCTGATGTCCAAATCAGTCAGCTTTCCCAACGAGCTGAAACGATATGCGCTGCCCACCCAGACATAGATAGTCAAATTGAGAGTTTTCGTAAATAATATTACTATAGTATTCATTGAGTAATACTTATCCATGATATGTTGTGCGCGTTTCATGCCCAAGGTTAGTTTAGACATGCCCTCGCAGTTACTTGATGACCTCAAGACACATGTTGGTGACGACAAGAAATTCGTTTCTCTTGCGGATGCTGTGAGGACTGCATGCCGGAAGTTGCTAGATCAGCTAGATGAGATTGATGATTTACACGGTAGAAGATCGAGGGATTCTAATGAATGAAATCTCAGATGCTCAGGCCACTGAGGCTGTTGAGACCCTAATCAGATATATTGAGAATATTGATGGTGAGCTGAGAGAAGGTTTGGACAGGAGTCCTCAGCGAGTAATAGAGTCATACAAGGAAATCTATAGTGGGTATGCTGATGATGCGGAGGAAATACTGTCTGCAACATTCAATTCAGAGGGATACGATGGCATAGTACTGCTGAAGGATGTGGAATTCCATTCTATGTGCGAACATCATTTGCAACCGTTCTCAGGAAAGGCTCACATTGCATACATTCCAGTCGATAAGATAGTTGGTATTAGTAAACTCGCAAGACTCCTCGATATGCACTCAAAGAGATTACAAAACCAGGAGAGGATGACTGAGTCAATAGTAGAGGACCTACAACGAGTGATAGATCCTTTAGGATGTGCTGCGGTAATTGAAGCCCAACATGGCTGTATGCGATGCAGGGGTGTGTCTAAGCAGAACGCAGTAATGGTGACTAGTTCAATGCGAGGGGCATTCTTCGACAAGTCTCAAGCTAGGTCTGAGCTGATGCAGTTGATTAACAAGTGATTCTATGGTCTTACTACCTACAGAATCCGGTCTCGAACAGGTATACCCGATCGTAGAGATTTTTCATTCCATTCAAGGTGAAGGTTACCATTGTGGAGAGTCATCAGTTTTCATTCGATTTGGTCGCTGTAACCTACGCTGCCCATGGTGCGACACCGAATTCGATGAATGGGAGGATATGACCTTGGGTCAGCTCATTGATGAGGTGTCTCGATACGATTGTGACAGAGTAATTCTGACTGGGGGTGAGCCCGCTATGCAAGACCTGCCTCCTCTATGCAATTCACTCAAGGCGATGGGATACCATATCAGCATCGAGACAAATGGAACTATTGCATTACCTAGTGGATTAATCGATTGGATTTGTGTCAGTCCAAAAGATCAGGAGTATCCCGATGTTGCAATCAGGCAGCGTGAAGGAGATGAGCTCAAAGTAGTATTTCTAGGCCAGGACATGTCTATGTATGACAATCTAAAGGATGGTTTCGAACACCTATTCCTACAACCATGTTATGATGAGAGTAAGAGTGTTGAGTGGAATGGATTGAATTTTCACCAGACTTACGAAGCTGTCAAGGCTGATCCTGTATGGAGACTATCACTACAGACTCACAAGTGGATGTGTGTAGAATGAGAGTTGTAATGGCATTTAGTGGTGGGATGGATTCAACTGCCCTTTTATTGCGCATGCTGGACCGCGGGGATTCAGTCACCTGCATCTCGTATAATTACGGACAGAGGCATATCGTTGAGCTTGAGAGGGCTCGTGATAACATCCACTACCTGTCATCAATGGGGCACACCGTGGAACACATCATAGTGGATATTTCCAGTGCCATGTCCTCATTCTCCTCAACACTAACCGACACATCTACTGATGTCCCAGAAGGTCACTATGAAGAGGAGCAGATGAAGCAGACTGTCGTTCCAAACAGAAATGCAATCTTCACATCAATTCTCTATGGGCACGCCCTCTCGATATCAACAGTTGAGGAATGCGATGTTTATTTGGCTCTAGGTGTACATTCTGGTGACCATGCAATCTATCCTGACTGTAGACCTGAGTTCTACGACCAACTGAAACTCGCTCTCGATACTGGTAACTGGGGATCAAAGAGAATCTCCATGGAACTGCCGTATATCGATGCTGACAAAGAAGGTATACTCAGAGATGCACTGAAGTCATGCGAATCTCTAGGACTAGATTTCGATATCGTCTTCACAAACACCAACACATCATACAACCCAGATAGAGATGGTAGAAGCTCGGGTAAGACTGGGTCAGATGTAGAGAGGATACTTGCCTTCCACGCCATCGGCAGGAAAGACCCGTTGGAGTATGTCGATGGTTGGAATACCGTGCTTGAACGCGCCCTGAGAATTGAGATGGAATACGAGGCTGTACAATGAGTGGTCAACCAAGAGTCGATCCCGAGAGGGATGCTGAGTGGCGAAGTAGACTGAATGAATTACAATATCACGTGACAAGGGAGGCCGGAACAGAGAGGCCGAATACCGGAATATACAACCTCGAGGATAGGAAGGGTGACTACCATTGCATATGTTGCGGACACCTATTGTTCACTTCTGAGATGAAGTACGCATCCGGCTGCGGTTGGCCCGCATTTCACACCGAGCATCCCGATTCCGGAATTACTAGACTGGAGGACAAGTCGTTCTGGATGGTCAGAGTAGAAGTTAGGTGCGGTTCTTGTGATGCACACTTGGGGCATGTATTCGATGATGGTCCAATGCAGCATGGTGGAGAGAGGTATTGTATTAATTCGGCCAGCATGCATTTCAAATTGGAGGAAGAGCATGACGAGTAGAATCAGAAGATGGGTAGAGACCGATACCGGTCACCGAGTTCCAAATCATAAGAGCAAGTGCAGACATATGCACGGACACAGATACCGTTGGGAGGTAGAGCTCGAAGGTGAAGTAGTCACTCAGCGTGGTGTATCGGAAGAGGGTATGCTAATGGATTTCTCCGATATCTCAGAGATTCTGAACAAGTACATTCACGATGTAGTCGATCATGCATTCATCGTCCACGAATCTGATGAAGAGGCAGTTGCTGCACTTTCCCTTATGGGAGACGAACATAGAACACTAACAGTACCATTCGTACCTACTGCAGAAAACCTCGCTAAGTGGGCATTCGAGCAGGTTGATACTCACATCAAGACATCTTACGGTAACTCACTAAGACTGCGTGCCTTCCATGTTCGTGAAACACCTAAGTCATGGGCTACATGGTATAGTGAATCATAGCGTACCCTTTGAAACG